>MTBK01140586.1_pt1 | contig 65218 bp, 57 predicted proteins | sample 1535981 | NCBI WGS metagenome assembly MTBK01 (sample SAMN06109225, study PRJNA356200) | anaerobic digester metagenome | isolation source: biogas reactors fed with pig manure or primary and secondary sludge | place: Spain | collected 2016-06-30
GGGTGGGTGACGGCGGCGTCCGTCTTTACGCGTCCGGACAGCCTGGCGGGGCGCGGGCCGACCGACTTTTATATCAGGCAAAACTGGCACTCGATGATACAGCGCGCTTGAAAGTAGTACGAAAGATGTATGCCATGCGCTTCAAAGAGGAACCGCCTGAGCGGCGCAGCGTTGAGCAGCTGCGCGGCATTGAAGGTGTGCGTGTTAGAAAAATGTATGAGTTGCTTGCGCGGCAGTATGGTTTTACCTGGAATAGTCGCAATTACGATCATACAACATGGGGAAGCGGCGATATTCCAAACAGATGTCTGAGTTCGGCGACAGCATGCCTCTACGGAATCTGCGAGGCCGCTATCCTGGCCGCAGGCTATGCGCCTGCAGTTGGTTTCATTCATACAGGCAAGCCACAGTCTTTTGTTTATGACATCGCGGATGTGTTCAAGTTTGAAACGGTAGTGCCGGTTGCATTTCGTATTGCCGCAAGGAAACCTAAAGAGCCGGAGAGAGAGGTTCGAATCGCCTGCCGCGATGCGTTCCGGCAGTCAAAAATTCTTGCGCGTATAATACCCGCTATTGAAGAGATCCTTCATGCAGGAGGACTTGAAAAGCCGAAACCGCACAACGAGTCTGTTGAAATTGCTATACCGAATAAGGATGGTCTTGGCGATGTTGGTCATCGTGGTTGAAAATGCGCCGCCGCGTTTGCGTGGAAGATTGGCGATCTGGCTTTTAGAAGTTCGTGCCGGAGTTTATATTGGCAAAGTATCACGCCGCGTCCGGGAAATAATTTGGAATCAAATTGAAAGAGGGATAGAGGACGGCAATGCCGTCATGGCTTGGAGCACGAACACGGAATCGGGATTTGATTTTATGACGCTTGGGGCCAACCGTAGGATTCCGGTGGAAATTGACGGTATTAAACTGGTTTCCTTTTTGCCGGAAGAACAAAAAAATGAGATAGTAGAAACGTGATATTTTGTACAAAATATTTGGTAGAAATAAGTTCTTTGAAAATTAAATACAGAAACAATAGGTTAGAAGAAGTGCGTTCCCCACACACGTGGGGATGAACCGATGTCATCGACCTTCGCCCCGATCCGTTTGAAGCGTTCCCCACACACGTGGGGATGAACCGCGGCCTGGAAACCCGGCATGGGCGCGGCTCTTGCGTTCCCCACACACGTGGGGATGAACCGGCAATCAACAACATTAAAATAGGAGGAAAAATGCGTTCCCCACACACGTGGGGATGAACCGAACAGATATCGGATTACGGCGGTTTATCAGGCGCGTTCCCCACACACGTGGGGATGAACCGTAGCCATGACGATCTAACAAACAGCACCCGCCGCGTTCCCCACACACGTGGGGATGAACCGGCGATTGTGCCGGAGGAGTCAGAAACAGAGGGGCGTTCCCCACACACGTGGGGATGAACCGTTCAAACTTTCCGAATACTCCAGGCTATTCCGGCGTTCCCCACACACGTGGGGATGAACCGTGCGCCAGCCGGGCGTGGGAAGGTCGGGAACAGCGTTCCCCACACACGTGGGGATGAACCGATATACACCCACAGGCACGGCGACTATGCCGGGCGTTCCCCACACACGTGGGGATGAACCGATAATACAAATAACCATAAAACCGCTTGACATTGCGTTCCCCACACACGTGGGGATGAACCGTCCGTCCGGTCATTCTGCCAGATGTTCCTTGAGCGTTCCCCACACACGTGGGGATGAACCGGCAGAAGAAGAAGCTCGCAAACAGAAGGCATCGCGTTCCCCACACACGTGGGGATGAACCGATGCACGCGACATTTACGAGCTTGTTGCCAATGCGTTCCCCACACACGTGGGGATGAACCGACTAGAATCATAGACAGGGATAGGGATCGCGGGCGTTCCCCACACACGTGGGGATGAACCAGTAGAGCAGATATGTTTCCTCGGAAAACTCCGGGCGTTCCCCACACACGTGGGGATGAACCGCCATATCGTGCATTGTTATGAATGCAAGGAGCGCGTTCCCCACACACGTGGGGATGAACCGTCTCCGGCGCTTTCTCCGAAAATTTGCCCATTGCGTTCCCCACACACGTGGGGATGAACCGATCAGCAATTTGGCTGCATCGGGGTTTGATATGCGTTCCCCACACACGTGGGGATGAACCGAGCAGATCAATATCTGGGCGCTGGATATGGCAGCGTTCCCCACACACGTGGGGATGAACCGTAGGATTTAACACTATGTTAAACAGCAAGGAAGCGTTCCCCACACACGTGGGGATGAACCGAGGATACGCTCCCGACAGTCCTGCGCAACGGCGCGTTCCCCACACACGTGGGGATGAACCGATTACTTGATTATGACATAAAGGCTGGATACCGCGTTCCCCACACACGTGGGGATGAACCGGAGCCGGTATCCACTTGCCAACGGCGATCACGGCGTTCCCCACACACGTGGGGATGAACCTAGAACACTCGCAAGGCAAGAAAGGTAATGCAAGCGTTCCCCACACACGTGGGGATGAACCGCAAGCGGGGAAGCCTCAGTGGAAGATGCTGTTGCGTTCCCCACACGAGCAGATAGAGACGATTCTCCAGGCGCCCGGCCTCCGCATTGAAAGGATCGTCTCCCGCGCTCAATCTTCACCTGATGGATTCTGGTATGATCAGGAGGACAACGAATGGGTGATATTGCTCAGGGGAAACGCCTTTCTGGGCTTCGAGGGGCGGGAAGACATCCTTGCGCTGATACCCGGCGATTACATCCGTATTGACCGGCATCAGAAGCATCGGGTGGAGTGGACACACCCGGATCAGGAGACGGTAGGGCTTGCCGTCCATTATAAATAATGAAGAGCAAAGCGTTCTTGATAAAAGAGACAGTCATGCAGAAAGTCATATTTCTTGTCGATATGAATGCTTTTTTTATCAGCTGTGAAATGACAAGGAGCCCTTCTCTTGTCGGAATCCCGGCCGCTGTCGCCGGCGATCCGAAGAAGCGCACCGGCATCATTCTTGCGGCAAATTATGAGGCACGGGCACAGGGCGTCAAAACCGCTATGGTTAATCACGAAGCTTTGAAACTTTGCCCTAAATTGACTTTAGTTCCCCCGGATCATCATTTCTATGGGCGGAAATCAGAGGAAGTTATGGATTTGCTGTCGAATTATACTCCTGATATCGAACAAAACAGCATCGATGAAGCCTGGCTTGACATGACAGGAAGTAAAGGACTGTTTGGCAAACCGTTGGATGCCGCACAACGCATAATGAATGAAATCAAAGACCGTCTTGGGCTTTGGTGTTCAATAGGCATTGCGGAAAACAAATTTCTGGCAAAAATGGCCGCTGAAATGAAGAAGCCTCTTGGCATCACCGAACTGTGGAAAAAGGACATTCCGGAAAAGCTCTGGCCGCTTTCCGTGAAAGAAATGTATGGCGTAGGCGCAAAAACCGCTGAAAAATTGAACCATATAGGCATAAAGACAATAGGCGAGCTGGCAAAATCCGATGCCAGTATTATCAATCATGCTTTGGGAAAAGTCGGTGATGAGATTTATTGGCATGCCAATGGAATTGACCATTCAATAATTCTTGCTCATACGGAGGATGATGTTAAATCCATCGGACGTGAAAAAACATTGCCGGAAGACATAACAGATATTGAAAAAGCTAAAATTATTCTGCTTGAACTTGCCGATGATGTCGGGATGACTGTGAGAAAGCAGGGGAAGGAAGGTCGGACCGTTCAGATTAGTCTCAAATATTCAGACTTTCGTCATGTGACCAGACAAATGACCGTTCCTGCAACATCCGTCACCAGGGAAATATATCAGGCCGGTTGCAGTCTGCTCGAGCAAAATTGGAGCGCGGGCCGTCCGGTGCGATTAATTGGAATCAGCATCTCCGGTTTTGATGAGCACATATTTCCTGACCAGTTGTCGCTCTTTGATCCGCAGCAGGCAAATGTTCGATCCGACAAAAATAAGCAAATCGACAAGGTTATGGACAAGATAAGAGACAAGTATGGTCCCGAAAAAATAATCCTCGCCACATTGGCAGAAGTAGAAAAAAAGCGTTAGATGTACTTGTTTACCAGTGGAATTTGAAAATCGTATGAACACGTTTTTTTAGGTAGTTGAGAAATTCATCATGCAGACGTTTTTGCCTTATTCTGACTTTGCCGAATCCCTGCGGGTTCTCGATTCCCGGCGGCTGGGGAAACAGCGCCTGGGGCGATGCAGCTTCTCCGGGCGATTTCCGTCGATGGTTCGGGATGGAGCCGCCATCCCGCCGCGGCCATTGAAAGATTGATCAGGAATCAGGCCTGATCGTTGTGCTGTCGGATGATGTCGGCCAGATGGTCGGCCCAAAAGGCGTAGGCGCGGGCGCCGGGGTGAAAGCCGTCATCAGCCATATAGGACGCTTCCAGAGGGAAATCAATCTGCACAAACCGGCAACGGTCGTAACTTTTAACGGTTTCCTGTAATGCTCTGTTGAATTTATGCGCTCTTGAGCCCAGATACCAGCGCAGAGGCTGGGGAAGGGCAGGGAAGAGGTGCATAGGTGGAATACCGGACAAAACGATAAACGGAGAATGAAATCTGGAAAGAAGCAGGCGGATGATTTTTTCCTGCCTTGCAATCCAGGTTTTCCTGCCGGTCCCGTGGGTGACGTCGTTGACGCCGATGGAGGTGACCACCGCATCAAACTTCTCCGGGACCGTCTCTTCCAGAACGGCCAGCACATCTTTTGCCCGATGACCGGTTTGGGCAATCAATTTCCAGGATACGCGGAAGTCCGCGCCCAGCGCGCGAGCCAGTTGACCGGAAAGCGCCTGGTTCTGAAGAGGAACGCCGACGCCCGCCGCCGCGGAATCGCCGACAATGAGCAGTTTGAGGAGGGGGCCGGCGCCGAAAACACCGGATCGTTCCCCGGAAGGCTCGGGAAGCCGGGGAGTCACACGCCGGACATAGAGCGCCTGGGCGATGAGAACCGGCGCAAGGCCGATGGCCGCCAGAGCATCGTTCATGGTTCTCCCGCCCGGATCTTGCGCGGATGGATCGTTGGTGAACGCATCAGGATTTATGGAGTCCTCAGATAAAAGCCCAGGTCTGCATCCATGGAGTTGGGAAGATCCTGGAACTGGCAGCCGACATATTTCTTGAAAATGGAGCGGACGGCGGCCTGTTTTTTAATGACGGAACGTTTTTCATCATAAACTTTCGTAATTGTTTTTTCCATAACGCCGCCATCCTGTATTTGGTTTTCCCTTTTGTGGACGCAGTATAAAAAGGCGACATCCCAATGTCAACCGGAAATGGCGGAAACCCCCAAGCCGGAGGAAAGACGGAAGAATCCGTCCCAACAGAAAACAAAAACCCGTTTTGCGATGGTGAAAATCACAAAACGGGCCTGATCGTCCAAATTGTAAAAAATCCGCTTATTCCAGGATGGCCAGCACCTGACCTTCGTTGACGGAATCGCCCACTTTGACTTTGATTTCCTTGATGGTTCCCGCGCCCGGAGCGTATATGGGGATCTCCATCTTCATGGCGTCCATGATGATCACTTCCTCTTCTTCCTGCACCTGCGTGCCCACACTCACTTCAATACTGGCGATTTTCCCCGGCATGGGGGCTGTAATTTCCATACTCATTCTTTTTCCCTGCCTCCCTTTATCGATATTTTTATTGATGTCCAAAATTGATGAATTCGTAAAAAGTCTGTTTTGCTCCTTTGTTGTCATTCCCGCGAAGGCGGGAATCCAGTAATTCAAAGGGTTATGGACTCCCGCCTTCGCGGGAGTGACAGGATTAATGACTTTTTACGAGGACGTCAAAATTGATGAACTCGTAAAAATTAAATTCAAATCCTGCCTCTGTGCCGCCGCTTTTACCGTAAATGCGGATACAGGTCAATACAATTATTCGGCGGCGGCGCGTTTGCCGTTTATTCATGCCGCAGGGCGTCAATGGGGTTCATCAGGGACGCCTTGTAGGCCGGATAGAAACCGAAAAAGACGCCGACCAGTCCGGAGAAGCCGAAAGCGAGAAGAACGGAATAACTTGAAATAAGAATCGTCCAGCCGGCAAAGGAAGACAGCAGCTCCGCGAAGAGGATGCCCAGTAAAATTCCGACCAGTCCGCCGATGAGAGAAAGCACCACCGCCTCAATGATAAATTGCAGGCGAATGTCCCAGGATTTGGCGCCCACAGCCATGCGGATGCCGATTTCTCTGGTTCGCTCCGTCACCGAGACCAGCATGATGTTCATGATGCCGATGCCCCCCACCAAAAGCGAAACACCGGCAATGGCGGCCAGCAAAAGCGCCATGACGCGGGAAGCCTGTTCCGCCATCTGCATCATCTGCGTCAGATTGCGGACGGTGAAGTCGTCTTCCTGGTCCGCGACGATGCGGTGCCGCTGCCTGAGGAGTTCCTTGATTTGCTGCTCCGCCCGATCCAGATCGTCCGTGCTTCGGGCCTTGACCATGATCGAACGAACTGTTCCGGGGAACCATCTGCCGAAGAGGTTTCTCTGCGCGGAGGAGATCGGCACATAGACGATGTCGTCCTGATCCTGCCCCATCATGGACTGTCCTTTCTTCTCCAGAACGCCGATCACCACGAACGGCACTTTTTTGATGCGAACCGTCTTGTGGAGCGGGTCGTCGTTGCCGAAAAGATTATCCACGACGGTTTGCCCCAGCAGACATACTTTGGCCGCGCTGCGGACCTCCTGATCGTAAAAGTTCCGGCCGGAAGACAGGAACCATTCGCGGACTTCCAGCATGTTTTCATCCGTTCCGAAAACCGTGCAGGGCCAGTTGGCATTGCCGTAAATAAGTTGAGCGCTGCCGTTTAGGATAGGGGCGGTCGTGGCGACCGCGGAGCACTCCTGTTTGATCGCTTCGGCATCGGCGCGGGTCAGATTCTGGGTGGCGCCGCTTCCCAGACGGATGCCGCTGGCGGTGGTCGAACCCGGAAGGATTATAATCAGGTTGCTGCCCACGGTGGCAATCTGCTCGGATATCTTATTGCTGGCGCCTCGGCCTACGGCCAGCATGGTGATCACGGCGGCCACGCCGATGATGATGCCCAGCATGGTCAGGGCCGAACGCATCTTGTTGACGCGCAGCGCGCGCAGAGAAATTTTGACGGTTGAAAGAATGTTCATCATCGCTTGTTTTCCAAATCGCTGACCAGTTTTCCGTCCAGGAAATGGATGATGCGTTTGCTGTAAACGGAAATACCGGGCTCATGGGTGACCAGAACAATGGTGATTTTTTTCTCTTCATTGAGGCGGACAAAAAGCTCCATGATTTCGACGCTCGTTTTCGTATCCAGGTTTCCGGTTGGTTCGTCGGCCAGGATGAGCGGCGCGTTGTTGACCAGCGCCCGGGCGATCGCCACCCGCTGCTGCTGTCCGCCGGAAAGCTGGTTGGGATGATGGCGCCGCCTCTCTTCCAGGCCCAGCGTCCGGAGCGCCTCCAGCGCGCGCTCCCTGCGGTTTTTGCTCCCGTCTTTATTGTAGAGCAGGGGGACTTCGACGTTTTCCAGCGCCGTCGTGCGGGACAGCAGATTGAAGCCCTGAAACACAAACCCGATTTTTTGGTTGCGGATTTCCGCGAGAGCGTCGCGGTTGAGAGACCCCACGTCAATGCCGTCAAGGCGATACGCGCCGGCGGTCGGCTCATCCAGGCAGCCGATGATGTTCATGAAGGTCGATTTACCGGAGCCGGAAGGCCCCATCACCGCCACAAATTCCCCCTGGTGTATCTGAAGAGATACCTTGTCCAGCGCATAGACGACGCTGTCCCCGACCTCGTATTTTTTTTCAAGTTGATTCGTTTCAATAAGCGCCATGGCCGTTAGAACCTCGGACCGGAGCGCGGAACCTGCCCGGCGGCATTTTTCTGATCATTGCTTTTGACTTCCACGATGACCGCGGCGCCCTCCGATATCTTTCCGGAAACGACCTGAGTGAAACGGTTGTCGCTGATGCCGATCGAAAGCACAACGCGCCGGGGTTGATGATTTTCCAGCACCCAGACGCCGGGTCCTTTCGACGTCGGCGCAGAGGAGGACTTGTCCTGGATTTTGACCCGCAGTGCGGCGTTGGGAACGCGCAGGATTCCTTCTTTGTCGTCGATGACGATCGAGACATTGGCCGTCATTCCCGGTTTGAGCTTCAGGTCCGTGTTGTCAACCTTGACGATCACGTCGTAGGTGACCACGTTCTGCACGGTGGTCGGCGAGTTGCGGATTTCTGAAACATCTCCCCGAAACGTCAGATCGGGATAGGCGTCCACAGTGAAGGTGACGGGTTGGCCCACGCGCAGACGGCCGATGTCCGCTTCGTCGATATTGGCCACGATCTGCATTTTGGTCAGATCCTGGGCGATGGTAAACAGCGTCGGCGTCTGAAAACTGGCGGCGACGGTCTGCCCGACATCCACGCTGCGGGAGATGACCGTCCCCTTGACCGGTGAAATAATCCGCGTGTAGCGAAGATTGGTTCGGGCAAGATTCAACGCTGCCTGGGTCTGTTCCACCTGCGCTTCGGAGGCTTTGATCTGGGCCAGTGCGGAAAGGTAGGCGGTTTCAGACGTATCCAGATCATGCCGGGAGATGAAGTTTTTCCCGAAAAGAATTTTGTTTCGTTCAAAGGTAGATACGGTATCGCGCAGGGCGACTTTGGACTTTTCCAGATTGGCGCGGGCCAGCGACAGATTGGCGGCGGCCTGGGCCACCTGCGCCTCGAAGGAAGCGGGATCGATCTGGGCCAGCAGTTGCCCCGGACTGACCGTGGAATTGAAATCGACAAACAGCGCTTTGATCGTACCGGACACCTGTGTGCCGACCAGAACGGTCGTGACGGCATTGACGGTTCCCGTAGCGGAAACGGTCGCGCGGATGTCGCCCCGATCCGCTGCCTGGGTGACATACTGCGGCGCCGGATCGCGGCGGCTGAAAACGACAAACAGGACAATCAGAATCAGGATCAGGATAACGCTTGCGGCAAGAATTTTCTTCATGGTGTTTTTGCTCCCATGGCTTTCTCCAGGCTGGCTTCGGCGATGTTGAAATCGGACAAAGCGGCGATGTGGGTCATTCTGGCATTGTTGAGTTTAATCATGGCGTCCACGATTTCCAGGGAATTGCCCACTCCGGTCGCGTAACGCCCCTGCGCGAGTTCCACAGACTCCTCGGCCTGGCGCACGGTGAGCTTGCCCGCCTCGATCCGTTCAAAAGCCTCATGGCGGTTGAGCCAGGCGGATTTGACCTCCTGAAAGACGTTTTGACGAAGCGCCTCCTCATGGGCTTTGGCGATCTCCAGATCGGCCCGCGCCTCTTCGACGGCGTACCGGGTGGAGAAGCCCGTGAAGAAAGGAAAGGTAAGGGCGACGCCGACATTCCAGGACTGATTCAGGGCGGCGTCCTGTCCCGCGTAACCATAGGCGGCGTTTCCGGAAAGAATGGGCAGATAGTCCTTTTTATTCAAATCGATCGTTTTCTCCAGCGCATATTTTTTCAAAACGATCGACTGAATGTCCGGCCGGTTTTCATAGGCCCGGGCAAGAGCGGCCTCAAACGGAATGTCTTTCGCTTCCGTATTGAAATTATCCTCAATTTCATATTCGGGGGCGGCAATGACGCCCATGGCCTTGTTCAGATTCACTCGCGCGACGAGAAGGGCGTTCTGTGCCGAAATCAACTGGATGCGGGCGTTGCTCAAATTGACCTCCGCGCTGGTCACGTCAATCCTGGAGCTTTTCCCGGTTTCAAAGAATGTCCGGGCCATTTCAAGGTGCTGCTGAAACTGGTTGACGGTCTCCACGGCGACGATTTCACTCATTCTGGTCTTGAGCAGGGAAAAATAGGCCTCCTGAACGCTGTAGGTAAGCGCAGTGGCGGTGTCCTGAAAATCCGCTTGGGCCGATTGCTTGCCCAGCTTTTGAATGTCCACGGCTGTGGAGGTTTTGCCGAAGTCAAACAGTGTCTGATTGAGGTTCAGCGCGTTGGAGTAGTAGTCGTAGGAGCTGTTGCTCAAAGACGACGAGGGCGGACCGATGCGCGAATAGCCGGATTGGAGGGAGAGCTGGGGATAATATCCGGAGCGGGCTTTGCCGATTTTGCTCTCCGATTGATCGACGGCGCCGGCGGCCGCGCTGAGGGCCGGGTGATTTTTCAGGGCAATGGCAATGCACTGCCCAAGCGAAAGGACATCTCCCTTTTTAATGTCGTCCGCCGCAAAAACGCTCTGGGCAGGGATGAAAAACAGCAAAAAGAGAAAGAAAATTTTTTTGCGCATAGAAGTTGTCAATAACCCTTTCAAATCGTAAGCCTCACTTTCACGGATTTCATATCACAAATCAAATCTGACGTCCTCGTAAAAAGTCAATTTCGCGCTTTTTTCGTCTTACCGGCGCAGGCCGGTATCCAGTAACTACAGTTGGTTATGGACCCCGGCTTTCGCCAGGGTGACGGTTTGAGTTACTTTTTACGAGTTCATCAAATCTCGTTCATACCCATATCAAATTTTGTGCCAGTAAAGAGTAGAAAGTGGAAAGCAGGGAACGGTTTTAAGCCGTTCCTTGCTCAGACGATGGGGGATGGTAATGGGTGATGGGTGATGGATGATGGGCAATAGGCAATACGAAGAGGAGCGATGAGTGAAATGTGGGGAACGATCACGACTGTTCCCTGCATCTTCTTTTACTATCCACCATCCACCATCAACCATTCACCATTCACTAATCACTCATCGCTCCTCTCTTTCTCTGTCCCCTTTATCCCCACCTTCCGTACCCACCCGGGTAATATGTTCCCACTGCCAAATTCTGAGTGATATTTATCCGATAACAGGTAATTTCAGGTCTGAATGGGGAATAATATTCTTGATAAAATTCACAAGATGCATTACGAAGTCAGGCGTCGAATCAAATATGAAAGGAGTATGAATATGAGGATATTGGTCAGAAAACGGTCGGCATTGCTTTTTTTGCTTTGCTTGGTTCTGGTGACGGGGTGCGCCTGTCTCTCCTCTCAGAAAAGCGAACAATTTGTCTTTTTATCCAGTACGATAGGCCCGATTGATTCCGGCATTGTGGCTGCGCTGGAAGATCAGTTTGAAAAAGAAACCGGAATCCGCGTTCGCCACGTCGGCGCGGGGACCGGGGCGGCGCTCAAGATGGCGACCAGGGGCCAGATCGATCTGGTGATGGCGCATGCCAAATCGCTGGAGGAAAAGTTTATCGCCGACGGGTATGGCACGGAGCGAATCCCGCTCATGTACAACGATTTTGTGATCGTCGGTTCGTCTGCCGATCCGGCGGGCATCAAAGGAGAAAAATCGGCGACGGCGGCCTTGAAGAAAATCATGGATACAAACGCCAAGTTCATCAGCCGGGGAGACAAGTCCGGCACGCATGTGGCGGAAATGGAACTCTGGAAAGCGGCGGGAATAACACCAGAAGGCGCGTGGTATGTCGTATATGAAAAGGGCGCCGAAGGAAATGTCGCCACCCTGCAATACACGGATCAGGAGGCAGCCTACACGGTGATTGACCGGGCCACCTACCTGTCTCTGAAGGACCGGATAAAGGTGGTCATTCTGGTGGAAGGCGACGGGGCGCTGTTGAATTACATTTCCTTGATACCGGTCAACCCGGCCAAATTCAGCAGGATCAATCAAAGGGACACGCTGACGTTCGTTGAGTGGCTGACGTCGCCGGAAAAAGGCCAGTTGATCATTCGGGATTTTGGTAAAGAAAAGTACGGATCGCCGCTGTTTTTCCCCAATTCCGTAGAATGGCGGAAACTGCAGAAAAAATAAATATCAACCGGAAGGAGACAAGATATGAAAATGTTCAAAAGCAGCAAGTGGTTTATCAGCCTGGCCGTTGTCGCGGCCATTGTCGTGTTGGGTGCGACCGGCGTATTCGCAGCCCCCAAGCAGAAAAATATCATTCTGGCCACAACCACCAGTACGCAGGATTCCGGACTGCTCGATACGCTGATCCCGATCTTTGAAAAAGAGACGGGCTACTTCGTAAAGACGATCGCTGTAGGTTCCGGGCAGGCGATGAAGATGGGGGAAAAAGGTGAGGCCGATGTTTTGCTGGTTCATTCACCGGACGCCGAAAAGAAGTTTGTCGAAGCGGGCTACGGAATCAACCGCCGCCTGGTGATGCACAATGACTTCATCATCGTGGGGCCACCGTCCGACCCGGCCGCGATCAAGGGTGTTAAATCCTCGTCGGATGCGCTAAAGAAGATTGCCGCCGCCAACGCTCTGTTCATTTCCAGGGCCGACAACTCGGGAACGCATGTGAAGGAGAAAGCGCTTTGGAAGAAAGCAAACATCGTTCCGGCAGGACAGAAATGGTTTCAGGAAACGGGCCTGGGTATGGGACAGACGCTGAATGTCTCTTCCGAGAAAGGGGCCTACACGCTGGCGGACAGGGGAACGTACCTGGCCATCCGGAAGCATCTGGGGCTTGCGATCCTGAATGAAGGCGACGCGGCACTCCTGAATATTTATCATGTCATCGAAGTCAACGGCGCCAAATGGCCGAAAGCCAACGCACAAGGCGCAAAAGCGTTCGCGGATTTTATGGTTTCCGCAAAAACGCAGAACATCATCAAAACGTTTGGCGTGGATAAATACGGTTCGCCGCTGTTTTTTCCGGATGCCGGTAAAAAAGTGGAAGACTTAGGGAAGTAGCCTCTCACCATGGATTTGATTGTCCAGGGCGTCATCAAAGCTTTTCAACTGATTATCTGCTTCGATCCTGAGGTGATGGGAGTCATGTGGCTGTCCCTGAAAATATCGGGGACAGCCACGTTCATCAGCCTGTTTTTCGGCGTTTCTGTCGGGACGGTCGTTGCGTTAAACAACTTTCCGGGAAAAAGGCTGGTCATCAGCATTATCAACACGGGTATGGGGCTGCCGCCCGTGGTGGTGGGCCTTTTTGTGACCATCATGATCTGGCGCAGCGGCCCTTTGGGATTTCTGGAAATCCTCTACACGCCTTACGCGATGATCGTCGCACAGGCCATCATTGCCACGCCGATCGTAATGGGTATTTCTCTGGCTTCCATTCAGAATTTGCCGCCCAACCTGCGGCTGCAGATTTTGGCGCTGGGCGCCAGCCGAATGCAGATGGTCTGGGTCCTGATCAAAGAATCCCGGCTTCCGCTCCTGGCCGCCATCATGGCGGGATTCGGCGGCGTCATTTCCGAAGTCGGCGCGTCGATCATGGTCGGCGGCAACATCAAGGGATATTCGCGTGTGCTGACGACCGCGACGGTGATGGAAACGGGAAAAGGGAACTTTGACATTGCCATTGCTCTGGGCATTATCCTCCTGGTTCTGGCATTTCTGGTCAATCTCCTGTTGACGCTAATACAGCAAAGGCAACGCTTGCGATGAGCCATATTTTGTCCATTGAAAATCTGATTGTCCACCGCGGCGGGGTCAAAGTGCTGGATATCGGCGAGCTGAAGGTTCGCGAAAGCAGAATTCTGGCACTGATCGGCCCCAACGGCGCGGGCAAGTCCACGCTTCTTCTGACGATGGCGGGTTTGCTCAAGCCGGGGCGGGGGAAGATATATTACAAGGGGCGGCCCGTCGAAACCGGCGCGGACCGCTCCGCTATGCGCAAGAGTGTCTGCGTTGTTTTTCAGGAACCGCTGCTGCTTAACACAACCGTTTACAAGAATGTGGCCATGGGGCTCAAGTTCCGCGGGCTTGCGCAAAATGATATTCGAAAGAATGTTGAGGGCGCGCTGGATTATTTCGGCATCAGTTCGCTGGCAAACAGATCGGCAAAAACGCTTTCGGGCGGGGAATCCAAAAGAGTGTCGCTGGCGCGCGCCTTTGCCCTGAAGCCGCATTTGATTTTGCTCGATGAGGCGTTCAACTCCCTCGACCCGCCGACGCGCGAGACGATGATTGACGACCTGCAGCATATCCTGAAAGAAACAAAAATCACCGCGGTTATGGCGCTGCACGACCGGGAGGAGACCCTGCGCCTGGCCCAGGATGTCTCTGTCATGGTGGAAGGCCGGCTGGTTCAGACCGGCGCCACAGCCCAGATATTCAATCAGCCGGAGTCCGAGTTTGTGGCCAATTTTGTCGGAACGGAAACCATTCTGGGGGGCGTCGTCAAAAGCGGCAGGGAAGGCTTGATGGAAGTTGCCGTGGCGGGAAAAACGATCGAGGCGACAGGCGACGCGCAGACCCAGCAAAAAGTATTTTGCTGCATTCGTCCGGAAAATATTGTGGTGTCGCGGGAAGCGCCGGAAAATATGAGCGCCCGGAACATCTACGAGGCTAGAATTCAGAAGATTGTCCGCCAGACCTTTTTTTATAAACTGATTCTGGACTGCGGTTTTTCCGTGGTCGCCTATCTCACCGTGTCTTCCTTCGAGGATTTGGGACTGTGCGAAGGCGCAACGGTTTTCGTATCCTTCAAAGCTACGGCAGTCCACGTCATGCGCCGGGGAAAATAGCTTCCGGGCGTCGAAATTGATCAATTCGTAAGAAGTCATTGTTCCTGTCACTCGCGCATTCCGCTCTCGGAAAGCCGGGGGGGGCGGGAATCCATAACTTTTTTCTCACAAGATTTCCGCGCTGCGGACCGAATCCCGGTCCGGGACCGAACGCGGAGAAAATCTTGGCATTTTTTCGGGGCTGGGATTATAAGCCTCAAGGGTTCAAAGGTTATTTCCTTCAATCAAAAGGGAAGGTGCGCCATCGTGAATTACCATATTTATCTGGAAAATATTCGCGCCGGAGAAAAGGGGTTGAATCCCTACCTGGATCATTTCAACGTAGCCGTGATCGATGTGTCCTCCGGCCGCGCCGTCTTTCGGATGCCCGTGCGCCCCGAATACCTCCAGGGCGCCGGATTCATGCAGGGAGGTTTAATTGTCGCGTTGGCGGACGAGGCCATCGCCCATGCCATGATGACGGTTCTTGCCCCGGAGGAAGGGCTGACGACGATCGAGCTGAAAAGCAGTTTTCTGGCCGGCGTGAACAAAGGAGACCTTTTGGCCGAAGCGAACGTTTTCAAAAAAGGCAGGAGTCTGATCATCGGCGATTGCCTGGTAACGGATGCGGCGGGAAAATCCATCTGCCGCGTTTCGGCAACCTTCATGCTGTTGCGGACAAAACAAAGGTGAGGCCGAACCGGAAGCTATCCCGAGATTGCCCGGAAACGTAAGGACGGCCGCAGCTCCTGCCGGTTTGCTTATTCGCCAAATTTGCGGCCGGGAGGCGAAAAATCAGGGTGGCGCGGCGAGGCGGGGTTTGGTCAGGCCAGCAGCCCCTCCACTTCCCGGCGGATCTCCCGCAGACGTTCGGCGGATGAGGCTTCAAAGCGAAGGACGATGACCGGCTGTGTGTTGGAGCAGCGGACGAGCGCCCAGCCGTCCCCGAAGGGCACGCGGACGCCGTCAATGTCAATAACGCCAGGCTTGTCTCGATAATGCTCTTTGATTTTGGCCACTACCGCTTTTTTCCGGTCGTCATCGCAATCCATCCGGATTTCAGGCGTGGCGAACGTTTTCGGAATATCGGCGAGGAGTTCGGAGAGCTTCAGGCCGGTTTGAGAGAGGATCTCCAGCAGTCTGGCGGCGGCGTAAATGGCGTCGTCATATCCAAAGTAGCGGTCGGCAAAAAACAGGTGGCCGCTCATTTCCCCTCCCAGCAGGGCTTTTTCCTCCTTCATCTTGGCCTTGATCAGCGAATGTCCCGCTTTCCACATCAGCGGCCGGCCGGAATACCGCTCAATGCCGTCGTAGAGCGCCTGGGAGCATTTGACTTCACCGATAATGGTCGCCCCGGGATGGTCTTTCAGGATACAGCGTGCAAACAAAAGCAGCAGTTTGTCCCCCCAGATGATTTCACCGGCATCGCTGACGACGCCGATGCGGTCCGCGTCTCCGTCAAAGGCAATACCCAGGTCGGCTTTTTTTTCGGCCACCAGCCGGATGACGTCCGCGAGGTTTTCCTCAACGGTGGGATCCGGGAAATGATTGGGAAAACGGCCGTCCGGTTCGCAGTAGAGGGGTGTGACGTCGCAGTCCATTTGTTTCAGAATGGGCAGGGCAAATTTCCCCCCGACGCCGTTTCCGCCGTCAAGGACAATCTTCAGTTTTTTCGACACGCGGACGGCGTTGAAGATGTAGTCCTGGTAAACCCTGGTGATATCCTGCGCCTGCGCGGTTCCCTTGCCGGAAAGATAGCTTCCGGATTCCATGATGCTTCTTAATTCCTGAATTTGTTCCCCATGAATGGAATCATACCCGACGCAGATTTTAAAGCCGTTGAACTCCGGCGGATTGTGGCTTCCCGTGATCATGACGCCGCCGCCCGCTTCCAAATGACGGATGGAAAAATACAGCATGGGAGTCGCGCACAGGCCGATGTCGATGGTGTTGATTCCGGCCGCGTTGAGTCCGGCGATCAGGAAACGGCGGTAGTTGTCCGAACTCAGGCGGCAGTCCCGCCCGACGGTCATGGTCCGGACATGATGCTGAAGCGCGTACGTGCCGATGGCACGCCCCAGATTGACGACAAAAACCTCGTTGAGGTCCTTGTCAACGACGCCGCGCACGTCGTATTCACGAAAGACATGTGGATTCATTTTTTTCCTCAAAACCAAATTATGATGATGCGTCCGGACTTCCGGCGCCGCCCGCTACTATACAATTTAGCCGGGGATGTCAATCAAAGAAGACGCGTCAGGAAAGTTCCGGCCGCAGACGCTTCAGGATTTCCGGGGCTTCCGAGAGCACCAGGTCCGCTCCCGCCTGCAGAAAATCCTCTTTGCGAAAATGTCCGGTCAGAACCCCCGCGGTTCTGGTTCCCGCGTTTTTCCCTGTTTCAATATCGATCGGGTGGTCGCCGATCATAATACAGCGCCCGGATGTGCCGCCCAGCCTGGACAGGGCGAGGTTGATCTGTTCCGGGTGCGGTTTGACGCGCTGTACGTCGTTTCGGCAGACGACCACCGGACAATAGTCCCGGATATCCGGAAAAACAGTGCGGACTGCTTTTTCGCAGTTGCGGGTGATGATGCCGGTCTGGAGCGGGACTTTCCTGAGCTCCGTAAACAATTCTTTAACGCCGTCAAACAGAGCGCCGTTTAGCGCCGCCTCCACTTCAATGGCCTCAATCATCCGGAAGGCTTCCCGGGTGAAGGAGGCGGCTTTATTTGCTGAATGATTTCCAAGCAGGGTTTCCGTCTCGCCGATCATTTCCAGAACAAACCGGTTGTGCAGGCTGCGGGAGTCCACACCCCAGCGATCAATTACAGAGGCAACCTCCCGGCGCATTTGTTCAAAATCGATGTTCAGCCGGGCCAGTGTTCCGTCAAAATCAAATATTACAGTGTCGATGGAGGACCGGTCAAAAGGGATAGGGGCCATAGGGTCAACGGTGTCCCGACGTGTAGTGCGAGGTGAGGGTTTTGGTGACGATGCGCCCGGGCGCTTCGGCCGGTAAGACGACGCCCGTGACCACCCGCAGGAAATTGGTGACGATGTGGAACGTGGCGCCCCAGAGGATGTCTTCGCCGCCTTTGCCGTCCGGAATGACCAGACAGGGGAATGACAAGTTATGGTGCGGATCGGATATTCCATTCTCCGGGACGAGTTCGAGCAGAGCGTAGGAAGAATTCCGGAAAAAAAGGCTGATGGGAATTTCCAGCACTTTGTCCACTTCGTCGTTGGGCCGGTAAGGCCAGTGGTCCTTGACCAGGCAAACCAGCGGAAAGATGGTCCGGGTGAACAATGTGAGTGAGTAGACAGGCAAGGCGCCCAGGAATTCGACGTTCAGCGGACTCAAACCGATTTCTTCCCAGGATTCGCGAAGGGCGTTCATCAGAAAAAGCCGGATAAGCGAAAGAGTCTGTTCGTCTTTATTCGGGAGCTCGTGCAGCGTCTGGTTGCCGGCCGTCCGGAGAATCCCGGTTTTCCTGACGATGTGGCTCAGCATTTCATCGACCGGACGCTCCAGCATACCGCCGGGGCAGCTGATGTCGCCGGACTGGACGACGGCATCCGACCGCTTGATCAGTAAAAAGTGGAATTCGGAATCCTTGAACAGCAGCAGCAGCACAACACCGGCTTCCAGGTGTTTGACTCCCGTGGCGCTGGAACGCTCAATTGCCAGGTGTTTTTCGCAATAGTCAACGGGCATCCCGTTCAGGCGCCCCAGAACGTAGAGCGGAAAGACGTCTTTTTGCCGCAGCAGCGTCAGGTCCATGGTCATCCGTTTCCCCCGTTATTCAGTTCCGCGAAAATTTGTTCGTTGTACCAGCGCCGCTGGGGGAAAAGGTCCACGAAACCGCAATGACCGCCGAACGGCTGCCGGGAAACCGTCAGGAAACGCTGATCGCGAAGCTTGCGAAAATCGTCGAGGGCGATGACCGGATCATCGTCCGCGATGAAAATTTTGACCGGCAGGTTGAGGTTGCGGAAAGATTTATCCGTCAGCGTGTATAACTGAAAATAGGCCCGATAGGAAGAAAATTCCGGGAAATAGGCCATCATCTTCTCCGTCAGCTCCATGCAGGAACTGGCCCGGAGCATACCGGCGAAGTCGTATTGATCCGGGAAAAACCTGTGCTTTTTTCTGAGCGAACGCTTCCACTTTTGCAGAAAGTAGCGCCGGTACATAGAAAGGCCGTTATCAATGGTCTGCGTCGTTTTAAGAGGGTCAAGGGGCGGACTGACGGCAAACACCTTTTGCAGATTACGGACCGGCGCAAGCGAATGGCGCAACGCGACGCGCAGCGCGAAATTGGCGCCCAGCGAAAAACCCAGAAGATAAACGGGCAGATTGCCGGCTTGTCGGGCTATGGCGTTTACCGCATCGAATGTTTCCTCAATAAGCGCCCCGTGAAAAAGACCTTTATTGAGGTGATGAGACTCGCCGTGGTCCCTTAAATTCAGGCGGCAAACGGAAAAATTCCGGTCAAAAAAGTAGGAACCGGCGGCCAGAATATAAGCCGATGATGAGGAGCCTTCCCAGCCGTGCAGAAGAATCATCATTCCCCGGGAATGGGGGTGAGGCGACAGATAGGAGAGCAACTTTGATCCGCCGGGCGTCTCGATGATGAATTCTCCGGAATGCCTGATCAGGGGCCCGTGGGGGGGGATTATCAGGCGTGAAGACGCCAGAACGGACTGCAGATGCCGGTTTCTGAGAAAAGACCGGGGCTGAAAGGCGGTATGATGGTTTCCGGGTCCGGGGTTCATGGGTTTCCTGTTTTGCGAAAATGCGTTGCCGAAGGATCGCGGGAGGTTTGGTGGCGGTGCCTGGATTTGAACCAGGGACACTACGGATATGAGCCGTATGCTCTGACCAGCTGAGCTACACCGCCTTGAAAAGCTATTGTTCTTTGCGAAACCGCCGGAGGCTATACCGGAGAGTCCGGCGTTTGTCAATACCTATTGCGGCATTTCCAGCTCATAGACAACCAGGACGCTTCTCTCGGCCAGCGTCGCGCCGACGGACTGGACAAGCGCCAGAACAATTTCCGGTTTACCGTCGTTGTCCACGTCCTTGAAGCAGTAGTCCGCGACATAACCGTTGATTTTCTTTGTCCGCCAGTTTTCCGCCATGCCGAGGCCGTCCCACTCCAGATTATAGATTTCGCTCGAGGAAAAAAGCTTCAGGTTTTTAAAGATGCGACCAACCGACGACAGGTTTTTGACGATGATCATCTCCTTTTTGCCGTCGTTGTTCGTGTCGAACATCAGAATTCTCAAATTGGCAAAAGCGCTGGCGTCCTGTGTGGCCTCCGAGGACTGCTGTTTCTGCTTGTCCACGTTGTCGATGTAATTGTTGCTGCCGCCGTACTGGGAATCGCTTCTCCAGATCAGCTCATCGGGGCTGAAACCGAACGAAAATATCCGGCTCAGGGGTTTGGTGGTCGGCGTGATGACGCACAGGTAGTCCAGCTCGTCCAGCACGATGATTTTTTCGCTGGTGCCCGCGCCCAGGGAATCGAGCGTCAATCCGTAGATGGACAATCCCACGGGGATTTTCTGTTTGTCCCCCGCAACGTATTTTCCGCCGCGCCAGACGATCTCATAAATCTGTGTGTCGAAAACCTTTCCGCCGATGCCGTCCTGAAAGCTCCCCACACCGTAGGTTTGTCCCAACAGCAGGGGCTCGCCCGAAGAAGGAGTGATGACCCGCAAAAAATAACGGATGTTGGAAGCGATCATTTTGTAATCGCCGTTTTCATACTGCAGCACAAAGGAATTGAGCACCCGGTCGCTCAGCGACGTGACGATAATTTCCGGAATGCCGTCTTTGTTGATGTCCGCCACGTCCACGGAGATGTATTTATGATAGGGTTTACCCTTGATCTGCTTGAGCAGCTGCAAATTGTCCTTGGTCTTCAGGTAAATATATACATTGTGGCGGTCGATGATGACTACCTCTTTCTGACCGTCCCCGTTAACGTCGCCGATGTCCATTCCGATGAATTCCGTTTTGAACTGCTGGCTCATCCAGAAGCCCTTTTTACGGTCAAGCGGGTCGGAGGAGTTGATAAATTCCGCGTTGATCATCGAGGTCAGCGTCCCTTTGCCCTTGCCGGATTTCATGCCGGCGATGATTTGCGCTTCCCGCGACGCGCCGGGAACGGGAGGGGCGGTTTCTCCGGCAGCTGTCGCGACAACAGGCGCGGCTGCCGCCGCCGAGACTTGTGCTGCGGCTCCTCCGGTAACATGACGGACAATACGCTGCGAAAAATCGTTGATTTTGGGAATGACTTCATCGAGGCTCTGCGACTGGGAAAAAATGCCGACGTCCGATTTTCCTCCGGTAATATCAATCAGTTTTCCGTCAATGCTGATACTTTTTCCGATTTTGGTAATGCTGCCCCAGACCACATAATCGGACTTCAACTGCAGGCCGATGTCCTGAACGTCCGCCGGGTTCAGCTCTTTTCCACCTGTTTTCTTCAGGACATCCGAAACGACTTCTTTGCGCGTCACCTCGATCGCATCGGCCCCGGAGATCCGGCTGATCAGCATGTCGTTGATTCCCTGCCGCACATATTCAATATTTTCAGCGCTGTGCAGTGTAAAGGGCAGAACGGTTACCGTGTATTTTTCCTTCGAAAAAACAGTCGCCGCCACGAGCAGAACGGCAACAAGGCCAAGAAGAACCATCATCGTTTTTTTCATTTTACTCTCTCCGCGTGAACGGCTTTTTATTATGGAAACTGTCTGTGCTTCTAGCATTTAAAAAACGATAATTCAAGATTGTTTTCCGTGCGTCGTGAAGCAAGGCGGAATATGAAAATCGGACCGGAACACAAAAATCGTGTTGTCAGAAATGCGCTTTTCATGTAAGGAAGCGCATGTAAAATAGTATGATATTTCAAGGCTTGTGAAAGGTGAAAAGTAAAAAGCATGGAAAAAGCAACGTTATTGCTCAATGGAATGAAGTACGAGATGCCGGTTGTTGAAGGAAGCGAAGGAGAAAAGGGCATCGATATTTCCAGACTGATGCAGGATACGGGTTTGATTACACTGGACATCGGTTATCAGAACACCGGTTCCTGCACATCATCCATTACGTATATCGACGGAGACCGGGGAATTTTGCGATACCGCGGAATTCCCATCGAGGAACTCGCCGAAAAAGCAAGTTTTACCGAGGTGGCCTATCTGCTGATTTACGGGGACCTCCCCAATCGGGAGCAGCAACAGCTTTTTTCCCAACGGCTGACGCAAAACTCCATGATTCACGAGGAAATGCTCAGATTCTTCGACGGGTTCCCGCCGACCGCGCATCCCATGGCGATTCTGGCCACCATGGTGAACTCCATGTCGGTTTACTACACGGATTATTTCACGGAAGATTTCCAGGCCGATACGTTCGATCTGATGGCCGCGTCGCTGATTTCGCGGATTCGCACGATTGCCGCCTATTCGTACAAGCACAGCATTGGCCACCCGCATGTTTATCCCAAACGGGATCTGAAATACGCGTCCAATTTTCTTCACATGATGTTCGATTCTCCGGTGAGCCCCTATGTGCCGGAACCGGACATTGAAAGGGCGCTTTCCACGCTGATGATCCTTCACGCCGACCACGAGCAAAACTGCAGCACGTCCACCGTGCGGCTGGTGGGCAGCAGCATGGCCAATCTGTACGCATCGATCTGCTCCGGCATTTGCGCGCTGTGGGGCCCGCTGCACGGGGGCGCCAACCAGAAAGTGATCGAGATGCTGGAAGAGATCAAAAGCAACAAGCTGTCGATCCAAAACTGCATCGATTCCGCCAAAAACAAAACCAGCATGTTCCGGCTTTTCGGCTTCGGACATCGGGTTTACAAAAACTACGATCCCCGCGCGCGGATTCTGAAGCAATGCTGCGAAACCATTTTTGAAAAACGCAATTACCGGGACCCGCTGATCGATATCGCCATGGAACTGGAGGATGCGGCCCTGAAGGATGATTTTTTCATTCAGCGCAAGCTGTATCCCAATGTCGATTTTTACAGCGGCATCCTGTACCGGATGATCGGCATACCCACCAATATGTTCACGGTCATGTTTGCCATCGGCCGTTTGCCGGGCATGATTGCCCAGTGGAAGGAAATGCACGACGCCGTGCCGTCGAAGATCGGCCGGCCGCGCCAGATTTATACCGGCAGCAACCTGCGGCACTACATTCCAATGAAGGAACGCGGATAGGGATGGAAAATTATTTTCTTGACTTTTACCGCCGGGTTGCCTATAGGCATTCAAAAGGGAAAAGGATATCTGCGATGAAAACACAATTTACCGTTCCGGCAATCAGCTTTTGCTTTTTTAGCTTTATCGGCGACAGGGTCTGCCTGGACGTATCATGAACCTGGTATCAGGGGGGAATGAACCGTGGGCGGATGAAAATTTGCCCACGGTTTTTTTTGTTTAAAAATCACAAACGACAAACAGGGGGAAGGGACATGAAAGCATGCGGCAGGATTTTACTCGCGCTGTGCGTTTTGACGCTCGCGGCCATGACGGGGCAGGCCGTCGCCCAGACAAAAACCATCACCGTCGGAGCGGCCATCAACCTGACGGGGCCGGCGTCTACCTGGGGACAGTTTCATGAGAAAGGGCAGCGGGATTACTTCCGCTACGTCAATGAGGTAAAAGGCGGCGTGGCGGGCCACAAAATCAACATGATCACCGTTGACACCGCCTATAAGGTGCCGGAGGCGCAGGCCGCCGTTCAAAAATTCGTGTTGCAGGACAAAGTGGATATGATCGCCACGTGGGGAGCCGGGGAAGGTCTGGCCGCTAAACCCATTGTCCAGAAATACAGGGTGCCGACGATCAACTATTCCACCAGTTGGGAAATTCTGGAAAAACCCGTAGACTACATGTATCTGCCGTTCGGCAGCTATAAAATGGATTGCCAGGCGGTCCTCGAATACATCAAAACCATCCACGCGGGCAAAGAGGCGCCAAAAGTCGGCCTGCTAACCTACAACAACGCCTACGGGCGCTCGATCCACGCGCCCAGCAGGGAATACGCGCCAAAGCTGGGCATCGAACTGGTGGCCATCGAAGAGTTTCCACCCCGGACAGTGGATCTCAACACGGAACTTCTCCGTCTGCAGAAAAAAGGCGCCCAGTACATTTTCATCCAGATGCTGCCGTCAACCATCATTACCGCCTTCAAAAGCGCGGACCGCATCAAATACAATCCGCTGTTTCTGGGAACCTGGACCTCCACCGATCCGGGTTTCTTCAAGATGGGCGGGGGGCTGATTCGTGACCGGCTGGTCATGCAGTTCCCCGGCGGTTTGCCTTCGGACCAAAGCAAGGGCATGGAGGTGATGAAGGAATTGTGGAAGCGTTACAAGACGGTTCAGAGTTTTGACGCGTCTTACTGGGAGGGCGTTGTCGTCGGCATGATCATGGAAAGGGCGTTTCTGCTGGCCTACAAAAAATCGAAGGCCATCAATCCAGCGACCATCAACGCCGCGATGGAATCCATGAAAAACGAAGATTTCGGCGGACTGGTTCCCCCGGTAAGCTTCTCGAAAAACAACCACGAGGGATCCTTCACCGCGCGCATGGTCAAAGTGATGGAAAACGGGACGTATATTCCCTTGACAAATTTCTACATTCCGGGAAAAAGCAAAATCAAGGTTCTGAAGAAATAAAGCTTCCGGCGCGGGAATTCCGGATCTGCCGGTCTTCCCGCGCCGGAAAGGCAGTGTCAAAGCCTGTGTCGAGGTATTCATGAAAGCATTCCGCAGCCGGCCTTCGATGATGATCAACCGGCCTCTGGAGGACAAGAAAGCCGAATTGGAAGTTCGCAATCTGCGTTTGAGCTTCGGCGGCGTCGTGGCGGTCAAAGACGTGGACATGACCGTTCACACCGGCGAACTGATGGCGGTGATCGGTCCCAACGGCGCCGGCAAGACCAGTCTGCTCAACTGCATTACCGGCTTCTATCGTCCCCAGCAGGGTCGGATTCTTTTCAACGGGCGGGAAATTACGCATCTCCACACGCACCAACTGGTCGGCATCGGCATCGGCAGAACTTTTCAAAACATCGAACTGTTCCCCGGCATGACGGTGCTGGCCAACCTGACGCTGGCGCGCCACATTCACTGTGGCTACAGCTTTCTGCCTTCCTGCTTTTTTACACCGTCCGTCCGCGAAGAAGAAATCCGCCATCGCCGGATTCTTGAAGAAATCATCGACTTTTTGGAGATGCAATCCATCCGCCGGCAAACCGTAGGTTCCCTGCCGTATGGAATGATGAAACGTGTGGAACTGGGACGGGCGCTGGCGCTGGAGCCGCGGCTCCTGATTCTGGACGAACCTTTCGCGGGGATGAACCTGGAAGAAAAAGAAGATATGGTGCGCTTTCTTTTGGAGTTGAACGGCCGTTGGGGGCTCACGATGGTGTTGGTGGAACATGACATGTCCATCGTCATGAGCATCTCCCGGCGCATCATGGTGCTGAACTTCGGCGAGAAACTGGGGGAGGGCAGCCCCGGAGAAATCGCCGCCAATCCCGAGGTGATTAAAGCGTATCTTGGCGATGCGCAGTCGCTGGAATAAAGAGGGCGAAACGCTTTGGACAGGGCAACCCCGCATCCGACATCATCAAGTCAAATCACACTGCCGCAACGTCTGGCGTTCAACGCCGAAAAATACGGAGACACGAAGACGGCCATCCGCGAAAAAGCTTTCGGCATCTGGCAGAAATACACCTGGAACGACTATTTTCAGTACGTCCGGAAAACAGCGGCGGGGTTTGCCTCTCTGAACATGGCGCGGGGCGACAATCTTTGTATGGTCGTTGACAATTGTCCCGAATGGCTTTTTTCCGAGCTGGCCGCGCACTCCCTGGGCGCGACATCGCTGAATCTCTTTACCTCCTCCATTGCCGAGGAGCTGGCTTTCTCCATCGGGCGTATCTGCTCTCCTCTGGTGGTCGTGCAGGATCAGGAGCAGACGGACAAACTTCTGGAAATCAAAGACAAGCTGCCGCATGTTCAAAAAGTCGTGTATATCGATCCCACCGGCATGACGTCCTATGAAAACGATCCATGGCTGATCAGCTACGCAACGCTTCTGGAGCGGGGTGAACAGTTCCTGGCCGAACATCCGGGAGTTGTCGAAGTGGAAATCGACAAAGGAAGACCGCACGACATTGCCGTCATGATTCAAACCTCCGGCACCACCGGAGTTCCGAAAATCGCCATGCTGTCCCATCGCAATCTGACCGCCATGGCGTCGCAGTGGATCGAGGCCGCGGACATCCGGCCGGAAGAAAACTGGATCTCCATGTCGCCGACGGCCTGGATTGTCGATCAGATGTGGAGCATGGGCGTGGCGCTGGCCGGCGCGGTGACGATGAACTTCCCGGAAACGCCGGAGACGGTTCTGGAGGATTTTCGGGATATCGGCCCTTCCAGGCTTATCACGTCATCGCGTTTCTGGGAGGACATGGCCTCCAGCATCCGTGTGAAAATATCCGATGCGGGCTGGATCAACAGGAAGCTTTTTTACCTGGGAGAGAGGGTGGGCCGAACGGTTGTCGAAAAAAAATTACGCAAAGAGCGCATCTCCTGGCCCGTCCACGTGTTATATTGTTTTCTGAAACTGGCTGTTTACAACCCGCTTTTGGACCGCCTGGGCTGCTCCCGTTTTCACAGCGCCTTTACCGGCGGCCACCCGATCAGCCCCGACGTCATCGGATTCTTCCGGGCGATCGGCCTGAACCTGAAGCAGTGCTACGGACTCACGGAATCATGCGGGATTTTTCAGATTCAGCCCGACGATGAAGTCAAGCTGGAAACCGTCGGCAGGCCGCTGTCGCACACTAGCGTCAAGCTGGCCGAGGATCAGGAAGTGCTGGTCCGGTCGGAGGCCAATTTTTCCGGATACTACAACGACTACCGGTCCACGGAGGCGGCCTTTGAAAACGGCTGGCTGAAAACCGGCGACGCGGGCTACATCGACGACGACGGCCATCTGCTGATTATCGGCCGCAAGGAAGACATCATTCGCAACAAGAGCGGCGACGCCTTCTCGCCCGACTTCATCGAGACCAGGCTCAAGTTCAGCCCCTACATCAAGGAGGCGGTGACCTTCGGCGAGGCGCGGCCTTACATCACCGCCATGATCAACATCGATCTGGGCAATGTCGGCAACTGGGCGGAAGAGCGGATGATTCCCTACACGACCTACATGGATCTGTCCCAGCAGAAGGCCGTGGAGGAGCTGATTTTGAAAGAAGTCGGGGAAGTGAACCGGCAGCTTCCCGAGGTGATGAAAATCAAAAAGTTTGTCCTGCTCTACAAGCTGCTGGACGCGGATGACGACGAGCTGACGCGCACCGGAAAAGTGCGCCGGCGCTTCGTTTACGGTCTGTACATCAAAATCATTGAAGCGATGTACGGCGGGCTGCAAAAGGTTCCGGTGACGGGAAAAATCCGCTACCGGGACGGAAGAATTGGCGAAATCGAAACGACCATTCGTATTATCGACGTGGATTGAGGAATCGGTTTATGGATTTTTTTCTGCAATTGCTGGTCAACGGCGTCTGTGTCGGACTCTTGTACGGCATTTCCGCCATGGGCTTCGTGATGATCTTCAAGGCATCCAGCGTGCTCAACTTTGCGCACGGCGAACTGCTGGCGCTGGGGGCCTTCTTTTTTCTGTCGCTGGTCACCTGGGGAAAAATCCCGGTGGCGGCCGCGTTTGTGCTGACGCTGGCCGGATGCTTTCTGCTGGGTTTTCTGATTGAAAAGTTTTTCTTGCGACCGCTCATCGGCGAGAAGCTGATCTTTGTCATCATGTTGACGGTAGGGCTGGCCGCCATGTTCAAGGGCTTTATTCTGCTCATCTGGGGCGGCAATCTGCACACCTATCCGGAGTTCCTGCCCGCGTCGCTGGAATTTCACCTGGGATCGATCACCATTGCGCCCGTGTATTCCGCCACATTGGCGATCAGCGTTGTGTTTCTGGTCCTCTTCGGCCTGTTTTTCAAAAAGTCGTCTCAGGGGATTTTCATGCGTTCAGTGGCGGACAACCAGAAAGCGGCTCTGTCGCTGGGCGTCCATGTCCGGCGCGTCTTCGCGCTTTCCTGGGCAATTGCCGCGATGGTGGCCTGCATGAGCGGCATCGTTCTGGGCATCATCAACGGCGTTAACGTCCACGACCTGTCCGCCATCGGCCTGAAAGTGTTTCCGGTGGTCATCCTGGGCGGTCTGGACAGCATCGGCGGAGCGATTATCGGCGGCATCATCATCGGTCTTCTTGAGACCTTCACCGGCGGCTATCTGTCCCCGTCGCTTCGAGATGTGGTTCCCTACATCGTTCTGGTTTTCATCCTGATGCTGAAGCCCTACGGCCTGTTCGGCCTGGTCGAGATTGAAAGAGTGTAAAATGAAAAAACCGTCCTTTCATCCCTGCGGTAATTTCCGCGAAACCTACGCTGAAGAGCTGGCCATTTTCGACACCTGGTTCGGCCGGGTCAGCCTGCTGGTTTTCCTGCTTTTCCTGTTTGGCGTCGCGCCTTTTGTCCTGGACCGCTACCTGCTGTATATTTTGAACAACATCGGGATCATGGCGATTGCCGCGATCGGCCTCAATATTCTTGTCGGCTACACCGGGCTGATCTCGCTGGGGCACGGCGCGTTTTTCGGCGTGGGGGCTTACGCGGGAGCGATTCTGGCCACACGCCTGAACCTGCCGTTCTTCGTCTGCATCCCCGCCGCGGGACTGATCACCGCCATGGCCGGCATGATCTTCGGCATTCCCTCCGGCCGCCTCAAGGGGCTTTACCTGACGATCGCCACGCTGGCCGGCCAATTCATCATCGAATATGTCCTGATCCAGTGGGAAAGCCTGACCCGGGGAACAATGGGCATCACGCTTCCGGAGCCGCAAATCCTGGGCGTCAGCATCGCCGGGGACAGGGCCTTTTTCTTTTTGATTTTTGCCTGCCTGGCGGCCATGACCTGGTTCGCGGTCAACATCATGCGCAGCAAATACGGACGCGCGTTTGTCGCCATCCGGGACAACGACCGCGCGGCTGAAGGCATGGGCATCCCGATCTTCCGCTACAAGCTCCTGTCGTTTGCGATCAGCTCGTTTTACGCCGGTTTCGCGGGCGCCCTCTGGGCCTACTACATGGTCAGCATCACTACGGAGCCCTTCAATCTTGCGCTTTCCGTGGAATTCATCGCCATGGTCATCATCGGCGGCATGGGCAGCATGCCCGGCGCGATTTTCGGCGCAACTTTCATCACAGTGCTCAATGAAGCGCTGCGCTTCGCGACGGGCGCTCTGATGAACGTCGGCTGGATTACGGCTCTGGGCCTGAACATGGCTCCGCTTCGCGAATTTGTTTTTGGACTGGCGATTGTGCTGTTTATTTTACTGGAACCGAAGGGGCTGGCGGAGCTTTGGCGCATCGTGCGCTCCAGTTTCCGGCTCTGGCCGTTTTCATATTAGTAAGTTGGAAATTATTTTCTGTGTTCCCGACAGAAAATAATTTTGTTAACGCACTTATCCCGCAGAGCAGGGCTAGGATGTTTTATGGGTGAGATTCTTTTGCAGTTGAATAATATTTCCGTCGTTTATTCCAACGTCATTCAAGTGCTCAAGGGCGTGTCGCTTTCGGTTGCGCGCGGGCACATTGTGTCGCTTCTGGGCAGCAACGGCGCGGGGAAGACCACGACCCTCAAAGCGATTTCGGGCCTTTTGAAGCCGGAAAACGGGGAAGTCACCGACGGCGACATCATCTTCAACGGTGTAAACATTCAGAATCAGGCGCCTGAATTCATCACGCGCCAGGGCATCATTCAGGTGCTGGAAGGCCGCCAGCCGTTCAAATACCTGACCATCGAAGAAAATCTGCGCGTCGGAACAGCCACCCGGCCGGGAAAGCCATACAAAGATGACCTGGAAATGGTCTATCATTACTTTCCCGCGCTGGTAAAAAGAAAGAAAGCGCTGGCCGGATACTGCAGCGGCGGCGAGTTGCAGATGCTGGTCATCGGCCGGGCGCTGATGGCGCATCCGCAGCTTCTGATGCTGGACGAGCCTTCGCTGGGGCTTGCGCCGCTGGTGGTGCAGGAGATCTTCCGCATCATCGGGAAGATCAATGAAGAGCACGGCACAACGATTGTGCTGGTGGAGCAGAACGCCAATATGGCGTTGCAGGTCGCCCACTACGGCTATGTCATGGAAAACGGCAAAATCGTCATGGAGGGCTCCTCTCAGGAATTGTCCGACAATCCGGACGTCAAGGAATTTTACCTGGGAATGGCCGCATCGGGCATCGCCAAATCCTATAAAGACGTCAAATCCTACCGCCGCCGCAAGCGCTGGCTGTAAAGGAGATGACATTGAGTATCTCAGGAGCCTGGAACATGAAGATTGACATGAGTCCCGAAGTCGTCGCTCATCGGCTAAAGCCGGTCAATGAATTGCGAAAGGCGTGTCTTTCGCTCGCCCGATCGGGTGCGGGGAAAGATATACTGAAAGAAAATCGAAACAACGATACGGTTCGGCGAACGGCGAGGGCGCCTGGACACCGGACGCATGATTAGACCATCAGGGGGAAGGGTATGAAGCGGTTATACGACGAAAAAGAAGCCTGGAGTGCAGAAGAAAGAAAATCCAGGCAGGACAGGCTGCTGGCGCGCATGGTGCGGCGGGGCTATCAAAAGTCACCCGCGCTTCGCAAAATATTGGACGCAAATAAAATCAATCCCGCCCGGATAAAAACCCGTGAGGACCTGGAAACATTGCCCGTCACTTCCCGGGAAAAGCTGGTGGAGATGGAAATGCGCAAACCGCCCTACGCGGGGCTGGAAAACCCCGACGTCGCCGTCGATCGCATTTTCACGTCTCCGGGGCCGGTTTACGAGCCTCATTTACCGGAAACCGATTATCTCTGGTCGCGGGCGTTTTTCGCGGCCGGCATCGGGCCAGCGGACATCGCGCTCAACGCCTTTTCCTATCATCTGGTCGCGGCGGGCCTCACGTTCCACAACGGCCTGCGCAAAGTCGGCGCGACGGTGGTTCCCTCCGGCACCTCCTCCTCGCAGATTCAGGTTCAGCTCATCCGGGACCTCAGCGTGACGGCCTATGTGGGCACACCGAGTTTCCTTTCGTCCATCATCGACCAATCCAAAGAACTGGGCTTTGATTTTAAAAAAGATTTTCGCGTCAGGAAAGCCTGCTTTGCCGCGGAGCCGCTCCTGCCTTCGCTGCGGCAGAGATTCGAAAAAGAGTACGGAATCAGAACCTTTCAGATGTACGGCGCCACCGAAGTGGGAGACGTGGCCTACGAATGCCGTGCGAAATCCGGCTGGCACATCTGCGAGGAAACGATTGTGGAAATCGTGGACCCGGCAACGGGAAAAAATGTCGCGCCGGGCGAACTGGGCGAAGTGGTCGTGACGCGCCTCAATGACATTTTCTTTCTTCTGCGCTTCGGAACGGGCGATTTATCCCGGCTCGTCACCAAAAAATGTTCCTGTGGCCGGACATCCTTCCGGCTGGCGGGAATCGCGGGCAGGGTGGGCGATGCCGTAAAAGTCCGCGGACTCTTTATCGCTCCAAGTCAGATGAAGTTGCTTTCCGCCAGATTCGAAGGCCTTCCCCTCCAGGCTGTAGTCAGCCGCAAAGGCCATGAAGACGTTTTGACGCTGCGCGTAGAGAAGATAAATTCTCAAGTTAATTCTGCTAGTTGGGAGAATAACTTAAAGAAGATATTTAAGGAAATCTGCACGGTCCGAATCGATGTCCTGGAAGTTGTGGAAAAGGGCGGAATCAAACCGGACCAGAAGCTGATTGTCGATTTGCGGACGTGGTAGAAGCCGTTATTTTTTTGCCGAGGCGATACGCGTCGATCGCCGAAAAAACCCACAAAAAGAAAATCAAAATCAGCAGCCACAGGGCGAGGCTTATGTTGATCGCCCTGAGCCCGTTCCCCATGCCGGAAAGAACGCCGTCCATCCCCGGAGCTCCCGACAGGGCCTCCCGGACGATCACGAGAACGACCTGAAAAATCATCCAGGCCAGCGCGAGCGTAGCGGCAGCGGCGGGCGTCAGAAAAGCCATTCCTCTCACGTATCGCTTCAGATAAATCTGCCCGCTGCCCGGGAAAAGAAGAAAGCTGAACAGGGCTGCCCTGGTTGCTTGATTCATGGAGGCTCCTCAGGCGACGATGGCCGCGTCCCTGATTTTCAGTTGAACATCGGATGAGCCGTTCCAGTAGTTGATCTGTGGCGAGAAGACCACATCGAAGTTGGCCGAGTTGATCGCGCCGAGATATTTGCCCATGCCGAACCAGATGGCGTTGAGAGACGCGCGGTCGTCAACCACGCGCATTTTGAGGTGATTTTTGCCGACAATGACGGGAGACGACGCCCGGATGTTCCTGGAGCAAAGCACCGGTTCCGGATTTTCACTGCCGAAAGGCGCGAGCAGCGACATCTGCCGGATCAGATCGAGGCTGATGTCCTCAAGGCGGCACTCCGCGTCAATCAGCGTCTGGGAAACCATTTCCGAGGCGGCGACCGAGTTGCGGATGATCTCATCCATCATGCAGGCAAATTCATCGATGTCATCTTCCTTAATGGAAATGCCCGCCGCACGGTAATGGCCGCCGTAAGATAGAAGCAGCGGCGCGCACTGCTGCAGGCCCTTGTGGATATTGAAATCCGAAACGCTGCGGCCGGAACCCTTGCCCACGCCGTCCTTGAGGCTGATGACAAAGGTCGGACGGCTGAAGAGATCCACCAGGCGCGAGGCCACGATGCCCACGACGCCGGGGTGCCATTTTTCGGAAGAAAAAACCAGGGAGTTGATGTTTTTCAGGTCGGGCTTCGCGCCGAGCTTCTCCAGAATTTCGTTCAGAATGTCTTTTTCCATGGCCTGGCGGCGGCGGTTATACAAGTCCAGTTTTTCCGCGAGCGGCCGGGCCTCTTCCAGTGTTTCCGCAAGCAGCAGTTCGACGGCGTCGAGCGGCGAAGCGATCCTGCCCGCCGCGTTGATACGGGGAATCAGGCAGAAAGAAGCCTTGAAGGAGTCGATCAGCTGCCCGTCAATACCGCTGACTTCTTTGAGGGCTTTGATTCCGGGGCGTCTGCCTTCCGTCATCAGCTCCAGGCCGATCCGGGTAAAAATCCGGTTTTCCCCCAGCAGCGGCGCGATGTCGCCGATCGTTCCCAGGGCGACAACGTCGAGAAGCTCCCTGAGATTGGGATATTCGGCGTTTTTCCAAAAGCCTTCTTTGCGCAGCGTGCCGCGAAGCGCGATCAGAAAATTAAAGGCGATGCCCACGCCGGCCAGACTCTTGAAAGGAAAGGCGCAGTCCGTTCGGTTGGGATTAATGCAGGCGACGGCAGGGGGGAGTTCATCGGCGATTTCATGGTGGTCCAGCACGATCGTTTCGATGCCCACGGATTTGGCGTAGGCGATCTGCTCTATATCGGAGATGCCGCAATCCACGGTGATAATCAGCTTTACATTCTTTTCCTTGAACCGGTCGATGACCGGAATCTTCAGCCCGTAGCCTTCCTGAACCCGGTCCGGAATGTAATAGGAGACGCGGCCGGTCAGCTGTTTGATGAATTTATACAAAATAACAACGGAGGTGATTCCGTCCGCGTCGTAGTCGCCGTAAATGACGATGTCTTCTCCGTCGTAGATCGCCTTCAGCAGCCGGGCCACGCCTTTTTTCATGTCCTGCATCAGAAAGGGGCTGTGCAGGTCGTTGAGAGAAGGGTGCAGGTAGCGCTGCGCATCCTCCAGGCTGTCCACTTGTCGATTTAAGATCAACCGGGAAACAATCGGGTGGACCCCGAATTCCTTCACCAGCGCTTCTTCTATGTTTTTAAGGCCGGAATCCCTGATTTTCCAATGTGTTACCGGCAGTCGCCCCCGTTCATTCATAGGTTCTTCTTCACTGTGTTATTTTCGCGGTCATCATATCAGCGATCGTTCATATGTCAAGTTTTTCATTGGTTTTCATTGGTTTGCGTGAAATAGACTTGAAATGATTATTGAAAGTTGTTACATTGCGCACACTTTCCGCTCTGGAGGGATCATCATGATTTCCAGGCTCAAACTTTTCTCAATGATTTTTCTTCTATGCTGCCTGGCCGCGTCCGCACAGGCGGCGAATTTTTCCAAACCCGCGGGTGAAATCAAAACCGGCATCGAGGCGGAAGGCGCCTGCGCCATTGTCGGCATGAGCGCCGAGCAGTGTCAGCTTGCCGCCCTGCAGCGCGCGCGGGCAGCGGCCATCGAGCAGGCGGCGGGCGTGTCCGTCACGTCGGCCACGCTGGTGACCAATCTGGCGGTTGCCGCCGATTTCATCAAATCCTATTCGAGGGGTTTCATTGTCCGGGAAAAGGCCGCCTGGCTGCCCATCGGCCAGTATCAGAAAGATTCATCCACCGTGCCGATTCCGGAATATCGCGTCCGGATCAACGCGGACGTTTACGTTCCGGCAAGAAAAGTAAAAGCCGCCGGCCTGAAGGCCAAAATCAACAATGCGGTTTTCCGCGCTGGTGAAAAAGCGCGGATTTCCGTTGACGTCAGAAAAGATGCGAACATCGCCATTTTCAACATCATGGCGGACGACCGTGTGGCGCTGGTGTTTCCCAACGACTATGAGTCGGGAAATCTGGTTTTCGCGGGAAAAAATTTCGTTTTTCCGGCCAGAGACGCCAGGGTAGAGCTGGAGATGCAGACGCTTGCCGGTCATCGCAAAGATGCGGAAGCCTTTTTGGTCGTTGCCTGGGACCGGGAACGGGAGATTGCCGTCCGGAAAATCTTTCCGTCCGCCGATCCGATGCCGCTGGATGAATTCTTCCGGCGGCTCATGGAAATCGCGGACAACTGCGAAGAGGTTATTCTCCCCTACGAAGTCATCGCGCAATGACTCCACCTTTTCTAAAAGGGGGATTTAGGGGGATTTGGACGAAGACCAAGGCAGGTCCCCCTTTTTTAAAGGGGGATTCAGGGGGATTTTTTGAGAGGTTGAAGAATTAATTTCAGCAAAATCTCCCCTAACCCCTCTTTAGAAAAGAGGGGGACTGGATCGGTGGTTCTTTAGAAAAGAGGGAGCTGATGCGATGGCAATCGGAAAGGATCTGGCAAGTCCCCCTTTTTTAAAGGGGGATTCAGGGTGATTTTTTGGGAGATTGAAGGATTAATTTCAGCAAAATCCTCCCCTAACCCCTCTTTAGAAAAGAGGGGGACTGGATCGGTGGTTCTTTAGAAAAGAGGGAGCTGATGCGATGGCAATCGGAAAGGATCTGGCAAGTCCCCCTTTTTTAAAGGGGGATTCAGGGGGATTTTTTGAGAGGTTGAAGAATTGATTTCAGCAAAATCTCCCCTAACCCCTCTTTAGAAAAGAGGGGGACTGGATCGGTGGTTCTTTAGAAAAGAGGGGGCTGATGCGATGGCAATCGGAAAGTATCTGGCAAGTCCCCCTTTTGTAAAGGGGGATTTAGGGGGATTTTTTGAAAGATTGAAGAATTAATTTCAGCAAAATCTCCCCTAACCCCTCTTTAGAAAAGAGGGGGACCGGTGCAGTGGTTCTTTGGAAAAGAGAGGGCTGATGCGATGGCAATCGGAAAGGATCTGGCAAGTCCCCCTTTTTTAAAGGGGGATTCAGGGGGATTTTTTGAGAGGTTGAAGAATTGATTTCAGCAAAATCTCCCCTAACCCCTCTTTAGAAAAGAGGGGAAGAATTGGCAAGTCCCCCTTTTGTAAAGGGGGATTTAGGGGGATTTTTTGAGAGGTTGAAGAATTAATTTCAGCAAAATCTCCCCTAACCCCTCTTTAGAAAAGAGGGGGACTGGTGCAGTGGTTCTTTGGAAAAGAGGGGGCTGATGCGATAGCAATCGGAAAGGATCTGGCAAGTCCCCCTTTTTTAAAGGGGGATTCAGGGGGATTTTTAAAGCGCAACTAAATACACGGATGAGGTTTTCATGAAAACAAAAACAGTCATTTTCATTTTCGCTGCTTTCTTTTTAACGGCATTTGCCGCTCAGGCCGCGGAGGTCAAAAACGTCATCACCAGGCAGGTGGGAAACCGCGTCCAGATCACCTATGATCTTGCAGGCGATGAGAACGAGGCGGACGTAAGCGTTTCCGCCGCCATCGGCGGGACGGAACATAAGGCCGATGCGCTGCACATGGAAGGCGATCTGGGCAAAGTCAAGCCGGGGAAGGGCAAGACCATCTGGTGGAACGTCTTGCAGGATTTCCCGCGCGGCCTCGACAAAGACGTTACTTTTGACGTGACGGCGGGCGGTAAATCTTTTACAGACCCGAACACCGGCATGGAAATGGTATTCGTCAAAGGCGGCTGCTACCGGATGGGCGACACGTTTGGCGATGGTTGGGACGATGAAAAACCCGTCCATGAAGTCTGCATCAATGATTTCTACATCGGGAAATACGAAGTCACGCAAGGGCAATGGAAAGCGGTTATGGGGGAGAACCCATCTTCTTTCAAAAACTGCGGCGACAACTGCCCGGTGGAGACTGTAAGCTGGAACGACATTCAGCAATTTCTTCAGAGACTCAACAGCCGGAGCGGCAAACAGTATCGTCTTCCCACGGAAGCCGAGTGGGAATACGCGGCCAGAAGCGGCGGGAAGAGCGAAAAGTATGCCGGCGGGAATGATGTGGATGCCGTAGCCTGGTATTATAAAAATTCCGGAAGCAATACCCACCCCCTAGGCCAGAAACGCCCCAATGGTTTGGGATTGTATGATATGAGTGGGAATGTCTGGGAGTGGTGTTCGGACTGGTATGGAGAGAAGTATTACAGTCAGAGTCCGAGGGATAATCCTGACGGCCCGTCTTCCGGTTCTTATCGCGTCCTGCGTGGCGGTTCCTGGGGCACCAGACCGGGGTTCGTCCGCGCGGCGTACCGGGTCAGGTTCAATCCGGGGGTCCGGGTCTACGGCAGCGGTTTCCGGATGGCTCTTTCCGCGCGATAGTTTTCTGAGTTCTGATTTTCTGTTTTCTGGTTTTTAAAATCGGGATATGGAGCGGAAAGGTCCCCCTTTCCTAAAGGGGGACTCAGGGGGATTTTTTGAGAGACTGAAGAATTGATTTCAGCAAAATCCTCCCCGGCCCTCCTTTAGAAAAGGAGGGAGAATTGGCAGGTCCCCCTTTTCTAAAGGGGGATTCAGGGGGATTTTTTGAGAGATTGAAGAATCGATTTCAGCAAAATCTCCCCTAACCCCTCTTTAGAAAAGAGGGGGAGAATTGGCAGGTCCCCCTTTTCTAAAGGGGGATTCAGGGGGATTTTTTGAGAGATTGAAGGATTGATTTCAGCAAAATCTCCCCGGCCCTCCTTTAGAAAAGGAGGGAGAATTGGCAGGTCCCCCTTTCCTAAAGGGGGACTCAGGGGGATTTTTTGAGAGACTGAAGAATTGATTTCAGCAAAATCTCCCCTAACCCCTCTTTAGAAAAGAGGGGGACTGGATCGGTGGTTATTTAGAAAAGAGGGGGACTGGTGTGGCGGTTCTTTGGAAAAGAGGGGGATTGGATCGGTGGTTCTTTGGAAAAGAGGGGACTGGTGTGGCGGTTCTTTGGAAAAGAGGGGGATTTGGAAAGCGCAGCTAAAGCCAGCGCTACGGCAATATATTGCCTAATTGTTGTTTGAGGCTTCAATAGTGCAAATTGTCCATGGTTTGGGTGTTGCAATTAGATTAGCGTTTGTATAAAATATCGACGACCTCATTACTCCATGAAAAAGAGGAAGGAGACGGACATCATGAAAAAAATCGTTTTTTTGATTTGTCTTTTCCTGTTGATGTCAACTTCGGCGCTGGCTGAAAAAGCGCAGTTGCGCGTGAAGGTATCACCGGTACCGCCGCATCTTTCAGCGCAGGCGGCCTTTGCCGAGCCTTCCGGAAACCGGATTCTGAACGCGGAAGAAACGGGCACGCTGATTCTCACGCTGGTCAACAGCGGAAAAGGCGACGCCTTCGACGTGCGGGCGTCAATCAAAGCGGCGGGCAAAATTCAGGGACTTTCCTTTGACCGCGAGACAGTCATCGGCACGATTCCCGCCGGACGGACGGTGAAAAAGGAAATTGCGCTTTTCGCGTCAGAGGATATTCCGACGGCCAACGTCTCGCTTTCGGTGGATATCCGCGAAGCCAACGGCTTCGATCCCAATCCCATGATTGTGTCCTTCAAAACGAAGGCCTTTGAGCCGCCCAGGCTGATCATCGCCGATATGCGCGTCAACGACCAGAACGGCAACAGCCGCGTGGAGCCGATGGAGATTGTGGAAATGACGGTGCGCGTGCAGAACATGGGGCACGGCGACGCGCGCGGCGTGGCGGCGGATGTCCGGGTGGGGCAAAACGTCTTTCTGGCGGGCGACGCCCGGACCCATTTTGACCTGGACGTGATTCCGTCCGGCCAATACCGGGATTTCAAATTCATGTTTTACACGAACAACCGCATTGCCGACGGCGAAAAAATCCCCATCACCGTGAACCTGACGGAGGCGCGCCCGAAATTCAACGCGCAAAAAGATCTGGCGCTTACAATGAACGCGCCGCAGCGCCGCGCGCGGGAATTTGTGGTCAGAGGCGAAGACGCGGCGCCCAGGCAGGAGATCACGAAGGCGGGCGGGCTTTCCGTGGATGTGGACATGAATATTCCCGACGGGCAGAAGGCGGGAAAATTCGATGTGGCGGTGGTGATCGGCAACCGCAATTATTCAGCCTCGGGACTGCCGGAGGTGGAATTTGCCGCCCGCGACGCACGGGTGATGAAGGAATATCTTGTCAGAACGATGGGCTATGATCCAGCCAATATTCTTTACGCGGAAGACGCGACGGTCGGGAAATTCTATGAATTATTCGGCAATGAAAGAAACCACAGGGGCAGGCTCTTCCGCCATGTGAAGGATGGCGTATCGAAAGTGTTTGTCTATTATACCGGGCACGGCGCACCCGACCTGGAAACACAGGAGGCCTACTTTGTGCCGGTCGATGCCAATCCGCAGGATTTGAGAACCAACGGCTACCGCCTGCAAACGTTCTACGACAATCTTTCCAAAATTCCGGTCAAAAAAATCACTGTGGTGCTGGATACGTGTTTTTCCGGCAATTCCGACCGCGGCATGCTCTTCAAGAATGTGAGCCCCGGCATTCTGAAAGTGAAGAGCGAATTTCGCGGGCCGAAAAACGCGGTGCTGATGACCAGCGCCGCCGTGGATCAGGTGTCTTCCTGGTATCCGGAAAAGCGCCACTCGCTCTACACGTATTATTTTTTCAAAGGGCTGCAGGGTGAGGCGGATGCCAACCGCGACCGGAAGATCACGGTGGGCGAGATGGACGCGTTTCTCAAAGAGAATGTGCCGTATATGTCCCGCCGAATTTCCGGCAACGAGCAGAATCCCGTGACAATCGGGAATGCGGCGGAAGTGATGGCGTGGCTGAAGTAAATCCTCCCCCATCTGCTCCTTCAAGCCTGGTTTGGAACAAGGGCATCTTGATCTTTAAAACAATAAATGCTAATCGGCGCATGAAGTAAATTCCGCGGCGGTCGGGCATTTTCATGTTGATGTTAACCCATACCTGTTTATTGCAGCAAATGATGAGCGCCTCCGGAATCGACGACGCGGATCCGGATATTTACATTTACAATATCGCTCCGGATTTATTGACGATTCACCCAGACATCGATTCCCGGCAGACCCATTCCATCCCCCGGTTCATCAAGGCGCCGCCCGACCATCAGCGCACGGCCTATGTCATGTTTCATCTTCTGGTGGACGATCTGGCGCATTACGGAAGCATCTCGATGACCTGTCAGGAAGGCTTTGATCCGAACTCTTCGGGCTATACTTATCTGAAGGGGCGTAATCTTGTCGGCCACATTATTAATTTGTACCGGATGATCGGCAGGGAAATCTCTTTCAGCGACGCGGCCTACCAGTCTCATTTACTGGTGGAAATGATTTATGACCTTGTGATTCAGCCGCGTATCGACCAAAACGGGTCCATCGATCTTCTGGAAGAAGCGGTGCATTTTACGTTCGACAAGCGAGCAAATGAATTCAGTTCTGATATTTCGTGGCTTTACGGAATTGACCCCGAACACAGCCGTGAGGTTCTCAAGATCGCCGTGTCCTACATTACCCGTGAAAGACTGAAGAAGTTGATGAATATCGAAGGCCGGATTCGTCTTTTCACGGACAAATTCGGCCTTCGAAATACCAATGAAATGTTTGCCGAAGCCATCGCGGCGCTGTTTCAGGACGCTCTGGGCTCGATTGAAAATGATGATTTTCTTCAGGAGACCGCCATGGCCATCCTGAACTGCGGTTGGCTTCCGACGCGTTAGGTTGCTTTTTTCGCAAACCCGGAGCGGATGCAGCGCGTGCAGACTTTCATCCGCTTCACGGCCCCCGTTTTTTTATCCACACAGCGTAATTTCTGCAAATTCGGACGCCAGATCACACGGGTTTTATTATTGGCATGGCTGACGTTGTTGCCGATGGCCGGTTTTTTTCCACATACTTCACAAATCCGAGACATGATCAAACTCCTTTAGAAAAGTGCGTCGTTACTAAGCCATAATGCTTTATTTTGCAAGCTGTTTTTTAATTTTTCATCTGTGCGGGCTGGCCGGTCGATTCCAGCACCCGGAACCAGAGATTGCCGTCCGGATCGATCTGTCTGCCGGAAATCGCGGCGCTAAGAGGCAGATGGACGTATTCGTCCCTGCGCAGCGCCACCAGCAAACCGGTTTTCCCCGCCATGGCGGCATGCACGGAATACTGTCCCAGAGAACTGCAGTAGAGGCTGTCGGACGCGTTGGCCGGCACGGAGCGGATCATGTAGCTGGGCTCGATATATTTCAGATTGATTTCCAAATTAATTTTACGGAAGTGTTCTTCGATGGCGTTTTTCAAAAACAAACCGATATCCTGGAGCCGGATATTTCCGGAGGGGTCCGTTTTTCTTTCCTTTGTTTCCTGTTTCATTAATTCCTGGCCTGCGCCTTCCGCCACGAGAATCACCGCGTGTCCGCTGGCCTCCATTCTTTTTTCCAGGATGTGGAGGAACCCCTTTTCGCCTGTCAGATCAAACGGCACCTCCGGGATCAAAACAAAATTGGCGTCTCCCTGGGCGAGAGCGGTTGTGGCCGTGATGTAGCCGGACAGGCGCCCCATGATTTTGACCAGACCGATGCCGTTGAAGGCGCCCTTGGCCTCCACATGCGCGCTGCCGACGGCTTCCACGGTTTTGGCGATGGCGGTGTCAAAGCCGAAAGATTTCTCGATCAGGTTGAGATCGTTGTCGATGGTCTTGGGAATGCCGATGACGGCGATCTGCTTTTTCCGGGCGTGGATCTCTGCCGTGATTTTTTCCGCGGCCCGCATGGTGCCGTCGCCGCCCACGCAAAAGAGGACGTCTATTTTCAGCTGCACCAAATAATCCACCATGACTTTCACATCCTGCGGACCGCGCGAAGAAGAAAGGATGCTGCCGCCGATGTGCGTGATGTCTTTCACGAAGTCCGGCGTCAAGGGCATCGGTTGATGGCCGTAGAGAGGATTCAGGCCGCGCAGGCCGTATTTGATTCCCAGAATATTTTTTACGCCGTAGCGGTAAAACAGCGTCATGGTCACCGAGCGGATCACGTCGTTGATGCCCGGGCAAAGCCCGCCGCATGTGACGATGGCCGCTTTGGTCCGGCCGGGATCGAAAAATATTTTTTTTCGGGGTCCTGCCGCTTCCAGAGACAGAGGCGTTCCCGTTGAATCCGTAAGCGCGTCATAATCTTTCAGTCGCGTATTGAACAGGATACGGTCATCGTCCGAAAAAAACCCGTTGATATTCAGCGGCGAATCGATGGCGCAGACGCCGAGACGGGCGATCGTGAAATTGTGGTTCATCAGACTATTTTCCTTTCTGTAAGACCCTCAGGGCGGCATTTTTGCCGGAAAGAATCTCCGCTTCAAAGCCGGCGTCCGTCAACAGCGACGCCCCGGTCAAAAATACGTTATGCAATCTTGTCCGGTCGCTCTTGGCCGAAAAAGACGTAAAAAAAGCGTTGCGCACCTTGTATTTCGGCGAGAGAACTGTTCGGTAATTCAACGAAAGTTCGATGGATTTGTCAAGGTCGTAAAGCTCGATGCCGTCTTTCAAAAAGGGGAAAAAACCGTCGAGCCTCTCCAGAATGGATTCGGCTTCCTGCCGCAGGGCCTCTCCGGTCCAGACGTCTTCGCCGGGGGGCAGGTACACCGTGGCCGTCATGAAATTCTTTGCCTGCGACAGTGGTTTTTCTTTTTCGGGCAGGCCGGTTTCCAGGATGATCACATTATGATCGTAGATATCTTTATGGATATCCGTGACAACGGCAATGTGCCGGGCCATCTGTTCGGGCAGGGATTTTTCGGCAACGCCCAGAAAGAGCGTGAACGGATAACCGGCAATCTTCGCCGGGCGAAGCCTCTCCGAAAAAATGACGTGGCCGCGCTTCACCTCCAGGAGAGACAACGCATCCGATTTTGTGCTGATGATCAAATGACGGCCTGTGGCCCGGGATACGGCGCCGTCGGAAGCTTTCATCTCCAGCGTGATCGTCTTGCGCCGGTCGATGGAATCAATGGAATGCCCGCTCAGATACAGACCGCCGCCTTCTTCCAGGGTCCGGATCAGCGCATTGAACAAAAACTGTTTTCCCTGCGGGAAATAGGCGACGCCGCGCATCGGCGCGCTGTATTGAAAAGCGGAGGCGAAGGAAAACAAATCGTCCGTGTTAAGCGAAAGCAGCGCCTGCTGCGCTTCCCATACTTTTTCCAGCGCCGCGTTCTGGGAGAGAACTTTGTCAAACCGGGCGGCGGCGTATTTGTACTGAAGCATGAAGGGGAAAATTTTCAGGTAAGAGACGTATTCCTTCAGGGTTTGCGGCTGGATCCGGGGATGTTCGGTAATCCAGTCCTGAAAAACGGAAGAAGCCTCCCTTGCGCTTCCGTAGAAATCACGGAGCTCCGCCTCCCGGTCCGGAAATTCCCGGACCAGTTCGGACAGAAGCGAGGCGGCCTCCGGGAAGAAATCGATCCGATGGCCGGGGAGAAGCACCTGATACGCGGGGCTGACGGCAACCGGATACGTTTCGGGAATTTCAACGCCCAGTTCGGCAAGCACGGAGAGACCGGACTGACCGGAAGCCAGACCGGTCAGCGGCGCGGGATCCAGATTGAAAACAAACTCGCCTGCAACCTGCAGCCCCCCGAGTCCGCCGGGCGCAACCAAAAGCGTCTTCAGGCCTTTGCGGCTTGCATAGGCGGCGGCAACGTGGGAAGCGAGATCATCGCCTGTCACCAGCAGATCATACACGAATTATCCTCCAAAAGGACGGCGGGAAACGCCCCCTCAGCGGTCCAGGGGCGGATTGCAGAGCGCGGCATCCTGGCTTCCGGCATCCCGGATCTCAACGCGGCGGCCGTTTTTGACGATGCGGCCGTCAGCGAAATAACGGATGGCCTGCGGATAAATCTTGTGCTCTTCCTTCAGAATGCGGTCCGCCAGCGTCTGCGCCGTGTCACCGGCAAAAACGGGCACGACCGCCTGAATAATGATCGGCCCCGTATCCACGCCCTCATCGACAAAATGAACCGTGCAGCCCGAAAACCGGACGCCGTAATCCAGCGCCTTCTGCTGAACGTGCGTTCCGGGGAAGGCGGGAAGCAGGGCGGGGTGAATGTTGATGATCCGGTCCGGAAAGGCCCGCAGGAAAAATGGCGAGAGGATCCGCATGAATCCGGCCAGCACTACCAGTTCGACGCCGGCGTCCGTGAGCACGCGGAGCATTTCGCGGTCGAAATCTTCGCGGTTTTCAAAATCCTGATGGTTCAGGACCGTGTGGGGAATTCCATGCTTTTGCGCTCTGGTCAGACCATAGGCTTCGGAATTGTTGCTGATGACCGAGGCGATCCGGGCGTTAAGCGCTCCCCGTTCAATCTGATCGATGATGGACTGAAGGTTGGAGCCGCTTCCGGAAATCAGGACGCCCAGCGTTAAAAGGTCCGCCATATAACCGCCTTACAGATCCGTAAAACAGACCGGAGGCCCGTTTTCGTCTTTCTTTTCGATTGTACCGAGCAGACAGGCGTTTTCCCCCAGACTGTTAAGACGGTCGAGAATTTCCTGCGCGTCCTTTTCCGGCACGACAATCATCATGCCGATGCCCATATTGAAAACGCGGAACATCTCCCGCTCCTCGATGTTGCCGATGTTCTGGATGACGGAAAAGACCGGCGGAATCTCCCAGCTCTCGCGCTGGATCACGCAGCGGCAGGCATCGGGAACGATGCGCGGGATATTGTCGTAGAACCCGCCGCCGGTGATATGCACCAGTCCCTTGACCTGAAAGCTCTTGAAAATATTCAGAAGGGGCTTCACGTAGATCCGCGTCGGCTCGAGCAGCTCCTCGCCGATGGTTCGCGCCAGCCCCGGCACGGTATCCTTCACGGAAAGCCTGCCTTTTTCCAGAAGCACCTTGCGGGCCAGCGAAAATCCGTTGCTGTGCAGACCGCTGGAAGCCAGCCCGATCACCCGGTCGTTGATACTGATCGCGGAACCGTCGATGAGATTTTCCGATTCCACCACGCCCACGCAGAATCCGGCCAGATCATATTCGCCGGGCGGGTAGAATCCCGGCATTTCAGCCGTTTCCCCGCCCAGGAGCGCGCAGCCGGCCTGTATGCAGCCCTGGACGATGCCTTCCATGATCGCAACGCTTTTTTCCGATTCGATCTTGCCGGTGGCCAGGTAATCCAGAAAGAACAGAGGTTCCGCTCCCTGAACGACAACGTCATTGACTGACATGGCCACCAGATCGATGCCGATCGTGTCATGCTTGTCCATGAGTTGAGCGATTTTAAGCTTGGTTCCCACGCCGTCGGTGGAGGAAACCAAAATGGGATTTTTGGTTCTGGCGGCGTCAAGGCGGAACAAACCGCCGAAACCGCCGATACCGAAGAGCACTTCCTTGCGGGCCGTCGTTTTGATCAGAGGCTTGATACGCTCGACAAAGGCATTGGCCTTCTCGATGTCCACACCTGATTCTTTATACGTGGAAATTTTTGATTTTACGGATTTATTTGACATAGGGCTCCATGAAATAACGTTTATTTTTCAAGTAATGAATGACGGAAACGACTTAACGTAAATCCGCCTGCGTGTCAATCCTTGACTTGCGCAAACAAAATTTATTTGTTAAAAAAAATAAACAAATCACCGCATTTTCCGTTTCCGGAGAAGGATGAAATGGAGTCTTTTAAAAAGAACCTGCAGCGCATCGAGCAGCCTCTCGCCTTTGCCGCAAAGGATCATTTTAAAAACCTTCCGAACATCAGGGATCTGGGGAAGTCCCTGTCCGGCTTGATTGCTTCGCAGATTGCCGTCATTCCTCCCGCAGCAAAAAACCTTTTCGGCCCCGCTCTGGACCATATGATGCGAATTTTTCTGGAATACGACGAAAAGGACGAAGACCGTAAGAAAAGCAGCATCGCCGAAGCTCTGGTGATTCTGGAACGGCTCCGGTGTACCGCCGAAAATTTTGACGCGCGCCGTCCGGCCGCCCCTCTCCAGGAAGAGCAGATTGCCGCCCGGATAGACGATCTGAAAGCGTCTTCCGAAAAGCTGTCCGCGCCGGTTCAGTTTTTGAAGGGCGTCGGCCCGAAAATGGCATTGCGTTTTGCCGCAAAAAAAATCCATACGATCGAAGATTTGCTCTACTTTCTGCCACGGACGTATGAAGACCGTCGGGAAATCCGTAAAATTCACAAACTGGAGACGAACAAGACACAGACGGTCGTGGCCGCCGTTGCGGAGACAGCCTTTCGCTACTACGGGAAAAGAAGGATTCTGGAAGTCGCGGTGAGCGACGACACCGGGATACTGACGGCCAAATGGTTCAAAGGCCGGATGTCGCACCTGACCGGCGCTTTTAAAAAGGGGGCGCGGGTGATTTTTACCGGCAACGTGACACCCGGCTACACAGGCAAATCCATGATTCATCCGGACTATGAAATTCTGGACGAGGAGGATGAGGAAAACCTGCTCAACTTCAAGCGCATCGTTCCGGTCTATTCGGAGACGGAAGGCCTGCGCCAGAAATACATCCGGAAAGTCATGGCCTCCGCGCTGGAAAATTATTCGCGCTATATCGCTTCGCCGATTCCAGCGGACATCTGCCGGAAGCGAAGCCTGATCAATATCCGCGAGGCGCTCGTGAGCGTCCACTTTCCCGGAAGCGATGTAGAGCTGGCCCCTTTTCTCGACGCGCGATCCGAAGCGCACCGGCGTCTGATTTACGACGAGTTTTTCTTTTTCCAGCTGGGAATGGCCGTCAAGAAATCCGGGCGGGTTCTGGAGAGGGGCATTTCCTTCTCCCGCGGAGGGAATCGGCTTGCAAGATTTTTTGCCTCGCTTCCGTTTGAGCTGACCGGCGCGCAAAAACGGGTGGTGGAAGAAATTCAAAAGGACCTGCAGGCGGAAACGGCCATGAACCGCCTTCTGCAGGGCGATGTGGGAAGCGGAAAAACGCTGGTGGCCATGTCCGCCATGATCACTGTGTGCGAAAACGGGTATCAGGCCGCGTTGATGGCGCCCACGGAAATTCTGGCCCGGCAGCATGACGCCACCCTGTCCGCGTGGGCCGAACCGGTCGGACTGCGCGTGGTTTTGCTGACCGGCGGCATGAACGGCGCAGCGCGCAGCGAAGCGCTGGAACGCATCCGGTCCGGCGAAGCCGACATCATCATCGGAACGCACGCCCTCATCCAGGAGGAAGTGGACTTTAAGAAGCTGGGGCTGGTCGTGATCGATGAGCAGCACCGCTTCGGCGTTTTGCAGCGGGCAACGCTGCGCAACAAAGGCCTTTCCCCGGATGTGCTGGTGATGACCGCCACGCCCATCCCGCGAACGCTGGCCATGACGGTTTATGGCGATCTGGATGTGTCGGTGATCGATGAAATGCCGCCCGGTAAGAAACCAGTGCGCACGGTGGTCATGGGGGAAAACAGAAGGGAAGCGGTGTATGAGGCCATTCGCAGAGAGCTGGCAAAAAATCATCAGGCGTTCATCGTCTATCCTCTGGTGGAGCAGTCGGAAAATCTGGATTTGAAAGACGCGACGAAAATGGCTGAACATCTGCAAAAAGACATTTTTCCGGATGTCCGGGTCGGCCTGATCCACGGTAAAATGAAGGATTGGGAAAAAGACGCGGTGATGACGGATTTTCTGGAAAACCGAATCGCGATCCTTGTTTCCACAACCGTGATCGAGGTGGGAATCGACATGCCGCGCGCCTCGCTGATGGTGATTGAACACGCGGAGCGCTTCGGCCTGTCACAGCTTCATCAGCTTCGCGGCCGGGTGGGGCGTCGCGATATTCCCTCCACCTGCATTCTGCTTGCCGGCTACAAAGCAACGGGCGACGCGCGCAAGCGCCTCAAAGTCATGGAGAAAACCACCGATGGTTTTGTCCTGGCCGACGAAGACCTGGCGATTCGCGGCCCCGGGGATTTTCTGGGAACAAGGCAGTCCGGGATGCCCGATTTCCGCATTGCCAGCATTATCCGTGACGCCCGTATTCTCAACGACGCCAGGGAGGACGCCTTCGCGCTGGCGGCCCGCGATCCTCTCCTGACCAAATCCGAACATGCCATTTTAAAAGAGGCGCTGATCGCGAAATGGCAGGGGAAGCTGGATCTGGCCAGAACGGGCTGATACCTTTAAACCAGTCCCGGATGTAAAAAAAGCGGAGAGGGGAGGAAGGGCCTCCGTCTTTTCAACAACTTTTTCAACCGGAAGCAGAAAAGCATGAAAACAAAAATGATGATTGCAGTGTTGGCGGTGACGGCATTTTTGGCGGTTTTCTCTGTGCCCTAAAATAAAGAATAAGGATATCGTTTCTATGAGAATCGCAGTGGTCGGCATCGGCGGGGTAGGGGGATATTTCGGCGGCAAACTGGCCAGGGAATATGCCTCTTCAGGAAAGCACGAAATCATCTTTATCGCCCGGGGAGAGAATCTCCGGGCTATTCAGAAAAACGGCCTTCAGCTTTACACCCGCGAAGGTCAGTATACGGCCTGGCCGAACATCGCCACGGACGCCCCCTCCCTGGCCGGACCGCTCGACTTGGTTTTGTTCTGCGTCAAAAGCTACTCACTTGAGGAATCGGCGCGATCGCTGGCGTCGAACATCGGCAGGGAAACGGTGGTGATCTCCCTGCAAAACGGCGTGGACAGCAAAGAGAGGCTGCGCGCCGTGTTGCCCGGGGCCGATATTGTGAGCGGCTGCGTTTACATCATCAGTTTCCTGGATCAACCCGGCGTGGTGATCCAGTCGCAGGGCGCCTGCCGGTTGATTTTCGGCACGGACAACCGGGCATCCGCCGACCGTTACAAAAACATTCTGGATCTTTTGCTCGCGGCAAAGATTGACGCCCGGCTGACGGACAAAATAACGGAGGCGCTGTGGATGAAGTTCCTGATGATGTGCCCTCTGGGATCGCTCACGGCGGCAACCGGTAAAACATACGGATTCATCCGGGAGGACGAAAGTTTACGCGAACGTCTGCGGGCAATGATGATGGAAGTCGCCGCGGTTGCCGGGGCGCGCCGGTTGCGCCTGCCTGAAAACGCGGTGGATAACACCATCGCGGCAATCGGCGGCTTCAGCCATGACGCGAAAACCTCCATGCAGCTGGACAGGGAAAGGGGCAAACCAATGGAAGTGGACACCCTCACGTCGTTTCTGTGCCGGGCGGGCCGGGAAACGGGAATTCCCACGCCCCTTCACGACGAGGTCTGCCGGCAGTTGAGTCCTTGACCGGCCCGGTCCCGGGACCGGACTTTCCTCTCATATCTATTTGACAAAACAACGGGATTTGATATAGGTAACCACCCTTGCGAAAACAGGCGGGGAGAAACCGCGCAAAGCCGGATTTCTTATTGATTTCGAGGTAAAAAATGAAAAACATATCCATCGGCCTGATCGGCCTGGGAAATATCGGAACCGGCGTGGTCAGGCTGTTGGAACAAAACGAAAAATTGATCACCCGGAAACTGGGCGCCAGGCTTGTTTTGAAGAAAGTCGCCGACATCGACATTACATCCGGGCGCGGCGTCAAAATCCCGAAAAAGCTGCTCACGACCGATGCGCGGGACATCCTCAACGATCCGGACATCTCCATTGTGATCGAACTTATGGGAGGCTATGAACCGGCGCGCACATTTATTCTGGACGCCATCAAAAAAGGCAAGCATGTAGTGACCGCCAACAAGGCCATGTTGGCCACATTCGGCGATGAGATTTTCCCGGCGGCGCAGAAAAAAAATGTCGATATCGGCTTTGAAGCCAGCGTCGGCGGGACCATTCCGATTATTAAAACGCTGAAGGAATCTCTGGCGGCAAACCGGATCTGCTCCATTGTCGGCATCATGAACGGGACCTGCAATTTCATTCTGACCAAAATGACGAATGAGAGGAAACCCTTCGATGTGGTCCTGAAGGAAGCCCAGGAGCTGGGCTTTGCCGAAGCGGACCCGACGTTCGACATTGAGGGCATCGACACGTCGCACAAGATGGCCATTGTCCTGTCGCTCGCCTACGGGAAAAAAGTCCGGCTCAAGGATATTTACCTGGAAGGCATCACGAAAATCAGCGCGCAGGACATTGCTTTCGCCGGGGAGCTGGGCTACCGGATCAAGCTGCTGGCGATCGGCAGGCTGAAAGACGACGCGGTAGAGGCCAGAATCCATCCGACGATGATCGAGTCGGAACATTTGCTGGCGAATGTCAACCGTAACTACAACGCGTTCCACCTGGTGGGAGACGCCTCCGGACCGGTCTTTCTTTTCGGCCAGGGCGCGGGCATGATGCCGACGGCCAGCGCGGTTTTCAGCGATATTCTGGACAGCGCCCGCAATGTGTTGAAGGGGATTTCCGGCCGGGTGCCGCTGCGGTCCATCAATGAAACCGGCATGAAGGATATCCGGCTGGTCCCGATGGACAACGTCGAGACGAAGTATTACTTCCGGTTTACCGCCCTGGATCGTCCGGGTGTCCTGTCGAAAATATCCGGCATTCTGGGCGCACATGACATCAGTTTGGCCACCGTGATCCAGAAGGCGAGGGAAGAGGCGGGCGCCGTGCCCATCGTGATGACGACCTATAAAGCAAAAGAGAAAAATGTTCGCCAGGCGCTGAAAAAAATCGACCGGCTCGACATTGTCCGGGATAAAACGATTCTCATTCGCATCGAGGATGAGCTGTAAGCCGGTCGCAGGCGACTGCAGCCGGCGCGGGAACAAGGACGCAAGGGGGCGTGGATCTGTGAAATACGTAGTTTTGATGGGAGACGGGATGGCGGATTATCCAAGCCGGCGGCTTGGAGGGAAAACTCCGCTTCAGTGCGCCGTGACTCCCTTTCTCGATCAGATCGCCTCGGAAGGGACCCTGGGGCTGGTGGATACCATTCCTGAGGGTTTCACGCCCGGTTCCGACGTGGCCAATTTAAGCGTGCTGGGCTACGACCCGAAAGAAACCTACACAGGCCGCGGGCCGCTGGAGGCCGCAAGCCAGGGTATTCCCCTGGGGCCCGGCGACATCGCCTACCGCTGCAACCTGGTCCATATCGGGGAGCCCCCGGAGGGTCCGGCGTTCATGGACGACTTCACGGCGGGGCACATTTCTTCGCCTGAAGCGAGAGAAATCATTCTGGAGATGAACAAAAAGCTGAACGCTTCCCGGTATCAGTTTTATCCCGGGGTGGGGTATCGTCATCTGCTGGTATGGCGCAACGCGCCAGGATCTCCGCAAACCACTCCGCCGCACGACATCCCCGGCAAGCCCATTGCCCCGTTTCTGCCGCAGGGCGATTGCGCGGAGGAAATTCTCGGATTGATGCACGCCGCGGCGGACATCCTCAAAGACCATCCGGTCAACGCCGCCCGCGTCGCGGAGGGGAAGAAAGCGGCCAATTCCATCTGGTTGTGGGGGCAGGGGGGAAAGCCGCAGATGGCGCCTCTGACCCAGAAATACGGCCTCAGGGGCGGCATGATTTCCGCGGTGGATCTGCTCAACGGGCTGGGCATTTATGCCGGCTTGAAACCTCTGCGCGTGGAGGGCGCCACCGGGTACATCGATACCAACTACGAAGGAAAGGCCGCGATGGCGCTCGACGCGCTGAAGTTTATGGATTTTGTATTTCTTCACCTGGAAGCGCCCGACGAGATGGGGCACGAAGGCAACGCAGAGGGGAAGATTTTGGCCATCGAGTTTTTCGACGAAAAAATCGTCGGACCGATTCTGACGCGCATCGGCGAGTTGGGGGAATACCGCATTCTGGTGCTCAGCGATCATCCGACGCCGATCGACGTGAAAACCCACGTGGGCGATCCGAGCCCCTTTGCCGTCCTGTCGTCCCGGCGGGAAGAAAATCTCGCCCGGGGACTGAAATTTTCCGAAGCCCAGGCCGTCGCCGGGGGTCTGATCGTGTCTCCCGGACATCTGCTGATGGACAAATTCCTCCAGGACTGGAGCGCGTTTCTTGGAAAGTAATCTGACAAAAATCCGCGTGATTTACGCCGACACGGATGCAATGGGTATTGTTTATCACGCCAACTATATCCGCTGGTTTGAGATGGGCCGCAATGAACTGATGCGGCAGATGGGAATTGTCTATTCGGATTTGAATCAACTGGGCTTCCATCTGCCTCTGACGCAGGTATCCTGCCGCTATCTCCTGCCGGCAACCTACGACGACCTGCTCACCGTGGAAACGAACTTTGACTACATCAAAAGGGCCAGTATCCGGTTTGGCTCTAAAATATGGGATGAAAACCGGCAGAAGCTGCACGCCGAAGGATACACCATCCATGCCTGCACGAATTACGTGGGCAAAATCCGCAGAATGCCGCCGCTGATTACCGGATTGATTGAAAAATATTCCATTAGCAAAGGGGAGTAAAATGGCCGCCAAGTTATCCAAAAAAGAACTGAAAAGCCCGGACGCTTTTCAAACCACGTTTGAGAAAGCGGGCGAATACCTTGAGGAAAATAAAAACCGCGTGATCGTCGCCGCAACGGCCCTGGCCTGCGCTGTGTTGCTGGCGCTGGGTATTTATTTTTACTGGAGCCACTACTCCGGCGCCGCCCTGAAATTATACGCCCAGGCTCAGGAAAATATTCTGAAGAGCGGCGATAATCCGCAAACGGCGGACGCTAATATTCCGGTCTTTCAAAAGCTGGTGGATCAGTATCCCTATACCTGGAGCGGCCGGATGGCTCATTACCATCTTGCCAACCTTTATTACAATCAGGGAGACATGGACAGGGCGATCACTTCCTACGAAAAATTCATCGCTAAAACGAGATCGGATAAAACGGGGGTCAAGTTTCTGGCGCTGACGTCTCTGGGATATGCGTATGAAGCCAAAAAAGATTTTCGGGCGGCCCTGAAATATTTTGAGCAGGCGCAAAAGGTTTATCATACCGGTTTTGAGGTGATGAGCCTGCGCAACCTTGCGCGCGCTTGCGAAGAATTGAACGACAAGGAAAAAGCTCTGGACTATTATAAAAAAGCTCTGGAAAAAACAACGGAGCCGGCTGCCAAAATCTTTATTCAGCGAAAGATCGCCGCTCTCGGCTGATTTTTCGCATCCGGTTTCAGAGGGCAGTCGATAACGGAGGCGCAAGCATTTGAAAAAAGTACTGATGTCAGGAAATGAAGCCATCGCCCGCGGCGTGTATGAGGCGGGCGTGAGGTTTGCGGCGGCCTATCCGGGCACGCCCAGCACCGAAATCATGGAGCAGTTCGCCCGGTACGACGGCGTTTACGCCGAATGGGCGCCCAATGAAAAAGTCGCGGTGGAGGTGGCCATCGGCGCGGCGCTGGGCGGCGCCAAAGCGCTGGCTGTGATGAAGCACGTTGGCGTGAACGTGGCCGCCGATCCGATTTTTACCGTCAGCTACACCGGAATCGCGGGGGCGCTGGTCATCATCAGCGCCGATGATCCGTCTATGCACAGCTCGCAAAACGAGCAGGACAACCGCAACTACGCCAAGTTCGCCAAGATTCCCATGCTGGAGCCGTCCGATCCCCAGGAAGCGAAAGAGTATGTCAAGCTCGCCTTCGCCCTCAGCGAACAATTCGACACGCCGGTCTTTCTGCGCACGACGACGCGCGTCTCCCATTCCAAGTCCGTGGTCACGATTGACGAATTGCAGATTACCGAAGACAAAACCACCCTGGCGCGTGACGCGGCAAAATACGTCATGGTTCCCATCAACGCGCGCACCCGCCGCGTGGAGGTGGAAAAGCGCCAGAAAGCGCTGATTTCGTTCGCGGAAACGTTTTCTGGAAATAAAATGGAAATCAACGATCCGTCGGTCGGTATCATTACCGCGGGGATGCCCTACAACTACGCAAAGGACGTTTTTCCAGATTATTCCTATCTGAAGCTGGGCATGGTCTATCCGCTGCCGGTAAAAATGATCAGAGATTTCGCTTCCAGGGTCAAAAAAATTTATGTTGTCGAAGAGCTCGACCCTTACATGGAAGAGCAAATCCGGGCTATGGGCATCGAGGTCACCGGCAAAGAAGTCTTTCCCTACACGAATGAATTTGATCCCGGCGTCATCCGAAACTCAATAACCTCCTCTGGCGAGCGCTCCGTTTCATCGTATCCGGAAAGTCTGGCGCAGCGGCCGCCGAACCTCTGTCCCGGCTGTCCTCACCGGGGATTGTTTTACGCGCTCAAAAAATCCAAAGCGTATGTCCACGGCGACATCGGTTGCTACACGCTATCCTATCTGAAACCTCTGGAAGGTCTGCATTCCTGCATCTGCATGGGTGCCAGCATCGGCATGGCTCACGGTATGAGCAAGGCCTTGAAGGACAAAGGGAAGGGGAAGGTGGTCGGCGTCATTGGAGATTCCACCTTCCTTCACTCCGGCATCGCCCCTCTGATGAACATGGCCTACAACCAAAGCGATGCCCTGATTATCATTCTGGACAACAGCACTACGGCCATGACCGGCATGCAGGAGCACCCGGGAACGGGCTACACGCTGATGGGAAAAGAGGCCAAAAAGGTCAACCTGAACACTTTAATAGCGGCCCTGGGGATTGAAAACATCCGGGTGATCGATCCGAACAACGTGAAGGAAGCCCGCATCGCGATCAAGGAAGAACTGGCCAGATCCGGTCCTTCCGTCATTATCGCCCAGAGCCCCTGCGTCCTGTTTAAAAGGGCAAACCAAGAGCCCAAACCGCCGCTTCGGGTGGATCCGGATGCATGCGAAGGCTGCCGGTCCTGTCTGGAGCTGAACTGCCCGCCGATCGCCTGGAAAAAAGGCGTCACGAAGAAAGGCTCCAAGCGAAAAGGAATTGCTGTAATTGATGAGACGCTGTGTAACGGGTGCGGCTTGTGCGCCCAGGTCTGCAAATTCGGCGCGATTGGCTGATCAAGTAAGGAAAGACGATGAAAAATGACAAGGTAAAAAGTATCCTGTTTGCCGGTGTGGGCGGGCAGGGCATCCTGCGGGCCAGCGATATTCTGTGCGAGGTCATGATGGAAGCGGGCTACGACGTCAAGAAAAGCGAAGTTCACGGCATGGCGCAGCGCGGCGGCTGTGTTACCAGTCATGTTCGCTATGGCGCAAAGGTTTATTCCCCCCTGGCAGAACCGGGAACCATTGAGACCCTGGTTTCCTTTGAAGAAATGGAGGCGCTCCGCTACCTGAAATCCTTAAGCGCGGATGCCTCCATCATTTTGAATACAGAGCAAATCAACCCCCCGGCCGTCAACCTTGGGGATTCTCAATATCCCCAAGATATTATTGAGTTTTTGAAAAATAATTACCCGAGATTGATCGCTGTTGACGCGCTTTTGCTCGCTAAGAAAGCAGGCAATCCGAAGACGGCCAATGTCGTCCTTCTGGGGACACTCTCTTCGTTAATGAACATTCAATACTCGATTTGGGAAAGCGTCATCCGAAAATCATTTCCGCAAAAACTTGTAAAATTGAATCTTGACGCTTTTCAAATGGGAATTCCTGCTTAAATTACCACCATAAGGATATTAAGCATCAAAAACAAAGGACTTTTTATGGCTGAAGATTATTATCAGGTTCTGGGCGTCGCTAAAAAGGCTACCGCGGAGGAAATCAAGAAAGCCTACCGGAAACTGGCCGTCAAATGGCATCCGGATAAAAATCCCAACAATAAAGCCGCCGCTGAAGAAAAATTCAAGAAAATCAGTGAAGCCTATGCCGTTTTGAGTGATGCGGAAAAAAGAAAGAATTACGACAATTTCGGCTCCGCCGATCAGTTCCGCCAGCAGTATTCACAGGAAGACATTTTCCGTGATTTCGATCTGGATGAGATTTTGCGCAGCTTCGGATTCGGAGGCGCCAGGGGAGGGGGGCGCACGACATTTCGCACGGGAACGAGGCGGGGCGGTTATACGGAGCAGGATGATCCGTTTGGTGGAATATTCGGCCAAATGGGCGGCGGCGGCGGCCGGCAGTACGCCAATATACCGCAAAAGGGACAGGATGCCGAATATAATTTGGCGATATCATTAGAAGAATCCGTTATGGGCGCCGACAAGAAGATTTCGCTCCAAATGGAAAACCGCATTGAAAATATCAATGTCAAAATCCCCCCCGGCATCAGTACGGGTAAGAAACTGAGGCTTCCTGGAAAAGGTCTGACCGGTTATCAGGGCGGGCCCAACGGAGATCTTTACCTGAACATCAATGTTTTGCCTCATCCGATTTTTTCCCGCGACGGAAGCGATCTTTATATTGAAAAAACCATTAAATTTACCCAAGCGGCTCTGGGGACCACCATTGACATTCCTACACTTGACGGGAGCACGAAGAGGTTGAAGATTGCACCCGGAACACAAAACAATACCAAGATTCGCATGAAGGGTTTTGGAGTGCCGGGGATGAAGGGAGCGACCAAAGGAGATCAGTTCGTTAAGATCAACGTCGAGGTTCCGAAAAAGCTAACCGATAAACAGACGCGTATAATTGAACAGCTTGCGGCAGATGGAATTTAAAAATGGTTACTTTTTACGATGGCACCAGGACTGAAGCCCCATTTCTATGCTCACTTCCAACCGCAAGCATTATGATGTTAGGTCATATAAGATATGTTATGTCAACATGAACGTTCCCAAGGCCTTGGCAATCAGCGTGTTTTCGCCAGATCGGATCTCCGCTTCCATTACAGCAATATTTTTACCTTTTTTCAATATTTTGGCTTCACATGTTAAAAGGCTTGTTTTTGCAGGCTTCAGATAATTGATTTTTATCTCAACCGTCGATGTCTCTTCGCCTTTTTTCAGTGTCGAATAAACCGCCACGCCCATGCTGATGTCGGCCAGGGAATAAATTACGCCTCCGTGAACGACACCGTGCTTATTGAGCAATGTATCTTTGATCCGCAGACGGCTGGAACAGGTTCCGTGTTCAAGCTTTTCGATTTCAAGTCCCAAAAGCCTGATGAACGGGCTTTTCTTCCATATTTCTTCAGTTAATTCAAACATATTGACATCATCTCCCATTTTCCTGGATTTTTCCGAAGCCCACCGGGGCTCTCAGCAGAATGTGACCTCCCCTGCGGCTCCCATCTCATTTCCAACGATAATCACGATGCCGCGCACACCCGGTATTTTCAGCCCGTAATCAAGAGCTTTCCTTATATCGTTTTTGCTGTTTACACAGTTGCCGACGGCGGAGGCCGCCGCGTCGGCCAGGGTTGCACAAGAGGAAAGAACACAGACAGCGTCGGCTTTTCCAAAGCTCAAGGACGGCCCTACGGTTGCGGAAGACGTGCAGATCCCCAAAGGCGTTTCCTCTGGTTTTATAATTAGTTTGATTCTATAACTTAAAGCAGATTCTCCGGCAAAAATCCCGACCGAAAGACTTTTTTTGGACTGAAGGAAAATATCCCCTCCGTTTTCGATAATCAAATTGTCCGTAAAACCTGAAAGATCTCTTCCCACAAATTCCGCGATGGCTCCGGCAACGGAGGCCATGGGCCCTACCCCGCAGACGGTTGATTGTTCAATCATTTCCCTGACGATCACAGGAGCCAGAGGATCTTGCGGGTAAGGAAGCAATGTTGTTCGGAATTCCGGATACCTGTGGATATAGGATTCCAGGGAATATCGATGTTGCCGAAGAGATTTTTCAGCAAGGCCGGTCAGGTTGGAATCAGAACTTATCCACAGATCGCTTTGAGCAATTTTAACAGGATATAAAATTAGATTATCTTTATTAATTAAAGATCTATAGCTTCTTTCCTCATATGTCATATTAGCATAACTCGTCACTTGTTGATCAGTGCCGTCTTCCTAATAGCCTATAGCAGCCCATTCTTTTAACAATAAATTGTGCTCCCCTCCCCCAGGATCGCATCCGCCTCCCGCCGTAGTTTTTCACAGATGTCCAGTTTTGTCTGGTCCCCGAGACGGACGATGGTTTCGTATCCCCCGTTCAGCAGATGAATATAGCCTTCGTATTTCCCGTCGTATTTTCGAATAGTTTTGCCGAGAGCGGAAATTCCCTCCGGCGAGATTTTGTCCGCTTGGATCATAAAACGAACCTGTTTATAGGGGTTTTCCAAAGCCTTGGTCAACGGTACAACGTTCTGGGCGATGATTTTGTTCGATTCGTCTCCGACATCGACAATTCCCTGGATCACAATCGGTTCGTCCGTGTGGAGCAATTCAGAATATTTCCTGTAAATATCAGCCCAAAAGATGATGCTGACGGAACCCTGCAGGTCTTCCAGAACGACATTGCACATGACGTCTCTTTTCTTGGTCAGTCTTTCGGAAAGCGAACTGACGATTCCGGCAATCGTGATGGTGTCTTTATCTCTTTTGTTGTTCAGCGTCGAAGAATTGGTGTTGGCCACCAGATTCAATTTTCCGGCGTAGCCGTGCAGCGGGTGTCCCGAAATGTAAAAACCGACAGTTTCCTTTTCGATGGCGAGCAGTTCTTTGCGATCCCATTCAGGAAGGTCGGGAATGGAAAAAGATCCGTCAATGTCCTTTTCGGGTGTCTTCAAAGCGCCGAGCTGGTCGAAGATACTTGCCTGATTGCTGAGGATTTCCTTTTGCTTGCGCTGTGCCTCCTCCATGGCCGAATCCAGGCATTCCATGAGCTGGCGGCGGGTGTAACCGAGAGAATCAAAAGATCCGCATTTAATCAGGCTTTCCAAAACCCTCCGGTTGACTTTACGCAGATCGACGCGACAGAGAAAATCCATGAAAGAGGTAAATTCCCCTTCCCCGCGGATGTCCATGACGGATTCAATCGCCGCTTCCCCGACATTCTTTACGGCGGCAAGGCCGAAACGGATGTTGTCGTCCGAGATGCTGAAATCCTTTTGTGACTCATTGATGTCGGGAGGCAGAATATTAATGCTCATTTCCTTGCAATTGGTCATGTGTTTGATAATCTTGTCCCGGTTGTCTTTTTCACTTGTCAGAAGCGCGGCCAGGAATGCCACCGGATAATGCGCCTTGAGATAAGCGGTCTGATACGTGATCATCGCGTAAGCGGCGCTGTGCGATTTATTGAAGCCGTACGCGGCAAATTTTTCCATCTGATCCCAGATAGATATCGCCTTGCTTACATTAATGTTTTGCTTTTTTGCGCCTTCAAGAAAGCGGGGCTTTTCCTTCTCCATGTCCGCAATTTGCTTTTTCCCCATCACTTTGCGCAGCGTATCGGCCTGGGACATGGTGTAACCGCCGATGACGTTGGCAATCTGCATGACCTGCTCCTGATACAGAATAATGCCGTAGGTTTCCTTGAGAATCGGCTCCAACTGGGGAAGTTCATAGGTAATCTGCTGCTTGCCGTGCTTGCGCGCGATAAAATCGGGGATCATCTGCATCGGCCCCGGCCGGTAGGCGGCAATCAGGGCGATGACGTCTTCGATGCGGTCCGGTTTGAAATTGACCAGCAGATCTTTCATACCGGCGCTTTCCAGCTGGAAAACACCGTCGGTTTCCCCCCTGGACAGCAGCCGGTAGGTTTCCTCATCGTCGAGCGGAAGGTTGTTCACGTCAAGGTCAACGTTATGGGAGGCCTTGATGAAATCCACGGCGTTTTTGATGACGGTCAGCGTTTTTAACCCCAGAAAATCAAATTTGGTCAGACCGACGGTTTCAATAGCCTTCATCGAATACTGGGAAACTATATCATCCTTGGGGGCAAAAAGCGGAACACGCTCGACGAGCGGAGCGTCGGAGATCACGACGCCGGCGGCATGAACGGAAGAGTGCCGGTTGATGCCTTCCAGAATCAGTGACAGCGACAGCATTTTGTCTATTTTCGGGTTTTTTCTGCGTTCTTCGGCAAAGCGGGGCTCTGCTTTGAATGCTTCCGCAAGCGTGATGTTCAGGGGAAAAGCGGGGACCAGTTTGGCGATGCGGTCCGCGTCGCCGTAAGGAATATTCAACGCCCTTCCCACATCCCGAATCACGCCCTTGGCCATCATTTTACCGAAGGTGCAGATTTGCGAAACCTTGTCCTTGCCGTACTTTTCCGTGACGTATTTGATGATTTCACCACGGCGCTCCTGGCAAAAATCGATGTCGATATCCGGCATGCTGATCCGGTCCGGATTGAGAAAGCGCTCAAAAAACAGCCCATAGCGCAGGGGATCGATATCGGTGATGCGGATGGCGTAAGCCACCAGCGATCCGGCCGCGGAGCCGCGTCCGGGGCCGACGGGAACGCCCGTGTGTTTGGCGTGCTTGATGAAATCGGAAACGATCAGAAAATATCCGGCAAAGCCCATTTTCTTGATGATGGCAAGCTCGGAGCGCAGGCGCCGGGTGTATTTTTCGCGAACTTCTGCCTCGTCTTCTTTCGCATACTTGAGAATGACCGGAAACAGCTTTTCCAGCCCTTTTGCCGCCTTGCGGTCCAGGTAATCCCCGAGCGTTTCCTCGGGGTTTTTGACTTCAAATTTCGGAAGGTGGAATTTCCCGAATTCAAAAGTCAGATTGCAGCGGTCGGCGATCGCCAGCGTATTGGCGAGGGCTTCGGGGGTTGCGGCAAAGAGCGTCTGCATTTCCTGCGGGGAGCGGACATAAAACTGATTTGACGACATCGACATCCGGTCCTTGTCCTCGATCGTTTTCCCCATCTGAATGCAAAGCAGAACATCGTGCGCCTCGGCATGGTCGGCGTCCAGGTAGTGGCAGTCGTTTGTGGCAACGAGCGGAATGGAAAGATCCCTGCTCAATTCCACCAAACCCCGGTTCGCGATCTTCTGCTCGGGAATGCCGTTCTCCATGAGTTCCAGATAAAAATTGTCTTCGCCGAAGATTTCCTGAAGTTCGCGGGCGGCCTTGCGGGCTTCGTCCATGTGGCCCCGGACAATATGCGAGGCGATTTCTCCGTGGAGGCAGGCGCTCGACGCAATCAGGCCCTCGGAACACTGGGCCAGCAGTGCCTTGTCCACGCGCGGCCGGTAGTAAAACCCCTCCAGATGGGCGGCGGAGGTCAGTTTCATCAGGTTTTTATAGCCCTGCAGATTTTTGACCCAGACGATCAGATGGCGCGCCGTATCACCGGTAACGGATGGCGTTTTGTCCAGGCGGCTCCGGGGCGCGACATACAGTTCGCAACCGATGATCGGCTTGATATTATAGGTTAAGGCCTGTTTGTAGAAATCAATCGCGCCGAACATGGCGCCGTGATCGGTAATGGCGATCGCCGGCATGGCGTATTGTCTGGCTTTTTTAAAAAGGTCGTCCAGGCGGATCATTCCGTCAAGAAGACTGTACTGGGTATGAACGTGGAGATGGACGAAATCGGCTTGCTTCATGTTTTGCTAATCAATCCAGTAATTGGGCGCTTCTTTGGTGATGATGACATCGTGGACATGGCTTTCCCGGAGACCGGCCGGCGTGATGCGGACAAAACGGGATTTTTCGATCAGCTCCACAATGGTCCTGCAGCCCACATAACCCATACCGGCTTTCAGCCCCCCGATAAGCTGGACGATGCTGGCCGAAAGCGATCCGCGGAAAGGCACCCTGCCCTCGATCCCTTCCGGAACTGTTTTGGAGGAGGCCTCGATATCGTCCTGGTAGTAGCGGTCGCGGCTTCCCATTTTCATGGCCTCGATCGACCCCATGCCGCGATACACCTTATAGCTGCGTCCCTGGAATAAAATCGTTTCGCCGGGGCTTTCTTCGGTTCCGGCAAACAGCCCGCCGATCATAACGGCATTCGCTCCGCAGCCCAGAGCCTTGACGATGTCGCCGGAATACTTGATGCCGCCGTCGGCAATGACGGGAATTCCTTTTGGGGAGGCGACTTTGTACGTGTCGCGAATGGCGGACAGCTGCGCAACGCCGACCCCCGCGATAATACGGGTGGTGCAGATGGAGCCGGGGCCCACACCAACCTTCACCGCGTCAACCCCTGCCTCAATCAGCGCCCGTGCGCCCTCGGCCGTCGCGATGTTTCCCGCGATCAGTTCGCATTTGGGGAAATTCGCCTTGGTGGACCGGATGGCGTCGATCACTCCCGCCGAATGCCCGTGAGAGGTGTCAATGGCAATCACATCGACGCCGGCCGCCAAAAGCGCTTCAATTCGCGGTTCCCGGTCGATGATGCCCACGGCCGCGCCGACCCGCAGCCGCCCCAGCAAATCCTTGCAGGCTTGGGGATAGCGGCGGATTTTTTCAATATCCTTGATGGTGATCAGGCCTTTCAAACGGTTTTCATCGTCCACGACCAGCAGTTTTTCAATACGGTGTTTGTGGAGGAGTTTTTTGGATTCTTCCAGAGTGATGCTGGAGTTGACGGTGACGAGATGATCTTTGGTCATCACATTGTATACGGGCTGTTCCAGATTTTCCTCAAAACGCAGGTCGCGGTTGGTCAGGATGCCGACCAGTTTTTCGTTCTTGACGACGGGCACGCCGGAAATGGAATACTGGTGCATCAGGGCCAGCGCCTCGCTGACTTTCCGTTCCGGCTCGATGGTGATCGGATCGACCACCATGCCGCTTTCGGATTTCTTCACCCGGTCCACTTCGATGGCCTGGCGTTCGATGCTCATATTGCGGTGAATGATGCCGATGCCGCCTTCCTGAGCCATGCGGATGGCCGTGCGGGATTCCGTTACCGTATCCATGGCCGCCGAGACAATCGGAATGTTCAGCCGGATTTTCGGCGTCAGCCACGTGCCCGTATCGACGTCCCGCGGCAGAACACTGGAAGCCGCAGGCACCAGCAGCAGGTCGTCAAACGTCAGGGATTCTTTCACAACATCGTCTAGCATGGTTTCCTCCGTTGTCATGGTTTAAGGGACGCGCATTCAATCGGATATCTCCGGCGGTTCAAAACAAGGAAAAATTCGTTGTCCGCGTCGCCGGGTTCGATAAATTCCGCCAGTTGATAGTAGCCTTTCCTGGTAAAGCGGGCGGGGAACCGGTCGTTTTTTACGCGACAATACAGAACATTGTCTTTGCCGACGGCCAATGTGTCCGCGTCCAGCTCTTCTTTTTGGTCGTCATTGAGCATGATTTCCAGCGCTTCAGAGCCGCAGGCGTCTTTGGTCTTGTAAACCGCCGTCACGACAAAGGCCGTGTCTTCAACGTCCAGATAGCAGATTTCCCGGTTGATCTCGACAAAATACCGGCCACAGTCATCCTGTTTCAGGTGCTCAAAGAAAACACACAAAATATCTTTGCGGAACATGTGCGCTCCGCGGTAGTGCCAGAGCCCTTCTTTGTCAATTTTAATATCGCTTTGATCCATTTTAAGTTGTTTTTCTGCTGTCCAGCAGTATCGTCACCGGACCTGAATTGATCAATTCAACCTGCATCATCTCCTGAAATGCACCGATGGCCAGTTTTCTGACTCTTTGTTGAGCCCGGCTGACGAAATATTCGTACAGCGCCCTGGCTTTTTCCGGCGCTTCCGCCCGGTCAAACGACGGTCTTCGTCCCCTGACGCAGTCCGCCAGCAGCGTGAATTGGGAGACGACCAGCATTTCTCCTTTAATATCAAGGAGTGAGAGATTCATTTTCCCCTGCTCATCCTCGAAAATACGCAGGTGAACCGTTTTTTCCAAAAGAAAATCCGCGTCTTTTTCCGTGTCGCCTTTTTCCACGCCCAAAAATACCAAAAGCCCCTGATCCATGGCGGAAAATATCTGTGAATTTATTCTGACGCAGGCCCGGTCAACTCTCTGAAGAACTGCACGCATGATGCATCCCATTTAAAAGTTTGGGCATGTTAGCAACAATTTACCGAGTGTTCAAGCTCTTTCTGTTGTAAAATATTCCCGTGGAATTTTATGAACTTGTCCACCGCGTGATAGTTTTTGTAATCTTTGCCCCGGTATGCTAAAAGACACGTCCATGAGCAAAAAGGTTCTTCTGATTAATCCCTGGATTTATGATTTCGCGGCGTATGATTTCTGGATGAAACCCCTGGGTCTTTTAACCCTGGGCTCTCTGCTGCGGGCCAACCGCCACCGGGTTTCCTATCTCGATTGCCTGAACCCCTATTCGCTCCCCATGCGGAACAAAACCGGCAAGACACCAGGACGCCACACTTACGGTCACGGGCATTTCTTCAGGCAGATCATTGAAAAGCCGCCCGTCCTCGAAGCGTTTCCTCGCCGCTATTGCCGGTATGGAATGGATCCGGATGTCTTTCGTGCGGAACTCAGGCGTTATCCGGACACGGATGTTGTCATGGTCACTTCCATGATGACCTACTGGTACCCGGGCGTTTTTGACGTCATTCAAATTGTCCGGGAAACCCTGCCGGGGGTTCCGGTGGTCCTGGGCGGCAAATACGCCTCTCTCTGCCATGAGCATGCCCTGGCCGAATCCGGCGCGGACTGCGTGATTCGCGGACGAGGTGAAAAACAGATTTTGGAGCTGTTCCGAACCATTTTCAACGAAGAGATTCTCTATTTGCCGGATGAAAACGATCTGGACTCCCTGCCCTATCCCGCCTTTGACCTTGCGGACCGCATCGACCAGGTCCCTCTGATTACCTCTCTGGGGTGTCCCTACCGCTGCAGCTACTGTTCCTCCTCTTTATTTTACGAACGGCATCTGCGGCGCGACCCGGGAAAAGTCGCAGATGAAATCGAATACTGGCAAAAGCAGTTCGGCGTCGCGGATTTCAGTTTTTACGACGACGCGCTTCTGGTGAATCCTGAAAGCATGATCATTCCGCTGCTTCACGACGTAAAAAGGCGGGGGCTCTCCTGCCGGTTTCACTGCCCGAACGGCCTGCATGTCCGGGAAATCGACGCGCCGCTCAGCCGTCTGCTCTTCGAGTCCGGCTTTAAGACGATTCGCTTCGGCTTTGAAACGGCCAGTTTCGAGGCGCAGGAGAAAACGGGCGGAAAGGTGCAAAACGAGGAGTTGCGCCGGGCGGTCGCGCATTTGAAAGAGGCGGGATACAAAACACAGGACATCGGCGTTTATCTTTTGTGCGGCCTGCCGGGCCAGAAAGTAAAAGATGTGTCCGAGAGCATTGACTTCGTCGTCCGGTGCGGCGCAAGGCCGGTGCTTGCCGAATACTCGCCGATTCCGGGCACCAAAATGTGGCCGGAAGCCGTCGCCGCTTCCGTATTTGACATTCAGCGGGAACCTCTATATCATAACAACACGCTGTTGTGCTGCCGCAATAATGATTTCAGTTATGAGGCTTACCGCAGAATGAAAGCGCGCGTCAAAGCGCTGCCGAAGGAAACGGGATTGCCCGATGGAACTTCTGATTCGAATTAAGAATATCGTCGTCTTTTTGCTCTCCGGATTTTTTCTGGTGTTCGGCGTTTTCCTCCTCACGAGTTCCTTTCAGCTGGCTAATCCCCTGGAGTTTGTCATGACGCTGTTTGCGTCTTCCTTCATTATTTTGTTTTGCATTACCGGCGTTCTCTACGCGGTTTTCCGTCTTTTCCCGAAAAATACGGGCACTGAGAAGGACCATGCGGACAAAAAATAAAATCTGGATTGCCCTCGGGCTGCTGCTGCTCACAGGCCATGCGCTGCCTGCGCAGGCGACGGACCTGGAGAAAAAAATCGTGAAGGCCAAACTGCAAAACGGCCTGACCGTTCTGATGATGGAGCGCAAATTCAGCCCGACAGTTTCCCTGTACATCCGCTACCGGGTGGGCGCCGTCGATGAAGCCCCGGGACAGAGCGGCGCGGCCCATTTCCTGGAGCATATGATGTTCAAGGGAACAACGACGATCGGCGCGAAAAATTACCCGGCGGAAAAGAAACTGCTTTCGGGCATAGAACAAATCGGCCGGAAACTGGACCGCGAGCGCGGTAAGCAGGAATCGGCCGATGCCCGGAAAATCCGACGGCTGGAAGCACAGTTGAAAAAAATGCAAAGCGACCACCTCCGGTACTACATCCCCAATGAAATTGACCGCCTCTACACGGAAAACGGCGCGTCCGGCATGAATGCGGCGACGGGTCAGGACATGACCACTTACTACATCAATCTCCCCGCCAACAAGATCGAACTCTGGGCGCGCATCGAGTCCGACCGTCTGTTACATCCCGTCTTCCGGCAGTTCTACAC
>MTBK01190387.1_pt1 | contig 64358 bp, 59 predicted proteins | sample 1535981 | NCBI WGS metagenome assembly MTBK01 (sample SAMN06109225, study PRJNA356200) | anaerobic digester metagenome | isolation source: biogas reactors fed with pig manure or primary and secondary sludge | place: Spain | collected 2016-06-30
GAAAACCAGTTTGAAAGACTGTTGATAGCCGCTGTAACGTATGCTCCTGATTTCAAGTCAAGAATTTACAATAGGAACTATTGCGGATAATCATTTTATTAATTTAGCTTTCATAAAATTAATTTTTTAAGTTAGAAATACAATTATTGTTTTCATCCATACTCTAAATACATCTATCAGACATCAAAAGGCCCTTATTTGTTATTTGTTTAGACATTTTATCAAATACTAAATCACCACCATTCTATTTCATTGTTCTCTCTTATCAAGAAAGGACGTTTATCTCTACCTCTCGTATAATTTCTCAGCCACAACAGGCAGTTAACGGGAACGTCATATTTCAATTACATTCCCTGTCGCTTTTTTATAACCTGCAGACTTCCACCTGTTGCCGTTCCAGTATAACAGTTCATACTCATTTCCCAGGAACACATCATTATCATCGATCCTAGGCACGACCATAACCGATGATACAACTGCTTGCTCTCCCATATCCATTCCTAACCAGTTGCCATCGGGTTGGTTTATCTCAAAATTGGATAGCAGATTACCATCGTAGGCATGTTCTATAGCATCCGGTCCGGCCTCAGGGTTTGCCATACCACGACCAGATATCTTATTACCCTGAGCATCGTGAAATGACACCTCTGATATGCTCCCCCATGAACCGTCTGGACTTACATAACGCCAGTAGCGGTATGGGCGAGATACATTAGTTTCTATAAGATAAGGAATATCGGTATGATCTATAGTATATATTGTTATGGCATCTTTAAAGTCAGGATAGTCTGAGCACTGGAACTTACCTCCTAACAGACGGCAACGCATATCCACCACATTGTATGATTCGTAATACTTACGTCGAATATTCATGGATATTACCTCTTCTAAAGGATTATTTATGTATTCAACATCCCCATTCTTATTCAAATTCAAAATAAAAATAATGGATTGAAATACTATAATAATAGCTAAGATGTATATAAGCAGATTCTTTTCCTTTTTCATGTTATAAGAATAAATTATGTGTTATTTTTAAAATTTTTCGTAACACTCTTTGAGTGTATACCTAAATTTTTTCAAAAGTATTGTATTTTTTTATTTGTCAACTATGTTTAGTGTTAAAAAAACTAAATAATTAATTTTTTAAATCGATGAAATAAAGATGTTTTAGAAGTTAAATATATTTACATAGTAACTTTCAGTTTAATTTATAATGACATCACTTTTTTATATCAATTGGTTAGCGATAAGATAGCATCTGAAAGAGAGCCGTATCCAAGAGCCATCAGTTTCGACCAATAAGGTCAAGAATTAAAATTACAGGATATAAAAAAAGTCGCCCGTTTGGACGACTGTGGGCCATCTAGGACTTGAACCTAGGACCTCCAGATTATGAGTCAAGCAATATGATATTTTGCGATTTTTGCTACTATATAATTTGCTTGATATTCAATTATTTAGTATTTTTGTGATAGTTCTTGATATCCGGAAAAACGCTGTATCAAAACGTCTCTGTTTTCCCATTGTTTTCCCGATTATTCGCGGAATTAAGTATCTTTGCATGGGAATTTGAGACTGACAGAACCGGCTTGTTTTCCCGATTTCATGATTTTTGACGAAAAACATAATTTAACACCACCAGATTACTGCATATCATGGCTAAAACTGACTCAACTTACAGGACCGCACGCTATGGCAGCTGCACCTATTCGCTTATTTTGGACAAGCGTCATCCCAAAAAGAACAGGGACACCTACCCTGTTGCCATGCGCTATACCATAGACCGCAAGTCATGGTATTCATATATAGCGGGCGAATTCACCGAATCGGACTTTGCAAAGATCTGTTCCATAAATGCAAAGGCTGTGCGTTCGGAACTCTATGACCGCAAACTTGAGTTCGATGCCATTTTCGAAAAGCAGATCGCTATGATGGAGCGGCTTGGTAACAGCCTTACACTTGAGCGCATAAAATCAACCGTTACCGGAATTGACGAGACAAAGGATTCGTCCTTCATCGGAGTATGAGAGGACATCATACATCATCTTGTTACTGACAATGACGGAGAACGATGCACCACTGGCTATTCATACCAATATGCCTTGAACTCATTCAGAAAGATTTTGTGGAACAAGCCGGTCAAGGGCTTCAAGATTGGCAAAGAGGAGATTGAATACTGGAGTGAAGGGATGAAGCATGGCGTTAAGGATAAAGACGGAAATCTTGTGGGCAAGATACAAGATGCCACCCGCGGTATCTATCTGCGCAACTGCCGTGCTGTGTGGAACGAATGTGTATCAAGGGGCTTTCTAACCAATGCCGAATATCCGTTCTCGAACATAAGAAAAAAGAAACTGGTATCCATTCCCATTGGTGACATGAGAAAGGAATGCTACCTTACGGTCGAACAGATGACCGAACTATACCGTGTGTTCGTTGAAAAGAGATATCCGGACTTTTGGAAGCCCGCATATACCGCACGTGCCCATTATTCGCTTGGCCTGTTTCTGGCGCAATACTTGTGCAACGGCTTCAATCTGGTCGATGCCGGCGAGCTTACATATTCGCAGTATTACTTCGATACCGGCCGGCGTGCGTTCAAGTTCAAGCGCACCAAGACCACGAACCGGACGGAAGGCGGATCGGAAGTGATCATTCCCATCATCAAACCTTTGCAGAACATACTTGATGAAATTGCTGCCAAACCGGAACTGAACGCTTTCGTCTTTCCGGACATACTTCAGGGAGCCACAACGAAGGCCGCCAAAAGAAAACGTACGGCACAGGAGAATTCCAATGTGCAGGACCGTGTGGTCAAGGTATGTCAGGACGTGCTGCACTGGGAAGTCAAGCCGTCAGGCACCTGGTGCCGCCATTCATACGGCACGAACCTGGCCCACGCCCATGTGGAGGAAAAATACATATCGGAAAGCATGGGCCACTCCGTGAACAAGTCCATCACGGACCGCTACATAGCCAACTACCCGCTTGAGACCCAGTTCGAATACAACAGCAAACTCCTTGACCTGGAGCCCAAGCTGACGGCCGAAGATATAGGCCGGATGACCGAAGAGCAGAAGACGGAACTGATACTGAAACTGCTGGCAAGAAGATAAACAAGAATCCTTTAACCGATAAAAGAAAACAGATATGACAGACAGTACAAAATTTGAGATCAATACCTTCAGAAACGCCATGAACAACAGGTTCATCGAATACGTATGTGAATGGAGGAAGGAACACTCCGATGAATACGACGAATTCCGCAAAGGGGCCGATGCCGCAGCGGACGGTGACTATTCCACATTTGAGAAGGTGTTTGACATTGCTGTGACGTGTGTTCCACACGCACTTGTCAATGAATGCCTGAAATTCTTCGGCCATCAGCCGGTCGAGGATAACGGGACAACTGATGAATATGATGTCACGGAGGAGGAGTTGCAGGAACTGCTTTCTTTAGAAGGCTATTTCAAACTATGGTATGAAGACGGAAAGATAGATGCAGATATAGTGGCAGAAAAGGAAGAACCTCAGCCGCAGGACACGTGGTATTATCGGATTAAGGGGACTGACGAATGGTGGCAGTCAGTTCCGTCCCAGTACAAGTTGACGGCCGTCATCATGACACAAAAGAGTGAGAAGGAACTGAAGGCAGGGGCCAGACGGATGCTGGTGCTGGCATACGCATATCTTCCTCAGATTGCCGGAAAACTGTACACTCTTGCGTTCGAGCAGAAGAACCCTATTCTGTTGAGCGGCCTCTATTATGTCATGATAGATCACGGACTGAGGAATGTTGTCAGAAACATTGGGGGTATGCCGGCGGCCTTTAAACAGATCACTTCCATGTATATGTTTGTCAAAAGCGCCATTGGCAAACTGACAAAGGACAGCATCAGCCAAGGCTACGACAGCAAGTCCGACTGGAAGAATGACTTCAAGAACTTTGAGGACCCCGAATTGCGCCGCGAGGTCATGCAGACCATTGAGGAAACGCCCGGCAGGAAAGGCCGTCCCCATCTTGAGCAGGAAGAGTTCTGCATTGACGACTATCTGATTGCAAATGACAAGGAAGCGCTGAAGAAACAGATTCAGACTGCCCTTGGCGAAATGCAGCACGACTATGACCTTGCATTCATCCGTGAGGCCTTGCGCCGTTCGCACCATCTGACAGACGTCTCTTATCCCTTATTTCATCATGCAATATGCGCTTTTGCTGACAGGGAATACAAATATGACCTGGCCCAGAGAATGGCTTCACTGATTGAATTCCGTGCTGCCGCATTCGAAGCGTCGCGTGATCCGAGGAATCTGCGCGGAAAACGTTTTATCAGACTGTGGAGGGGAATGTTTGATGAGGTGGAATGACTAGCCTTGAAGAGGCTGAACTTTGCTAAACAATGTGAGTTCGACGAAAAAATATATCTAAAAATATATCTAATTGATAATTGGGTAATCGGCAAGACAGAATATTTCAGTAATTTTTCGTCGGTGAACATAGCGAGGGTTTGTTGTGGGTTTTGTTTATTCCACTTTAAATTTACAACAAATCCCGCTAATCACCAAATTATCAATCAATTATATTTCATCGAACTCACGTTAATTAGGGTTCGCTGAATAATTGTTTTCAAATATATGACACTTATGATTCGTTCCAAAAATGGGGGTTGATCCAATTATTGCTTTAGAATTCATCTGTAATTTTGCAAGCATAGGACAATCAACAAATGCGTATTGATCAATTGAAGTGATACTGGATGGGAGAATAATTGTTGTTACTTCCGGTGAATTAAACGCATAGCTACAAATTTGGGTTACACAATATGCGTTCCCGTTATAGTAGATAGAATCAGGTATTATTATTTTTCCTCCGGAAATGATTTTTGAAACACATAATTGACTACTGGTGTAGTCAATTATATTATAAACGACCCCATCTTTCAAAAAATCATTGATTGATGACTGTTCAAAAGACAATTGTTGTGCAAAAGAAAAAATGAAATTGTCTATTGACAGAATAATTAGGACGACCCATCTCTTCATTTCCAAATATTCTTATTTGATAGTTATTCTGTAGTAACAATCAACGAGTGATTCGCTACATTTGAAATAAAATAGTCTGTCTGTCTTCCACACTGTATACAACTTTTTCTTCGTCTCTATCAACAATAAATGCATGCCCATTTTAACGGGACACTAATGTAACGAACTATTGATTCATTGATGATAGTATTATTCCACGCAACCAAACTCAATCCCTGTTATATCAATAAAACCCCATTTGCCATTTGACTTGACGGCGGCCATATCTTCCTTAAAGTTGTGTGCATCTTCGTATTTGAGTGGAATGACAACCTTGCCCTTCTTGTCAATATAACCGTATTTGCCCTTCTTCGAGACAAGAGATACGCCATTAAAATAATCGTTGGCTTCGTCATATTTCAAGGATATAACCTTTTCCCCGTTTTCGTCAAGGAATCCACTCTTGTATTTTGGAGGAATGCCCATCTTTTGATCGCCCATTGTGAATCGCCTATTTTTCAAGACACTAACCAATGAACGACCATCTATTACAGGCCTTACATTATTATATTTGAACGGAACCAGAATTGTGCCATTCATATCCATAACTCCATACAAGGAAGTCTTATCGGCAATGACCATTCCTTTATCAAGACGCCTTCTGTACTTTCTTTTTGACAAGCGAGTTGTTATGATCCATTCGGAATTTGAATTAAATGGTATGAAAAAGGTAGAATTGCAATTAATGACATTTTCATCAAGTGTATGCAAATCAATTACTTTTAATTTGTTTTTTCCGATGTTGTAGTATACCAAGTCATCTCCATGTGAAATCCAGTTTGTACAATCGTTAATCTTGTGTATGGTATTTCCAGCCCTGTCAATTATCAGGTAAGCTGAGTCTTGATATATGCACGCGTATCCCGAGGTGGAAAACTCGCCACCTGTTTGATATTTGAAAGGGATAACCGTTTCGCCCTTCTCGTTTATGAAACCGTACTTGCCATCCTTGCTCACTGCAGCCAACCCATGGCAAAATGAACCAGCCTCGTCATACTGCATCGAAATTACGTTTTGTCCGTTTGAGTCGAAATATCCCCATTTCCCATCTTTGCATGCAGAAAACAGTAAGGAGTCGGAACAATATTTAATTGCATCATAATCAAGTGGCATGATGACCGTGCCAGCGGCGTCAGTCAGCCCCTCTTTTCCATTCTTTCTGATAGCATAGAAACCGTTGGGATATACCTGTATTCCATCGTATTCAACGGGTAAAACGAGTTTTCCAGTTTTATCAATCAATCCGTATTGACAGCTGTCTTCAATTGGGGAAATGGTGTTCAAATATTGGTCTTTCCTGAATTCAATGGGAGACTTGTTGCGGTTGTTGGCTACGAGAGCATGGCCATTCCTGAATTCCCAACCATATCCGAAATCAGGGGCAATGGCTTCGCCGCCTGCCTTGTCAATATAACCGCACTTTCCGTCAATCATTACCATTGCCAGGCCTTCAGAATAATCGCCTACGCAATCATACTTGAAATCGCCTGCATGTGAAAGTGTGTTTACAAGGAACAGTGATATTGTTGATAGTATCACCCTTCGGATGCAATTTATATGCTCTATGATAATTGATGTCAACATGATTTATAATATAATAATCTCGTTTTTTAAACAGTTACCTGTTTGTTGTTAGTTAATTATGCTACCTCTTTCAGGTAGATCTTACCGGGAACCATATGGTTAATACCTTGATGCCTACGATGATGATTGTAGTCATCAACAAACTTGCTTATGCCATGATACAGTTCTGAGCCCGTATCGTCTGGCAGGATGTAAATGTACTCATACTTTATTGTTTTCCAAAATCTTTCTATCCAAATGTTATCTTTTGCCCTTCCTCTGCCGTCCATGCTAACCTTCATGTCAGAATAAGCGGCACATGCGGCGGTCCATTCCTTTGAGGTGAACTGTCTCCCCTGATCGGAGTTGATTATTTCAGGTACTCCGTACTTTGATATAGCCCTCTCCAGCACCTCTATGCAGTTCGAAGCGTCAAGTGTGTTATGCAGGCCCCAGCCTACGATATAGCGGCTATGGACATCAATGATAGCTGTCAGATACATAAATCCCTTTTTAATCGGAATGTATGTTATGTCTATGCACCAGACCTGGTTCCTGTGATCAACCCTCAAACCTCTCAGCAGGTATGGCTTGATATATACCGCTCGCCCCAACTTACTTAAGGACTTGCGGCGATATATGGCCTCTATGCCCATCTCACGCATGAGTCTGCGAACACGCCTTGTTCCTACCTTGATGCCATCCTCTAGCAGGTAGTCCGTCATGCCTACGACTCCCTTTGCCGGGTGTTTAAGATGTTCTTTGTCTATCCTCTGCATTATTTCAAGGTTTTCTTCACTCACGCCTTTGGGATTGTAATAATGGGCCGTACGGCTCAGACCAAGTATCTTGCACTGCTTCTGTATGCTTACCTGCCCATTAGGGGATATCAGTCGGCGGCGGGTATCTCTATCCCCAATTTTTTGGATACCCGCTTGGCAAAATCCAGTTGCATCTCCAGGTCACCTATCTTGCGCAAATAACGGTCTTTCTGCTTCTCCATCGCCTTGTCATCCCTCTTGGGTGTCTCAAAAGCTGCGGCTGAGTTATCAATAAACTCTTTCTTCCAGCGGCTGATCATCACCGGTGACACCTCATATTTTGCCGAAAGCTCACTCAGAGTCTCACGTTCTCTTATTGCTTCAATAGCCACCTTTGCTTTAAAGCTTGCATCATATTTTCTTCTTGCCTTATTCATGTCTGCTAAGTTACTCTAATTTTAACTTAGGTTGCTGTATTAAATAGCGGAAGTATTATAGTTGCCAATCACTGACAAAAATTGAAATACCTTCTTCTGTGAGTTATATTGAAGACCTTGTGTTTTCTGATTGTCCCAATTTAAATGATGTCTATGTCGGGTGGGACAATCCAGACGATATAACATGCGGATATTCACCCTTCGGTAAGGACAATTACAAAAAAATTCTTCATGTACCCAATGGTACGATTGGTCAGTACTTACGATGTGGCTATCCATGGAATTCTTTTGGATATATTACCGATGGAAATGACACCATAGCATCGAGTTTTGAATACGATGGATTTATCTGTTCACTTGAAAGTTTAGACAGTTTGACAGTTGCAGTCAAATATATAGGCAATGCCTGTTTTGTTGCCGTCCCAAGTTACACAATTGATGGTTGCGGCAAAGTTCATACTGTCAGGACTGTTGCAGATTACGCATTTGTCAACATGCATCAGTTGGATACAATTGTACTCCCTAATACAGTTGCGACCATTTCAGATTTTGCATTTGAAAATTGTTCAAATCTTCAAAAGGTGGTATTTCCCGACTCCCTAGCAGTGATAAGAAACTATTCATTTCGTGGTTGTAAACGCCTTCAGATTGATTCTTTACCCAATAAATTGCACAGTATAGGTGATGGTGCCTTCTTTGGTTGTACAAGCCTTTCTTCAATAAAAATACCTGAAAGTATAGCCCATATAGGCAATCAAACTTTCATGTCAACTCATGAAATAACGGCTTGTTGGGAAATACCAGAAAGAGAACTAGTCAAGAACCTACTGTCGGGTGCTGACTTTGGTGGAATACTCCATGTGCCAGAAGGTTGCTTGTACAATTACGTTATACCTGATCAGGATATATCATCATATTACGGAATCGGTTATATAACCGATGATAATGACAGACACTTTGAAAGGTCTTTTATTGCCGATGATTGCCTTTTCAAAGCAAATCCTGACAATAGTGCTGTTCTGATTAAATGTTTCTCTCCAGGCAGCAATGCAATAACCGTCGCCTCAAAAGTCCGATCAAATATTTCTGGACAGACTTATCGAGTTACAGAAATTCATGATGTAGCATTTGCCGGAATTGATTGTGTTACAGTAAACATAGAAAATGGTATTTGTAAAATAGGAGGTGATGCTTTTAATAATTGTCAGAATTTGGAACGGGTCTATATTCCAGAGTCGGTTTTGGAAATCGGTGCATTTGCATTCCAAAACTGCAGCAATCTGAAACATGTATACTATTCCGGCATAATGCCACCCAAAATCCAGGATGGAGCTTTCCCTGCACAAAAGAGAATAATCATTCATGTACCCCAAGGGTGTGTGGGCGAATATAGGAATATACTTACCATTCATGTAACCAAAGAATATGTGGGTGAATCCGCATACAGAAAGATACAGAAATGGAACAAACATCACTACAAAATAGTTGACTGATGTTCTGCATTCCTGAACTACATGGATGGACCGGCATTTGAAAACCTCATCCCAACCACCGCCCACATCACTGCCACAATTCCCACCGCCATAACTCCAATCCAGAAGACCAGCGTGCAGACCCACAGCCAGAAGCCTGTCAGGTACACTGCGTTTTCGTGCTGCAGCATCCTGCCAATCTTCTCACGCTGTTCATCGTGCAACTTGTGCACCAGCCGCATAGAGTCATCATCGAGCGCGACCTTGACATTCAGCTCCTTCTTTGCACTTTCCACCTCAGTGTGCACGTACTGCTTCAGACCGTCCAGTTCCTTGCTGATTGAGTCATGCGTCTCCTGCATCAGCCTGCGTTCATTCGCACTGCAGTCCAGAGTCTTTATCATTGAATCAAGCAACCCATTCAGTTCTACAATCAGGACAGACAGCTTCTCTGCCGCAGTGTTGCAGTCATCCTCATTCCTGGCCTGAGTGACTATGTCGCTCAGTGACGGAGCTCCGTACGGCTCCTTCCTTCTTGTCCCACTCATATAGTTTTGAATTAAGGGTTATTATCTATGGTACCCGCGGGAGCGTGTGTGCATGCGCATGGCCTCCCTCAGGCAGCGGCGGGCAAACCTCTCGTCCTCCTCATTTCTGTCGCGTCCCCAGTCCGATGACACACCGCCACCGCCTCCGCATGACTCGGACATGGAAGTTGCGGCATCCAGGTAGCCGCAGAACAGCAGCACTGCGGTACGTGCAATGTCATCTGGCGTTGACCACAGGGACTGCTCCGGGACCTCGGCCTCACCAAAGATGATGTCCCTGACGCCGGTCGGGATGCGGCATTCTAAGTTGCGTCCGTCCACATCAATGTTCAGCTTGAACAGCGGTGCAGGCGACACCGTCACAGGCTTCGGCTTGGGAGTAGCCGTAACCGCCGGCCTGGGCATCGGCTTCTTCACGTCCGCAGTCTTGTGCATGCCCTCCCATGTCTTCTCCAGTCTGGATGCCATAAGGTTCCTTCCCCGTCCAAGATCCGATGCCTTGATGACGGTCGCACCCATGCCCACGGTGTAGCCGCACAGCCTGCCGCTGCTGTCCCTTCGCAGCCTGACATCGTACCCCTTCTTCCTCAGCTCATCGAAGTACTCGTCAGCGTTGAACCGGAGCATGCGTCTCAGGATAATAAGACAGTCGTCCGATATCTGTTGGCGGCGGTTCTCACGTATCTGCTCCGGCTGCTCCCATCCGTGACGGCGGTTGATGATTTCCGCAGCCTTCATGCAACGCACATGTATCTGGTGCAGGTCATTGGTGCGGCCGTCCATGTCCAGGCGGCAGACATCCAGATGAAGGTGCAGGATACCCGATCTGCTGTCGCGGTGAAGGGCGCTCACGTTCATGCTGTTCTCGAAATTCGTGGACTTGCACTTTCTGCATCCGGGCAGGCGGCTTATGTCCACCGCATCGATCTCATGGATGACCTCTTTTGCCAGAGCGGCAAAGTCCCGGCTGCTCCACCCGCGGCACTCGTCGGGCGAGGGTGAGATTACAAACGTGACCATGAAGTGCTGCATGGGTCTTCCGCGGGTATGTTCGCTCCGGTGCTGCAGACAGTGCAGCCTCATGCGGTTCCAGATGGCTGTCGCCGTCAGCCCTTCCGGCAGATGGTTTCTGGTTATCACCTCGGCCCGTTCCTTCTCCATGGCATAGCGTATGGCATTGCCGCCGTACGATGAAGCCTTTACCAGTATAATCATAGCTGTTAGTCTTTAGTGGTTATTGCATTACCCTGTTCAGGAAGTCACTCAGCGCATTGACTATCCTGTTAACGGCCGCCAGCCACCGCCTCATGAACTCAAGGTCGACGAACAGCAGACGCTTTACATTTTCCGGAACTCCGTTCAGGGCGTTGGTCACGTTGACAAGGTCAGCGCGCTGGTCAGACAGGCCTGCCATCAGCTGGCATTCCCGCTCTGACAGCCTTCTGTATAGCCTGACTCTCAGTATGGCCTTTCGTCCCATTGCGCTGATGCTCATGCCGGCATCACTGGCCTTGCGGCTTATTTGTTCGAATTCCTCTTCAGTGACACGTATCTGAATTATGCGGGTACGTGCCGGCTTTGTATCGGTCTTTCTAATATGTGCCATAATCGTGAAATTTTAATTGTTGAAAATAAGGATATGAACAGGACTGCGAGCCTGCGAGCGGTACCACCTGATGTGTCCAAGGTCACGGCGGGCATCCCGCTTTTGTCATACAAAAGCATTTCTCGAAAACGCTTTGATAAACCGCCGGGTCACGCTTGCGTACGTTACGGCCAGCGCAGTCCTGAAAACATAATCCGCAATTTGTGTCACTTTCCGGAATCTCCCGTGGTACTCTCAGTCATTAGGCGCGCCGGTTTCCTATAGAACGGATTCCAGTGGAATTGCCCGTTGATATGCCAGCCTGAGAGTGCTTTCATGCTGTACACACAGATCTGACCAACCTTGGCCGATGAGAAAATACCCAGCTCCTCCATGCGCTTCATGATCTTGTGTACGGTCTTGCGTTCAAGTCTCCATAGCTGTGACAGTTTCACATCGGATATGGTGAACTGACCCTTGGTGAGTGTGATGTCCTTGTGTTCGGATATCCTTACTTTCGTATCTTCATGGACAGCCAACTCTGCCAGTGTCATGAAGCATTCCATGCGGTCAATCCCGTAGCTCTTGTCCCTGAGGAACTTGTCCTGTTCGGGTGAAAACAGGTAACAGCGATAAATGATCTTTTCCATAATGGTCATTTTTGAAAGTTACCCGTTGATTTTTACCGTTCCCGCTTCCCTGGCCAATGCCAGCGCAAGGTCCGCATCGACCACAATCTTGCGTCCTATCTGAGAGATGGCGGCATCGATGACACCGCTTTTCTTGATGCGGTTGGCAGTCGGTATGCTGCATCCGAAGACTCTTGCCAGACCTTCAATGCCGTATTCGTAATGCTTCTCCGGTGCGGGTGGGGTGGAAACCTGTGCATCCGCATTTCCTTTCCTGTCCAGAAGTATGGCCAGTTCCTGTCCCGTCATCAGGCAGACGGGTTTCTCGAGCAGCTGCTCGATGGTGGTTATCTTTATCATAATTGTCTGTTCTTTGTGGTCTGTCAGTTGTACTTCCTGACATTCCGGTTAATGAATGCTTGAGGTCCATGAACCATCAGTGATATCCGGCTTTTCCGGATCCGACCACAGAGGTACTCCGTTTTACCGGGTACAGAAAGCGAAAACCCATACGGGAAAAATACATGTGATTTTTTTCGTATGTTTTCTATACATTATTTTACAGAACATAAGGAAAATTCACAAAACGAGCCAGCCATTGTAGCAAGATTGTAGCAAGCTCATGACTAATCAGTCTGTGAGCCCAAATGATACGGATGAAAAAATGCTGATATGATATGGGTTTAAGAACAGTTTCATGGACTTATCAAAAGGGACTTGTTTTCCCATTGTTTTCCCGACAAAAAGAAAAAGCACTCACGTTTGTGCGTAAGTGCTTGATTTCCAGTGTGGGCCATCTAGGACTTGAACCTAGGACCTCCAGATTATGAGTCTGTTGCTCTAACCGACTGAGCTAAAAGCCCGAAGAAAAATCATCGACCTTGAAAGGGAATCATTTTCGCTTGCAAAAGTAGTCCATATTAATGAAAATGCAAAGTTTTGAGGCGAAAAATGATTAATTTTGCGCAAAATCCAAACCAATAAGTATCTTGCCTGATGAGCGATAACATTACCGGAAGATATAAGGAGAGATATGCCGCCACCGTGGGTTTCTTTGACGGTGTACATAAGGGGCACCTCTATCTGCTGGAGCAACTGAAGAGCGTGGCTGCAAGCCGGAACCTGAAGAGTATGGCCGTGACCTTTCCGGAGCATCCGCGACAGATTCTGCAATCAGACTACCGTCCACGCCTGCTCTCCAGTCCCAAGGAGAAGATGCAAATGCTTGAAGGCACAGGCATTGACCTCTGCTTTCCGCTCCATTTCACAACCGCACTGGCGCAGATGAGCGCCGAGTCTTTTATGTCCGATTTTCTGCAAAGCCGGCTGGGCGTGCAGACACTCCTGGTGGGCCATGACCACCGTTTCGGACACGAACCGGATACTGTAACAGCCGACTACATACGTATTGGAGAGAAAATCGGAATGGAGGTGGTTGCGGTAGATGCCTATCTCCATGAAGGTATTCCCATAAGCAGTTCGCGCATACGCCGGGAGTTGGAAGCAGGCCGCATAAAGGAGGCAAATGCCATGCTGGGATACCGCTACACCATTAGCGGTACCGTAATACACGGTCTGCATAATGGACGTAAAATGGGGTTTCCTACCGCCAATCTGGGTCCTTACTGCGAATATATGCAGATCCCTGCCGACGGGGTCTATTCGGCGCTCGCCACCGTCAACGACGAGACCCTGCCCGCCATGCTGAACATAGGCTACTGTCCTACTTTTGAGGGCAATGCACGCACCATTGAGGCCCATCTGCTGGGATTTGACCGCGACATATACTTTCAGAAGCTCACCCTTGAGTTTGTCGATTTTCTCCGGCCGGAACGCCGCTTTGACTCACCCCGCAGTCTGGCCGCACAGCTTGAGATTGACCGCAGCATGGTAAGGGAGGCGTTTAGAAAAGAGAATATACTCTAAATCATAAACTAAAAACACAGGTACACAATGTTAAAAAAGAGAAAGACATTAACCACTCTGCTGATATGGCTGGCCCTGCAATTCCTCTGCATGATACCGGCTTTTCTCATAATATTTCCTATTGCCAAGGCTACAGATATGAGTATGGAAGAGAGGGGAACTTACATGACCCTGATTACCCTTATATTAGCCCAACTCTTATCGCTGCTCATTTTCAGACTCCTGAAATACTTCAGACTTTCCGAAACGGTTAAGCCTGTTCCAAAGGCGAAAACGCTGATTATGTCGGTGGCGGGCGGAATAAGCCTTTTCTACGCCATTAATATAATTCAGGCGCAATTCGATATTCCCGACCTGCTTGAGCAACAGATGGAAGGTCTCTTGTCGTCGGTCTGGGGTTTCATTGCAATATGTATATTGGCCCCTCTATCCGAAGAGGTCATGATGCGCCGCATAATACTGAAGGATATGTGGAGAAAGACCGGAAAGATGTGGGGCGGAATACTGATATCGTCTGCCATATTCGCAATAATACATCTGAACCCCGCACAGGTTGTGTTTGCCTTTCCCGCCGCTATAATACTGGGATGGCTCTACGCTGTTACAGGAAGTCTGTCGGTACCCATACTCGTTCACATGGCAAACAACTCCATAGCATTTTTTACATCCCAAACCGATGCCGATGACCCTGTGTTAAGTGACCCGGAAACAATGGCCGTTCTTGCAGCAACTCTGGCAGCAGGCTTAATCCTCATGTGGCTCATAGCTAAGGAGAAGAGAAAAGCCGATCTCCTTTCCGGACAGGAAGCAGAAATAACAGAGTCAGAGGAGGTACGGGAGGAACTTTAAAGGGCAATGGTTGTTCCTGTAAACTTGTCGAGAGCCTCGGCCTTGGTAATCAGGACCGATGAGACTCCGGCCTGAAGAGCCTCGAAGGCATTCTGGATTTTGGGGATCATCCCGCCGCTTATGATGCCCTCCTGAACCAGACGAGGGAAATCGTAGTATGAGAGATAGGGAATGACCGAGTTTTCATCGTTCTCATCCATAAGCACACCGGGTTTCTCAAAACAATAGATAAGCGTGACCCTGAAAGTTGATGCAAGCGCTTTAGCGGCTTCGCCCGCAATGGTGTCGGCATTGGTGTTAAGCAGCTGACCCTTGCCGTTATGAGTCAGGGGTGCAAGCACCGGCACAACACCCTGCTCGATAAGTCCGGCCAGGAAAGCGGCATTGACCGACTTGACATCGCCCACAAATCCGTAATCTACATCTTTCACAGGGCGTTTCTCAGACAGCATGACATTACAGTCGGTTCCGGTAAGTCCGATAGCATTAATTCCGCATGCCTGCAGCTTTGCCACTATATTCTTATTCACAAGGCCTGCATAGACCATCGTGACCACATCGAGCATATCGGAATCGGTTATACGGCGTCCGTCAACCATCCGGCTCTCAATGCCCAAACGACCTGCCATAGCGGTTGCCGAGCGACCTCCGCCATGTACCAGCAGCTTGTTGCCCGGTATGGCCTTAAAGTCTTTTAGCAGACGGTCAAGAGACCCGACATCTTCAACGATTTTGCCTCCTACCTTTATTATGACAAGTGATTGTTTCATTTTACGAAGCGGTTATTTTAGGTTCATGAGTTTTTCAATGTAAGCAACTGTTTCAGATATCTGGCCACGGGACTCCAAACGGTCGCCGGGACAGATGAATTCGGCCTTCATATAACAGGGCTCACGCCTGGCGGTCTCGGCTGCAATATAATCGGCAAGTCTTATATCATCCATCTCTGCAATGAGCGGTCTTTTGGCTCTTGCTGCCTTAAGCCGTCTGAAGAGCGTATCCTGCCTGCACCTCAAATATACGGTTTTCCCTTGGGAAAGCATATAATCCATATTGTCCCCTATCAACGGCGTTGAACCTCCGCATGCTATTATAACATCCTCCAACTCGCCGACTTCACGCAGAAGGCGGCTCTCAATCCGACGGAACTCCTCTTCACCCTGTTTGGCAAAAATAGAGCTTATGCTCATCATGTACCGCCGCTCTATATACTGGTCAAGATCATGGAAATCAATTCCCATGTCTATAGCCAGAGCTTTTCCAAGCGTTGTCTTGCCGGCGCCCATGAATCCCATCAGAAAGACTCTTATCATTTTTTAGTTTTGAAGATCCTGCGTTTCGGAGCAGACCCGGTCTTCTCTATCTGACGCCGGATTATCTCCATACACTCGTCAAGAGAGAGTTCAGACGCTTCCATATTTTTGGGAATCCTGTAATTACTCCCCTTATAGGCTATATACGCTCCGTAACGGCCGTTCATTATCTCTATCTCAGGGTCTTCGGGGAAAGATTTAATCACCTTCTTGGATTCCATCTCACGTTTATTGAGAATCATCTTTACGGCATCGTCATAAGAGAGTTCAAGCGGGTCTATTATCTCCTCTTTCAGCGAAACATAAAGACTCCCGTTATTAACATATGGACCAAACCTGCCTGAGCTGACCACAACAGGCTTACCCTCAAATTCGCCAAGTACGCGGGGTAAACTGAAAAGCTTCAGTGCCTCCTCTAATGTTATGGTTTCGAGTGACTGGCCCCTCTTCAACTGTGCGAACTTGGGTTTCTCGTCGTCCTCGGCAGAGCCTACTTGAACAATGGGGCCGTAGCGGCCTATCTTAACCGATACCGGTTTGCCTGAAAAGGGGGAAATTCCGAGAAACCGTTCACCTACCTTATGCTCGTGCTTTGTTGACATAGCATTCTCAACCGATGGACTGAACTTTTCATAAAATCTGCTTATGACACTCTGCCACTCTTTTTTGCCGTCGGCTATATCGTCAAACTCCTTTTCAACCCGGGCGGTGAAGTTGTAGTTCATGATTTCCGGAAAATACTCCATCAGAAAATCGTTTACCACAATTCCTATGTCGGTAGGTAGAAGTTTTGATTTCTCAGTGCCATATGTTTCTGAAACAATATATTTCTCAATCTTACCGCTCTCCAGACGTAATACATTACTATTCCTGCTCTTACCTTCTATGTTTTCACGTATAACATATTCCCGCTGCTGGATGGTACCTATGGTGGGAGCATAAGTCGAAGGACGGCCTATGCCAAGCTCCTCAAGTTTGTGCACCAGTGCAGCCTCATTATAACGTGGAGGCTGCTGTGTAAACCTTTCGAAAGCCAAGATATTGCTATACTCAAGGGTTTCGCCAATGGTAAAATCGGGCAACCCGTGAGTTTCCGGAGTGTCAACATCATCGTCTCTGCTCTCACGATATACTCTTAGGAATCCGTCAAACTTGACGACTTCACCCGTTACGATGAAATCACCGTCAATATCGGGCGATGATATGGTGACTGTGGTCTTCTCAATATCGGCATCCGACATTTGGGAGGCTATGGTGCGCTTCCAGATCAATTCGTAAAGTCTCCTCTCGGGAGCCGTGCCTTCAATGGTCTGGTTCTCCATATAGGTGGGTCGGATAGCTTCGTGAGCCTCCTGAGCACCTTTGGCTTTCTGAGTGTATTGACGGGGTTTGGAATACTCCTCACCCATGACATCCTCTATTACCGAACGACATAAAGCAAGGCTGAATTTGGAAAGATTGACCGAGTCCGTACGCATGTAAGTTATCAGTCCCGACTCGTAAAGACGCTGCGCAAGCATCATGGTCCGCATCACGGTAAACCCGAACTTTCGGGTAGCCTCCTGCTGCATAGTCGAGGTGGTGAAGGGCGGAGCCGGAATCTTCTTGATCGGTTTCTTGGTCACATCAACCACATTGAAGCTTACACTCTTACATTTCTCGAGGAACTCCTCGGCCTCTTCCTGATTTCTGAAACGCTCACTGTAATCGGCCTTGACCTCCTGTACGCTGCCATCCGGCTCCTTGACCTTGAACAAAGCCGATACTTTATATGAAGCTTCCGAAACAAAATCCCGTATTTCACGTTCGCGCTCCACTATAAGCCTTACGGCTACCGACTGAACACGTCCCGCCGAGAGTGAGGGTTTGATCTTACGCCACAATACGGGCGAGAGCTTGAAACCTACCAGACGGTCAAGCACACGGCGTGCCTGCTGAGAATAGACAAGATTGATATCTATGTCACGCGGATTCTCTATAGCCTGCAGGATTGCGTTTTTAGTAATTTCATGGAAAACAATTCTTTTGGTGGAATCCTGTTTCAGATCAAGTGTCTCAAAAAGATGCCAGCTTATTGCCTCTCCTTCCCGGTCCTCATCGGATGCCAGCCAAACGGTATCGGCATTTTTTGCAGCCTCCTTAAGCGCACTTACTATCTTCTTCTTGTCCGACGGTATTTCATATATAGGCTCAAATGTCTCAATATTAACACTCAAATCCTTCTTCTTAAGGTCACGGATATGACCATAGCTGGACATTACCTTGTAATCCTGACCAAGAAACTTTTCAATAGTCTTTGCTTTCGCGGGTGACTCGACAATAACCAGATTCTTCTGCATAATTCCTCTATTCTAATTCTAAAATGATCGAAACCTTTTGGCGCGGCAAAAGTAGAACAAAAATACGATAATAAAAAAAATGTACGGACAGATTGCTTTTTGTCCGTACACCATTAATATTATTAATGTTTTTTATAACTCAAAGCTTATAGACGACCCCTACCAGAACTGCAGGCCGCAACGTCCGATATCCTGCATAATAGTAGTAATTGCCGCCAAACAGATGTTTGAGAGTAGTGTAGAACGAAATATTCCTGTTATAGTCATAATCGGCCGTTAAGGAGAGATCATTTACCACAGGCATAGACTCGCCCACAACCTTGTGGAACCCCATAAGCCGGTAAGTGAGCATGGCATCAAGCCCGCGTATAATCGTCATCCTGCCGAAAACCGATGCATCAATGGCCGGTTTGAGTTCCATCTTGCGACCAAAATAGGAGCCTAAATAGTTCGAATATATCATATCAAACTTCAGCTGTGCTCTTTCGTGGAATCTGAAATCAAGTGCACCTTTCAGATAAAGGACGCTTGCAGCCTGCTGCTTGAAGACAGAGGTGACAAGCATTGAGTCTTGAGCTACCTGGAACACCTCATCTATCGTATATCTGTATCCCACGTCAACTGAGGCAGAGAGCTTGGAGGGGTTATTATAGAATATTCCGGTGGAGAGATTGAACACAGTGTATCCGTCATATATGCGATTCTCCTCGGACCAGTAGGGAGATATTGTCGCCAGACGTCTCATGTCATACTCCTCAAGTCCGCCCGTAATGCTTCCCCGAATCTTGAAATTGTCCCTGAGGCTGTATGTCAGTCTCATGACAGGCGATGCCAGAAAGGGATCCCCGGCTCTGGTGCGCATATCCAGATTAAGGCCAAGGTCGGTCTCCCATTCACCCTTGGAGTAATGCCATACAGGCGAAAGAGTGAAAGTGGTAAAGTTTGTATATTCACACCCATACAATCCCTGCCAGCGGTAAACTGTTGACTTCTGCCTGTAGTCGAAAGAGAGACTGCCTTTGTCAAGAGCCTTGTTGAAACCCGCACCGAAACGCACTATTCCCTCTTTGTTGCTGCGAACCGTACCATTCACATCAAGTCCGTCACGGATAAGCCACTGACCGCCGCCATTGACATAAAAGTCCACATTACTACCGGCGTTTGACCTGATAGCACCGGACAGTTCGCCCTGACGGACATTCTGGAACAGACTGCTTGCTGCCAATTGCTCATCGCTCATCAGAACTCCGGGTCTGTAGTTGAATCGGGAATATCCGTAGCCACTCTTAAGGCTTGCATCGAAAGTTTTGAACCGGCGCGAATATTCCGCCGAAATATTGCTGTTAAACATATGGGATTGCCACTTTTTGTCAGGTTTGGAGTTCCAACCGTCAAGCATACCCGAAACCTTCAGATAATCCCTGTCGGTAATACTCCATCCGAAGTCGAGCAGTCCGTCACTTATGTTTCTTACGCCGTATCCTATACGCAGAAGACCGGCAATGTCCCTACTCTTCACATTATCACTCTCCAGACCGAAAACATTCATCTCTTTACGGATACGTTCCCCATAAGGATTGGCCTCGGTAAGGTAATTCACGGGGACCTGCTGTCTTGAAGCGGACTCTTTTTCAGGCAACGGCATTATCTTGCCCACCTCGCTGAAAATAGGATTGTACGTACTCTCGACAGTTATCGATCTGGAAGGCAGTTCCACGCTCTCCTGAGCCAAAGCCCGAATTGGACAGACAATGGCAAGAAGTGTTATAATTCTGTATGTTTTCATATTATTCATTCTCCAAGACGTTCTGAAATCATTTCGGCAATATCATCATCTTCGGTATAATTGCTCCTCAAAGAGATAAGATACTGGCGGGCTTCAATCTCCTTGCCCTGCGATTTGTATATGTCGCTCAACAAGATGAAACTGCGCGCTATCCAGTACATATGCGGCGTTCCCTCACGGATAAACGACATGATGTTATCCTGAGCAGCCGAAACCTCGCCTCTGTCGTAAAGATACTGGCTGAGAAGATAGTTGGATTCGGCTCCATATTGCGAACGGGTATCTTTTGCCAGTTCCTCAAGCAATTGGCGGACTTCCGATTGGTCCTCGGATATCATGGCTTTGGCCTTCCAATAGCTTACTTCAGTCCTATTTTCCGGACTGAGCTGAGTCTGTAAAGCCCTGTCGGCATATTTCAACACCGCAGATGTGTTTTTTATGCGGCCTGCACTGCTCACTATTCCGTATAGGCTTTTTACCTGCCTTTCTGCATTGATGGTCTTCTCATACAGGCGTATGTAGGTCTCCATTGAGGTCTCCCACTCGCCGATGGACCAAGCCAGATATGCAGCCCTGTCAAGAGCCTCCTCACTGTAACGGCTGTTGACATGCTCAGACGCTTTCAAATAGCACTCTATTGATTTGGCATATTCCCGGAGTACCTGATAAATCTCACCCTGATAGAACCGGGCATCGGCAGCATAGGCGCCTTCGGGGAACTGTGACAGATAGTCGCCGAACAGTTGCAACGCCTGTGATTTTTCACCGCGGGCGAACATGCTCTCGGCAGCCGCATAAGTGAGTGAATCACGCTCGCTCACTGCAATTGGGACCGCTCCCTGTATTTGGGAGGCATATTCAAGATAGCTGTTTATGTCACCCTTCTCCACATATATGGATCTCAGATCCGACATGGCCATGCGGGCTTCATCACTTCCGGGATATCGGGCTATCACATCTTTGTAAGCCAGAATCGCATCGTCAAACTGATCCTGCTGGTAATAGATAAGAGCTATCTCGGCCGATGCCTTGCGCGCCAAATCACTTGAAGGATAATCGGAAACTATACGCCTGAACAGAGTTATTGCCTGATTGGGCCTGTCGGTCTGCTGATATGCACGCCCCTCTTCGTAAAGGGCGGAAGGAAGATAGGGGGACCGGGGATACTCCTGTACCAGCCGCTCCAGATTGTTTATCTTTTCGGTATAGTCATGTTGGAGTCCGTTGACCAGAGCTGTCTGATAAAGCACATAATCTCCGACCGATCTGTTGGAATTCAACGCTCTCATGTAATAATCCTTGGCCTGAGCGTATTGACGTTGATAGAACATGCAATCTCCTGCACGAAGAGCTGCATCGGCCAAAATATCCCTTGTGACTCCGACACCGGTAATCCGGATTACTCTGTCGAAAAAGCCGAATGCCCTGCTGTAATCTTCTGTGTTGTAATTAATATAACCAAGACCGTAGTTTGCCAATGCACCGGCTTTGGTATTCCGTCCATCCGTCAAAGTAAGGTAACGTCTGAAATCCGTTTCAGCCATACTATGGTTATTAAGTCGGTAATAGGCCTCGCCCCTCCAGAAAAAAGATTCGGTAGCCATCTGATGGTTATAACGGTCAAGTGCTATGACATCGGTCAGCAATGAAGGCACGTCCCTTAAGTTGCCATCCGAAAATCCATCCATCGCCTTGCGGAAGAGAAGCCTCTGTTTGACTTCGAGGATGGTGGCTCCCGGATTGTTGATCTTGTCGATTGAAGCAAGCGCTATATCATAATTCGAAGCGCTCAGATAGGCGTCAGCCAGATAACTGTTTAATCTGTCTGTGTAAACGGAATTGGGAAATTCATTCAGGAACCGCTCAAATGAGGTTACCGACTCGGCAAACGGCGAATACGAGGTCTCCTGAACAAGCATGGCATAGTTGTACAGAGCCTGTTCCGTTATCCGGGGCTGTCCCGGCAGATTGGATGCGCGCTCAAACGCCATACGGGCCATATTCTTTTCACCTATCGACAATGCGGCAAGACCCACATGCAGAGATGCGTTCTGGGCTATATCATCCTCACCCTCGGCAACTGTTGAAAGATACTCGATGGCCTCTTTCATCCTGTTGCTCTTAAAACATGACATACCCAGTATATAGGTGTCATATACGGCATCGAACTTGCTCTGTGAAATCATATAGCTGGTCAACAATTCAACCGCCTTTTCGTAATCGGCTGTCCTGTAATAGTATTCACCCAGAATACGCTCGGCCTCCATCGCAAGATAGTCATCGGCAGGGTTGTCTATGAACGCTTTGACTGTCTGCATTGCTTCGTCAATATCGCCTGTGCCGTTCAAAGCCATTTCAGCCAGGTAGAGCCGGGCTTCGTCACCATGAGGTCCGTCCAAGCAGTTGTTGAATCCCCTGTACGCTTCATCATACCGCCTCTCATAGTAATCGGTATAAGCATTGTAGAATTGGATATCCGGATCGGGAATCCTCTCCTGCATCAGGTCCAGAATGCTCAACTGCAGCATTCCCTCTTCCACGCGGCCGCAACGGTAAAGCGATATGGCATAATGACGTGTCATGCGCAGGCTCTCATCATCGTCAAGCAGACCGGGGTCGCACTCCTCGAAACAGAGGATCGCATGGTTATACTCGTGAACCGCGAAATAGGAGCTGCCGGCAAGCGCCATCATAGTATTGTCATAGAGGGAGTAGGGGTATTTGAGCTGAAAGCCCAATATAGCCGGCATGGCTTTGGTCAGGTCCTGCTCAGCCTCTATAACCGCATGCATGTAATCCAGCTCCTCGGTACGGGTATATGTACGGTCTCTCTGAAGCTGAAGGCTCTCCCACTCGTCAAGCAGTATGCCGGCCGCCTGATAATTTCTTTGGGCGAACATAGTCCGGCATTCATCCAGCAAACGGGACCCGGTCTCCGTCATTCTGCTCTGTCCTGAAACACCGGTTGCCGCTCCCAAAAGGAGCAACAGAACAATCGGCATGAAAAATCTTTTCTTCATTATCTAATCTATTTTTTTACCACATTTCAAGAGCGCGGTTCTCGGCGGCCTCCATTACCGCCCTCTCGCCCGGACCCTTGTCGTCAATGCCGCACAGATGCAGCACTCCGTGAATCATTACTCTCATCAGCTCCTCGTCGTACGATGTGCCGAACTTGGAACTGTTGGTTTTTACAGTCTCCAGACTGATGTACATATCGCCGCTCACCACTCCCGACTCACTGTAGTCAAATGTTATAATATCCGTATAGTAGTCGTGTCCCAAAAACTGACGGTTCACCTCCAAAATACGGTCGTCATTACAAAATATATAGTTCAATCTGCCCACCTTGCGGTTGTCATAACCGGCAACCACAGCGGTGATCCAGGCCCGCACCGCTTTGCGGTCCAGCTTCGGCATCTTTATGTTATCTGTCAGAAAAGAGATCATCTCCATTATATAAAAATTATCCGAAGAACAGATAACCTATGAATATGGCGGCCAGTATTCCTGCAAGGTCAGCCAACAGTCCCAGACTCACCGCATTACGGGTGTTCTTTATATTCACACTCCCAAAATAGACCGCCAATATGTAAAACGTAGTGTCGGTTGAGCCTTGGAAGAGACAGGCCAGACGGCCTACAAACGAATCTACCCCATAGGTCGTCATGGCATCGATCATCATACCGCGCGCACCCCCGCCCGAGAGCGGTTTCATGAGCGCCGTAGGCAGCGCCCCTACAAACCGGTTGTCCAGTCCGCATTTCTCGACCAGCCAACCTATCCCGCCGACCAGAGAATCCATCGCTCCCGATGCGCGGAAGACACCGATTCCGACCAGAATGGCCACCAGATAGGGGATAATTCTGACCGCAGTATGGAAACCGTCCTTGGCACCCTCAACGAAGGCCTCATAAACATTTATCTTTGCCCTTATTCCCGAAATTATAAATCCCATTATGACCAACAACAGGATTATGTTGGCCGCCGATGTCGATACCGGCCCTATCTTAACCGCCGGAAGCCTTGTGAATCCCCATATTATCAGTGCCACAACAGCGCTCAATCCTCCCAAAAAGAGCACCAGCACCCTGTCAAACCTGATCCTCTGCACCAGACAGGTGGCCAGCAGACCGACCATGGTCGAGAAAAAAGTAGCCAGCAAGATCGGAATGAAGACATCGGCCGGTTGGGCGGCACCCAACTGCGCCCGGTAAACCAATATGCTCACCGGGATCAGAGTAAGCCCCGATGTGTTGATCACCAAAAACATTATCATCGGATCCGATGCCCGCTCTTTCTGCTCATTGAGTTGCTGCATTCGCTCCATGGCCTTGAGGCCCATAGGGGTAGCTGCATTATCCAATCCCAACATATTGGCGGCAAAATTCATGAAGATATGCCCGTAGGCAGGATCATCCTTCGGCAGATCGGGAAACAGACGCGAGAATATCGGAGTAAGCCGGCGTGCAAAAGTATTCACCAGACCGCCTTTTTCGCCTATCTTCATTATACCGAGCCAGAGTGAGAGCACGCCCGTTAGTCCCAGGGAGATCTCAAATCCGGTCTTGGCCGATGAAAAGGTGGAGTCCATAATATCCTGAAACACACTTGCATCACCCATACAGAGCCGTATCACGGCCACCACAAAGGCTATCAGGAAAAACGATATCCAAATCCAGTTAAGTACCATGCGCGCAGGAAGATTATTGTCTGCGAAGATACTGTAATTTGCCCGTACTTACCCTCTTTTCACTCTATTATTTCCTCACCTTAACCCACTTTAAACAAAACGGATGCCCATAGAATAATGTGAGGGAGAAGGCTTTTATCCCCTCCCTCACGGTTGATGATCATATCAAAAGGTATTACTCTACGGTAATCACTGTCGAAGCGGTGGTGGCGCGGAAAGCAGGAGCGTAGAGGCACTGCATTACCGCAATCCCCCCCTGAAAACGACCCGGTTTTTGGACGTTGACCTCGTACTCTATGCGATAGCTGCCCTTGTTCAAACGGTCTATATAGAAGACGTTGCGGGTATTGCCCGGAGCAACATAGTACCCTATATCATCACGCAGGTTGTAGATATATCCTGCGGCAGTGCTCACCGGCTCGAACGTAGCGGCACGCATATCCGAAAGCTGCAAATATTCCATTGTGCGGTCGATGGTCAGATCGAACTGTATCTTCAAACGGTCACCCACATTCAGCTTAACCTCCGGACGGACCTCCTCAAGACGGTCGCCCTCCGGTCCGCTTACCACGCGCCAGACGGTCCGTTTGAGCGAGATGCCGTTCTCCTGATGCTCCACCTTCTCCATCTCCTCGGTAAACGAGCGATAGAGAGTGCCCCAACTGATGCCGGGACTCTTGCTCTCCACAGTAACGGAAGCCTTTTCACGGCCTATATTCCCATCCCATGTACGGGTGGTATAGCCCGCCGTAGCCTTGGAGTCCGAGACCTCGACCAAATCGTTGCCAACCGTTATGGTTATCTCCGGATCGGTCTCCAGTTGCACACTGCCGCCGGCAGCCATCAGAGCCGTGACAGCGGCGGCTGTGGCCGGCGATGAGCACCAGCCGGTAGTCTGCTTCTGCTTGAGCAGCCAGCGGGCCGCCTCCGATGCCTCTGTCTCACGGCCCACGGCAAGCAGGGTGCGGATAATCAGAGACTGAGTCTCAATCGGCGCCTCATGCCAGAGCAGACCGCCCCGGTTGTCGCGCCAGTACCGACCCATTTCGTCCTCATAGATCGAGCGTTCCGTCAGAGTGGCTGCAATATGCTCCGCCCGCTCCATGTTGCCCTGACGCGCCATGAGCAGAGCCAGAGTCGCACGATAGTAAAGATTCAGGTCATGGGTATCCTGAGTCTTTGCCAGATTCATATAATGTGTATAGCCGGCACGAATGGAGTCACCCATCTGATATGAGGTAAAATATGAGCGTGTCATAAGGTAGCTGAGCTCACTGTATCCAAGCGACTGCGGTCTCTCCCTTACATTATAGGACCTGTAAAAATATCTGTCCAGATAATCCAAACCCTTCCGGACCGTCTCCTTCAGCTCCGGAGTTACCTCGACCATGCCATTTTCGATAAGCAGACCTAAACCCTGCAGGATCTCATTGGAGATATGTATGTTGGAGGGAGAGCCCTCTATCCAGGGCCAACCGCCATCCGACATCTGAGTTGCCATAAGCTTGTCCAGCGCCTCCTGCATGGTCAGGGCAATCTCTTCCGAGTCCAAAGCCGTTGCCAATGAACGCAGACGGTCCCGTTCGCCCTGCGAACTGCGGAGCCACGGAGTCTCCTCCAGCAGTGTGCCGGTAAGTTTCTGATTGCGTTCCAACTGTGTCTGCCACTCCGATGCCGGCAATCCGGCCCATTCGTCCAGCATCTGCCTGATAGCCGGATTCCTGCGCGACAGCTCCTGCGATATGGCTGCACCCATGAAACTGTGGAACAGACGCAGGTTGCTGGGGTCGTCTATGCGTATCAAAGAGGGCAGCGTCTGTACGGCATACCAAATAGGATTGCCGCTGTACTCAAGAGTGAGCTGTTCATCGGCCATAGTCCGGGAACGCGGCTCTGCAAGCTCCTTGAATTGGAACGTACGTTTCTCATTGCCGTTATTGAACAGCGATAACGCCTGCACAACCTGAGTACGGTTGGAAAGCACGGGAATCGTCTCCTCCATACCATCGCTGTGACTCTCGGTCCGAGCGGTAATACGGTAGGTCACGGCAGTCAGACCGGCGGGAATGTTTATGATAAATCCGGTTCCCTCATTACCTCCGGCAGGAATGGTCACGGTATTGGACGATGCCCCTTCTATAATATTGATACTCTCGCCGGTAATGGCATCGGTAAACGAAAGAGTCACCTTAGCCCTGACATCCCCGGCAGTCAGGTTGCTAACCTTGACGGTAAACTCCATCCTATCTCCCTGACGTAAAAAACGCGGAGCCGCCGGCTCTACCATTATGAGTTTACGGGTTACCAAAGTGCGCTCTATGTGTCCCGTCTTAAGTGAGTCGGTAAAGGCTATGCCCTGCAATCTCCAGCGTGTAAGCAGTTGAGGTGCATTGAAGCGGACTGTGGCCATACCGGCAGAATCTGTCATCAGATACTCGAACAGACCTGTGGGACTCATATCGGTACGGAGCGTTACCGGTGCAAGCTCACCGCTTCCGTCAACCGAACTTAAGTAGTCAGACATCAGTGCGTCCTCTGCTACAGATATCTCATCCAATGCCGGTTTATTGAGAGCGACAAACACCAATTGATCGCTCCCAACGCCGGCGACACCCCTCAACATCATCTCGCTCGTCTTTCTCCTTGCATAATATTCAAAAGGATTCAGGAGAGTGCCTGTTATGGCTTTCTTACCCTTATATTGCCGATTACCCTTCAAATAATATTTTTCGGGTAGGAAAACGTATGCAGATCTGAAAGGCGACGATATTATCTGACCTTCAATTCTTACATTTACAGGACTCAATGGACTGAAATGCCATCTATGACTCCCATAATAATCAAGGGCAGTATCATACATATCCAGCATGACAGCTGCCGTGACAGGATTGCTTATCTTGTCAGTGACTCTGATTTGCCACTCCTCAGGAGTATCAGGCTCCAAAAAATTCCTAAACGTGATCAGCTCCACGTTAAGTTGTTTCTTACTGTTTTCCACTTCATAGGAGATAACCCGGTTCCGGCAGAATCCCCCATAGACCATACCCAGTTCGACAAAAAGAGTACCGGTCATATCGTCCGTGACCGGAACGGTCAGGACCTGCTGTTTTCCGTCGGTCTGTATAGAGCCGTGACTGCAGACTCCAAACCTGTTTTTAACGTAATAGTGAATCACTGCATCAGGCAAACAACTCGCAAGCCTTACTGATACCGTATCCCCCACCTCGGCAGAGAGACTCTCCCGGCTATAATCATTGCTTGCCGAATTCCAAATATATTCATACGGAGGCGCGAAATCATAATCGTTTCCCGCCACAAATACGGTATAAATGTTATGCTCCGCAGCATTTTCCGATGTTGCCTTAATCCTGTATAATCCCGATTTCAGTCCGGAAAGGATAATCCGGCCGACATCGGCAGATGATGTCTCCACTGTTCCGTCAAACACTGTTTCAACAGTTGCCGGCTTCTCATCAAATCTGAAATCATACTTTGGAAAACGTTCCCTGAGATTCTGACTCTCCACGCACTCTCTAAGTTCATCTATCTGTCTCTTAGTACTGATTGCAATAAAATCTTCGAACGGGAACAGCAACCCTAAGGGAGCAGTTTCCACACGGGAAACGGTCAAATGGACATTGCCTTCAATAAGATTGTCCCCTGAATACAACCTTACTTTTATCTCACTGTTGCCATCCTTATCCATGACATCTCTGACCGGTTCAATTGAAATCCGGTTTTCAGTATCCAAACTGATGAATAATGAGCGGTCCCGGGTTTCGCCGTTCAGGTCGGTTGCCGTTATATTGAAACTGACCCCGCAATAGTCGCCGTTGAAAAGAATATCGCTCGGGACAGTCAGAGTAAAGCGGAACGAGCCGTCCGATGCGGTCTTCAACTCTCCACTGTTTATCCTTACATTATTCCCATCGACCTTAAGATGAAACGGGTGAACCTGATACGAACCGACCGATGCTGTCCAACGGACGTCTGCTCCGTTTACCGGGACGCCCGTAAGCGACAGAACTTTACCCGACAGAGTAAACGGACGGTCCAGGAGAGTTTCACTCGTTACAGGGTCCATCTTTATCTCAAACTTAGGTTGACGGAACGATTCCACATTTATTAAGGAAATCGCACTGAAAGTGTTTTCGGAACCATTATCGGGAGATTCGGCAGTTATCCTTACTCTTCCGGGAATGATATTTTCAGGAAGCTTGAAACTTCCCCTGACCACACCCATACTGTCGGTAGTCAGCAACATCTTCTCTGCTATCTCCTTGTTGTTATTGACATCCCGGAAGCCGGTCTCAACGGGGACACCTTTCAACACATTACCCATGTTATATTCTTCCGGTAAATAGACCACACAGGTGAATTGTACCGAATCTCCGGGCATATAGGTATATCGGTCGGTAAATATCTGCGCCATTGCTCTGTCCGGTGCAGTTCTTACCCAGGGAATGTTGAAAGTGCAGTTTCCGATATTCTCACCCTGTTCAAGCTCCATCCTGTAGCGTCCGTTCTTAAGTCCGCCGATTGATAAAAAGCCCTCATCGGAAGAGAGTCCCTGCGTTGCCACCTTAACCTGTATGTTGCTGCCGTCAAGTTCCCAAACCGTGTAGCGACAGGAGGGCACGGGCTTTCCGGACTTCAGATTGACGGTTATGCCCGTAAAGGTCCCGTCGTTCTCTGTCGTACAGACCAACCCCAGACCGTTACACTCCAGATACTGGTATGCAATATAGTCATCATCATTGAAATAGGGTCCTGTCGATGCCATCAGATAGTAATATCCCTGCATTACAGGCGGTATCTCCAGTATTGTATAATGTTTCAGCCGGTCTCCGGGGTCATTCAGAGTCACACTCCACTCCTCCACAGGCGTAATACGGTTAAGATCAGGCAGTATCTCTTTACTGAAATCGTTCCTGTATCTGCCGGTAACCTCAATTATCTTCAGATAGACCCTGTTCGTATTGGAATAACTCAACATTATAGGATTATGCTCACCCGCCACCAGATCTCTCCTATTATTCGAAAGATTGAGAGTCTTGCTCTCCATCTCCTCCTTTATCTTGAGGCATTCAAACGCACCCTCGCTCTTGGGCCATTTTTTTTGAGCCTGCACACATAGGTCATATGCCATTTTCTGCATGGCAACCTGTCTGTCCGGTTCATTTTCAAATGAAGGGATGTATGTCACGATCATCCGCGAAGCCATAGCGTAAAACATGGTGCTGAAATTAACTCTCTTCTCATAATTCTGCGCCAATTTCACCGTACCTTCCACCCATCTGTCCAAGGTTTTATCCCATGTCGATGCAAAATTAGCCTCCATATAATCAGAGAGCAGACTCATTCTTCTAAAATCAATGGTTGCCCTTATGGAGGGTTTTGAATCCATGTTATTCAGAGTCAGACTTTTCAAAACGTAAAACGGCCACAGATCGGGATCATCGGGACCGACATTTTCCACAGCCCTAAGGAACTCATTGGCGCTGCCGTAGAGAAGGCTGTCCTCCAGGAACGAACGCTTCCCGATAATAAGTCTCTGATCCGTAAGCGTTATCAGCGCATCGTCCATAAGCATATCCATCAGTCGCGGACGCAGTTTAAAGCCCAGCCTGTTGCCACCGGGGAAAAACTCCTCGTAATAGCCCGACGGCACATCACCGGCCAGCCTCATGGACTGATTAAGATGGTAACAGATGGTGTCGCTTATCATTCTCAATGTCCACATATCCATCGAAGGAGCGGGAATATCGGAAACAGACTGTTGCTCCAGACGCCTGCTGTTATAATTTTTATATTGCAGATAACCTTTGGCCAGAAATGCGTGGCAAAGGGCTCTATGCTCCTGTACTCTGAGTTTTGGCAGCAGTGTATTGAAAATCTCTATGCCGTCTTCGATGCTGTTCTCGGTAAAGGTCTGATTTACCTGCGTAAGATAGACGGCGCTCTTTAGCATCTGCCGGTATTCGTTATCCCCGGCAGCCATATCCCATAACCGGATTATCTCTTTCGCCGCACTTTCAGGGAGGTCCCGTTCAATCAGTTTGTCAATTTTTTTCCATGCACGGGAATACTTGTCAGCACTTGCAGTTACAGTGGAAAACACCATAATAATGACAAGAAAGGATATTCTAAAAAACTGTCTCATAACTCTTTTATTTTTTGGTCTCTTCTTTAACAAATATAGTCAAGTTAACCGAAAGTAAAATCCTTAAAGCGTTGCAAAATTGTTGCAATAGTGTTGAAAGTAGAATCCGAGTGTCTGTTTCAATCAAACAGATCCGGAATTATGGGGCGGGAACGGGAGCGGCCCAGGTGTCTGTAGGCCAGATCCGTCACCTCGCGGCCGCGCGGGGTACGTTTGAGAAATCCCTCCTGGATCAGGAACGGCTCATATACCTCCTCTATGGTGCCGGCATCCTCGCTCAAGGCTGTAGAAATAGTTCCCAGTCCCACAGGCCCTCCGTCGAACTTATCTATTATTGTACAGAGAATGCGGTTGTCTATCTCGTCAAGCCCGTACTTGTCTATGTTCAAAGCCTCAAGCGCCAATTCGGCAATGTCAAGAGTGATGCGTCCGGAACCCTTTACCTGCGCAAAGTCACGCACGCGGCGAAGCAGGGCATTGGCAATTCTGGGTGTTCCCCGGCTGCGGCGGGCTATTTCGGCAGCAGCATCCACATCGCATGGAACAGACAAAATACCTGCCGAACGTTGTAAGATTTTTTTTAGTGTAGGAGCATCGTAATACTCCAGATGCATATTGATCCCGAATCTGGCACGCAGAGGAGCCGTAAGCAGGCCGCTGCGGGTGGTGGCGCCAATCAGCGTAAAGGGATTCAGGTCTATCTGGATACTGCGGGCCGACGGTCCCTTATCAATCATTATATCAATCCTGTAATCCTCCATTGCCGAGTAGAGATACTCCTCTACTACCGATGAGAGACGGTGTATCTCATCAATGAAGAGCACATCCTTAGGCTCCAGTGAGGTGAGTATGCCGGCCAGATCACCCGGCTTGTCCAATACCGGACCGGAGGTCACTTTGATCCCTACACCCAGCTCATTGGCTATGATATTGCTCAGTGTGGTCTTGCCCAGTCCGGGAGGACCGTGAAGAAGAGTGTGATCAAGCGACTCGCCGCGCTGGCGTGCCGCCTGAACAAAGACGCGCAGATTCTCCACAATCTTTGACTGTCCCGAAAAATCGCTGAACGAGAGCGGACGCAGAGCGTTGTCAAACTCCTTATCCGATACATCCTGCTGGTGTCTTATGTCAAATTCATCTGTCATCTATACTATCAGTTTGACCAGCCGGTCAGCATCGACAAGGCTCTGCTCGCCGGTCTCCATATTCTTGAGTGTTACCTTACCCTGAGCCAGTTCATCGCTGCCTACAATAACCACATACCGCACGGCATTCGCATTGGCGTATGACATCTGTTTTCTCATCTTAACGGCATCGGGATAGATTTCCGATGCAATACCTGCCCGGCGTAACCCGGCCAGCAACCCCATACAGAATTGAGCCTCCTTTTCACCCAGATTGAGGAACAGTACCTTCACACCGCCTTGAGTCTCATGGGGATAGAGGTCTAATCGGTTAAGTACATCATATATGCGGTCAGCGCCGAACGATATGCCGACACCGCTCACACCCGGAAGTCCGAATATTCCGGTCAGGTTGTCATAACGGCCGCCTCCGCATATGGAGCCTATCTCCACATCGAGCGCCTTGACCTCCAATATGGCTCCTGTATAATAATTCAGACCGCGAGCCAGCGTAAGGTCAAGCTCAAGGGTGTTCCTAACACCCAGCCTCTCAATACCGTCCAGAATATAACGGCACTCTTCCACTCCCTTCAGTCCGGTTTTGCTCTCTGCAAGAATGGCAGCAATCGTATCCAGTTTATCGCTGTTGGAGCCGGTCAGATTGATTATCGGCTGAATCTTATCAATGGCATCTTGGGGCAGGCCCTTGGATAAGAGCTCGGCATTAACACCGGCAAGCCCTATCTTGTCCAGCTTGTCTATGGCGACCGTTATCTCCACAATCTTGTCGGCATGTCCTATCAATTCGGCAATTCCTGCCAATATCTTACGGTTGTTCAGTTTTATGGCAACGCGTACGCCCAAGCGGTCGAACACGGTGTCTATCATCTGTATAAGTTCAATCTCGTATAGCAACGAATCGCTGCCCACCACATCGGCATCACACTGATAAAACTCACGGTAACGCCCTTTCTGAGGACGATCGGCACGCCATACGGGCTCTATCTGGAACCGCTTGAAAGGAAATTGCAGCTCCTCGCGGTGCATCACCACAAAACGGGCAAAGGGCACCGTCAGATCATAACGCAGACCTTTCTCACAGAACTTTGAAGACAATTTAAGACTGTCGCGCGATAGCAACTCCTCGTCGGTCAAACCGCTCATGTAATCGCCCGAGTTCTGTATCTTAAACAGCAATTTGTCGCCCTCTTCGCCGTACTTACCCATCAGAGTAGAGAGATTCTCCATTGCGGGAGTCTCTATCTGGCGGTAGCCAAACAGATCGAACACATTGCGTATCGTATCGAATATATAGTTACGGCGCGACATCTCCACAGGTGTGAAATCACGCGTACCTTTCGGGATTGACGGTTTCATCGGCTGGCTCTCAACTTCTTCTGGAACTAAAAATCATCAGGTAATAGATCAGAGTACCTATCGAACTGATAGCAGCCACCACATACGTATAGGCTGCTGCTTTCAAAGCATTGCGGGCCGGCTCCTCTGTCCCTCCTACGGTAATCCCCGAATTTTCAAGCCATGCCAAAGCCCTGCGGCTGGCATCAATCTCAACGGGAAGGGTCACCAGACTGAACAGTGTGGAGAGTGCAAAAAGCAGTATTCCGGCCAGAAGGATTGAAGGGAAAGTCTCTATCAGAATAATTCCGATAAGCAAAACCCATGAGACTATGGTTGACGAAAACTGAACTATCGGAACCAGTGCCGAACGCATCTTGACGGGTGCGTAAGCCTGAGCATGCTGTACGGCGTGTCCGCACTCATGGGCAGCCACCGAAGCAGCCGTTATGTTGGTTCCGTTATATACATCTTTACTCAGGTTCACCGTATTGCTTTCGGGATTGTAATGGTCGGTAAGCTGGCCTTCGATACAGGTAATCCTTACACCTCTTACGCCATAGTCCTCAAGCATCATCCTGGCTACGTCATATCCGCGCAGGCCGCCCGGAGTCTCTATCTTCGAGTACTTTTTAAACTTGGACTGCAGGTTTAACTGGACCAGATAACTGGCAACGGCTATAGCGATGAATAATATTAAATACATGGTTTCTTATTGTTTTATAATTTACGAAAAACTGTCTGCTTGCGGTCAGGTCCTACCGATACAATTGAGACCGGAGTCTCAAGATACTCCTCAAGGAAACTTATATAACTGTTAAACTCCTCGGGGAACTCATCTTCACCGGTCACCTTAGTGAGGTCTGTAAGCCAGCCGGGAAACTCCTCATAGAGAGGATTCACCGCCTCGCAGTCAAACGGGAACTCATCGGTCTCCGTGCCGTCAGGCAACCCGTATGCAACACATGCCTTCACGGTCTTGAAGGTATCGAGCACATCGCTCTTCATAAGGATCAGATCAGTCACTCCGTTAAGACGAATTGCATAGCGAAGTGCCACCAGATCAATCCATCCGCAACGGCGGCGACGACCGGTTACCGCCCCGAATTCAAAACCGCGGTCGCACATAGCCTCACCGTCGGCATCGAAGAGCTCGGTTGGGAAGGGACCGCTTCCTACACGTGTGCAATAGGCTTTCATTATTCCGAACACCTTACCTATGTTATGAGGAGCCACTCCCAGACCGGTGCATGCACCGGCGCAGATTGTATTAGATGAGGTTACATAGGGGTATGAACCGAAATCGACATCCAGCATAGTACCCTGAGCGCCCTCGCACAGTGTTTTCTTTCCTTCGCGAAGTATCTTATTCAGGTAATGTTCGCTATCCACTAAGCAAAACGACTTCATATAGGCTATGCCTTCACGCCATTTCGACTCAATAGAGGAGAGTTCATACTCAAAGTTCAAACTCTTAAGAGTACGTTCATGAGCGGCCCTGATCCTTGCATACCGCTCCTCGAAATCCGAACGGAGCAGGTCGCCCACACGCAGTCCCGTACGGGCTGCTTTGTCGGTATATGTGGGTCCGATGCCGCGCCCTGTGGTTCCCACCTTGGCGGAACCCTTTGAAGCCTCCAGAGCGCTGTCCAACAGACGGTGAGTAGGCAGGATAAGGTGCGCTTTCTTTGAGATTAATAATCTGCTCTTCAAATCTATGCCGGCAGCCTCAAGGGCTTCGGCCTCGGCTTGGAAAAGCGCGGCATCAAGCACCATTCCGTTACCTATTATATTGGTTTTGTCTCCCTGGAACACACCTGAAGGTATTGATCTCAATACAAACTTCTTATCATCAAATATAAGCGTATGTCCTGCATTGGGACCGCCCTGAAAACGGGCGACCACGTCATAACGCGGAGTAAGAACGTCAACTACTTTACCTTTTCCTTCATCTCCCCACTGCAGACCCAGCAAAACATCAAATTTTCCTTTTGTCATCTTTTTTTATTATTATATATCTTTTCCATCTTTCTCTGTTTTCTCCTCAGTGCAGCCGCACATTTTACACAATGACCATAAATATAGAGCGAATAACCTGACATGATGAACCTCCTTTTTCTCATCTCTTCAATCTGTCGGCGCACCTTCTCATCATTACAATCGGTCACCGAACCACATCCTGAACATATAAGATGGATCCCGTAATTGTTATTCCATATCTTCTGATACTTCGGTTCGCCGTTAAGCCATACCTTACGCACCAAACCCGCATCCTCAAAAAGTGCAAGATTGTTGTAAACAGTTGCCCTGCAGACACGGAAATTCCATTTTTCTGACATATCATAGGACAACAAATCAGGAGTGAAATAGCCGTCATACATATAGATAGCATCCAAAAGTGCACTCCTTTCCTGTGTCTTCCTAAGGCCATTTACACGCAAATACTCGGTCAGGATACGACCTGCCTGCCTGATCTCTTCATCTCTATCCATTATCTCTCTCAAGAAGAGCCAAAACAGCCCTTGCCGCCCGAGCCGGAAGCAGATCTCCTTCCGATATGGCAACTGCCGCCTGGTCCTTTAGCTCCATTACAAAACGATCCCCCATACGATTGCCCCGGCGCAACATGTTAGCCAGCACCAAGAATCCGCAGTATCGGGGCATTTCCGCATCGGAGGCAATCCAACGGAATGCCGTAACCGATGCACCCTCCATCTTGCTGAAGAGATACATTGAGCAAACTTCAGCAAGATCGGGGTATTCTATCTGACTGACCCAAAGATCAGCCATGTCGGACAAAAACTCGTCGGCAGGATAAAGCAGTGCCGCCAACATCTTGTATTCACGAACATCCTCCTTCCATAATGCAATTGCCAGATTACTGTCTTTCTCCAGTTTCGATGCTATCTCTTTAATTTGGGGAAGGCTTACTCCGAAATTCAATCGGTATCCTATACCTTTCTCTCTCATGCTCTCCGATACCACACCGTTCATTGAGAGCCTTAGCATCCTGTTTATTTCAAGAATCTGTTCCTCTACCGACATTTTTGCTACTGGCACTTCAACTGTTTATATGCCGTTTTTTGTACTGATGAGGAGCCTCACCCTTTTCCTTGTAGAAAGCGGCATAGAAAGATTGGCGATTGGCAAAACCGCACATTTTTCCTATCTCCTCCATTGTCTTGTCCAAATAACGCTTGTCCACCAACATGTGGACAGCATTACGTATTCTACATCCGTTCACCAGATTGGAATAATTCATTCCAAATCTTGAATTGATCACCGCTGACAGATAGCGAGGGTTGGTCCCTAAATCCTTAGCCAACTGCCTGGCTGAATAATCAGGATCACGGTACTTCTTCTGCGCTATTAAAACAGTCAGAATCCGGTCATACAGCTCGTCTGCGAGTTCAGCGCGGATTAAGTACCTATAATCAGCTTTCTTCTCGACTTTTGCCGTAATTTTGTAAGGTTTAGCTTTTTCTTTCATTTGGTTGTAAATTGTGCTTACAAAGTAAGTACTTTTTCTGAAATACAATAAAAAAAATAGTCATAATATTTTTTAAAACAGCTTTTCACACACCTTTTTTGTATTTTTGTATAATATGATTGACCAATTTACCATCGAACGCATTCTTGATGCGGCCAACATAGTCAATGTGGTATCTGAATTTGTCACCCTGCGCAAACGGGGTGTAAATTATGTTGGTCTTTGTCCTTTCCATAACGAAAAAACACCTTCATTCTATGTTTCTCCGGCAAAAGGAATATGTAAATGTTTCAGTTGCGGCAAAGGCGGAAATGTCATACATTTTCTAATGGAGCATGAACAGATGTCATTTTACGATGCCGCCGAATGGCTGGCGGATAAATACGGCATCCCCTTCCAAAGACGTGAACTTACCGATACTGAGAGAGCATTGCAAAATGAGAGAGAATCGCTTTTCGTGGTCAATCAGTTTGCAAAAGATTTTTTTACCCAGACACTGCATACCCCTAAAGGTAAGGCTGTGGGAATGGCCTATTTCCATAAACGGGGTTTTCGGGACGACATAATTGAGAAGTTCCAATTAGGATACTCCACCAATGATCCTGATGCACTGGCCGGTCTGGCCCTGAAAAAAGGTTACACGAAAGAGAACCTTGTAAAAGCCGGAGTCTGTTTAGAAAGGGAGGACGGGACACTGCTGGACCGCTTCAGGGGCCGTGTGATATTTCCTATCCATTCGCTCTCAGGCAAGATAGTGGCTTTCGGCGGAAGGATAATGAACAGTAAGGCCAAAACGGCAAAATATGTCAACTCGCCGGAATCGGTAATATATTCCAAAAGCAGGGAGCTTTACGGAATCTATTTCGCCAAACAGGCCATTGTCCGACAGGACCGCTGTTTCCTTGTCGAAGGATATACCGATGTCATATCCATGTTTCAGGCGGGAGTAGAGAATGTGGTCGCATCAAGCGGCACTGCGCTCACAGCGGGACAGATACGCCTCATACGCCGTTTTACAAACAACATTACCGTCCTTTATGACGGTGACCCGGCCGGCATCAAGGCATCCATACGTGGAATTGACATGCTGCTGGCCGAAGGCATGAACGTCAAGGTTTTGCTCCTGCCCGACGGTGAGGACCCCGACAGTTTTGCACAAAAACACAACGCCACTGCCTTTCGGCAATACATTAACAAACATCAGGTTGATTTCATCAGGTTCAAAGTCAACCTGCTCATGTCCGATGCTGCCGATGACCCTATTAGCCGGTCAGAACTCATAAAGGAGATAACGAGAAGCATATCGGTTATTCAGGACCCCATAGTAAGGTCTGTATATATCACCGACTGCAGCCAGCTTTTGAAAGTTAACGAGCGTCTGCTGATAGCCGATGTCAATAAGCGACAGCGTGAACAATACCGACCTGCTGTGCAGACTCCGGCAACGGCCGGGGAGCAGTTGCAGGTTTCCGGGACCTCCGGCAATGTCGCCGGCAATACCGGAGAAAATGCTTCGACAGCCCAAACCGATGACGGAATAGAACCTGAACTGTCACCGGAAGAGCAACTCCGACAGGATATCCGCAAACTCAAACAACAGAATCTGGGTCCGATAATGGAGAAGGAGCGACTGCTGTCAAAGTTGATAGTCCGGTATGCCAACAGAACTTTCTGCATGGTTGACACCGATGAGGGACCGCGCGCCATAACAGTAGGCGGGTTTATACTACAGTCTTTGGAGAACGACGGACTTGAATTCCATCATCCTGTCTATAAACGTTTTATACAGCTTTACAAAGAGCATGGTGAAGAACCGGGATTTGACAGCGAACGATTCTTTATCTCCCACCCTGAGCACTTTGTCAGCCTTACGGCAACCGGTCTTATGGAAGATCGCTACCAGTTGAGTGACCTGTTCAAGTCATCCACACCGGGAAGCGATGATTCCAGACTGTTTGAACTCACAACCCATATAATGGCCGATTATCAGATGGAATTGATACGTCTTGAGATACGCAAGACCGAGAAGATGCTTCAGGATCCGGAAATTTTGGACTCAGCCGATAAGCTCAAACAGGTACAGACACATTACCAGGATCTGCTTAAAACAAGAAACGCACTCGCCAAAAAACTGGGCGAGCGCGTTGTCAATCTATAAAAACCGAACGAACTGTTGAAACCAAACAAATCGGAACCTAACAACTGTCGAAACGAGAAACTCTAGTTTTACCTTGTTATAAGATTCATAAACTCTTCGCGGGTCTTGGCGCGATTAAAAGCGCCGGTAAAGTCCGACGTAGTAGTCACCGAGTTCGGCTTCTCGGCTCCACGCATCTGCATGCAGATATGGCTGGCCTCAATCACCACCATAACGCCAAGCGGCTGCAAAGTCTCCTGAATGCACTCCTTTATCTGCAATGTCATACGCTCCTGAACCTGAAGACGGCGTGCGAAGACATCGACAACACGGGCTATCTTGCTCAACCCGGTAATATATCCGTTGGGGATATAGGCCACATGGGCTTTACCGTAAAACGGCAGCATATGATGTTCGCACAGTGAATAGAAATCAATATCCTTTACTATGACCATCTGGCTATAATCCTCTTTGAACATCGCCGATTTCAAAATGGCAGCCGGATCAATGTAATAACCGCCGGTAAAGTCCAGAAGCGCCTTTGCAACACGTAAAGGGGTTCTGACAAGCCCTTCACGCCCTGCGTCCGGCTCTATTATCTGCAAAATGTCCTCAAAATGCCTTTTCAGGGCAAGCAACTTTGGAGAATCCTCATCGTAATAAGCTCTCAGACTACTCATAGCGGTATCTGTATCTCCTGATTTGGTAAAATAAATATCTCCTTATAGGGCGTCTCCTTCTTGATCATACGCATAGTCTCGTGAGCCTCTTCAATCGAGAGAAAATCGCCCACGACACATAATCTGCGCGGTGATCTGAAATAGGTGTAAACCGGGAGGTCGGGATACTTGTTGCGGATATATCCGGCAATCTCATTGGCCTTGTCCCTTGAAGCTCTGGTGTTATTTCCCGAATATACCTGTACCCTGTAGCCTTTAGCCTTAATAAAAGCTCCCGACTGTACATCGGAGACATAACCTATCAGACTGTCCAGACGTACGTCCCTGTTGATACGAATTTGACCTTTTCCCTGAACATCCCTTTCCAAATCCTGGATCAGAGTCCTCGTCTGGGCACTGCTCAGGACTGTAATGAGGAGCAGGGAAAAAAGCAATCCTGTCCTTTTCATCTCTTCCAGGCGTCAATAATACCCTTGAAATCGGCAGCTTTCAGCGAAGCGCCTCCTATCAGACCGCCGTCAATATCGGGCTTTGAAAAAAGCTCGGCGGCATTTGAAGGCTTGCACGATCCGCCGTAAAGAATGGAGGTCTCTTCGGCTATCTGCCTGCCGTATTTTTCGGCTATGACCGAACGGATGTAGGCATGGATCTCCTCAGCCTGCTCCGCAGTAGCGGTCTTACCTGTGCCTATAGCCCAAATCGGTTCGTAAGCTATGACAATGTTTTTGAACTCATCGGCTGAAAGATTGAATACCGAACCCTCAAGCTCGGCCTTGACGACCTGATTCTGGATCCCCTTCTCACGCTCATCTAGCGATTCGCCTATGCAAAAGATCACCTTCAGACCATTGGCCAGAGCCAGCTGAACCTTTTCTTTCAGAATTTCATATGTCTCTTTGTAATACTCGCGACGCTCCGAGTGACCCAGAATCACATATTCGGCGCCGGTTGATTTCACCATTTCGGCCGACACCTCGCCTGTGTATGCTCCCGATGCCTTGTCGGCGCAATTTTGTGCCGAAAGCCGTAAATTTTTATGGTCAATCACCTCCGAAATCTTCGCAAGGTGTATAAAGGGTGTACCGATAATCACATCACAGGCGGGTTTGTCGGCAGCCAGCATAACACTAAGCTCTGTGGCAAGAGCTATTCCCTCCTGAAGGTTCTTGTTCATCTTCCAGTTTCCGGCAACAATTTTTTTTCTCATATCTTCTATTATTTTTTGTTATTGGATTTTCGATTTTAAAAGCGATATCAGTCCCAAAAGCAGCAGAGGCATCAGGAAGAGCAGCGCCACTCCCTGAACCGTTTTCAAAGGATCGAATGCCGGGAACATACCTGTTTCCACACTCTCCAGCGGACCCTCCAGATCACTCTCTTTTGGAATGTTCAAATGACTCCATTTGTTAACGATTACACCATTGTGCAACAGCACCAAACCGGGATTGGCACGCACCATAGTCTGGAGCGGTATATCGTCGCCGTGAAGGAAGCTGTATTCGGCTCCGGTGTTATCGCTCCATTCGCGTATGACACCGCTTCCCGATGAGGTCAGACAATACATACGGTATCCGTACTTCACACAATAGTCATATATATCGTTTATAAGATCAATATTCCTTTCGTTGGCACTCTCCAAATAGGGCGATACAAGCAGAAATGTGTAACCCTCATATCCGAGTATATCCTTGGTCACATCATCCAGGTTCCCGTCCATTATGAAAAAATCCGCCATCTCCGGGTTTTGACCGTTCAGAACAGCTTGCCGAAGGTCGGTTCCCGTCTTGTACGGTTTGAAGTCAAGCAGAGGTAGATGGTTTATATTCCCGACAAGAAACTTTACTATGATTATGGCGGAGACCAGGGTCAGCACCCACTGTATCTCCTCTACCACAAAAGACACCGAAAGTCTGCGCCTGATGAAGACATAGAGAGCCAGAGCCAGCAGAAATACATTTTTCCAAAAGGTCTGCCAGTTGGTGAGTATAATGACATCGCCAAAACAACCGCAATCATCTACGGGGTTTTTCAACGCCAAATAGAGTGTGAACGGGGTCACCGCAAGCATAAAAAGAGCTATCAGAAACGATGTTCCCCTGATATAGGCACCCATGGTCATATAGATACCCAAAAGCAACTCAAATCCGGCTAAGAGACATGCAAAAATAAGCAGAGTATTGTCGGAAAAGAGACCGCCCAGGCCAAACGCACTCATGTAATCGGCGAACTTTATCTGTGTACCTACAGGGTCAATAGCCTTGACGACTCCCGAAAACATGAATACCAGTCCGAGAATAACCCGACAGAAATTCACTGAAATTTTAGCAGGCATACTTGATGTCGGTCTTTTTTCCTTTTCCATCAATCTCCGTATTTGATCTTTATAAGCCCGAATACCGCGTAGTTGATCATATCCATGTAATTGGAATCGATGCCCTCGGATACTTCAGCTTTTCCATCATTGCTCTCTATCTGTTTTGTGCGGTTTATCTTCGTAAGAATAAGGTCCGTATATGATGAGGTACGCATGCCGCGCCAAGCCTCGTCATAGTCATGGTTCTTTTTCTTCATCAGCTCCAGGGCTGCGTCTGCATATTTGTCATACTTGCGCATTGCACAGTCGGTATCGATATCAACGGTGTCGGAAAAGCCCTGCTCCAGTTGTATGAGAGCAATTATGCCGTAATTGACTATACCTATGAATTCAGATTCTATATCTTCATCTATCATTGAAACCCCTTTGGTCTCAATGCTCCGTATCCGCTTGGCCTTGATGAAAATCTGATCGGTCAGGGATTCGGGACGCATAATCCTCCAGGCTGCTCCGTAATCCTGCAGTTTCTTGACAAAAAGAGCACGGCAGATGCGAATGATCTCCTCAAACTGAACATTGGTATCGGGCTTCAAGTTTTTTTTGTTTTCACACTCTTCACACATGCTTATCATCAATTTACTCTAAGTGTCTGTCCTACCCGGATTATGGCATTCTGCGATATGCCGTTCAGCCTGCACAGATTGGATAACGATATTGAATTCCTCATTGCAATCCTGGTAAGAGTGTCACCGCTTCGTACCTTATAATAGATTTCACGGTTGTCTTTTGTATAGAGGTATAAGTCGGTGACCGCCTTCTGGCCGGGAAAATCAAAAAGAAGCGCGGGATTGATGGCATTTCCAAGTATTCTGGTCTCAAAATGGAGGTGTGAACCCGTCGAGCGTCCGGAGTTGCCGCCTAAACCGATGGGGTCACCCGCACGGACAATATCATCTTCATTCACAAGTTTTTTACTCAGATGTCCGTAAACCGTTTCAAGACCGTTGGGATGCCTTATTACCAGATAATGTCCGTAACCGCGCCGTTCATAACGCGAAATCCGGACCTTGCCGTCAAAGGCCGCACGTATGGTGTCGCCTGTTCTGACCTTAATGTCAATTCCCAGGTGCATCCTGCCACGACGTGGTCTGTATCCGTAAGTGTCGGTTATACGGGTGCTGTCGGTAGGCATACAGTATCCGCTCATTGATATTACCACCGTATCGGGAATCGTCACTGTTTCTAATTTGTGTACGTAGGCGTTACTCCATTCAGGATAGAGGTATGCAGCCGGATTGTCCAGATTGACAGCACTGCCCGCCGAAAGATATTCCGGAATGAAAACAGGATCCATATATTGGACCGGTATCACGCGTGTCGGCATCCTATCCTGCGCAGGTGAGGGCAGTATGACCGAAAAGGAGAACAGGAACAAAATAATTCCGTATTTCATTGTTTTTGGCATATCGAAATATATCAAATTGCAAAAATAGTCAAATATCACGAAATGTACGACCAGTCAAAGGGACTTTTCTTAAGTCGCTTCAAAATCCTGCCCATCAACCGGTTCTCTGTACTTGTAAGTTGAGGGTCTTTAGCAATGATCTCTCTGGCCAGTTCACGGCAACGTTCTATCAACACTCCGTCGCGTGCCAGATTGGCCAGACGCAGGTTAAAGACTATACCGCTCTGCTGAGTCCCCTCAAGGTCGCCGGGGCCGCGCAGTTTCAGGTCAGCCTCGGCTATTTCGAATCCGTCACAGGTCGCGGTCATGATCTCAATCCGTTTTCTGGTATCCTCCGAAAGCTGATAAGGAGTCACCAGAAGGCAGAAAGACTGATCTGCACCACGCCCTACACGTCCTCTTAGCTGATGTAACTGAGAAAGTCCGAACCTGTTTGCATTCTCAATTACCATGATACTGGCGTTGGGCACGTCAACGCCCACCTCAATCACCGTAGTAGCCACCATTATCTGCGTTTCGGCCCGCTTGAATCGTTGCATCTCGGCATCCTTTTCAGCCGATTTCATGCGGCCGTGGACCTTGCCGACAGAGTAGCCTGAAAACCTGTCACAGATGGTCAAATAGCCATCCTCCAGATTCTTCAGGTCTATTTTTTCACTCTCCTCAATAAGAGGATAGACTATATATGCCTGACGGCCTTTTTTCAGCTCCCGGTCCAAAAGAGCATATACCGAGGTGTGGTTCCCGTCGTAGTAATGTTCGGTCTGTATCGGTTTGCGCCCTGGAGGCAGTTCGTCAATCACTGAAACATCAAGGTCACCGTACAGAGTCAGTGCCAGAGTACGCGGAATAGGAGTGGCGGTCATCACAAGTACGTGAGGCGGCATGTCACTTTTACCCCACAGCCGTGCTCTCTGGGCAACTCCAAACCGATGTTGTTCGTCAATGACCACAAACCCCAGACGACTGAACTCTACATTATCTTCAAGTACGGCATGAGTACTTACAAGAATGTTGATACTGCCCTCTATCAAACCTTTGAGTATCCGCTCACGGCGTTTACCCCGAATGCTGCCCGTCAGCAGCTCGACTTTGATTCCCAAACCCTTCAGATAGCGGTTGATATTGGCATAGTGCTGTTCGGAGAGAATTTCGGTAGGCGCCATAATACAGGCCTGATAACCGTTGTCTATGGCAATGAGCATGGTCATTAAGGCAACCATGGTCTTGCCGCTGCCCACATCCCCCTGTAGCAGACGGTTCATCTGGTTGCCGCTGCCCATTTCGTTCCTTATTTCACGGATCACCCGCTTTTGGGCATCGGTCAATTCAAAGGGGAGCTTATCTCTGTAAAATCTGTTGAATTTCTCACCTATACGACTGAAGACATACCCTTTGAAGCGGCTCTGACGCTCACTGACAAAACGTGCCAGATTGAGCTGGATATAAAAAAGCTCATCGAACTTCAGACGCAACTGCGCAAGTCTCAGCTCCAGCGGAGTCATAGGATTGTGTATTATCCTCAGAGCATCGGTCAAAGGCATCAGACGCTCCTGTTCACGCAACCATTCGGGGAGTGTTTCCGGCAGCGGCTCCGTTATGAGAGCCAGCAGGTTTTTGATCAGTTTACGCATGGCAGCCGAATTCAGTCCGGCTTTTTTCATCCGTTCGGTCGTGTTATAGTAGGGCTGCATTCCCATTTCGGATAGGTTCAGATTAGCTTCGGAATCTATTTCGGGATGGGCTATGTTTACTCTGCCGCCAAATATGGTAGGCTTGCCGAAAACCACATATTCCACACCCGGCCGATATCGGTCAAGCGTATATTTTATACCGCTGAACCAGACCATATCAGCCACTCCGGTCCCATCGGTAAAATGGGCCACAAGCCTCTGCTTGCGACCCTCACCTATCTTTTCAAAACTCAGAATTTGCCCTTTCAGTTGGATATACGGCATTGTGCCGTCCACCTCGCTTATACTGAAAATACGGCTGCGATCAATGTATTTATAAGGAAAATAGTAGAGCAGGTCATGGAGCGTGTCTATTTGAAGCTCCCCCGACAGCAGGGCAGCCCTTACCGGACCTACACCGGACAGATACTGGACATTACGCTGCTCAAGATCAAGCATCAGGCGCGGCCGAACATCATATCTTCACACACAGAGGCGGCTGCCTCGTCTCCACGTAATAACCTGATTATGGTTTTTGCAAACTCCACAGCAGCGGCAGGCCCGCAAGCCGTAATCACGTTCCCGTCTTTCTCAACAAACGATTCGGTACAAACGGCACCTTTCAGCATATCCTCAAAACCGGGATAGCAGGTGGCCCTGCGACCTTGCAAAAGACCATGCTTACCAAGCACTGCCGGAGCGGCACAGATAGCGGCTACAGGTATCTTTTTCTCCATTGCTTCACGCAACAGAGCCTCCAGTTCCTTATGTTTGCCAAGATTGGAAGCACCGGGCATTCCGCCGGGCAGGATAAGCATTTCGGCATCACTGAAGTCGGTATTCTCAAACAGATCATCGGCCTGAACGGGAATCCCCTGTGAGCTTTTTACCAAGTACTCATACCCTATGGCGATAGTACTTACCTCAATACCTGCCCGTATGAGCATGTCCAGTGGAGTTACCACCTCAATGGCTTCAAAGCCTTCTGCCAAAAAAATATAAACCATAGCGTTATCTAAGTTTAAAATAGTAAATTATCGTTCCGGTCTGGTTATTTACCCCACCGACCATATTGAACCGCGTCCGCGCCGCAGCCTCTTCGGCAGCCTTGCGAAGCTGCAGATTGGTGGTGTTGGTACGGTTGTTTATCTGGGTCTTTATTACATTACCCTCAGGAGAGACCGTAATAGTCACCACTACACGGCCCTCTTCCTGAATGTTATAGATTGGCCGTGACAGTTCTCCTATAATCTGACGTCCGCTCAGATCCCAAGATCCGTAGCTTCCGGCGCCGACTGTAAGTCCTTGAGCACTGTTCCCGCGAGGATCGCCCGGAATGCCGGAAGCATCGTCAGGACTCTGCTCCTGCACGGTGGACTGCATGGTACGGCTGGTCCCGAATACGTTGGCCATAAGACTCTGAGCCTCCTCCTGAGCTCTGCGCTCATAATCGGCCACAGATTCCTGCTCCTCGGTCGGCTCCAACACTACGGTCTCCTCGTAATCCTGAGTTATTGCAGTCTCTGCATCGGGGACCGACGGAGTCGGAATAGCCGTACCGGTCGGTGTCGGCAATCGGTTTATCTCAATGAAATCATAGTCCGTGTAGAGATTGCCCATATCGCCAAGCATGACCGGAACACCGCTCTCGGCCCTGACCTGAGGGGTCCGCATATAGATAAACAAGAGCAGAACTATAACCGACAGATGCAGAAGCAGCGCCCATAACAATGAATAGATGTTGAAATCCCCCAATCTCTTTCTATCCTTCACTGCCCTGCCGGATCTGTTTGATCCGCTCTGCATATCCGGTTTCAAGTTAGCATCATTCATAGAATCTCTCAATTTCTGTCAGGCTTACGTGTGGCCAACACCACCCTGAATTGATTTTCGTTAGCTATATTGAGAACTTTCACTATCTCCCTGTAAGGCACTGATTCATCGGCATATAGAGCCACATACATATCGGGTTCTTTCTGCCAGCATTCTATAAGGAAATCGGTCAGTTCATCGAACATTATAGGCATCTCATCTTCATTGCCGAAAGCCGTATAATAATTCAGGTTACGGTCAATGATGACGCGGGTCAACGGTTTAGCCGATGTCTGCTGCGAACTCTGTGGCAGCAACACCTTTATGGCGTTCGGGCTAACCATGGTCGATGTTATCATGAAGAATATCAGCAACAGAAATATTATGTCGGTCATGGACGACATACTGAACTGCGGTGATATCTTGTTCTTACGCTTTAGCATATCATTTGCCTAAATTAACAGTAAAATCCTGTATGAACGACTCCATCTCGTTTACCAGCCAGTCAACACGGGTAACCAGATAGTTGTATGCAAACAGAGCAATTATTCCAACTATCAGACCGCCGACAGTGGTGATCAGCGCTTCATAAATACCGCCGGATAAAAGCGAAATATCAATATTGTTACCGGCGTTCGCCATCTCCCAGAAAGCCCGTACCATACCTGTGACCGTTCCCAGAAAACCGATCATCGGAGCACCGCTGGCTATGGTTGACACGCCTGAAAGTCCCTTCTCAAGTTTGGCAATCTCAATGTTGGCGGCATTCTCCATACCCATCTGAATATCCTTGGCATCACGGTCGGCAAGTCCTATACCCTTTTCGGCTATGCGGCTGAGAGGCGTATTGGTCGCCCTGCATAAAATCAACGCCGACTTGGTCTCTCCATTCTTCATGTAGTCCTTGATACGGTCAAAAAAACTGGGATCCTTAACGGCTGCTTTTCTGTAAACGGCCAGCCTGTTAAAAAAAATGTAGAAACAGATCAGCGAAAGAATGAGCAGGACTATCATTATCCAGCCGCCCTTCACTGCCATTTCCAGCATATTGATCCGATTTGAAGTCTCTTCAGCCAGCTGGACTGCCACCTGACTCTGTGCAACAGTATCGCCAAGCGTCTGTGCAATTGATGTGGTTTGTAAAAACATATTTAGATAATGCATTTTTTATACTCCTTTATTGTCTTTTCCAGTCCCAGATAGAGAGCGTCACATACCAGCGCATGTCCTATGGAGACCTCGTCCAGCCAGGGGATGTTCTTTTTCAGCCAGGCCAGGTTCTGCAGACTCAGATCGTGGCCGGCATTCAGACCCAGTCCGCAATCGCGTGCACGCAGGGCCGCCTCGACAAAGGACTTCACCGCCTGCTCCGGTCCGATTCTAATATAGTCCAATGCATACGGCTCGGTATAGAGTTCTACACGGTCAGCACCGGCTTTTGCTGCCGTTTCGACCATAAGGCAATCGGCATCGACAAAGAGTGACGCCCTTATACCGTTACTCTTCAGCTCGGCTATGATTTCAGTCAGGAAGTCCCGGTTTGCGACAGTATCCCATCCGTGGTCGGATGTGAGCTGGTCGGGTGAATCCGGCACAAGCGTCACCTGAGCCGGCCTTATCTCGGCAACCAACTGCATAAAGTCAGGTGAAGGATAGCCCTCTATATTGAATTCGGTGGTCAACACCTTTTTCAAGTCAAAAACATCCTGACGGCGAATATGCCGCTCATCCGGTCTGGGGTGCACAGTAATACCGTCGGCCCCGAATGCTTCACAGTCAAGAGCCGTCCTGACCACATCGGGATTATTCCCGCCTCTGGAGTTGCGCAGAGTCGCTATTTTGTTGATGTTTACACTTAATCTTGTCATATTCGGGTTGTCTCAAAAAAAATAAACTAACTTTGCCCCAATCAGCAAAGATAATAATATTTCCCTGTTACTAACTATTAAAAACTGATAAAGTACTTATGCGCTTTGCAATATTCGGAAATTTGGCAGCATCCAAGATTTGTGGAAGTGAGCGGGATCTCTTCGCTTTGCTCCGGTCGCTGGGCAGCCATATTGCCATTGACAGCACCTATCTTGAGTTCCTGACCCGCACAACGGGTTGGAAGATCCCTTATGACAGTATCATTTCGGACAACAACTTCGATGCCGATGTCGTGATCAGCATAGGAGGCGATGGAACGTTTCTGAGAACATCGGTCCGGGTCGGCAACAAAAACATTCCTATGGTGGGAATCAACACCGGCCGACTGGGTTTTTTGGCCGACATTACCATTGACCGCATGGATCCGGCAATACGGCGCATTCATGAGGGAAAATATGTAATCTTTGAACGCAATCTTCTGGAAATCAAAATGGAAGGTCTCCCTAAAGACCACACTCCTTTTGCGTTGAATGACATTGCATTTCTCAAACACGACATCTCATCAATAATCTCAATAGAGACCAGTATAGGCGATATCCCCATGGTAACATATCAGGCCGATGGTCTTATTATAGCCACCCCGACCGGTTCGACAGCCTATTCCCTGAGTGTAGGCGGTCCGATAATCGCTCCCGGCACCGATGTGATCAGCCTTACGCCGGTAGCTCCGCACAGTCTGACCATGCGTCCGCTTGTCCTGCCTGCCGACCAGACCATACATCTGGATGTGAGCAGCCGCAGCCACAGCTTCCTGATCTCCATTGACGGGAACAGCTTCAGCTGTCGGGAACATACACCCATTGCCATCTCCCGTGCCCCGTTCACCATTAAGGTGATAAGAGCCGATGACAATGATTTTTTCTCTACGCTTCGCGAAAAGATGTTTTGGGGTACCGACCTGCGTAAATAACCGGGCTTTATTGTCGGTGATAAACTAACATTCCCTATTTGGTCTTCAATACCTGGGAGTAACTCTCCAGGAAGCGGTCGGCATCCTGCCCGGTAATGCAGAGCGGCGGTAACAGACGTATGACATTGTTACTGCTTACGCCCGTAAAGATATGTTTCTCAAAAAGCAGACGCTGACGTATCTCTTTGACAGGCTCATCGAATTCAATACCTATCATCAGCCCGCGACCGCGCACCTCCACGGGACCGGGAATGGAGCTGAGCTGCTCCAGCAGATACGAGCCTACCGATGCGGCGTTCTCTACCAAATTTTCCTGCTCTATCACATCCATCACCGCCAGGGCTGCGGCACAGGCCAGATGGTTACCGCCAAAAGTAGTACCCAACTGCCCCAAAACAGGTTCAAACATAGGACTGATAAGCAGTGCGCCGCAAGGAAAGCCATTGGCAATACCCTTAGCCACGGTTATAAGGTCGGGTCTGATCCCGCTATATTGGTGGGCAAAAAATCTGCCGCTACGGCCGTAACCGCTCTGGATCTCATCCAAAATCAAAACGGTACCGTGTGCCGTACAAGCCTCACGCAGCCCCTGCATATACTCATCGGAAGGGACCCGTATGCCTCCCACGCCCTGAATACCCTCTATTATAAGAGCTGCCACATCGTTCTTGCTCAGCTCGTTACGGGCTGCCTCCAGGTCATTCCAGGGCAGATATGTCACATGTCCGGAATCATTGACCGGAGCTATGATCTTAGGATTATCCGTTGCTTCAACCGCCAGTGATGTGCGGCCGTGGAAAGCCTTTTTGAGCGAGAGAACACGGCTTCGGCCCGTATGGAACGATGCCAGCTTAAACGCATTTTCATTGGCTTCGGCGCCGCTGTTTACCATAAACAGGCTGTAATCCCCGTAACCCGATATGATACCCATACGCTCGGCCACCTGCTCCTGCAGGCGGTTTATCACTGAATTGGAATAGAAACCCAACGTGGCCGCCTGACGACTCAGTGCCTCCACATATTTGGGATGCGAATGACCTATACTGATAACTGCATGACCGCCGTAGAGGTCAAGATACTCCTGACCCTTATCATCCCACACTCTCTGCCCCAATCCCTTTACAATATTTATGGGAAAGAGGCTATACACATTAAACAGTTCCATCACTTAAGCTGCAATAAATTAAAAGCCGATGGCTTTCAACCGCAGTCCGGTTGTCTCTTTCAAATTAAACAATAGATTCATATTATGCACCGCATTACCGCTGGCGCCTTTGACAAGGTTGTCGATACAGGATACCACCAACAGTTTGTCACCGTGTTTCTCCAGATGCAGCAGACAGTTGTTGGTATTAACTACCTGCTTTAGGTCTATCGGGTCCTCGGTCACATGTACAAACGAATCGGCCTCGTAATACTCACGGTAAATAGTGTACAGTTCTTCAATATCCACCGTATTCTTTACGACCGCCGTAACAAATATGCCGCGGCTGAAATCACCCCGGTAGGGTATGAAATTTATATCGGATTTAAAGCTGTTTTGCAAATGTCTGATAGACTGAAGAATCTCCGGCAAATGTTGGTGTGTGAAGGGCTTATATATGCTTATATTGTTGTTCCTCCAGCTGAAATGCGTGGTCGGGCTCGGTTTCACGCCCGCTCCGGTGCTGCCTGTGATGGCATTGACGTAAACGTCGTCATTGAGCATCAGATAACGTGCAAGCGGCAGGAGGGCCAGCTCAATGGCCATGGCAAAGCAGCCCGGATTGGCCACATACCGGCTGCTGCATATTGCGCGGCGATTGAGCTCCGGCAGACCGTATATAAACGGATTATCATCGGCCTCAATACGGTAGTCCATGGAGAGATCTATTACCTTAAGCTCTTCCGGAAGAGTGTTGGCCTCGATGAACTTTCTTGTATCACCGTGAGCAGTACAGAAAAAGAGCAGATCAATTGTGTCAAGCGGCAGTTGGTCGGTAAAAAGCATATCGGTCTCACCTATCAGTCCTCCGTGGACAGCGCTGATCTTATTGCCGGCATTACTGGTACTGTTCACAAAAACGATCTCGGCATCAGGGTGACCCAGCAGAATACGGATCAGTTCACCTGCCGTATATCCGGCGCCTCCTATAATTCCTACTCTTATCATATCAGTTCAGTTAACGCTCTTCATCGGGATGTACGCTGTAGTAAGTACGCAAAGGGACAGATGTTATCTTGATGAATCCCTTGGCATCATCGGCCGTCCAGGCCTTAGCCCCTTCACCGTACTCGCCCAGACTGTTGTGTACAAGGTCATCGGGAGTATCGCAGCCCACGGTCTGGAAGCTGTAAGGACGCAGTTCGAGTGTCACTGTGCCGTTCACGTTGCGCTGTGAGCTGGTCAGCATGGCCTCAATATCGGGCATGACCGGCTCCAGATACTGCGACTCGTGCAGGAACATTCCATACCAGTTGGCAACCTGATCTTTCCAGTACTGCTGCCACTTGGATAGGGTAAACTTCTCAAGGAAACGGTGTGCGTTTATTATCAGCATAGGGGCGGCGGCCTCGAAACCGACACGTCCTTTAATGCCTATTATAGAATCACCTACGTGGCAGTCACGGCCTATGGCATATGCAGCACCTATCTTCTCAACCTCCTGAATGGCTTTGATGCGGTCATCATACTTTTTACCGTTGACGGCAACCAACTCACCTTTCTCGAATCCCAGACTCAGGATCTCGGGGCCCTGTTTGGTGGGATGCTTAAGGTAAGCGCTCTCAGGAAGGCCCTGCTTGCTGTCAAGTAGCTCGCCGCCGCAGATTGATGTGCCCCAAATACCCACATTGTAGGAGTATTTGAGTTTGGCAAAATCGGCATTGAAACCGTTGGCATTAAGATATTCTATCTCCTCCTTGCGGCTTAGGTTACGGTCGCGGGTGAGTGTTATTATCTCAACCCCGGGAGCCTTAACCAGAAAGGTCATATCGAAACGTACCTGGTCATTGCCAGCACCGGTTGAACCGTGTGCTATGGCATCGGCGCCTATCTCGTTGGCATATCTGGCGACGGCCAGAGCCTGAAAGATCCTTTCCGACGAAACCGATATCGGATAACAGTTGTTTCTCAGAACATTGCCGAAAATCATATATTTCAGCGATTTTTCATAATACTCCCGAGTGACATCAAGAGTAACGTATTTCACTGCGCCCAGCTTATAGGCGTTCTCCTCATTCTGTTTGAGTTGCTCGGGAGTAAATCCGCCCGTATTTGCGCAGGCGGCATAGACCTCATATCCCATCTCACGGGTAAGATACATCACATTATAACTTGTATCCAAACCGCCCGAGAAGGCAACTACAACTTTCTTAGCCATACTATTGTTTTGTTTTCTTACTTTCCAATTTCTTTATTCTCTTGAGCACATCAGCCGGTATGTTGGCCGGCAAATTCTCATGCGGATCATAGAGCATTCCGGTGCAGATACAGTATTTCCGCCCTGTACGGTGCAGTATATCCACATTGATACAACCCTCACACCCCTTCCAGAAAGCCTCATCCTGAGTAAGGTCATCGAATGTTACCGGTTTGTAGCCCAGTTGGGTGTTCATGGCCATAACTGCCGCACCGCTCGTGAGCGAAAATATCTTGGCATTAGGCCAGCGTATGCGGGCAAGTGTGAACGTCAGATTCTTGATACGTTTTGCCAGACCCTGTCCGCGATAATCAGGATGGACTATAAGGCCCGATGTTGTCACGTATTTTTTGTCTTGCCATGTCTCAATGTAGCTGAAACCGGCGAACCTGTCACCATCAAGCGCAATCACAGCTTTCGCTTCGCGCATTTTCGAAACCAAATATTCAGGGGTACGTTTTGCTATTCCCGTACCGCGCACTTCTGCAGCATCAGATATAGTTTTAAGGATCACGTCAATATACTTCTCGTGTGACTCGTCCGCAACCACAACCTCAATTCCACTCTTCATTTTCAATATATCTATGAAAAGTATTTATAAGGATACGATAATAGGTTCTAAAAGACGTTTTATCTCCTGGCGGTTTGCCCCTTCGGCAAGAACCATCAGCAGGGTATCATCGCCGGCTATTGTTCCAAGCACATTGTTCAGATTATGATTATCTATATCATATGCCAGACTGCCTGCATATCCCGGTTTGGTCTTGATCACTGCCATGTTGCCTGAAAAATTCAGAGAGACGAATCCGTAACGCGGTTGATTGCCGGCCAGGTTTTCCATATCGTAATTGGTACCCCTCTTCTGGAGTAATGCGTGATTGGGAAGTACATAAAGATAATCTCCATAGGCATTGGCCACCTTTGAGATTTTCATCTTCTTCAGATCCCTTGACAAAGTCGCCTGAGTTACTGAAAAACCTTTGGTTTTAAGGACCTGGAGCAACTGCTCCTGATTATTAATGTCCTGTTCGGAAATAATGAAACGTATAGCCTCCAACCTACTGTTCTTTTTCTTCATGTTGCATAAATATTCGCTGTGACGGTGCAAAAATAGTTATAATATTTTCAATATACAACTGTTATGGAAATATTTATACAAAATGTTGAGGGTGGTTTGATCTCAATCCAGTTCCTGGTCGGCCTCATAACCGCCTAACTCGCGGATCCTGTTCTTGAGCATGGCAAACTGCTGGAACAGATCGTGTACGGGACGTTCGCCATTGTATGTCATGGGTTTCTTCACATAGAACGAAAGCCAATTCTGAACACCTTTAAGACCGGCACGAAGGGCCAAATCTGTAAACAGAAATAGGTCCAGACAGATGGGGGCCGCCAAAATAGAGTCACGGCACAAAAAATTGACCTTTATCTGCATAGGATAGTTCATCCACCCGAATATATCTATGTTGTCCCAGCTCTCCTTGTTGTCTTTACGCGGCGGATAGTAGTTGATCTTCACCTTATGATAAATATCGGAGTAGAGCTCCGGATATTCTTCATGGTCCAGGATCCACTCCACCGACGAAGCCTTACTTATACGTTTTGTCTCAAAATTATCGGGATATTCTATCACCTGACCGTCCCGGTTACCCAGAATATTGGTCGAGAACCAGCCCTCAACGCCCAACAGACGGGCATGAAATACTGGTGCCAGCGCACTCTTCATCAGGGTCTGACCGCTTTTGAAATCCTTACCCACTATGGGAAGCCCCTGTCTGTGTGAGAGCTCGAACATGGCAGGAATATCCACACATACATTGGGAGCTCCCATGATAAACGGACAGCCTTCCATCAGTGCGGCGTATGCGTATATCATGCTTGGCGGCAGGTGTTTGCGATCATCGGCTTTCATGGCCGATTCAAATCCGGCCAGCGAGCCGTGAACTTGTTCGTTGCACGGAGTGTATGATTCGGTACTGGCTATCCAGAAGACTATCACGCGGTTACAGCCGTTCTCCTTCTTAAAGTTTCTGATGTCGGAGCGCAGATTCTGCGCATAGTTCCAGCGGGTGTCGTCAGGCATAGCCCAGATCGGATCGGGGACACGACCGAACGAAGGGTCCATAAGATTGTGAGCAAAATCTACATCAAAACAGGCTTTCATGGGTTTGATAAGTTTCAGCTCGTCACGCACAGGTTCGATGTCCTCTTTTTTGAGAACCTGACAATAGAGTGCACTCTCATATGCATCGTCGGAAAAAACATCCCAAGCACCGAAAACCACATCGTTAAGATTTGCCATGGGTACTATTTCACCCACATATTTATATTGTCTCTTTTCCCCGCGTCCCACGCGCATCTTTCCCATCTGAGCAAAGGAGCCTATGGGATTTGCCAATCCTTTGCGTGCCATCAGCGCACCTGTAATCAGCGTGGTGGTCACAGCGCCAAGTCCTACGCAAAGGACACCCAACTTACCGTCAGCCGGTTTTATATTATCCATACACCTATCGCTTTTCTGTCCAAATTAATGATTGGCAAATATACTCAAAAATGGCAATATATACATATTATACACATTCGTAAAATTTCGTCCGTATTTTCCAGCCATAGCATAGTTTAATAAAAGAGAGGATGACTTTGGGCCACCCTCTCTCTATTATGAAAAAGTATTGATTATTTCTTTTTCTTAAAGTCGCGGACTGTATAGTAAACAGGCTTGCGCTGATAATCTCTGTCAAACAACAGCGGGAAGTTGTTGGCACCAAGCCATGAGTCGCGGTCACTGAGGTTCCAGAAGGTTACACAAGAGATGTTCTTTTTGTACTTACGCATAACCTGGAACAGCTGATCGTACTTGTCCTGCTGCATCTTTGCGATAGTATCGGAAAGGACCTGATCCTCGCCGCGGCTGAATGAAAGCCCACCGCCTGCCTCATGATTGATACGGACATCGAACTCGGTGATCTGGACGTCGTCAACCAACTCAAGGTACATCTGGATAGCCTTCTCGAAATCTTCGATAGTCGGGTTGTCAAAAATGTTGTAGTGACCCTGCATGCCGATACCGGTGATAGGAGCACCCTCAGCCTGAAGTTTCTTAACCATATTGTAGATGTAGGTTCTCTTTGCAGGTGTCCAGGCACTGTAGTCATTGTAGAACAGGCCGGCCTCCGGATCAGCTTCGTGAGCCCAAATGAAGGCGTTCTTGATGAATTCGTCGCCGCAAAGCTGATATGCCTGAGTCTGACGGAATGTCTGCTCGTATGGAGCATCCGGGTTGTTTGCGTCACTCATTGCCTCGTTAACAACATCCCAGCAGTAGATTACATCTTTGTAACGGGTTACCACAAAATTGATGTGAGCCCTGAGTGAGTCGTAGAACTCTTCCTTGGTAGCTCTGACATACTTTGGGACCTTGACTGTCTGAGGAGCCTGTGCCTGAGCCTGCTGTCCTTGCGGGCGTTGGCCGCCAAAGCCCTGGAAACCCTGAGGTGCCTGACCCGGCTGTCCTTGCGGACGCTGTCCCTGTTGGGCCTGCTGACCCTGCGGACGCTGAGCCTGCTGACCCTGCGGACGCTGGCCGCCGAAACCGCCAAATCCGCCACGTACCTGCTGCTCTACCCAAATGGTATCACCTTTCTCGTCACGCTCGACAACCTGGTTGCCGTTCTCGTCATACTTGTTGAACATCCAGTTGGCGAACTGGCTGTGCCATACAAGACAGTGACCGCGCATCTTGATACCGTGCTCGCGGCAGAAGTTAGCAATGATATCGGCCTGTTCAAGATTCCATACACCGGGAGCCGGATGCAACTCGCCCGGTTTCATACAGTTCTCAGCGGTTATGCTGTTGAACTCCTTAAGGATGATGGATGACTGAAGTGAATCAGTGACGTTACGTGGTGTAACGGCAACACCCATCAGGAAATAGTTCTTGTAGGCGTCCTTCAGACCCGGGTCTTTAGGACCGCATGCGCTCATTAGTACAATAGACGCAATGAGCGCGATTGTTGAAAGCTTTTTCATTTTGTAATGTTATGGTTTTGGTTAATGATTGTTGGTTACTCTTTTGTTTTGTGCCTCAAAATTAAGCATTTGTTTTGAATATATTTTAAAATTCAGCAGGAATGTATAAATAAAAGTTCCGGCAGCGCATCTTTATAACTGATTGAGAGGGTTGCGACCTGTCGTTACATCCCACCGCAAATAAAACAATGGAGCTTTCGGACTCCATTGTTTTGTCGGAATGAGGCGACTCGAACGCCCGACCCCTACGTCCCGAACGTAGTGCGCTACCAACTGCGCTACATTCCGATCGTTGTCTTGATTGACGATGCAAAGGTAAGGCATTTTTTTCAGCAATAAAGATTTTGGCATCAAAAACTTGTCTGAGTTAAAAAAGTGCCTATCTTTGCACCCGAATTTAAAACCGAGCCTTTTCCGGTGCCATAGCTCAGTTGGTAGAGCAAAGGACTGAAAATCCTTGTGTCCCCGGTTCGATTCCTGGTGGCACCACGAAGAATCACAGCAAAAAGATGAAAACCTCTGAATTTCAACGAATTCAGAGGTTTTCTTTTTGTTTCAACTGTGCAAAATATGCAGATTTAGGAATTTCAATCGTGCCAAATTCGTGGCTTTTTTTTGAGCCACTGAAAAAAGCCACGAATTGATATGTAAAGCACAGATATTCACTTATTTGCATAGCGTGCGTTTCATCAAACATTAGCACTTTTGTACCACAAAAAATGTATGTAAGATGAAGCATGAAACAATGAAAATCCTCTTCGTTATCAAGAAGAGCAGCTTGCTGAAGAACGGCGAAGCACCTATCGTAGTCCGTGTTACTATCAACGGAGTGTCTGACGAGGTACGCATACAGCGTAGCGTATTGCCTCGTTTGTGGAACCAAGCCCGTGGCTGCTGTAAAGGCAGAGACAGGGTTTCAATCGAACTGAACGATTACATCGAATCTCTCAAAACCAAGATTCACAACCTTCACAAAGAGTTGTTACTTGAAGATGCACTTATCACTCCTTCCCACCTATTGAAACGCTTATTTAATAAAGGTGATAAGCGAACCTTCCTCAATACAATGGAAAAGGAGATTAAAGCAATGGAAGCACTTATCGGTATCGAGTATGAGAAGATAACCATCAACCGATATTGGAACTGCTACCGTTGCTTGAAGGCTTGTGTTCAATCTTTCTATGAAAAGGAGGATATTGTCTTTCCTGAACTTTCTCGTGACTTTATTATCTATGTCGAGCGACACATGCGTCTTGAAAAACGTCTTTGTCAAAATACATTGGTGAGATATATGAAGTGTTTCAAGAAATTCGTCAATATGGGGCTTAATATGGGTTGGATGAGAATTAATCCATTCGCCGGCATACAATATCGCCAGCAAGAAAATGATCCTACATTCCTGACTCTTGAAGAGGTCAAGACAATAGCAGGTATGGAATTTCCTGTAGCCAGACTAAACATTGTTAGGGATATGTTCCTGTTCAGTTGCTTTACAGGTCTTGCATTTATCGATGCAAAGGAGTTGAAACGCACAAAGCATATCCTGGCTGTGTTCCGCAGGCTCAAATACAAGATTCTCGATACGGGAACGACCACCCGTAACAATATCGCAGAGCTATACAGTCAGTTTGAGTTGCTATACAACAACTCGGTCAATATGACCTGCTGGTGCGATAGTATCTACCACGAGAACCGAGATAAGGAGATAGAGTGCGAAAGAAACCTCCACTGCGGAGAGCCATTCCCTGCGTTCAGAGGTCATGTGCTGTTCCGTGCCTGCCACTGTCCGGGTAAGGCAACGGTATTCGGCATTGAGAAGCAGAATCAGGATGTATATAACAAGGATGAACTCTTCGACCTCATAGGCAAGACCATCATCACCCGTAAGTTCCGAGACTTCGCAGGCGAGAAATACAAGATACGGACACATACCGTAAGCCCCTCAAAGGGTGAGCATGAAGTTTATCGTGTCATCATCGAGGAGTTCTGCCGTATATGCGAACTCTACTACAACAGCACGGGTGACACGAAGAAGGATGCAGGACTGAGACTTATGCGACAAATAAAGTTGCTTATCAAGGCTTGCTCCGTTCCACACCTCATATCGGGATACTACGGCGATGACTATCCGAGCAAGACACGACACATAGAATCATTGATACGCAAGATACCGGGCAAGGTAGCCATCGGCTGTACTACACTTGCCGCCTTTGACCTCTACGAGAGCTATATCCGTGAACGCTTTCCCGACAGACCGATATATGTCGTGAAGGGAGATGTGGCATTCAAGAAGCGTCAAAGCATCGTGACGGAATTCGACTCCACCATCAACGGCATACTGATATGCACACAACAGAGCCTGAGCAGCTCGGTAAACATACCTACCTGCAATGATGTGATACTGGAGTCACTGCAATGGAACATACCCAAGATGGAGCAGTTCTACTTCCGCTTCATACGCCTCGATTCCAAGGAAATGAAGGATGTGCATTATGTCACCTATGAAGACTCCGTGGAGCAGAACCTGATGGCATTGGTACTCACCAAAGAGCGTCTCAACGAGTTTATCAAGACGGGCGAAGTGAAGGAGCAGTCGGAAATCTTCGAGGAGTTCGACATCACAATGTCCGTAATAGATAGCCTGCTGATACGCTCTACCGATAGCGAGGGTAAGATACATATCAGCTGGGGAAGCCAGCGAGTAACAAGTTAAACAGAAAGTTTATGGAAAATATGGATTTAAGCAATGCCGAAGTTGCCGTAACCACACAGCACATTCTGGACGGGAAAGAGTACAAGGACTACTGGGTGCAGATGTCCGACTATAGCGATATGGGAGAATTCCTCTGTGCCTGCTCCGACCTCTTTCCCGAAGAAGAGGATCCGGAGAATGCTGGTCCAAAGAATATATTTATCAAAATGTTTACACCTTGTTTACTCAATGTGTCGCTAATACATCCAAATATCATCCATCCAGAAAATCCAAATAACTTTCTTAATATTCTCAGATCAAGAACATGCGCACCTTTACACTCTGTAAAATTCTTATAGCAATATAAATTGTATATAATACGGATGATTACGCATACCAATAAATTCATAAATCCATATACAATTAATTTGTTATATGGAATCATATATAATAGATATACACTAAATAACTTTAAGAAGACCTCAACAATAGAAAAATATGCATATATATCCATCCTTTCGTGTGCAATTATTGCTGCATTGTAAGGAGAACTTATCACTGTAATAAAAAAGGACAACACAGAAAAATGAAAAACCCACAAAGCCGCATTAAATTGCTCACTCGGTATATCCAATTTGTTATATAATAGCCATAGACCAATCACTTCTATCATAATAGCAGATATTACAGCTATTATGATATGTGCAATTTCTGCATTTGAAAAAACGACACGTAATGATTTCCTATCGTTACTAGCCATTTCATAATTTAGGAATCTCTGAGTACTTGTGGTCAAAGAACTATTCAAAAATGACAACATAGTTACAACTCCACCAACTACATTATATACGCCAAAATCTTCTACACCTAAGACTTTGAGAACGACTCTACTTGTATATAATGTAACCGCCATTATAACAAGCATCCTAATATATAGTAGAATTGTATTCTTTGCTATCCTATTGTTTTTAGATATAACATTAGTCATAAATAACTTAGCTTAGCTGAAATGTGTGTGCTTCAATTAAAGTCTTTTATACATCTCCTCATAGTACTTTTCTTAGTCGCCTGAGGTGTGTTGTCCATCCACTCTTGATTGTCCAAGTACCAGCGAACAGTCTTTTCGATGCCCTCCTCAAACTGGAGCGATGGTTCCCAACCTAGCTCCTTCTGGAGTTTTGTTGAGTCGATGGCATAGCGTGCATCGTGGCCTAGTCGGTCGGTGACGTATGTTATCAAATCAAGCGAGTGTCCCTTGGGGTTGCCGAGGATGCGGTCAACTGTCTTAATCATAACCTTGATAAGGTCTATATTTTTCCACTCGTTGAAACCACCTATGTTATATGTATCGGCAATCTTGCCCTTGTGGAAGATAAGGTCGATAGCCCTTGTGTGATCTTCGACATAGAGCCAGTCACGCACATTCTCGCCCTTGCCATATACGGGCAGAGGCTTGCGTTGGCGTATATTATTTATAAATAGAGGTATTAACTTCTCAGGGAACTGATATGGACCATAGTTATTCGAGCAGTTTGTGACGATTGTCGGCATGCCGTAGGTGTCGTGATAAGCACGCACAAAGTGATCCGACGAAGCCTTTGATGCTGAATATGGCGAGTGAGGATTATACTTCGTTGTCTCGTAGAAGAAATCATCACCATAAGCTTTGTGACCCTCTGATGATGCAACGGTCTTGAATGGAGGCTCTATACCTTCGGGGTGGTTCATTGTGAGCGCTCCGTAAACCTCATCTGTCGAGATATGGTAGAATCGTTTGCCATCATAGCCCTCTGGTAATGATTCCCAATAGAGTTTCGCTGCCTGCAAGAGCGATAATGTACCCATCACATTGGTGCGAGCAAATGTGAATGGATCTTTGATTGAACGATCCACATGGCTCTCGGCAGCAAGGTGGATAATACCGTCAATCTTCTCGTCCTGCATCAATTGATAAAAAGCCTCAAAGTCGCAGATATCCATCTTAACGAACTTGTAGTTTGGCTTATCCTCGATGTCTTTGAGGTTGGCAAGGTTCCCAGCATAGGTTAACTTATCGAGGTTGATGATATTATACTTTGGATACTTATTTACAAAAAGACGTACTACGTGGCTACCAATAAAACCTGCACCGCCTGTGATTACGATATTACGCTTCTCCATACAATTCATTGATTTTAGATAGACACACTTTCAAAGAATCTTTCCAGTATGGGATGCCTAATCCAAGTGTCTGCTTGATTTTCGTTTTATCCAGAACAGAATAGTTTGGTCGTGAGACGGAATCCCCAAAATCTTCACTACTGCAAGCATTTATCTCACAATTATTTCCATTTAACTCAATGATAGCCTTCGCAAAATCAAACCACGATATCGCACCCTCATTCGAGAAATGATAAATCCCTTGTTTCTGGAGAAATTCACTTTCTGCTATCAGCTTAATAACTAATGCCAAATCTCCAGCATATGTAGGAGTTCCCACTTGATCGTATACGACATTTAGGCTTTCTTTCTCTTTTGAAAGTCGTAATATAGTCTTAACAAAATTATTTCCATATGCAGAGTATAACCACGCAGTTCGGATTATAATATATTTGCAACCTGACTTAATAATTTCTTCTTCGCCCATTAATTTTGTTCGCCCATATACTCCTAATGGATTCGTAGTTGCATCCTCTCTAATAGGCGTATTGATGCAATTTCCTCCTCAGCTTTACTTACATTGGTGTACGCTGCACAATTGATTATGACATCTATTTGATTCTCTCTAACAAAATGTTGAACTGCTTCTATCTGGGTAATATTCAGTTCATCAATATCAGTGAAGAAATATGTTACATCAGTTTTGGGTAAACTTCTCAATTCTTGGCCTAACTGACCATTTGCACCTGTAACTAGTATATTCATGTAGATTGTACTTAAAACAGTTTATTATCTATTATCTCATTCAGAGTACGATGCTTCCTATCCTTATCAGATAATGTTATTTCGTTAATTGGCAATTTCCAATCAATACCAATCATTGGGTCATTCCATGCGATTCCTCCTTCAGACTCTGGATGATAGAACTCATCACATTTATATTGAAATATTGCTTCCTCTGATAATACCGCATAACCATGAGCAAAACCTTTGGGAATAAATAATTGTCGCTTATTATCTGCTGACAGCTCTATCGCTACATATTTGCCAAATGTTGCAGAATGCTTGCGTATATCAACTGCCACATCAAGCACCTTTCCGAAAACACAGCGGACTAATTTACTCTGAGCGAATGGGGGTAATTGATAATGCAAACCTCTAATTACTCCATATCTTGATTTACTCTCGTTGTCCTGCAAAAACTTTATAGGTTGTACAGACTCGTCAAACTTCTTTTGGGAATAACTCTCAAAGAAATATCCACGGTTATCACCAAACACATCTGGTTCAATGATAATGACATCGGGTATAGCGGTTTGCAGTACTTTCATTTTACTAAATAATCGGTTCCCAATTTTTTGTATTTAGATCTATGAGTTTTAAAAGATATTGACCATACTGATTCTTAATCATTGGCTGCGCCAACTCACGCATACGCTCCTTCGATATCCAACCCTGACGGTAGGCAATACCCTCCAAACAAGCCACCTTCAAACCCTGACGTTTCTCCAATACCTCAATATATGTTGAAGCCTCCGAGAGAGAGTCATGTGTACCTGTATCCAACCACGCAAAGCCTCGTCCCAATGTCTGTACCTTCAACTCGCCATCTGCCAAGAATTGCTGATTGACAGTTGTAATCTCGTATTCACCACGAGCAGATGGCTTAATCTTATGAGCTACATCCACAACCTTGTTGGGGTAGAAGTAGAGACCTACAACAGCATAGTTTGATTTGGGATTTGCTGGTTTCTCCTCAATGCTTAGGCAGTTGCCCTCTTTGTCGAATTCTGCCACACCGTAACGCTCTGGATCATTTACCCAGTAGCCGAATACAGTAGCCTTTTTGTCCTCCTCAGCTGCGCGAACAGCCTCTTTGAGCATGCCCGTAAAGCCAGCTCCGTGGAAAATATTATCACCCAAAACCAAACAAGCACAGTCATCTCCGATGAAATCTGCACCAATAGTGAATGCCTGTGCCAAACCATCAGGTGATGGCTGTTCTGCATACTCAAAGTGAACACCATAGTCTGAACCATCGCCAAGCAGACGCTTAAA
>MTBK01241674.1_pt1 | contig 64168 bp, 66 predicted proteins | sample 1535981 | NCBI WGS metagenome assembly MTBK01 (sample SAMN06109225, study PRJNA356200) | anaerobic digester metagenome | isolation source: biogas reactors fed with pig manure or primary and secondary sludge | place: Spain | collected 2016-06-30
ACCCCGGCCCACCCTCGACCTTGACACCCCGGCCCAACGACTGAGCGCCCTACTCGAACAAGCTGCCTAACCAAATTGCACTAACCACTTGACTTCACTCGAGTGGATGTCTGCAAGGTTCCTCACTCAACGGGAAATCTCGGCGGCGAAGACGCCGACGCCGCGCTTGGCGGCGAGCCGGGCCATCCGCGGCAGCGACGGGTCGTCGGCGCCGGCCGGCACGATCCTCGGGTTGACCAGGTGCACATCGCGCCCGCCCAGCCTCAGTTCCGCTTCGCCGGCTGCCAGGATGTTCTTCACCCAGTTGGTCTTGCCGTGGGCGAGCATGATCGCCACCGTCCGGCCCTTGCGGTATGCCGAGATCGCGGTCTCGTACTCCTTGCCCGAGGTGCGGCCGCGGTGCTTGATCACGGTGATGCCCGGCATGAACCGCGCGATCGGCACGGCGATCGGGTTCATGTACTTGATCTGCAGCTTCTCGAACCACGGCGGGAACTTCATCGGCACGCCGGGGGCGTTGTTGGGGTGGTCTTCTGCGCGCATGGGTTCCATCATGCGCTGCCCGTCAGGCGGCGCCGCGCCGAACCAATGACAGCACCAGTGCCGCGGTGGCGAACAGCGCCGACATGGTCCGGTTGACGATGGTCTGCTGGCGGGGCGTGCGCAGCCAGCCCAGCAGCCGTGAGGCCAGGCCGGTGTATCCGCACATGACGATGACGTCGACGACGACCATCGTCACGGCGATCACTAGATACTGCGGCAGCAGCGGTTGCGCCGGCTCGATGAACGGCGGCAGCACGGCCAGCAGGAACACCAGGGCCTTCGGATTGGTCATGTTCACCAGGAAGCCGCGCATCAGCAGCTTGAACCGACCGCCGTCGGCCATCTCGATCCCGTCACCGAGATCCTCGGTGGGGGCCCGCCACTGCCGCACCGCCAGGTAGATCAGGTACGCCACACCGGCCCATTTGATGATCGTGAACGCCGTCATCGACCTCGCGACCGCGGCACCGAGCCCGACGGCGACGATCGCCAGTTGCAGCAGCAGGCCCAGTTGCAGGCCGGCGATGCTCCACACCCCGCGCCGCAGCCCGTGCGACAGCCCGGTGGCCATGGACTGCACCGCCCCGGCCCCCGGGGACACGCTGATGGCGATCGAGGCGCCCAGGAACGCCAGCCACAGTTCCGGCCGCATCGGTGCAGTATGGGGCCAGATACGGACCGATGTGAAAACGATTTTCGTATCGCTGCCCCGATCGGGGACAATTGAGGCGATGACCAGCTTCGGCATGACCCGGATCGATCTGCGTGGGCGCGCGCTCACCGCGGCGCAGTTGCGTGCCGCCCTGCCCCGCGGGGGGGTCGACGTGGATGCGGTGGTGCCCACCGTCAAGCCGATCGTCGACGACGTCGCCGCCCGCGGCGCGGTCGCCGCCCTGGACTACGGCGAGAAGTTCGACGGCGTGCGTCCGCCCGCTGTCCGCGTCCCGGCCGCCGACCTCGAGGCGGCACTGGCCGGATTGGACCCCGACGTGCGCACCGCGCTCGAGGTGGCCATCGAGCGGACCCGCGCGGTGCACGCCGATCAGCGGCGCACCAGCACCACCACGCTGTTCGACAACGGCGCCGCGGTGACCGAGCGCTGGGTGCCGGTGGAGCGCGTCGGCCTCTACGTCCCGGGCGGCAACGCGGTCTACCCGTCCAGCGTGGTGATGAACGTGGTGCCCGCCCAGGCTGCGGGCGTTGAATCGCTGGTGGTCGTGAGCCCGCCGCAGGCCGCGTTCGACGGCAAGCCGCACCCGACCATCCTGGCCGCCGCCCGCCTTCTCGGCGTCGACGAGGTGTGGGCGGTCGGCGGCGCGCAGGCGGTGGCACTGCTGGCCTACGGCGGCACCGACACCGACGGCGCCGAGCTCGCGCCGGTCGACATGATCACCGGACCCGGCAACATCTATGTGACTGCGGCCAAACGGATCTGCCGTTCCGAGGTCGGCATCGACTCCGAGGCCGGCCCCACTGAGATCGCCATCCTGGCCGACCACACCGCAGACCCGTCGCACGTGGCCGCCGACATGATCAGCCAGGCCGAGCACGATGTGATGGCGGCCAGCGTCCTGGTGACCGCCAGCGAGGACCTGGCCGCCGCCACCGAGACCGAGTTGGCCGCTCAGCTGACCACCACCAAGCACCGCGAGCGGGTGATCGAGGCGCTGCGCGGTCCGCAGTCGGCCATCGTGCTCGTCGACGATCTCGACACCGGGGTTCGGGTGGTCAACGCCTACGCCGCCGAGCACCTGGAGATCCAGACCGCCGACGCCGCCGACGTCGCGGCCCGGATCCGTTCGGCCGGAGCGGTTTTCGTCGGCCCGTGGTCCCCGGTCAGCCTCGGTGACTACTGCGCCGGCTCCAACCACGTGCTGCCCACCGCAGGCACCGCGCGGCACTCCAGCGGACTGTCGGTGCAGACCTTCCTGCGTGGCATCCACATCGTGGACTACACCGAGGCGGCCCTGAAGGACGTCGCCGGGCACGTCATCACCCTGGCCAAGGCCGAGGATCTGCCCTCTCACGGCGAGGCGGTCCGCCGGAGGTTCGAGCGGTAATGAGCATCGGAGAGCAGGTCGCACTCAAGGACCTGCCGTTGCGGGAGAACCTGCGCGGCAAGTCGGCCTACGGAGCGCCGCAACTCGACGTTCCGGTGCGGCTGAACACCAACGAGAACCCGCACCCGCCGAGTCGTGCGCTGGTCGACGACGTCGCCGAATCGGTGCGGGCCGCCGCGGCCGAACTGCACCGCTATCCGGACCGGGACGCGGTCGAACTGCGCCGCGATCTGGCCGCTTACCTCTCGGCCCGCACGGGCGTGGCGGTGGGTGTCGAGAACGTCTGGGCGGCAAACGGATCCAACGAGATCCTGCAGCAACTCCTGCAGGCTTTCGGCGGCCCGGGGCGCACAGCGCTGGGATTCGTGCCGTCCTACTCGATGCACCCGATCATCGCCGACGGCACCCAGACCCGCTGGGTGGAGGTCCACCGCGCGCCCGATTTCGGCCTCGACATCGACACTGCCGTGGCCGCCATTGCAGAACACCAGCCCGACGTGGTCTTCGTGACGAGCCCGAACAACCCGACCGGACAGAGCATCCCGCTGACCGCGTTGCGCCGCCTGCTCGACGCGATGACCGGCGGCGTGCTGATCGTCGACGAGGCCTACGGGGAGTTCTCCGATCAGCCCAGCGCCATCACACTCCTCGACGAGTACCCGACCCGCTTGATCGTCAGCCGCACCATGAGCAAGGCGTTCGCCTTCGCCGGCGGTCGGTTGGGCTACCTGGTGGCCGCTCCGGCGGTCATCGAAGCGGTGCTGTTGGTGCGGTTGCCGTATCACCTGTCGGTGCTCAGCCAGGTCGCAGCCCGGGCCGCACTGCGGCACGCCGACGAGACCCTGGCCAGTGTGGCCGCACTGGCCGCCGAACGGGACCGGGTCTGTGTCGCGTTGCACGACATGGGCTTCCGGGTCATCCCCAGTGACGCCAACTTCGTGCTGTTCGGCAGCCCGGAATGGACGGGTGCCTCGGATGCCCCTGCGGCATGGCAGCGCTACCTCGACGACGGGGTGCTGATCCGCGACGTCGGCATCCCGGGATTCCTGCGCGTCACCATCGGACTCGAGTCGGAGAACGACGCCTTCCTGGCTGCCAGCCGGAGGGCTGGTCATGGCCGGGCCAGCAAGTCGATAGGAGCGTCATGACCACCGACCGCCGTGCCCGGCTAGAGCGCAAGACCCGCGAGTCCGACATCGTCGTCGATCTGAACCTCGATGGCACCGGCGAGGTCAGCATCGACACCGGCGTGCCGTTCTTCGACCACATGCTGACCGCATTGGGCAGCCACGCCAGTTTCGATCTGATGATCACCGCCCGCGGTGACGTCGACATCGAGGCACACCACACCGTCGAGGACACCGCGATCGTGCTGGGGCAGGCACTCGGTCAGGCACTCGGGGACAAGAAGGGCATCCGCCGCTTCGGTGACGCGTTCATCCCGATGGACGAGACCCTGGCGCACGCGGCCGTCGACGTGTCCGGTCGGCCCTACTTCGTGCACACCGGCGAACCGGAGTACCTCGTCGACTTCACCATCGCCGGATCCGGGGTGCCGTACCACACCGTGATCAACCGGCACGTCTTCGAGTCGCTGGCACTCAACGCCAAGATCGCACTGCATGTGCGCACCATCTACGGCCGCGATCCGCACCACATCACCGAAGCCGAGTACAAGGCCGTGGCCCGCGCCCTGCGTCAGGCCGTCGAGCCGGATCCCCGCGTCGCCGGCGTGCCGTCCACCAAAGGCGTTCTGTGACAAAAGTTGTCGTCCTGGACTACGGCTCGGGCAATCTGCGCTCGGCGCAGCGTGCATTGGAACGAACCGGTGCCGACGTCACGGTGACCGCCGACCGGTCCGCCGCACTGGCCGCGGACGGACTGGTGGTGCCCGGGGTCGGCGCGTTCGAGGCGTGCATGGCCGGGCTCCGCGGTATCGGCGGTGACGAGATCATCGCCGAGCGGGTGGCCGCCGGTCGTCCGGTCCTGGGAGTCTGCGTCGGCATGCAGATCCTTTTCGCCCGCGGTGTCGAATTCGGCGTCCAGAGCACCGGCTGCGGCCAGTGGCCGGGATCGGTGACCAAGCTCGACGCCCCGGTGATCCCGCACATGGGCTGGAACACCGTGGAGGCCGCGGCGGGCAGCCGGCTGTTCAAGGGTCTCGACGCCGGCACCCGGTTCTACTTCGTGCACTCCTACGCCGCGCAGAAGTGGGAGGGCGACACCGACGCGCTGCTCACCTGGGCCACCCATCACGTGCGTTTCCTGGCGGCCGTCGAGGACGGCCCGCTGTCGGCGACGCAATTTCATCCGGAGAAGAGCGGTGACGCCGGTGCGGCGTTGCTCATGAATTGGGTTGAGGGACTGTGACAGAGCTGATTTTGCTACCCGCTGTTGACGTCGTCGAGGGCCGCGCTGTGCGCCTGGTGCAGGGTAAGGCCGGCAGTGAGACCGAGTACGGTTCGGCGCTGGAGGCCGCGCTGCAGTGGCAGCGCGACGGTGCCGAGTGGATCCACCTGGTGGACCTCGACGCCGCCTTCGGTAGGGGCTCCAACCGCGAACTGCTCGCCGAACTCGTCGGACAACTCGACGTGAAGGTCGAACTGTCCGGTGGTATCCGTGACGACGAGTCGCTGCGGGCCGCGCTGGCCACCGGCTGCGCCCGGGTCAATGTCGGTACCGCGGCCCTGGAGAACCCGCAGTGGTGTGCCCGGGCCATCGCCGAACACGGCGAGAAGGTAGCCGTCGGTCTGGACGTGCAGATCGTCGACGGTGAGCACCGGCTTCGCGGACGCGGCTGGGAGACCGACGGCGGTGACCTGTGGCAGGTGCTGGAACGCCTTGACAGCGAAGGCTGTTCGCGGTTCGTGGTCACCGACGTCACCAAGGACGGCACTCTGACCGGGCCCAACCTGGACCTGTTGGAGGGCGTCGCCGAGTGCACCGATGCGCCGGTGATCGCCTCCGGCGGGGTGTCCAGCATCGACGACCTGCGTGCCATCGCGACGCTGACGCACTGCGGAGTCGAGGGGGCCATCGTCGGCAAGGCGCTCTATGCAGGCCGGTTCACCCTTCCCGAAGCCCTGGATGCGATGAAGTCGGCGGTGAACCGCTAAGTGCCCGCCGCTGATCCTTCTGGCCTCGATCTCGAGGCTCTGGTCGCCGACGCGGCGGCGATTCTCGACGAGGCCGCACTGCCCTTCCTGGCGGGTCACCGCGCCCAGTCCGCGGTGCAGAAGAAGGGCAACGACTTCGCCACCGAGGTGGACCTCGCCATCGAACGACAGGTGGTAGCCGCACTCGAGGAGACCACCGGGATCGGGGTGCACGGCGAGGAGTTCGGTGGGGCCGCACTCGACGCCGAATGGGTCTGGGTGCTCGACCCCATCGACGGCACGTTCAACTACGCGGCCGGATCGCCGATGGCGGCCATCCTGCTCGGATTGCTGCGCGACGGCGAACCGGTGGCCGGGCTCACCTGGCTGCCGTTCGTCGATCAGCGCTACACGGCCATCAAGGGCGGACCGCTGTTGGTCAACGGCATCGACCACCCGCCACTGGCCCGCACCTCGCTGGCCGATTCGATCGTCGGATTCGGCACCTTCAACGTCGAATGGGGCGGCCGGTTCCCGGGCCGCTACCGGCTCTCGGCGCTGGAGAACATCAGCCGGGTCTGCTCGAAGATGCGCATGCACGGCTCGACCGGAATCGACATGGCCTACGTCGGGGCCGGAATCCTGGGCGCCTCAGTCAGTTTCGGCGGCCATGTCTGGGATCACGCCGCGGGGGTGGCACTGGTGCGGGCGGCCGGCGGTGAGGTCACCGACCTGGCCGGCCGGCCCTGGACCGTCGAGACCCGTTCGACGCTGACCGCCGCGCCGGGCGCGCACGAGCAGGTGCTGGAGATCCTGAACAGCCTCGGCGCGCCGGAGGAATACCGCTGATGGATCCACTGTCAAACCTCGCTGTGCGGGTTATTCCGTGCCTGGACGTCGATGCCGGCCGGGTGGTCAAGGGCGTCAACTTCGAGAACCTGCGCGATGCCGGCGACCCGGTCGAACTCGCCGCGGTCTACGACGCCGAGGGCGCCGACGAACTGACCTTCCTGGACGTCACCGCTTCGTCGTCGGGCCGGGCAACCATGCTTGAGGTGGTTCGGCGCACCGCCGAGCAGGTGTTCATCCCCTTGACCGTCGGCGGCGGCGTGCGTGCGGTAGCCGATGTCGACGCACTGCTGCGGGCGGGTGCGGACAAGGTCTCGGTCAACACCGCCGCGATCGCCCGGCCGGAACTTCTGGCCGAACTGGCGCGGCAGTTCGGATCGCAGTGCATCGTGCTGTCGGTGGACGCCCGCACGGTGCCGGAGGGTTCGGCGCCCACGCCGTCGGGTTGGGAGGTCACCACCCACGGCGGCCGGCAGGGCACCGGCATCGACGCGGTCGAATGGGCAACGCGCGGAGCCGAACTCGGCGTCGGCGAGATCCTGCTGAACTCGATGGACACCGACGGCACCAAGGCCGGCTTCGACCTGCCGATGCTGCGCGCGGTGCGCGCGGCCGTCACGGTTCCGGTGATCGCCAGCGGGGGAGCCGGGGCGCCTGAGCATTTCGCGCCGGCGGTGCAGGCAGGCGCCGATGCGGTGCTGGCCGCCAGCGTCTTCCACTTCGGTGAGCTGACTATCGGTGAGGTGAAGGCCGCGATGGCCCGCGAAGGGATCACCGTCCGATGAGCGCCGGCGAAGAGGACAAATCAGATTCCGGTCCGATGACCCTCGATCCCGCAATTGCCAAGCGGCTCAAGCGCAATGCCGACGGACTGTTCGCCGCCGTCGCCCAGGAACGCGGCACCGGCAAGGTCCTGATGGTGGCCTGGATGGACGACGCTGCGCTGGCCCGCACACTGGCGACCCGCGAGGCCACCTACTTCTCCCGCTCCCGCGGCGAGCAGTGGGTCAAGGGCGCGACGTCCGGACACACCCAGTACGTGCACTCGGTGCGACTGGACTGCGACGGTGACACCGTGCTGCTCGAGGTCGACCAGCAGGGCGGGGCGTGTCACACCGGCGATCACACCTGCTTCGACGCCGACCTTCTGCTCTGAGAGCGTCGCTCAGCGCTTGTCGGACTTGGCCGCCCGCAGCGCCTTGAGCCGGCGTTCCTCGACGAGCACGTTCTGAAAGTTCTCCCGTTCGGCGACCAGCCACTCCGGCTGGTCCTCGAGCAGGGCTTTGATCTCATCGGTGGTAAGCGCCTCGGTGACGCCGCCGCGGGTCAGACCGGAGATCGTGATACCCAGCTTGGCGGCCACCAGGTTCTTCGGGTGCGGCCCGTTCTTGCGCAGATCTGACAGCCACTGCGGCGGGTCGGCCTGCAGGGCGGCGAGCTCGGTGCGGGTGATCGGGTTCTGCTGGAACTCAGCAGGCGTCGCTTGCAGGTACACATCCAGCTTCTTGGCCGCCGTCGCGGGCTTCATGGACTGTGGATCGGGCCTGCTCATGCGGTCAAGGGTATCGGTAACCTGATGCGGTGTCCGAACCCGATTCGGTTAATGGGCCCTCTCTCACCGTCGGTTACGTCCCCGGTGGGACACCGGCGAAGTGGGCGCGCAACTGGGCCCAGCGTCACCCCGCGGAGACGCTGACGCTGAGCGCTGTCACAGCGGCCGGCGCCGCCGGCGCGGTGCGAACCGGAGCCGTCGACGTGGCACTGCTGCGGCTACCCACCGACACCACCGGACTGGCGGTGATCCCGCTCTACGAGGAGACGACGGTGGTCGTGGTGCCGGCCGACCACCTGCTGTCCGCGGCCGATGAGGTCACCGCCGCGGACCTCGACGGTGAGCCTCGGCTGGTGCCCCTCGACGACGTCGTCGACTGGCCGGGTGCCCCCGGAACGCCGGTCGATCACCGGCCCGAAACCACTGAGGCCGCAACCGAACTCGTTGCTGCCGGACTCGGTGTGCTCATCGTTCCGCAGTCACTGGCCCGGCTGCACCACCGCAAGGATCTGACCTATCGACCGATCACCGACGCGCCCGCCTGCCCGGTGGCACTGGCCGTGCCGGCGGGCACACAGGGCGAACTCGTCGAGGAGTTCATCGGGATCGTGCGGGGTCGCAAGCCCGGCTCGTCGCGGGGGCAGGCCCGGCAGGCACCCAAGCGCAGCGCCCGGGAGAAGACCCTGGCCAAGCAGGCCGCCCGCGCGGCGACCGCGAAAGCCGCCAAGCGCCGGCGCTGACTCAGGCGGTCTTGCGGGCCCGCAGCACGTCCAGCGCCTTGTCGGCGTGGGTGTCCATGTTGATCTCGCTGGAGATCACCTCGAGCACTGTGCGGTCGGTGTCGATGACGAACGTGGTGCGCTTGACCGGAAGGAACTTGCCCAGCAGGCCGCGCTTCACGCCGAACAGATCGGCGACCCGGCCGTCGGCGTCGGACAGCAGCGGGTAGTCGAACCGCTGGGAGTCGGAGAACTTGGCCTGCTTGGACACCGCGTCGGTGCTGATCCCCACCCGGGAGGCGCCGACGGTGGCGAACTCGCCGGCCAGATCGCGGAAGTGGCAGGCCTCCTTGGTGCAGCCCGGCGTCATCGCCGCAGGGTAGAAGAACAAAACGATCGGCCCGTCGGCCAGCAGGCCGGACAGCGATCGCACGGTTCCGGTCTGGTCCGGCAACTCGAAATCAGGGACGCGGTCACCAGTCTTCATGGGGCCACGCTATCGCCGGTCGGCGGTAATGAACAGTTCTGGGAAGATGATCGGGTGCAGTCCACCCTCGCCAGCACCACCACCCGCGACGAGTTCCGGGCATTGGCCGCCGAACACCGGGTGGTCCCGGTGACCCGAAAGGTGCTCGCCGACAGCGAGACGCCGTTGTCGGCCTACCGCAAGCTCGGCGCCGACCGTCCCGGCACCTTCCTGCTGGAGTCCGCCGAGAACGGCCGGTCCTGGTCGAGGTGGTCGTTCATCGGCGCCGGGGCGCCCTCGGCGCTGACCGTGCGCGACGGTCAGGCGGTCTGGCTCGGTGCGGTCCCGGAAGGGGCGCCCACCGGCGGCGACCCGCTGGAGGTGCTGCAGCAGACGGTCAACCTGCTCGCGACCGGACCGCTGGAGGGCATGCCGCCGCTGTCCGGCGGGATGGTGGGCTTCTTCGCCTACGACTTCGTCCGCCGTCTCGAGCGACTGCCCAAACTGGCCGTCGACGACCTCAATCTGCCCGACATGCTGCTGCTGCTGGCCACCGACATCGCCGCGGTCGACCATCACGAGGGCACCATCACGTTGATCGCCAACGCGGTGAACTGGAACGGCACCGACGAGCGGGTCGACGAGGCCTACGACGACGCGGTGCGGCGTCTCGATGTGATGACCAAGGCGCTGGGGCAGCCGCTGCCGTCCAGCGTGGCGACCTTCGCCCGGCCCGTCCCGCAGCACCGCTCGCAGCGCACGGTCGAGGAGTACGGAGCGATCGTGGACAAGCTCGTCGGCGAGATCGAGGCCGGCGAGGCGTTCCAGGTTGTGCCGTCCCAGCGCTTCGAGATGGACACCGACGCCGACCCGATCGACGTCTACCGGATGCTGCGGGTCACCAACCCCAGCCCGTACATGTACCTGGTGCACATTCCCAATGACCAAGGGGAGACGGCATTTTCGATCGTCGGGTCCTCTCCGGAGGCCTTGGTGACGGTGCAGGACGGCTGGGCTACCACCCATCCGATCGCCGGAACCCGGTGGCGCGGGCACACCGAGGAGGAGGACCAGCTCCTGGAGAAGGAACTGCTCTCCGACGAGAAGGAACGTTCCGAGCATCTGATGCTGGTCGATCTCGGCCGCAACGATCTGGGCCGGGTCTGCGTGCCGGGCACGGTCCGGGTGGAGGACTACAGCCACATCGAGCGCTACAGCCACGTCATGCACATCGTCTCCACCGTCACCGGCCAACTCGCCGACGGCCGCACCGCGCTGGACGCCGTCACCGCCTGCTTCCCGGCCGGCACCCTGTCCGGCGCGCCGAAGGTGCGCGCCATGGAACTCATCGAAGAGGTCGAGAAGACCCGCCGCGGTCTCTACGGCGGCGTGGTCGGCTACCTCGACTTCGCCGGCAACGCCGACTTCGCGATCGCCATCCGCACCGCGCTGATGCGCGACGGCACCGCCTACGTCCAGGCCGGCGGCGGCGTGGTCGCCGACTCCAACGGGCCCTACGAGTACAACGAGGCCACCAACAAGGCCAAGGCGGTGCTGGCCGCCATCGCCGCCGCCGGGACGCTGGCCGCCCCGTGAACCGGTCTGGGCCGAGCCGGTCCGCGCTGCGCATCGCCCAACTCCTGCTGATGATCGCGGCCCTGGGACTGTGGGTGGCCTCCCGGATGTCGTGGGTGTCGGTTCGCTCCGCTGACGGACTCGGGCCGGAGCGGACCACGGACCTCAACGGGGCGGCCTGGTCCAACGCGCTGCTGCCCCTGGCGCTGTTGTTGCTGGCCGCCGCGCTGGCCGGACTGGCAGTGCGCGGTCTGTGGCTGCGGTTGGTCGCGGTGCTGGTGGCCGGCACCTGCCTGGCCCTGGGCTATCTGGGCGTGAGCTTGTTCATCACCCCGGACGTCGGCCCGCGCGGCGCGGCCCTGGCCGGGGTTCCGATCTTCACGCTGGTGCACAGCGAGCGTCACCTGACCGGTGCGGTCATCACCCTGATCGCCGCGTTCGCCGCACTGGCGGCCGCGGGCCTGATGATGCGTGCCGCCGCGGCCGCGGCCCATCCCTCGGCGGGTTCGGCCCCAGCGGGTTCGGCCACAGCGGGTTCGGCCCCGGCGGGTGCCGCATCTGAACCAGGCCGGAGCGGAATCTCCGAACGCGGGATGTGGGATGCCCTCGATGAGGGGCGCGATCCCACCGACGGGGATCCCACAGGCGGGGGTCCCACCCCGGACGAGGGGCGGTGACAGCGGGTGGCCACGGTTTGGATACCCTTTGACGAACAGCGACGGGGCCGTCTCGCGAGACGGCGACGGGACCGTCCGACAGCGTCAAAGGGGACCAGCACGTCATGAGTTCGGCAACTGTGCTCGACTCCATTCTTGAGGGGGTCCTGGCCGACGTTGCCGCGCGTGAAGCGCAGGTCAGCCTGGCCGAGGTGAAGGCCGCCGCCGAGGCGGCGCCGGCTCCGCGCGACGTGATGGCGGCTCTGCGCAAACCCGGCATCGGTGTGATCGCGGAAGTCAAGCGCGCCAGCCCGTCCAAAGGTGAACTCGCCCCGATCTCCGATCCGGCGGAACTGGCCCGCGCCTACGAGGCCGGCGGCGCCCGGGTGATCAGTGTGCTGACCGAGGAACGCCGGTTCAAGGGCTCGCTGGCCGACCTGGATGCGGTGCGCGCGGCGGTGAACATTCCGGTGCTTCGCAAGGACTTCATCATTCGGCCGTACCAGATCCACGAGGCCCGGGCGCACGGCGCGGACATGCTGCTGCTGCTGGTGGCCGCCCTGGATCAACCGGCGCTGGAGTCGATGCTGGAGCGCACCGAGTCGCTGGGGATGACGGCACTGGTCGAGGTGCACACCGAGGACGAGACCAACCGTGCGCTGCAAGCCGGCGCACGGGTGATCGGCGTCAACGCCCGCGACCTCAAGACTCTCGACGTCGACCGCAACTGCTTCGGGCGCATCGCGCCGGGCCTGCCGTCGAACATCATCCGGGTGGCCGAGTCCGGCGTGCGCGGGCCGGCCGATCTGCTGGCCTACGCCGGTGCCGGCGCGGACGCTGTGCTGGTCGGCGAGGGTCTGGTGACCAGCGGCGATCCCCGCACCGCAGTGTCCGACCTGGTGACCGCCGGAGCACACCCGTCGTGCCCCAAACAGGCTCGATGACGTCGTTCTGACATGGCTGACACGTCCACACCCAATCTGCCTCGGATGAGTGCAGCGATCGCCGAGCACACCGCCCACGATCCTGACGCCCGCGGCCACTTCGGCGTCTACGGCGGGCGCTACGTGCCCGAAGCGTTGATGGCGGTCATCGAGGAGGTCACCGCCGCCTACGAGAAGGCGCGCACCGACCAGAGTTTCCTCGACGAACTCGACCGGTTGCAGACCCATTACGCCGGCCGGCCGTCGCCGCTCTACGAGGCGTCCCGGCTGTCCGAACACGCCGGCGGCGCGCGGATCTTCCTCAAGCGCGAAGACCTCAACCACACCGGCTCGCACAAGATCAACAACGTGCTCGGGCAGGCGATGCTGGCCAAGAAGATGGGTAAGACCCGGGTGATCGCCGAGACCGGCGCCGGTCAGCACGGCGTGGCCACCGCCACCGCGTGCGCGCTGCTCGGGCTGGAATGCGTCATCTACATGGGCGCCGTCGACACCGCCCGCCAGGCTCTCAACGTGGCGCGGATGCGTCTACTGGGCGCGGAAGTGGTTGCGGTGCAGTCGGGTTCGAAAACCCTCAAGGACGCGATCAACGACGCGTTCCGAGACTGGGTGACCAACGCCGATCGTACCTACTACTGCTTCGGCACCGCGGCCGGCCCGCACCCGTTCCCGTTGATGGTTCGGGATTTCCAGCGTGTCATCGGCATGGAGGCGCGCGCCCAGATCCTTTCCCAGGCTGGCCGGCTTCCCGACGTGGTGACGGCCTGCATCGGCGGGGGATCCAACGCGATCGGCATCTTCCACGCCTTCCTCGACGACCCGACGGTCCGACTGGTCGGGTTCGAGGCTGCCGGCGACGGGGTGGAGACCGGCCGGCATGCGGCCACCTTCACCGGCGGAACCCCGGGTGCGTTCCAGGGCTCCTACTCCTACCTGTTGCAGGACCGGGAAGGCCAGACCGTCGAATCCCATTCCATCTCAGCGGGATTGGACTACCCGGGCGTCGGACCCGAGCACGCCTTCCTCAAGGACCTCGGCCGCGCCGAGTACCGGCCGATCACCGACACCGAGGCCATGGAGGCCTTCCGGCTGCTGTGCCGGCTGGAGGGCATCATCCCGGCGATCGAGTCCGCACACGCGGTGGCCGGAGCAATCAAACTGGCGGCCGAACTCGGTCCGGAGTCGATCATCGTGATCAACCTCTCCGGGCGCGGAGACAAGGACGTGGAGACGGCCGCCCGGTGGTTCGGACTGCTCGACCCATCGGGTTTGGGCGCAGCCGGCACGGGCGTCTCATGACCGTGCAGCACAGCCCGGCCGGTCGGCTGGGCCCCATCTTCGCCGCTTGCCGTTCCGAGTCCAGGGCGGCTCTCATCGGCTATCTGCCGACCGGCTATCCCGACGTGCCGACCTCGATCGAGGCGATGGTCGCGATGAGCGCCGACTGCGACATCATCGAGGTGGGCGTTCCCTATTCCGATCCGGGTATGGACGGGCCGGTGATCGCCTCGGCCACCGAGATCGCACTGCAGCGCGGTGTCCGGATCGGCGACACCTTGCGCGCGGTGGAGGCGATCAGCGGCGCGGGCGGCAACGCCGTGGTGATGACCTACTGGAATCTGGTGCTGCACTACGGCATTGACGCCTTCGCCCGGGATCTGGCCGCGGCCGGCGGGCTTGGCCTGATCACTCCCGACCTGATCCCCGACGAGGCCGACCAGTGGATCGCCGCATCCGAGCGGCACGATCTGGACCGCATCTTCCTGGTGGCGCCGTCGTCGACTCCGGAGCGGCTGGCCCGCACCGTGGAAGCCTGCAGGGGTTTCGTCTACGCCGCCTCCACGATGGGTGTGACCGGAGCCCGCGATGTCGTCTCCAACGCGGCGCCGGATCTGGTGCGCCGGGTGCGTGAGGTCTCCGACATCCCGGTCGGGGTCGGTCTCGGGGTGCGATCGAGGGAGCAGGCGGCCGAGATCGCCCGTTTCGCGGACGGTGTGATTGTCGGGTCGGCGTTGGTGTCGGCGCTGAGTGACGGTGTGCCCGCGGTACAGGCCCTGACCGGGGAACTGGCTGCCGGGGTGCGAGAGAAGGTGCCTGCTTAGTGACGACGACAGTGCTTGCCTACTTCCCGAGTCCTGCACAGGGTGTGTGGCACCTGGGTCCGATCCCGATCCGGGCGTACGCCTTGTGCATCATCGCGGGCATCATCGCCGCGCTGGTCATCGGCGACCGCCGCTGGGTGGCCCGCGGCGGCGAGCCCGGTGTCATCTACGACATCGCTTTGTGGGCAGTGCCTTTCGGCCTGATCGGCGGCCGGCTCTACCACCTGATGACCGACTGGCGAACCTACTTCGGCCCCGGCGGTGCCGGAATCGGTGCGGCCCTGCGGATCTGGGAAGGCGGCCTCGGCATCTGGGGCGCCGTCGCTCTCGGCGGTGTGGGCGCCTGGATCGCCTGCCGCCGCAGGGGAATTCCGCTGCCGGCCTTCGGCGACGCCGTCGCGCCCGGCGTCGTTCTGGCGCAGGCGATCGGCCGGCTGGGCAACTACTTCAACCAGGAGCTCTACGGTCGCGAGACAACCGTGCCCTGGGGCATGGAGGTCTTCTACCGCCGTGATGCGGCCGGCATGGTCGACGTGCACTCCCTCGACGGTGTGTCCACCGGCCAGGTGGCCGCCGTCGTCCATCCCACGTTCCTCTACGAGCTGCTGTGGAACGTGCTGGTGTTCTTCCTCCTGCTGTGGGCGGACCGCAAGTTCCGGTTGGGCCACGGCCGGCTGTTCGCCCTCTACGTCGCGGCCTACTCGGTGGGACGGTTCTGGGTCGAGCTGATGCGCGACGACGCCGCGACGCATATCGCCGGCATCCGGATCAACGTCTTCACCGCGACCTTCGTGTTCATCGGCGCCGTGGTGTACATCCTGCTGGCGCCCAAGGGGCGTGAGGATCCGGCGACGCTGCAGGGCGATCAACCGCTTGCCCCCGATGAGGACGAGTCGCCGTTCGAGGAGTGGACCGAGGACCTGGTGTCCGCGGTCAAGGGCAGCGGGATCGTTGCCGCGGCCACCGTCGCCGGTGAACATGAACGCGAGGACGCCGCGGCCGTCGGCGACGTCAGCGCCGAGGACCTCACCCCGGACTTCGTCGAGGCCCCGGAAATCATCGAGGATGAGGCGGAGGACGCCACCGAGTTCATCGAGGCCGTGCAGGCCGAGGAGGCCGGCGTCGAGGCGCGGCTGGAATCCGAACTCGCTGAATCCGAGGCCGCTGAATCCGAGGCCGCTGAATCCGAAGCCGCTGAATCTGAGCCGCAGACCGAAGTCATCGCCACGGAAGCGTTGTCGGACGAGGCTGCCGGGGATGACCAGACGGTGGTGGTCTACGAGAGCACGCCGGATACCCACCACGAGACCGTTGTGGTCTACGAGTCGGCGGATGACGCGGCCGACGAGGTTCACATCGAGCCCGAGCCCGAGCCGGAGACTCCGGTCGAGCCGGAGCCGGAGCCCGAGCCAGAGCCAGAGCCCGAGCCGGAGGTCGAGGTTGAGGCCGCGGACGAGACTGATGTCGAGGCCGCGGACGAGGCCGATGTCGAGATCATCGCCGAGCCTGCACCGGCGAAGGCCGGGTTCGGTGCGACGATGCGCCGCCTGCTGTGGGGCGTCAAGGCCAACAGCGGCGACTAGCCTGATGTCATGACCGAGGCGCAATTGCGGGGTGCTGAGCGCACCCGGCGCTATGGCGGACTCGGCGCTGGCGGGCTGGGCGCCGGCGCACTCGGACTGGGCGCCCTCACCTACGTCGGAATGGTCGATCCGCACCGGCCCGGTTCGCTGTTCCCGGCCTGCCCGTTCAAACTGCTCACCGGCTGGAACTGTCCGGCCTGCGGCGGTCTGCGGATGACCCACGATCTGCTGCACGGTGATCTGGCCGCCGCCGTCACCGACAACCTCTATCTCCTTGCCGGCTTGCCGATACTGGCGCTGTGGTGGCTCTGGCGTCGCCGGCACGGACAGCGGGCGTTCACCCCGACGGTTCTGGTGTTGATCGCGGTCACAGCCGTGGTGTGGACGGTCGTTCGCAACCTGCCCGGTTTCCCGTTGGTTCCAACGCTGTTCCCCTCGTAGCCACGACGGGTCCAGGCTTCGCGTCTATGCTCAGCGCGTGACTCGTCGCGGCAAGATCGTCTGCACCCTAGGACCGGCCACCAGCACCGATGAGATGGTCAGGGCCCTCGTCGAAGCCGGGATGGACGTGGCTCGGCTGAACTTCAGCCACGGTGACCACGCCGACCATGAGGCCGCCTACCGGCTGGTCCGGGCCGCCTCCGAAGCCACCGGGCACGCCGTCGGCATCCTCGCCGATCTGCAGGGCCCGAAGATCCGTCTCGGCCGCTTCGCCGAGACGAAGACCGTGTGGGCCAACGGGGAGACGGTGCGGATCACGGTCGAGGAGTGCGAGGGCACTCACGACCGCGTCTCGACCACCTACAAGCAACTCGCCCAGGACGCCCGCCCGGGGGACCGGCTGTTGATCGATGACGGCAAGGTCGGTCTGGTGGTCGAGGCGGTCGACGGCAATGACGTCGTCTGCGCGGTGACCGAAGGCGGGCCGGTCAGCAACAACAAGGGTCTGTCCATGCCGGGTATGGCCGTGTCCGTACCGGCCCTGTCCGAGAAGGACATTGCGGATCTCGAGTTCGCGCTGAAGCTCGGTGTGGACATCGTCGCGCTGTCCTTCGTCCGGTCACCGTCGGACGTCGAACTGGTGCACGCGGTGATGGACCGCGTCGGCCGGCGCGTCCCCGTGGTGGCCAAACTCGAGAAGCCCGAAGCAGTCGAGGACCTCGAGGCAATCGTGCACGCCTTCGACGCGGTGATGGTCGCCCGCGGCGACCTCGGTGTTGAGCTGCCGCTCGAAGAGGTCCCGCTGGTTCAGAAGCACGCCATCGAGATCGCCCGGGAGAACGCCAGGCCCGTGATCGTCGCCACCCAGATGCTGGAGTCGATGATCGAGAACTCCCGGCCCACCCGCGCCGAGGCCTCCGACGTAGCCAACGCCATCCTCGACGGCGCCGACGCGGTGATGCTGTCCGGCGAGACTTCCGTCGGCAAGTTTCCGCTGGAGGCCGTCCGCACCATGGCGCGGATCATCACCCGGATCGAACAGGACTCCACCGGCGCGCCGCTGAATCACGTGCCGCGCACCAAGCGCGGCGTCATCTCGTATGCCGCCCGCGATATCGGCGAGCGGCTCGACGCCAAGGCGCTGATCGCCTTCACCTCATCCGGGGACACCGTGCGCAGGCTGGCCCGCCTGCACAGCCGGATTCCGCTGCTGGCATTCGTGACGGAGCCGGAACTGCGCAACCGGCTGGCGCTGAGCTGGGGAACCGAGACGTTCATCGTCCCCGAAGCCGACAGCACCGACGCGATGATCCGGCAGGTCGACCACGCGCTGCTGAAACTCGGCCGCTACCAACGCGGCGACCTCGTCATCATCGTCGCTGGCGCGCCGCCGGGCACAGTAGGCTCGACCAACCTGATCCATGTGCACCGGATCGGGGAGGACGACCACTAGCGGACCGGGAGAATCGACACGTGGCCAGAGCGGACTTCGACGATCTGCTCGCCATCCTGGAATTGACCCCGATCCGCGACGACGTGTTCGCCGGACGGCATCCGCGCAAGAACCCGATCCGCACCTTCGGCGGCCAGCTGATGGCCCAGGCGTTCGTCGCCGCCAGTCGCACGCTGTCCAACCCGCTGCCGCCCAGTGCGCTGTCGGTGCACTTCATCGCCGGCGGTGACCCGGCCTCCGACATCGAGTTCCACGTGTTCCGGCTGCGCGATGAGCGCCGGTTCGCCAACCGCCGCGTCGACGCCATGCAGGACGGCAAGCTGCTGGCCACCGCGCTGGTGTCGTACCTGTCCGGTGGGCACGGGCTGGAACACAACTTCGACATGCCGGCGGTGCCCGAACCGCACGGGCTGCCGACCATCGACGACCTGCTCGTCGGTTACGAGAAGGTGGTCCCGCACTTCGCCGAGGCGATGCGGCCGATCGAGTGGCGCTACACCAACGACCCGGCCTGGGTGATGCGGGACAAGGGGGAGCGGCTGGCCCGCAACCGGGTCTGGATGAAGGCCGACGGCGACATTCCCGACGACCCGGTGCTGCACACCGCCGCGATGGTCTACTCCTCGGACACCACGGTGCTCGATTCGATCATCACCACCCATGGACTGTCCTGGGGGTGGGACCGCATCTTCGCGGTGACCATCAACCACTCGGTGTGGTTCCACCGGCAGGTCGACTTCTCCGACTGGGTGCTCTACTCCACCGGATCACCGGTCGCCGCCGAGTCCCGCGGCCTGGGTATGGGGCACTTCTTCGATCAGGCCGGCCAGGTCGTCGCGACGGTGGCCCAGGAGGGCATCGTCAAGCACTTCCCGGGAAAGTGACGACGCGAGATCGACACCAGGGCTGTCGCGGCCGAAGATTCACAGCCGTGGGGTCGATCTCGCGAAGGCTTTAGCGGACCGGGGTCCTGGTCTGGCTGAACTGGTTCTCCACCGACTGGCGGAACTCGTCTGAGCACTCCTGGACCGCGGTGCGGTCCTGCCCGGCCTGCTGCAGGCAGTCGAAATACCCGCCCGCGCCGACCTCTTTGAACATGCCGACCCAGATCGCGATGAACACCAGTCCCGCGATGATCGACAGCACGCCGAGGATGATTCCGGCCAGGGCGACACCGCCGTTGTTGGCCTCGCCCCGGCGCACCCGGTTGCGGCCGAGGAATCCGAGGATCACCGCGACGATGCCCAGAATGACCCCGCCGGCCACTGAGAACGATCCGAGCAGTCCGATGATCGCGACGACGAGTGCCGCGACGCCCAGGCCGTTACGGATGACGGGCGGGGTGGGGTAGTAGTCGCCGTAGGACGTCGGTGGCGGCGGGTACCCACCGGTGTAAGGGCCACCTGTGTAGGGACCACTGGGCGGTCCAGGCGGATACGAATAGGGATACGGCGCTGAACCGGGCGGGGGTGAGCTGACGGGCGTCGCCTCGGGTTTGCCCTGCCAATCCGGAGTCTGGGTCATCGCTCGCATTTCGTGTCACGCGGGAAGGAGATGGTCACCCGAGATTACCCGCCGGGAGGGCCGCAAAAAGAAAGGGCGCGGATCGATGACGGCTCAGCCGTCGCGATCCGCGCCCTTCGCGGTTTGTCGGGTGGGGCTTAGCGGGCGGCGAGTGCTTCGCCGACGGCGCTGCGCACCTCATTGCCGGCCTTGCGGATGCCGAAGGAGGCGACGATCTCCATCACGCCCAGGATGATCAGCCAGATACCGGTCACCAGGGTCAGCGTCGCCAGCGAGGAGATCGGGTAGGACATCACGATCACACCGGCGATCAGGGTGATGACGCCCAGGAAGATCTGCCAGCCGCGGCCAGGGGTCCCCGGCTCGCTGATGGCAGCAGCGGCTTCGGCGACGCCCCGGAAGATGAAGCCGATGCCGATCCAGATGGCCAGCAGCAACACCGAGTTGCCGATGCTCTTGAAGCAGAGCACGGCCAGCACCAGGGATGCGGCGCCACTGACGAACAGCAGCGCCCGGCCGCCGCCGGAGATGTGCAGGGTGAAGGCGTGGAAGACCTGTGAGATGCCGGTCACCAGCAGGTAGGCGCCGAAGAAGATGGCCGCGAGCACGATCGTCTCATCGGGCCACTTCAGCACCATCGCGCCGAGGACGACCGACAGGATGCCGGTCAGCAGGATTGACTTCCATAGGTGGCCGGCCAGCGGTCCACTAGAGGTGTTTGTCATGGCGGCAGCGTACCCACTGTGGCGTCAATTTCCGCCTTCGGGCAGGTCACGATTTGGCATGTGAGCAGGCCAGCTATGGCGATGCCCGGTACTTTGCGTTCGGATCGGTTAGTGTCCCGCCAACGGCAATTTCATCGGAAAGGGCAACTGTGGTCACAGCTCGCGAAAATGGGGTTCGTTGGTGGCAGGCCGCGGTGGTCGTCGCCGCCGTAGGCGCCGTCACTCTGTCCGGTTGTTCCAAGAGCGGAGAGTCCGGTTCGGGCTCGGCCGCCGGCGGCGCCAGTGTCTCGGCCAAGAAGGTCGACGAGATCGCCGCCTCGGTACCCGATGACATCAAGAGCACCGGCAAACTGGTCGTCGGCGTGAACATCCCCTACGCCCCGAACGAGTTCAAGGACGCCAGCGGCAAGATCGTCGGGTTCGACGTCGACCTGATGAACGCTGTGGCCTCCACGATGGGCCTGACCGCGGACTTCCGTGAGGCCGACTTCGCCAAGATCATCCCGTCGATCCAGCAGGGCACCTTCAACGTCGGTATGTCGTCGTTCACCGATACCAAGGAGCGCCAGGCGTCCGTCGACTTCGTCGACTACTTCACCGCCGGCATCCAGTGGGCCAAGCGTCCCGGCACCGAGATCGACCCCAACGACGCCTGCGGCAAGAAGGTCGCCGTCCAGGCGACCACCGTCGAGGAGACCGACGAGCTTCCGGGCAAGAGCAAGAAGTGCGTCGACGCCGGCAAGCCGGAGATCCAGATCCTCAAGTTCGACAGCCAGGATGCCGCCACCAACGCCGTGATCCTGGGCCAGGCCGATGCGATGTCGGCTGATTCGCCGGTCACGGCATACGCGATCAAGCAGAGCAACGGCAAGCTCGAGCCCGCCGGCGACCTCTTCGAGGCGGCGCCCTACGGCTGGCCGGTCAAGAAGGGCTCGCCGCTGGCGCAGTCGATGCTCAAGGCCCTCGAGCACCTGATCGCAAGCGGTGACTACAAGAGCATCGCCACCAACTGGGGTCTCGAGAAGGGCATGCTGGAGAAGCCGGTCATCAACGGCGCCACCAGCTGACTGAGATGACAACGGTCCATCCGGCGGCGGCCGATCCGGCGGCTCCGGCCGCCATCCACGCGGTGCCGTTGCGGCACCCGTGGCGATGGGTCGGGGCGGCGGTCATCGCCGTCCTGGCCGGGCTGTTCATCTACGGCGCGGCCACCAACAAGGCCTACGGGTGGTCCACCTACGCGGAGTATCTGTTCAACGACCGGATCCTGCTCGGAGTCTGGAACACCCTGCAGCTCACCGTCTACGCGATGGTGATCGGCGTCGTCCTGGGCATCGTGCTGTCGGTGATGCGGCTTTCACCCAACCCGGTCTTCCAGGCGGTGGCCTGGGTGTTCCTGTGGATCTTCCGCGGCACCCCGGTCTACGTCCAGCTGGTGTTCTGGGGTCTGATCCCGACGATCTATCAGAACGTCCAACTCGGGGTGCCGTTCGGCCCGTCACTGTTCCACTTCAACCTGCAGGCGCTGTCCATCCCGTTCCTGCTCGCGGTGATCGGGCTGGGCCTCAACGAGGCGGCCTATATGGCCGAAATCATCAGGGCCGGAATCACTTCGGTGCCTGAGGGACAGACGGAGGCCTCCACCGCGCTGGGCATGTCGTGGGGAATGACGATGCGGCGCACCGTGCTTCCGCAGGCGATGCGGGTGATCATTCCGCCCACCGGCAATGAGCTGATCTCGATGCTGAAGACCACCTCGCTGGTGACCGCGGTGCCGTACTCCTACGACCTCTACAGCATCGCCTCGCGGGAGATCGCCGCGCGCATCTTCGAACCGGTGCCGATGCTCTTGGTCGCGGCCACCTGGTACCTGATCGTGACGAGCATCCTGATGGTGGGCCAGTACTACCTGGAGAAGTACTTCTCCAAGGGCATCTCGCGAAAGCTCACCACCAAACAACTCGATGCCTTGGCCAAGGCGCAGAACGAGGCAGGTCACGTATGACCGAGATGGTGAAGGCCGAACAGGTCTGTAAGAGCTTCGGTGCGCTGCAGGTCCTCAAGGGCGTGACGCTGTCTGTCGAGCGCGGGCAGGTGCTGGTTCTGGTGGGCCCGTCCGGTTCGGGCAAGTCGACGTTCCTGCGGTGCATCAACCATCTGGAGACCGTGACGGCCGGCCGGCTCTACGTCGACGGAGACCTGGTCGGCTACCGCGAGAAGGCCGGCAAGCTGCACGAGATGTCCCCTCGCGATGCTGCCAAGCAGCGCCGTGACATCGGCATGGTCTTTCAGCACTTCAACCTCTTCCCGCACCGCACTGCCCTGGACAACATCATCGAGGCGCCTGTGCACGTCAAGGGCGTCAAGAAGGCCGTGGCCACCGAGCGGGCCCGTGAACTGCTCAACCAGGTGGGCCTAGGCGGAAAGGCCGACGCCTACCCGGCCCAGCTGTCCGGCGGTCAGCAGCAGCGGGTGGCGATTGCCCGGGCGCTGGCGATGGACCCCAAGCTGATGCTGTTCGACGAGCCGACCTCCGCGCTGGATCCGGAGTTGGTCGGTGAGGTGCTCGCCGTGATGAAGAAGCTGGCCGCCGCCGGCATGACGATGGTCGTGGTGACCCACGAGATGGGCTTCGCCCGCGAGGTCGCCGACCAATTGGTGTTCATGGACGGCGGGGTGATCGTCGAGAGCGGTCCGCCGCGCGAGGTGTTGGGAAACCCGCAACACGAGCGGACCAAGGCGTTCCTGTCGAAGGTGATGTAGCGCCGCCTCAGATGCGGGTTTCGGTCCGTTCGAAATCAGGGGACGGTTCCGGTATCGCGTCGGTTTTGCGGCCAACCAGGTACCAGGTGCGCATCACGCCCTTGCCCTTGATGTCGACCTCGCCGCGCTCCTCGAGGATGAAATCGTCGCGAAGGCGCTCGAATACGTTCTCCGGCACCTGAATTCGGCCCTCCGGATCGGTGGTCTCCATCCGCGCGGCCACGTTGACCGCATCGCCCCAGACGTCGTAGAAGAACTTGCGCGCCCCAACCACGCCGGCCACCACCGGTCCGGCGGCTATCCCCATCCGCAGCGGGACCAGCTTGCCGCGGGGGTCGCGTAGTCCGGCGACCGCCTTGGACATGTCCAGGGCGAGTTCGGCGATCGCCTGGGTGTGGTCCGGTCGCGGTGTCGGCACACCGCTGACCACCATGTAGGAATCGCCGGTGGTCTTGATCTTCTCCAGGTCGTGCCGGTCCACCAGTCGGTCGAAAGTGGTGTACAGCCGGTCGAGGAACCGGACCAGTTCGGTCGGGGGGATCTCGCTGGCCCGTTCGGTGAACCCGGCGATATCGGCGAAGAGGATCGAGGCGTCGTCGTAGCGGTCGGCGATCACCCCGCGGGCGGGATCCTTGAGCCGCTGGGCCACCTGAGCCGGCAGGATGTTGGCCAGCAGGGCCTCGGAGCGGTCGTATTCCACTTCCATGGCGGCCTCGGCCCGCGCCACCTCCCGCATGGCGTACCAGACGGTGGCGAAGATCATCAGTGAGGCCCCGATGGTGGAGACGACGAATCCCGCGGTCAGAGCCCAGCGCGGCTGCAGTCCGGTGTCATCGGGAACCAGGAACTGCATGGCGATCACCAGTCCTGCGCCGACTGCTGCGGTGATGCTCGCCAGCACCGTGTGTTCGGTGCCGAGCACCAGCACCGCCAGCGACGCCGACACCAGGTAATAGAACTGGACGCCGGAGTCGGTGCCCAGTTCCGAGCCGACGAAGGTCAGCGAGCAGTAGGCGACGGTCACGAAAGTCACTGCGGCGATGATGCTTCCGAACCGGTGCAACAGTGGCATCGCCAGGAACAGCATGGCAATGAAGAGGTTGACCAGGCCGACGTGGAGCACCTTGTCGCCGGTGACGGTCTGAAGCATCCCCAGCGTTGCCGTGACGCCGGCGCCGATCCACGCGGCGATGTTGAGGATCCGCTGCGGGCGGGTGACCGCCTCGGCCCAGTGTTGGTTGCGGGCCGGTGGGCGGCGCTGCATCCGCTCACAGTCCGACCGTCGGAAACGGCCTTCCGGCAATATCCGACCAGCGAATTTCCGCTCGGATCGCACCCGGCAAGCCTAACCTGTGCGCGTGGAAACCCGCGACGACGACGAGAGCGTCCTGGAGAAGGTCGACCACCTGGTCGACGAGGTGCTTGCCACCGACATCGTGCCCACCGAACCGGAGGACCCATGGGAGCGACGTCAGCGCATCCTGGACTCCTGGACGGCGATCATCCTGGCCGTCGCCGCGGTCGCCACGGCGTGGTCGTCCTTCCAGGCCAGCCAGTGGTCGAACGCGCAGTCTGACGCGCAATCGGCCTCGGCCATCCAGCGCAGCGACGCCAACCGGGCGGCCTCGGAGGCCACCAGCGAGTCCGTCGTCGACTCCCAGATGTGGATCTCCTGGGTGGAGGCGGTGGCCTCCGGTCAGAAGGACCGGGCGGGTTTCCTGCGCGACCGCTTCTCGCCGGCCCTTGACCGGGTCCAGAAGGAATGGCTCGGCAGGGTGCCGGTGGACGCCGAGGGGAACCCGGCCACGGTCCCTGACAGCACCCCACTGGACCTGCCGAGCTACGTGGCTCCGGCCCGACTGCGCGCCGATGCGCTATCGGACAAGGCCGAGGAGAGCCTGGCGGCAGCCGACGAGGCCAGCAACCACGCGACCAGTTATGTGATGCTCACGGTGCTGTTCGCGCTGGTGCTGTTCTTCGCCAGCGTGGCCACCAAGTTCACCGCGCCCAAGGTCCAGGTGTCGCTCATCCTGGTGTCGTTGCTGCTGTTGGTGACGACCACGATCCGGATGCTGATCCTGCCGCAGATGTTGTGAGCGCACCCGAGGTCACCGTCGGCTAGAGCAGACGGACCTTGGCGGTCTTGATGTCGTAAACCGCACCGACGATCGTGAAGACGCCGCTCTTCTCCGCCTCGGTCAGCAGTGGGCTGTGGGTGCGGATGTGTTCGATCACCGCGCCGACGTTGCGCACGATGGCGTCGTCGAGTGTCGGCGCGCCGGCGATGCCGGGTTTGATGGCGTCGACGATCGACTGAATATTGGCCCCCGGCGCGGAAGCTTTGAACGCCGCATCAACCGCCCCGCAGTTGGAATGGCCCAGCACCACAAGTGCTTTGGCATTCAACACCGCCTGGCCGTATTCCAGGCTGCCGATATTGGTGGGGGAGTTGGCGATGTTTCCGGCCTCGCGCACCACAAAGATGTCCCCGACGAACTGGTCGAAGATGACTTCCGGCGCCAGGCGGCTGTCGGCGCAGCCCAGGACCATCGCGAACGGTTCCTGGTTCTTCGCGATCCCACTGCTCCACAGGGCGTCGATCTCCGCGGTGTCGCGGATCGCCGGTGTGCGGGCGGCGAAGCGACCGTTGCCGTCCATCAGGACCTTGACCGCCTCGTCGGGCGTCTTCGGCTCGGGCGGGGGTGGCGGCGCCTGTTTGGCGGTCTCACCGGATTTCTTGGGACTGCAGGCCGCCAGCAGTGCGGCCGCAGGCACGGCGCCCAGGAGAAGTCGACGAGAACGGTCCATGCTGGCTCCTTTGTCTGAATCTCCAACGTAGCCGACCGGACCGCGGATTTCGGGTGGGCGCCGCAACGGCGCATTTTTCGGGTGATTGCCGAAAAATTCGGTATCTTTCCCTGTCATGCGGGATGTGCGATCACGTTGAGACAGGGAGGTCAGATGAGGAAGTTCGTCACGGTGGGAGCGCGGGCAATCATCGCCGGTGCACTCACCGGCGCGGTGCTCACACTGGGTGCCGGCGTCGCCCACGCCGATCCGTGGGATCCATGGATTCCGGGAATCCCCAACATCGGCGGGCCGGGTGTCAACGTCGGAGTTCCCGGCAACCCGCTGCCCCCGGGCCAGGTCAAGAAGTGGATCGACGACATCATCCCGGACTGGGGCCCGCCCAAGGGCAAGGGCAAGTGGCGCTAGCCCGGGCCCGGCGGGTTCTGCGAGGTGCAGACGTTCCCGGACGGGACCCGCTGCAATGCGCTGCATCGTCTTCAACGGTTCGCCGACTCCGCCGTCGGCCCCGCCGGGTGGCTGCGGCGGTGCCAGGGACGGATGACGGCCGAATCTTCACTTGAACGGAACAACCAAGGAGGTCAAACATGTTGAGCAACAAACGATTTGCCCGTACAGCGCTCGCCGGAATCGGATTCTGCACTGTTACCGGCGCGCTGTTCGGCACCGCCCCGGGAGCGTCGGCCACGCCGCCACTGTGCACCGCCGCCGACCTGGCGAGCGTGTCGGCCGGGGTCTCCACCGCCACCGCGGCTTACCTGTACGCCCATCCCGACGTGAACGCCTACCTCACCGGTCTGGGCGATCTGCCCAAGGACCAGCGTCACGGGGATCTGCAGCAGTACCTCGACGCCAACCCTGAGGTGAAGGCCGATCTTCAGCTGATCCGGCAGCCGCTGGCCGACCTTCAGGACCGCTGCGGTTCGGACACCCCGGACTCGTAGGTCCGGCGTTCAGCGTCTGGGGTGCAGTTCCGGCACCCGCACCTCGGGAACGCGGACGTCTGGAACGCGCACGTCGGGCACCCGGACATCAGGCACTCGGACGTCAGGCACGCGCAGGTCCGGTACGCCGGGCACGCGGACACCCGGTATGCCGATCCCGGGCACCCGGAGGAACGGGGCCACGTTCGGGATGTTGAGGCCGAATCCTGGATCGAATCCGATACCGACGGGCAGCGGATCGAAGTCGATGCCGAGGGGAACTGGATCGACGACCGGAACCGGAATCGGAACGGCGGGAGCGAAATCCACTCCGACCGGGGCCCACGGTTCGCATTGCGCATTGGCGTTGTTGTAGTACATGCCGACGCCGCAGCCCTCGACGGCATGGCTCGGCGAGGCGAAGATCACTCCGAGCGACACGGCACCCACGGTCACTGCGGCCGTGTCGCGCAGCCGACGACCTGTCATGACTGGCTGGTGGACAGGCTCATGTAGAGGCCCTGCACCTTGGAGACCGACACGGTGGCATCGTCGGTCGTTCCGTTCTTGGTGACCTGGCACTTGGTGCTCGAACCGACTTTGCCGTCGAGTCCGGCATCGCACGTCACCTGGGCCGACACGTTGGCCGAGAACGCCTTCTCCAACTGCGCCTGGGTCATCGACGGCGTGAAGTCGTAGTCGATGTTGGCGCCGTTGACCTTCGTCACGGTGACGTTCACCTGAACCGAGGTGCTGTCGTTGATCACGACCTCACATGTGCCGGTCTTACCGACCTCGCCGGTCAGATCGGACGAGCAGGTGACCGACTGAGGCGGCGTGCCGGTGGAGATCCGGCTGGTGATGCTCTTCTGTAGGTCCGCTGCACTCATCGTCGGCGCACTGGCTGCACTCGGCGCGCTGCCGGTGGCTGCCTTGGTGTCGCTCTTGGTCGAACAGCCCGAAATCGCGAAGCTGAGCAGCCCTGCTGCGGCGAGCGCAGCTGCGCTGAGTTGTTTTGTAGTCGTCACGTTGAGCTCCAGGAGTCGTCAGAGGGTCGACAATTCAAGACGTGAGGATACTCAGTCGGCGGGTGGTGGTTGGTGCCCTCGGTGAGATTTGAACTCGGCTGACGAAGCCGCCATCGCAGAGATGATGCTGGGCGAGCCGGCTCCTTTGATTTGAGAGCACCGATCGGTCTTCAGCCGCAGTAGCGTTCACGGCAACACCTCTAAACGGGGTGCGTTTGGTGCTGGGGAGCGTGGGCGGTCGATGGTGACGTATACGGGTTTTCGCGATACCGCATTGTGCGGTTTCGCTATATCGGTGGCTGTGCTCCTTGGAGCAGGACTGGTGTCGGTTTCGCTGCTGGCGGCGCCGGTGGCGTACGCGGGATGCCCCGAGGGTCAGATGTACGACTCGGTATCCCGGATGTGCTGGTCACAGACGGGTCAGGGCCAGAGCTATGGGGGACCGGGCGACGGTCCCTGCCTGCCTGGCCGGGTGGGCGGTTGTATCGGCTCACTGCAGCAGGGCTCGGCCATCTACATCACCGTGCCTGGTGCGACCACCTGGCCGTAAGCCCGCGGAAGACGGCGGTCTTGTCGGGCGTCGCTCAGAAGATGCCGACCGTTGTGTCTCCTGCGTTGGTAGCTCGCACAAATGGCGGAAAGTGCCCTCCGCTTTTTGGTGCCCTCGGTGAGACTCGAACTCACACTGCACGGGTTTTGAATCCGTTTCCTCTGCCAATTGGGATACGAGGGCGACTGGCGTGATTGCGCGGCCCTACGATACCCGGCTCGCGGTGGGACCCTGATCGCGCCACAATTACCGGATGACAGCCACCGACGAGCCGACCGCCCCGCGGCGGGTGCTGATCGCCGAGGATGAGGCCCTGATCCGGCTGGACCTCTCGGAGATGCTGCGCGAAGAGGGCTACGACGTGGTCGGAGAGGCCGGCGACGGCCAGGAGGCCGTCGAACTGGCCGAGGCCCTGCGGCCCGACCTGGTGATCATGGACGTCAAGATGCCCCGTCGCGACGGTATCGACGCCGCTTCCGAGATCGCCGCCAAGCGGATCGCGCCGATCGTCATCCTCACCGCCTTCAGCCAGCGTGAACTGGTGGAGAAGGCTCGCGACGCCGGGGCGATGGCCTATCTGGTCAAACCGTTCTCGGCCAGCGACCTGATCCCGGCGATCGAACTGGCGATGAGCCGGTTCGCCGAGATCACCGGATTGGAGAGCGAGGTCGCCGACCTCAACGAACGGCTGGAGACCCGCAAGCTGGTCGAACGGGCCAAGGGGATCCTGCAGGCCAAGCACGGTATGACCGAGCCCGAGGCGTTCAGTTGGATGCAGCGCGCCGCCATGGACCGGCGCACTTCCATGAAGCGCGTCGCCGAGGTGGTCCTGGAAACGCTGGATAGTTGAGCCGCGTCGATCACGCGCGGTTTTGCCCCCGGTTGGCTATGTTCTAGGCGAAGCGCCGCCTTTGCCGGCGCAGCCATTTACCCCTTACCCCGGAGGTGACACGTGGGCGCTAGCGCAACACGGCAAGCAATCGCGATGAGTTCGGCGGCCCTGCTGATGCTCGGCTTGGCGGCCTGTAGCCAGCAGCCCTCGGCGGACAAGGAGTCCTCGAAGGGCACCTCGGCCGCGCAGGGCACCTCGGAGGCCCCGACCGATCTCAAGATCGTCGAGCAGGTCCAGATCGACAACAACGGCGCGGCGGTCAAGGCCGACGCCGGTGTGGCCCCGGCCGACCCGGCCGGTGATGGCAAGGCGACCTGCGCCCCGGTGGCCATCGCCATGGCCGGCGCGCTCAACGGCCCCGACGCCGCGCTCGGCATCAACATCAAGAACGGTGTGCAGCTCGCGCTGGACAAGCACAACGCCGCCAACCCGGGCTGCCAGATCGAGCTCAAGACCTTCGACACCGAGGGCGACCCGCAGAAGGCGACGGCCATCGCCCCGCAGATCGTCGACGATGCAGCCATCGTCGGACTCGTCGGCCCGGCATTCTCCGGTGAGACCAAGGCCACCGGCGGCGTCTTCGACCAGGCCGGCCTGGTCTCCACCACCGCCTCGGCCACCAACGTGACGCTGTCCGAGCAGGGCTGGAAGACCTTCTTCCGCGGCCTGGCCAACGACGGCGTGCAGGGCCCGTCGGTCGCCAACTACCTGAAGAACACCGTCGGCGACAAGAAGATCTGCGTCGTCGACGACAGCACCGATTACGGCACCGGCCTTGCCAAGGCTGTGCGCGACACCCTCGGCCCGGTGGCCGATTCGGCGTGCAACATCTCGGTGAAGAAGGGCGACAAGGACTTCTCCGCCGCGGTGACCCAGGTCAAGGGTCAGTCGCCGGATTCGGTGTTCTACAGCGGCTACTACTCGGAGGCCGCGCCGTTCGTGCAGCAACTGCGCGACGCCGGCTTCGCGGGCAAGTTCGTCAGCGCCGACGGCACCAAGGATCCGGAGTTCGTCAAGCAGGCCGGCAACGCCTCGAAGGACGCCGTCCTGTCCTGCCCGTGCGGCCCGGCCTCTGCGGCCTTCGCTGACGAGTACACCAAGAAGTTCAACGCCGCCCCCGGCACCTACAGCACCGAGGGCTATGACCTCGGCGTGATCATGGCCAAGGGCATCGACTCCGGTGCCAACACCCGCGCCGCACTGCTCGACTTCGTCACGAAGTACGAGGGGCAGGGTGTGGCCCGCAAGTACCAGTGGAACGACAAGGGTGAGCTCACCACCACCCTGATCTGGATCTACAAGGTTCAGTAGGAAGCTTCGCGAGACGCGTCCGTGGCCCCCGACTTCGTGGGTCCCGGGCGCGTTCTCGTGAGAATGGACAACATGTGATCCAGGAGTGTGTCGGCCAGTACGTCTGCCTCGCCGGTGACATCGGCTTCAATGTCGAGAACCTGCGAAACGGCTTCTGGCAGTTCACCATCGACGGGCTCGCCTGGGGTGCGATCTACGCGCTGGTGGCCGTCGGCTACACCCTGGTCTTCGGTGTGCTGCGGCTGATCAACTTCGCGCACTCCGAGATCTTCATGCTCGGTATGTTCGGCGCCTACTTCTGTCTCGACAAGATCCTCGGCTTCACTCCGAGTGGAAACGCCTACAACCGCGGCGTGGGTTTGACCATCCTCTATCTGGGTATTGCCATGCTGTTCGCGATGGCGGTATCCGGGGCCGCGGCGGTCGGTCTGGAAGCGGTGGCCTACCGGCCGCTGCGAAGACGCAACGCCCGGCCGCTGACGTTCCTCATCACCGCGATCGGCATGTCGTTCGTGCTGCAGGAGTTCGTCCACTTCGTGCTGCCGCAGATCATCAAGGGCTACGGCGGAAGCAACGCGCAGCAGCCGATCATCCTGGTGCAGCCCAAAGTCCAGTTCCACGTATTCGGCGCCTCGGTCACCAACATCACCATCGTGATCGTTCTGGCTGCGCTGGTGCTCGCCCTGATGACCGACGTAGCGATCAACCGGACCAAGTTCGGCCGCGGCATCCGCGCGGTCGCCCAGGACCCGAACACCGCGACCCTGATGGGGGTGTCCCGGGAGCGGATCATCCTGACCACGTTCCTGATCGGCGGCATGCTGGCCGGGGCGGCCGCACTGCTCTACACGCTGCGCGTGCCGCAGGGCATCATCTACTCCGGCGGATTCCTGCTGGGCATCAAGGCGTTCTCCGCTGCGGTGCTCGGCGGCATCGGCAACCTGCGCGGTGCCCTGCTCGGCGGCCTGCTGCTGGGCGTCATGGAGAACTACGGTCAGGCTCTGTTCGGCACTCAGTGGCGTGACGTCGTCGCTTTCATCCTGCTCGTCCTCGTGCTGCTGATCCGCCCCACCGGCATCCTCGGTGAGAGCCTCGGAAAGGCCCGCGCATGAACGCCCTGCTGGCTCCCGGTGATGGCCTGCGCAACTGGTGGGCCGGTCTGTCCCGGGTGCAGAAGTGGGTGTTCGGTGTCATCGGCTTCGGACTGCTGGCGCTGCTGCCGCTGTACCCGCCGCCGTGGCTCAACACCCCTGGCATCAGCCTCGGTGGCACCCTGGCCCAGTTCGCGATGGTCGCCATCATCGCCATCGGCCTCAACGTGGTGGTGGGCCAGACCGGACTCCTCGACCTCGGCTACGTCGGTTTCTACGCGGTCGGCGCCTACACGGTCGCTTTGCTCACCAGTCCGGACAGTCCGTGGAACAAGGTGGGGGAGAACGGCTTCCTGAGCGAGAAGTGGGCCTGGCTGGCGTGTGTTCCCATCGCCATGACCGTGACCGCATTGGCCGGGCTGATCCTCGGTATCCCGACCCTGCGGTTGCGCGGGGACTACCTGGCGATCGTCACCCTCGGTTTCGGCGAGATCATCCGGTTGCTGGCCGACAACCTCTCCAGCGTCACCAATGGGCCGCGCGGTCTCAACGAGGTCGCCTACCCGCACATCGGTGAGAGTGCCAAGTTGCCCAATGGTGTCTTCTCCAGCGGCAACTCGTCCGGCCATGCCAATTACGGAACCTGGTGGTTCTGGCTTGGCCTGATCCTGATGGTCGCCATCCTGCTGCTGGTCGGCAACCTCGAACGCAGCCGCGTCGGGCGTGCCTGGGTGGCGATCCGTGAGGACGAGGATGCCGCAGAAGTCATGGGCGTCAACACCTTCCGGTTCAAACTGTGGGCATTCGTGATCGGCGCCGCCATCGGCGGGCTCTCCGGTGCGCTCTACGCCGGCCAGGTGCAGTACGTGGCCCCGCCGACGTTCAACATCATCAACTCGATGTTGTTCCTGTCGGCGGTGGTCCTCGGCGGCCAGGGCAACAAGCTCGGCGTCATCTTCGGCGCGTTCGTCATCGTGTACCTGCCGAACCGCTTGCTCGGTGTGCAGTTCATGGGCCTGAACCTCGGCGACCTGAAGTACCTGTTCTTCGGTCTGGCTCTGGTGGTGCTGATGATCTTCCGCCCGCAGGGATTGTTCCCGGTTCGCCAGCAGTTGCTCGCCTACGGCAAGTCCGCGCGCCGCCTGCTGGCTTCCGCTGACGACAGCAAGGCCGCCTGATGAGCGAACCCCTGATCGACGAGCAGATGGCGGCGCTGAACCGCGAGGTGAACGTCGCCGAGGGCGAGACGCTCCTGCAGGCGACCGATCTCACGGTGAAGTTCGGTGGTCTCACCGCGCTGGACGCGGTGAGTTTCTCGATCAAGCGCGGCGAGATCCTCGGACTGATCGGGCCGAACGGCGCCGGCAAGACGACCTGCTTCAACGCCATGACCGGGGTGTACCGGCCCACGTCCGGGTCGGTGACCTTCGACGGCTCCCCGCTGGGCAAGCTCAAGCGCCACCAGATCACCCGCCTCGGCATCGCCCGGACCTTTCAGAACATCCGGTTGTGGGGCGAGATGACCGCACTGGAGAACGTCATCGTGGGTACCGATGCCCGGCACCACACGTCGGTGCCCGGCGCACTGGTGCGCACCCCCCGGCATCGCCGCGAGGAGCGTTCCGCCATCGAGAAGGCAGCTGCACTGCTGCAGTTCGTCGGTATCGCTCACCGCGGCGAGGAGAAGGCCAAGAACCTGCCCTACGGGGATCAGCGCCGCCTGGAGATCGCCCGTGCGCTGGCCACCGAGCCCAAGCTGCTCTGCCTCGATGAGCCCGCCGCCGGATTCAATCCGCGCGAGAAGGAGTCGCTGGTCGAATTGATCCGGGCGATCCGCGAGGACGGGTACACGGTGCTGCTGATCGAGCACGACATGCGACTGGTCATGGGTGTCACCGATCGGATCGTGGTGCTGGAGTTCGGCCGCAAGATCGCCGACGGACTGCCTGCCGAGATCCGTGAGGATCCTGCGGTTATCGCCGCCTATCTGGGGGTGCCCGATGACGAGGTCTGATGCGGTGATGAGCGTCTCGCGCGAAGAGCAGAAGGTGCCGCTCCTTGAAATTCGCGACGCCGTCGTGCACTACGGCAAGATCGAAGCGCTGCACGGTGTTTCGCTGGTGGTGCGTGACGGTGAACTGGTGACGTTGCTCGGCTCCAACGGTGCCGGCAAGACCACGCTCATGCGCGCCATCTCGGGACTGCGGCCGCTGACGTCGGGATCGATCTGGTTCGACGGCCGGGACATCACCCGTGTCAAGGCCTACCGCCGGGCGATTGAGGGACTGGTGCAGGCACCGGAAGGCCGAGGGGTGTTCCCCGGTATGACGGTCACCGAGAACCTCGAGATGGGTTGCTACGGTCGCAAATTCGAGACGAAGGCTGCCCACGACGAGCGGATGGACTGGGTGTTCACGACCTTCCCGCGACTGGCCGAACGACGCAAGCAGGTCGGCGGAACGCTGTCCGGCGGTGAGCAGCAGATGCTCGCGATCGGCCGTGCGCTGATGGCCAGGCCCCGCGTTCTGCTGCTCGATGAGCCGTCGATGGGACTGGCGCCGATGGTGATCTCGCAGATCTTCGCGATCATCGCCGAGATCAACAAGGCCGGCACCACCGTCCTACTGGTCGAGCAGAATGCCCAGCAGGCGCTGAGCCGCTCTGACCGCGCCTACATCCTGGAGACCGGTTCGGTCACCCGCGAGGGTCCGGCGCGGGAATTGCTGGCCGACGACAGTATTCGCGCGGCCTACCTCGGCGTGGCCTGACGGCTGTGTGCCGCTGAGCGTTTGGCGTTCTTGGCACCTCGATGAGCGGCGGCGGAAGCGGGCTTCTTGCTGCTGCGAGTCGTGACCGCTGCGCGTGCAGTCTTGACGGTTTCCGTGCGTGCGGCACCTGCGGGTGTTCGCGCCGCGGCCGCTGGCGCCGTCATGAAACCCAGTGCCGACCCCAGCGCGGTGAAGGCATCCTGCACGGGTTTCAACGGCGTCTCGAAGAAGGATGTGAGGCCGATTCCCAGGGCATCGATCAGCGGGATCTGAACGGCCCAGTTGTTAATCCCCGAGGCGTACACCGCCGCCCACATCCCCACAAACAGGCTCTTCGCCAACGTAAGGGGAAAGGCCGCGAACCAGATGGCGGCTTGGGTGACGGTCCGGACCACATCAGCGGCCCGGTTCCCGATCTCGATGGGGGTGGCGATCGCCGCGGCGGTTCGCGCTGCGGCGGGAGTCGCGGGAGGGGTGATCACACCCAGTGACTCGCCCAGCTTGGTGAAGGCGTTCTGCACCGCGTAAGTCGGGAGACTGACGAACAGCTGCAGACCGCTGCCGAGCAACTGGTCCAGTCGGAGGGTCGGGAAGCCGGCATTGCGGAAGGCGTCAGCCCACAACACCACTCCGACACTGGCCGGAAGAGTGATCGGGAAGGCGGCGAACCACGCCGCCGCCCCGACGACCGCAATGGCGGCATTGGCGAGGTCGGTCAGAACGGTGTCGGATACCTGCAAATGGACCGACGCCACCTCGGTGCGCAGGTGCTGCAGATTCGGCTCGAACGGCTGCACGCCGATCGACGTGAACGTCAACGCAGCGCAGATTGCTGCAGATTCGGCAATGGCCGGAATTCGAGCTCCCGATATTCGCATGGGTCCCCCTAGCCTGCGATTAGCTAGAGAATAACCCTTCCCATACCGATAGTCTCTATTTGCTGGACGGTGATGTCAGCTCGCGCCGGCGGCGATCGCCTCGTTGACCTCGATAACCCGGCTGGCCATCTCGGCGTGCGCCTGGTCGAGCTGTTCGGCCTGGTCCTCGTCGGCCTTCATCAGGCCGTCGATGTCGGAGTCGGCCAGTCCGTGAACGCCCATCTCCGTGAACGCGTTCTGGACCTTGGGCCCCCACAGTCCGATGTCTTTGACGATCGGCACGATCCGGCTGAACAGGTGCGAGCGGAACTGGATCATCAGTGGTGAGCTGTCCACCCACGTCGCGCACTCCTTGGCGTTGAGGCCGAGCGTCTCGAACACCTCTTCACCGCGGAACCTGTCGCGCATCAGATAGCAGGCCTCGACAACGAAGTCCTCGCGCTCGTCACGCTCTTTATCGGTCAGATTCGCGTAGTAGTCCTTCAGCGAGATCCGGCCGAAGGCCACATGCCGCGCCTCATCCTGCATGACGTAGGCGAGCAATTGCTTGGCCAGCGAGCCGGGCGCCGCGATGTCGCGCATGGTGCCGAAGGCGGCCAGCGCGAGACCTTCGATGAGAACCTGCATTCCGAGATACGGCATGTCCCAACGGGAGTCGTTCAGGGTGTCCTGCAGCAGGACGGAGAGGTTGGGGTTGATCGGGTAGACCAGGCCGACCTTCTCCTGGAGGAACTTCGCGAACGCCTCCACATGCCGGGCCTCGTCCATGGTCTGGGTGGCCGCATAGAACTTCGCATCCATGTCGGGTACGACCTCGACGATCTTGGCGGCGCAGATCAGCGCGCCTTGCTCGCCGTGCATGAACTGCGAGAGGTTCCAGGCCTGATTGTGCTGGCGGAACTCGGCGCGACGCTTCTCGTCGGCGGACTCCCAGACCGGGCTGCCGAACAACGGGTGAAATTCATCCGGAATCCCGATCGGGTTGTTCGGGTCGACGTCCAGCGACCAGTCGATACGGGACTCGGCATCCCACTGCTTGTCCTTGCCCTTCTGATAGAGCGACAGCAGGCGGGCGCGGCCCTCGTCGTACTCCCACGTGAACCGCGCGTCACCGACGCTGGGCACCTCCCATGAATAGGGGTCGGGTACCTCGGTGTACTTGTCCTTCGTGGTCATGCAGGCCGCCTCTCACATGGGAAAACCGTCGTGTGATCAGTATCACACGACGATACTCGTCCAGGGTTTGGGGCGTCGAACGCGTTGCTGTGGCGGCTTAGCGGGCGCTGCGAGCTGCGGCGGCGCGCTTCGAGGCCGCGGGTCCCGACTTAACGGCGACAGCGGCCTTCTTCGCGGAACGCACCGACGCCGCCGGGGCGGCAGGGGCCGTCGAGGCGCGCTTGGCGGCCGCGGCGGGCCGGACGGCGGCAGCCATGCCGATGGGGAAGTGCAGCAACTGCAGCTGGGTGTAGTTCATCGACAGTCCGATGTTGGCGAAGCCGGTGGTCAGCAGGACGTTCGGCGCGGTGAAGAAGAAGCCAATCCCTTGCAGCGGACTAGCCGCCACGGATGCCTGGGTGCCGCTGGTTGCGTTCTGTGCCAGGCTCGCGACCAGGCCGCCGATCACGCTGAGCGGCAAGGTGATTGGGAAGGCCGCGTACCACAGCGCTGCGGCGGCGATGCTCAGTGCGTTCTTGACGACCTCGGTCACCATCTGCACGGGGTCGATGGCGGCTGCGGCGGCTGCGACGGTGGCTGTGACAGACGGCGTCACCGCGGCCGGGGGCACCGCTGCGGCGGCGCTGACCGTCAGTGCCTGCAACTGCACCGCCGCGAATTCGGTACGGAGGCCGGCGCCCAGATCGGCGTTCCGGATTCCGGCACCGGTGAGGGTCGCGGCGGTCAGCACCGCGGCGATACCGGCGGCGGTCAACGGTTGGATGGCGCGTGCGTTCATGATTCCCCTAGCAGCAGCTTTCCTGCGATCCTACCGTTACCTACCGAGGGTCGAAATCAGCTGATCAGGAAGCGTTTCACCCGCGATGTCGCCCCCGAGACGAGTTCCAGCCGGCTTTTCGGCACTCCGAGGTGGTCGGCCAGCACCTTGGTAACGGCCTCGGTGGCCTTGCCCTCGATTGCCCGCTCCCGGACGTACACCGTGAGCGAACCGTCCTCCGCCGTCTCGACCAGCGGGCCTTTCTTGCTGCCCGGCTTGACCTGCACGACCACGACGGTCGATTCAGATCCGGCCACCTAGCGCGCCACGATCACCGATGAGCCGTGGCCGAACAGACCCTGGTTAGCGGTAACGCCGACCTTCGCGCCTTCGACCTGACGGCCGGTGGCCTGACCACGCAGCTGCCAGGTGAGCTCGCAGACCTGCGCGATCGCCTGGGCCGGGATCGCCTCACCGAAGCAGGCCAGCCCGCCGGAGGCATTGACCGGAATCCGCCCGCCGACGGCGGTCGCGCCCGAGCGCAACAAATGCTCGGCCTCACCCTTGGCGCACAGGCCGAGGTGTTCGTACCAGTCGAGTTCCAGCGCGGTGGACAGGTCGTAGACCTCAGCCAGGCTCAGGTCCTCGGGTCCGATGCCGGCTTCGGCGTACGCGACGTCGAGGATGTGGTCCTTGAACACCCGCTCCGCACCAGGGACCACGGCGGTGGAATCCGTTGCGATATCGGGGAGTTCGGGCAGATATTGCGGGTACTCGGGCGTCGCGCAGGACACCGCACGCACTGCCGGTACCCCGGCGACTGATCCGAGGTGCTTCTCGGCGAAGGCCTTGCTCGCGACAATCACGGCGGCCGCACCGTCAGAGGTCGCGCAGATGTCCAGCAGTCGCAGCGGCTCGGACACCACGGGGCTGGCGAGTACGTCCTCGATCGAAGACTCCTTGCGGTAGCGCGCATTCGGGTTGTTCAGCCCGTGCCGGGAGTTCTTGACCTTCACCGCGGCGAAGTCCTCCAGCGTCGCGCCGTACAGATCCATCCGGCGTCGCGCCAGCAGTGCGAAGTAGACGGTGTTGGTGGCACCGATCAGATGGAAGCGCTGCCAGTCCGGGTCGTTGCGGCGTTCGCCGCCGACTGGGGCGAAGAACCCCTTCGGGGTGGTGTCCGCGCCGACCACCAATGCCACATCGCACAGTCCGGCCAGGATCTGGGCCCGCGCGGACTGCAGGGCCTGCGAGCCGGAGGCGCAGGCGGCGTAACTCGAGGACACCGGGATACCGGTCCAGCCCAGCTTCTGAGCGAACGTCGCTCCGGCGACGAAGCCCGGGTAGCCGTTGCGGATGGTGTCGGCGCCGGCGACGAATTGGATCTCGCGCCAGTCCAGGCCCGCGTCGCGCAGGGCCGCGCGCGCGGCCACGACGCCGTACTCGGTGAAGTCACGTCCCCACTTGCCCCACGGGTGCATGCCCGCACCCAGGATGTAGACCGGATCGGGCGCGCTCATCGGGCGATCCTCCACGCGTAGACGCTGTGTGTGACGCCGTCGTCATCGCTGTAGAGCGGCATCGTCGTCAGTTCCATCTCCATGCCGACCTTCAGATCGGCGGCCAGGGTGCCCGCGACGACCTTGCCCAGCACGATGATCCCCTCCTGGGCGAGCTGGACGGCGGCGACCGCGAACGGCTGGAACGGGTCTGACTGCGGGTAGGGAGGCGGCGGCTGGTACCGGTTCTCGGTGTAGCTCCACAGCGTGCCGCGCCGGGAGAGCGCCACCGGCTCCAGCTCGTCCGACGCACAGGCCGGATTGGGGCAGTTGCCCGCCCGGGGCGGGAAGACGTAGGTGCCGCACAGCGGGCACCGGGCGCCGGTTAGATGCGCGACGCCGGAATCGTCGAAGGACCACCAGCCGTCGACGGCCGCGAGCTCGGTCATACCTGACACAAGTCGCAGCGTAGCCGTGCCTAGAGTAAGGGCGTGACCGAGACGCCGACGTTGATGCTGCTGGACGGCAACTCGCTGGCGTTCCGAGCCTTCTACGCGCTGCCGGCGGAGAACTTCAAGACCAAGAACGGCCTGACCACCAATGCGGTGTACGGCTTCACCGCGATGCTGATCAACCTGCTGCGCGACGAGGCGCCCACCCACATCGCGGCCGCCTTCGACGTCTCCCGGCAGACCTTCCGCGCCGAGCGCTACCCGGAGTACAAGGCCACCCGCAGCGCCACCCCGGACGAGTTCCGCGGTCAGATCGACATCACCAAGGAAGTCCTCAACGCTCTGGGTATCACCGTGCTCGCCGAGCCGGGCTACGAGGCCGACGACCTGATCGCCACGCTGGCAACCCAGGCCGACGAATCCGGCTACCGGGTGCTCGTCGTCACCGGCGACCGCGACTCACTGCAACTGGTCAACTCCAACATCACCGTGCTGTACCCGATCAAGGGTGTCAGCACCCTGACCCGCTACACCCCGGACGCCGTCCAGGAGAAGTACGGCCTGACCCCCGAGCAGTACCCGGACTTCGCCGCCCTGCGTGGTGACCCCAGCGACAACCTGCCCGGAATCCCTGGCGTGGGGGAGAAGACCGCCGCCAAGTGGATCGTCGAGTACGGCTCGCTGCAGGGCCTGGTCGACAACGTCGACACCGTGCGCGGCAAGGTCGGGGATTCGCTCCGGGAGAACCTTTCCACCGTGGTGCTCAACAGTGAGCTGACCCAACTGGTGCGCGACGTTCCGCTGGCGCAGACCCCCGACACCCTGCGGCTGCTGCCGTGGGACCGCGATCAGATCCACCGGCTGTTCGATGATCTCGAGTTCCGGGTGCTGCGGGACAGGTTGTTCGACACCCTCACCACTGTCGAACCCGAGGTCGAGGAGGGCTTCGACGTTCGCGGTGGCGCACTGGTACCGGGCACCGTCGGCGAGTGGCTCACCCGGCACGCGTCCTCGGGTGGACGGTGCGGGATGGCGGTGGTCGGCAGTCACGCCGTCTACGACGGTGACGCCACCGCGCTGGCGATCGCCACGCCCGACGGTGAGGGCGCCTACATCGACACCGCCACCGTGACACCCGAGGATGAGTCCGCGCTGGCGGCCTGGCTGGCCGACGCCACGCAGCCGAAGGCGCTGCACGAGGCCAAGATCGCCATCCATGATCTGGCAGGCCGGGGCTGGACACTGTCCGGGGTGACCTCCGACACCGCGCTGGCGGCGTACCTGGTGCGACCGGGGCAGCGCAGCTTCGCACTCGATGATCTGTCGCTGCGGTACCTGCGCCGCGAGCTTCGGGCGGAAAGCCAAGAGCAGCAACAACTCTCACTCCTGGATGACGCCGAAGGCGTCGATGATCAGGCGGTGCAGACGCTCATCCTGCGGGCCCGGGCGGTCGCCGATCTGGCCGACGCCCTGGACGAGGAGCTGGCCAAGATCGAGTCCGCGCCACTGCTCGGCGAGATGGAACTGCCGGTCCAGTCGGTGCTGGCGACCATGGAGACCACCGGCATCGCCGTCGACGTCGGCAAGCTCGAATCGCTGCAGAGCGAGTTCGGCGACCAGATCCGCGACGCTGCCGAGGCGGCTTACGCGGTGATCGGCAAGCAGATGAACCTCGGCTCACCGAAACAGTTGCAGGTGGTGCTCTTCGACGAACTCGGCATGCCGAAGACCAAGAAGACCAAAACCGGTTACACCACCGACGCCGACGCCCTGCAGTCGCTGTTCGACAAGACCGGCCATCCGTTCCTCGAGCATCTGCTGGCGCACCGCGACGCCACCCGACTGAAGGTCACCGTCGACGGCCTGCTGAAGTCGGTCGCCGCCGACGGCCGGATCCACACCACCTTCAACCAGACCATCGCCGCGACCGGACGGCTGTCGTCCACCGAGCCCAATCTGCAGAACATCCCGATCCGCACCGAGGCGGGCCGGCGAATCCGCGACGCCTTCTGCGTCGGGGACGGTTACGCCGAACTGATGACGGCGGACTACAGCCAGATCGAGATGCGGATCATGGCCCACCTCTCCAAGGACGAGGGACTCATCGAGGCCTTCCGGACCGGCGAGGATCTGCACACCTTCGTCGCCTCCCGCGCATTCGGCGTCCCGATCGGCGAGGTGAACGCCGAACTGCGCCGCCGGGTCAAGGCGATGTCCTACGGCCTGGCCTACGGATTGAGCGCCTACGGCCTGTCCCAGCAGCTCAAGATCTCCACCGAGGAGGCCAAGGAGCAGATGGACGCCTACTTCGACCGGTTCGGCGGAGTTCGCGATTATCTGCTGGCCGTGGTGGAGCAGGCCCGCAAGGACGGCTACACCTCGACGGTGCTGGCCCGTCGCCGCTATCTGCCGGAACTGGACAGCAGCAACCGTCAGCTCCGCGAGGCCGCCGAACGCGCCGCGCTCAACGCCCCGATCCAGGGCAGCGCCGCCGACATCATCAAGGTCGCGATGATCGGCGTGGACGCCGCGCTGCGTTCGGGTGGCCTGAAGTCGCGGCTGCTGCTGCAGGTGCACGACGAGTTGTTGCTCGAGGTGGCACCGGGCGAGCGCGAGGCCGTGGAGCAACTGGTGCGCGACCGGATGGGCGGGGCGTACCCGCTAGACGTCGCACTGGAGGTCTCAGTGGGGACCGGACCGACCTGGGACGCGGCGGCGCATTAGTCGCCGCCCATGCGGCTCCGGCGGCCCACTAGACCGTGGTGCCGCAGAGCGCGGCTACCTTGCCGCGTTGCGAGCGGCGGCCGGCCGGACGGGCTTCACGGCGGCAGCGCCGCCGATGCGGAAGCTGTTGATCGCCAGCCCCGGACCCACCTTGGACACTGACTGGCCGTTCTGGAAGATCGTCCCGGCCAGGGCGAAGGGGCCAGGTCCGGCGGTCACTGTGTTCCCGGAGCCGAGAATGTCGAATCCCGCGGTGTTGTTGCCGGCTGACGCGCCACCGGTCACGGTGTTGCCGGTACCGCCGAACGTGATCGCCAGGTTGTTGTTGGCGCCCACGGTTCCCGCCTGCAAGATGCTTGAACTGCCGAACACGTTCAGGGCGCCATTGCTGTTGGAGCCGGTGGCGGTCAGTTGATTGTTTGCGCCGGCGATGTTGGTGACGCTGTTCTGGAAGCCGCCGCCGGTCAGCGCGGTGTTGTTGCTGCCCAACCAGTTTCGGGCGCTGTCCAGCGTGCCGCCGACCACCGTGACGGTGTTCGTGTTGCCGAGCAGCGACGTGGCGATGTTGCCGGCGCCCGACGTGGCGGTGACAGCGTTGTCGCTGCCGAAGAAGTTGGTGGCGCTGTTGGCGTTGCCGGTGTCCGTTGTCACGGTGTTGCCGTTGCCGAAGAAGTTGCGCCCGACGTTACCGAGGCCACCATTCCCGATCACGGTGTTGCCGTTGCCGAAGAAGTTGAACGACCGGTTGAAAAAGCCGGCGCCGGAGTCCACCGTGTTGTCGTCTCCGCCCACATTGAAGGCGAGGTCCAGAGTTCCCTGTGAACTGACCTCGTGCGATCCCGCCGAACTGGCCCGTCCAAAGAGGTTCGCGGCGAGGTTGCCGATCCCCGCGGCAGTGACGGTGTTGAGCGCCGGCGACCCGAAGCCCAGGTTGAGAGCGATGTTGAGCCCGAGGTTGCCGAGTGTTCCAGAGCCCTGTGTCGTCGCGGAGCCGTTGCTGCCCACCTGAGTGGCGATGCCGAACACGCCATTCGCTGTGGCAGTCGCCGTGTCACCGAGTGCGGTCGCGAAGGTGAACGCGTCGCCGGTCTGGGAGATCGCGTTGGTTCCCAACGCGATGGCCGCCCCGAAAACTCCGTTGGCCGTGGCCGTGGCGCCGCTGCCGATGGCGATGGCGATGCTCAACGGCGAGCTGGTGCAGCCGCCCCCATTGCCGATCCCGAAGAACGACGCGCAGGTCGCGTTTGCGGCAGGCGCAACGCCGAGGCCGGTGCCGGCCATGGCGGCGGCACAGGCGCCGGCGGCCAGGAACGCGGTGACGGAGTGACGGGCGGTCAGACTGCGTGAGGTCATGTTCATCCTGTGCTTTGCTGTGATGTCCTACGGGGGCGTGGGGGTCATTGAACACCACCGCAGGAATCACAGCAAACGTTCAGCTGGTGTGGCTACCGGGGCGTGACCGAGCGGGCGGCGAGATTCGCCAGCACCGGTAGAGCCGCGGTCCGAGCCGCTACTACTCGCTGGACCTCGTCGTTCTGCAGGGCGAACACCCGCTCGTCACCGAAACCGCGGTCGATCCGGTCCCGGACGTAGGCCAGTTCGACCACCTGCAGTGCGAACCGCTTCACCGCGGTGCGGGCACCCCGGCCGCCGAGACGCGCCGCCGCCGCGATCGCCGCTTTTCGGGTGGTCATCGAAGCCAGCCAGGACGCCTCGGGTGGCGAGATCAGCCCCGACGCCACCATCCCGGGCAGCTTGTCGGCCACGATCCGCTGCTCGCGACGCCGGCTGTGCACCGCCAGGACGATTGCCAGCACGAAGATCGGCATCATCCACAGCACGTAAATGCCCAGATACGCCTTGGCGCCCAGCAGCGCCGAGCCGTTCCACAGCCCGTGCATGAAAGAGGCGCCGAGATAGCCGATCAGCACGCAGAGCGCCTTGGTCAGCGGATTGCGCTGTTTGAGGGCGTAGTAGACGCCGATTCCGGTCATCGTGGTGAACAGCGGGTGGGCGAACGGCCCGAGCACCAGACGCATGCCGGCGATGGCCAGCGATCCGCCCAGCGTCTCGCCGCTGGCGATATAGAAGATGTTCTCCAGCCAGGCGAAACCGGCGGCGGTGATCCCGGCGTAGACCAGGCAGTCGGTCAGGGTGTTGAGCTCGTTGCGGCGCCTGCCGGTCAGCATCAGCAACAGGAAGGCACCCTTGGCCGCCTCTTCGATCAGCGGGGCACCGATGGCGCCGGTGGTGAAGCTGATCTCGTCATCACCGGTGTCGAAAGCCTGCCCGAAGAGGTGTTCGGCCAGCACGGAGAGCACGACCGCCACCGAGGCGCCCCAGAGGAACGCCATGATCAGCAGCCTCGGCGGCTCGGGCTCCCAGCGGTCCAGCCACAGATAACACAGCAGGACGCAGGTCATCGCGGTACTCGACAGCGTGAATCCCAGGATGCTGCCGCCGGGGTTGGTCGCGGTCAGCAGTGTGAGGATCAGCGCGGCGAGGGTGCCCAGACCGAAGATGGCGGCGAGCGGCGCACCGACTTTGCGGGTCGGCATCGGATACGGCGGTCCGAAGCTGCTCAGGGCTGTGGCGTACGGCACCAGTGGAGAGTAGCTGGGCCCGGCACCCGGGTTTGGCCAGCTAGCACCCTGTCAAGTAAGCTCAGACGGTTCCCGAACACCGGGAACGGCATCGCTAAACACCTGTCCCTTCGATCAACCCTGTCCGGAGCAACCCAACATATGCCTTCCACCATCACCTCGCCGCAAGTAGCCATCAACGACATTGGCACTGCCGAGGACTTCCTCGCCGCTATCGACAAGACCATCAAGTACTTCAACGATGGCGACATCGTCGAGGGGACCATCGTCAAGGTGGACCGGGATGAGGTTCTGCTCGACATCGGCTACAAGACCGAAGGCGTCATCCCTTCCCGTGAGCTCTCCATCAAGCACGACGTCGACCCCAACGAGGTCGTCTCCGTCGGCGATGCGATCGAAGCCCTGGTCCTCACCAAGGAGGACAAGGAAGGCCGCCTGATCCTGTCCAAGAAGCGCGCCCAGTACGAGCGCGCCTGGGGCACCATCGAGGAGCTCAAGGAGAAGGACGAGGCCGTCAAGGGCACCGTCATCGAGGTCGTCAAGGGCGGCCTGATCCTCGACATCGGCCTGCGCGGCTTCCTGCCCGCCTCCCTGGTCGAGATGCGACGCGTCCGCGATCTGCAGCCGTACATCGGCAAGGAGATCGAGGCCAAGATCATCGAGCTGGACAAGAACCGCAACAACGTCGTTCTGTCCCGCCGCGCCTGGCTCGAGCAGACCCAGTCCGAGGTCCGCAGCGAGTTCCTCAACCAGCTGGTCAAGGGCGCCGTCCGCAAGGGCGTCGTGTCCTCGATCGTCAACTTCGGCGCCTTCGTCGACCTCGGCGGGGTCGACGGCCTGGTGCACGTCTCCGAGCTGTCCTGGAAGCACATCGACCACCCGTCGGAGGTCGTGCAGGTCGGCGACGAGGTCACCGTCGAGGTGCTCGACGTCGACATGGACCGCGAGCGGGTTTCGTTGTCGCTCAAGGCGACTCAGGAAGATCCGTGGCGTCACTTCGCCCGTACCCACGCCATCGGCCAGATCGTGCCCGGCAAGGTCACCAAGCTGGTTCCGTTCGGTGCGTTCGTGCGTGTCGAGGAGGGCATCGAGGGCCTGGTGCACATCTCCGAGCTGGCTGAGCGCCACGTCGAGGTTCCCGACCAGGTTGTCGCCGTCGGCGACGACGCCATGGTCAAGGTCATCGACATCGACCTCGAGCGTCGCCGGATCTCGCTGAGCCTCAAGCAGGCCAACGAGGACTACACCGAGGAGTTCGACCCGTCGAAGTACGGCATGGCCGACAGCTACGACGAGGCCGGCAACTACATCTTCCCGGAGGGCTTCGACTCGGAGACCAACGAGTGGCTCGAGGGCTTCGACAAGCAGCGCGCCGAGTGGGAGGCCCGCTACGCCGAGGCCGAGCGTCGGCACAAGATGCACACCACGCAGATGGAGAAGTTCGCCGCTGCCGATGCTGCTGCCGCCCTCGAGGAGCGCACGTCCAGCTCCACGACGTCAAGCAGCCCGGGTGTGGAGGAGTCGGCCGGCGGTTCGCTGGCCAGCGACGCCCAGCTGGCCGCGCTGCGCGAGAAGCTGGCCGGTAACGCCTAGTCTTCTCGACTGACTGCGAGTGGAACCACGCATCGGGCCTACCGGCTCGGTGCGTGGTTTCTTTCTTGAGGGGACATCATGCTGCGCATCGGTCTGAGTGGTGGCATCGGCGCCGGGAAGTCGACGGTGTCAAGGACTTTCGCCGAATGCGGCGGCGTCGTCGTCGACGGTGACGTCATCTCCCGCGAGGTGGTGGAGCCCGGAACAGAGGGGCTGACCGCCCTCGTCGAGCACTTCGGTCAGGAGATCCTGCTTCCCGACGGTGCGCTGAACCGTCCGGCTCTGGCCTCGATCGCATTCAGTGACGAGGCGAAGCGGCAGGCGCTCAACGGCATCGTGCATCCTCTGGTGGCGCACCGCCGCTCCGAACTGATCGCCGCCGCCGCCGAGGATGCGGTGATCATCGAGGACATCCCACTGCTGGTGGAGTCGCAGATGGCACCGCTGTTCCCGTTGGTGGTGATGGTCCACGCCGACGAAGAGGTGCGGGTGCGTCGGCTGATCGAGTACCGCGGCTTCTCCGAGGACGACGCCCGGGCCCGGATCGCCGCCCAGGCGACAGCGGAACAGCGCCGCGCGGTGGCCGACGTCTGGCTGGACAACACCGGCAGCGAGGGCCAACTCGTGGAGCAGGCCCGCGACCTCTGGTACCAGCGCATCGTCCCGTTCGCCCACAACGTCGCCACCCGGACACCGGTCGCCGACCCGACAGCCGTGGTCGCCGCCGATCCTGGCTGGGCGGATCAGGCCACCCGGATCATCGCCAGACTGAAGACCGCCTGCGGTCACCGGGCGGTGCGCATCGACCACACCGGTTCGACGGCCGTGGCCGGTCTCGACGCCCGCGACATCATCGACGTCCAGATCACCGTCGCCGCGCTGGACGTCGCCGACGAACTCGCCGACAACCTGCTGCAGGCCGGCTATCCCAGGGTCGATTCCATCACGGCGGACACTGCCCTGGCGGGGCGAGATGAGCTGTGGCACAAGAGGTTTCACGCTTCCGCCGATCCGGGACGGCCGACGCACATCCACATCAGAGTCGACGGCAGCCCCAATCAGCGCTTCGCGCTGATGTTCACCGACTGGCTCAACGCCAATCCGGCGGCCAGGTCTGAGTATCAGGAGTTCAAGCGTCGGCGGTCCGGTTCGCCGGGGGACTGGTTCGCTGCCGCCTACCCGCGGGCGCAGTCGTGGGCGCAGGGCGCCGGCTGGACTACCTGACCGCTGTGACGGGTAGCGGTTCGATCGCGGTGCCGTCCAGCACCACCGGCGGACCGCCCGGCAGATTGTCCAACGGTGCGCCGCAGTTCATCGCCCCGTAGTCCGGATCGTTGCGGACCGGGGTGAGCCGTGGGCTGATGAACTGGCTGGCCTGGGTGACGACTTCATCGTCGACCAGGATCTCGCAGGTCAGGTTGGCCGAGTACGGCCACTGAATGGAGATCCGCATGCCGGCCTGTTTGGGATCGGTCAGCACGCCGGTGGCCTCGAAGGTGCGGCCCGGCAACATCATCGGATTTGCGCTGTTGGCCTCGGTGTCACTGATCCGGTAGTAGATCTCGGCGCCGCGCGCGATTCCGTCGACCCGGGCCCGGTAGGTGATGTTGTGCTGCTGGATCTCATCGGCGGTGGCAGCCGCCGGGGCAAGACCGGCCGCCAACGTGACAATCGCGCCAACCGTCACCATGCGTCTCGCCTGTCCCACGGGGCTCGACATTACGCCTGCCGCCAGGTCAGGTCCACGCCGGTGCCGGCCAGCCAGGCGTTCAGGTCGTGGCCGTGCGCAGCCAGCCCGGAGACCGTGGAAAACGCCGTGTTCAGGGCGGATTCCGCGGTACGGCCGTCCAGCAGGCCGGCGTCGTGCGCCTCGAGGAGTTCGTCGACGTCGGTCACCTCGGTTCCGGTTCCGGTGCGCACCACCAGGTCGAGATAGTGGTCCTCGGCCTCCCAACGGTCGGCGCCGGCGGTGATCCGACCGATGTCGAGGTAGTAGTCCTGGTCCCGCTCGTAGCCCGGGTTGAAGTGGAAGACGTTCGCTCGCAGGCCCAGATCCGGGAGCAGCCAGGACTCGAGGTAGTGGAACTGGGGCCGGCCCGGGGTGGGGCGGGCCATGTACAGGCCCCACGGGGTCAGCCGGTACTCGTCGACCTCGCGGACGATGCCCTTCGGATCGGTGTTGGTGCCGGCGGTCAGATCGAAGATCTCATGCTTGGGTGGATGCATGGTCGTCTCTCTCGTCGCGGTCGATGCCCCCGTCCCCGCCGGGGTGCCGGTTGGCCCGCAGGTTCGGGAAGGCGGCGATCGCCAGCGGGATGGTGTCGAAGAACCGCGACCGGCCCAGCAGTTCGGAGAACCCGCCGCCCTTGAAGGCCCGCTCGGTCCTGCCCTTCTGCACCACCACCACGAACGGCACACCGCGTAGCGCGGCCACCTCGGCGACGTCGGACAGCGCCTCGAATCCGGTGAAGTCCACGTCGTCGATCCGTCGGGCGTCGAGCACCAGCAGATCGGGCTGGTCCTCACAGTCCTCGTCGGGGTTCTCCTCGTCGTCCTCGTCCGGTAGTGCGCCGATCAACTGCATCCGGAACCAGTTGGCGTTGCCGAACCACAGCGGCCCGTTGAGGGAGAAACCGGCGATACCGGGCACCGGCTCGGACCGGTCATCTCCGAGCGGCAACCAGGTGCCCTCCGCGGACCGGCCCAGTCGCAGCAACTCGGGGCGGGCGGTGCGGGACGCCTGGTAGATGAACGACACCACGACCGCGAACAGCACCCCGTAGACGATGCCGAGCAGCACCGTGCCGGACAGCGAGATGAGCATCAAAGCGAATGCGCGCCAGGAGTATTGGGCGGTGGCCCGCATCTGGTCGACCCGGAAGATCTTGATGGCGATGTAGATCAGCACCGCCGACAGCGTCGCCATCGGCAGGTTCTCGATCAGCTGGCTGAAGAAAAGCACGACGACGGCGATCGCCGAGGCGATCAGCGACGCCAACTGGGACCGCCCGCGGGACTCGGCGATGATCGTCGTCGACGGCGGGCTGGCGTTGATGGTGAAGGAGCCGACCATGCTGGAGGCGATGTTGGCCAGCCCCAGCGCCCGGAAGTCGGCGTTGACGTCGGTCTCGAACCCGCCGAGGTTGGCCGCCGACCGGGTGGTGGCCGCGGTCTGCGCCAGGCAGAAGATCGCGATCACCAGAGCCGTGCTCAGCACGGCCTCGACCGCCTCGAAGGAGAACTGCGGAAGGCTGACCTCAGGAAGGCCGCGCTCCAGCGGTCCGAGGGCCTCCACGCCTCTGTCCCTCAGGTGGAACGCGATCATCGCCAGCGTCGAGAGCACCAGGACGATCAGGGCGCCCGGGATCCGCCGGCTGATCCGGGCGATGCCCAGCAGCAGCACCAGCGAGGCCAGTCCGAGGATCAGCGACGGGATGTTGGCCTGCGGTATCTGGTGAATCACCTGAATGATCCGCGGGATGGTCCGGCCGTGCCCCTCCTCGACGCCGAGCAGTCCCGGGATCTGGTGGGCGATGATGATCACCGCGATCCCGCCGAAGAACCCGATCATCACCGGCCGGGACAGGAAGTCGCCGACCCAGCCGAGCCGGCCGACCCCGATGATGAGCGTGAACACCCCGACCAGGAACGCGGTGACCAGGGCCAGTCCGATGTAGTAGCGGGTCTCGAAGGTCGCGCCGACCGCCGTGAGACCGGTGGCCAGGATGGGCGCCACGGTGCTGTCCACGCCCATGGCCAGGTGCCGATTGGTGGAGACCGCGGCCGCGACGACGGTCGCCACGACGAATCCGTAGAGGCCGGTGATCGGCGGCATTCCGGCCAGATGTGCGGTCGCCAGCTGGCCCGGCATGGTGACGGCACCGAACGTCACCCCGGCCACGATGTCGCGCGGCAGCCACCGCCGGCGGTACCCGCGCAGCGTCGGGAACAGGAGGAACTCCTGACTCCACTTGTTCGCCACCGTGCGAGCCTAAAGGTGTCCGGGGTCCCGCCTACCCTGTATGCATGGCATTCGCGACGGAACAGCCCGCCTGGGACGTCTCTCCGGGTGAGCCCGTGCTGGCGCACTCCGAATACCGTGCTGTCGAGGACGTGGTGCGTGCGGGCGCCGAGTTCGAGGTCGTCAGCGAGTACCAGCCGGCCGGGGATCAGCCCGCCGCCATCGAGGAGCTGGAGCGCCGGATCCGGGCGGGGGAGCGCGACGTCGTTCTGCTCGGCGCCACCGGCACCGGCAAGTCGGCGACCACGGCCTGGCTCATCGAGCGGCTGCAGCGTCCCACCCTGGTGATGGCCCCCAACAAGACGCTGGCCGCCCAGCTGGCCAATGAACTGCGGGAGATGTTGCCGCACAACGCCGTCGAGTACTTCGTGTCGTACTACGACTACTACCAACCCGAGGCCTATATCGCCCAGACGGACACCTACATCGAGAAGGACAGCTCGATCAACGACGACGTCGAGCGGCTGCGGCACTCGGCCACCTCGGCGCTGCTGTCCCGCCGCGACGTCGTCGTTGTCGCCTCGGTGTCGTGCATCTACGGCCTGGGCACCCCGCAGTCCTACCTCGACCGTTCGGTGGAACTTCAGGTCGGCAGCGAGGTGCCCCGCGACGGACTGCTGCGATTGCTGGTCGACGTCCAGTACGACCGCAATGACGTGGCGTTCACCCGGGGCACCTTCCGGGTCCGCGGGGACACCGTCGAGATCATCCCGTCCTACGAGGAACTCGCTATCCGCATCGAGTACTTCGGGGACGAGATCGAGGCGCTGTACTACCTGCACCCGCTGACCGGTGACGTGGTCCGCAAGGTGGACTCGCTGCGGATCTTCCCGGCCACCCATTACGTCGCCGGTCCGGAGCGGATGGCGCAGGCGATCTCCTCCATCGAGTCCGAGCTCGCCGAGCGGCTGGCCGACCTGGAGAACAAGGGCAAACTGCTGGAGGCTCAACGGCTTCGGATGCGTACCAACTACGACATCGAGATGATGCGCCAGGTCGGGTTCTGCTCCGGCATCGAGAACTACTCCCGGCACATCGACGGCCGGCCGGCGGGCTCGGCGCCGGCCACCCTGCTGGACTACTTCCCGGAGGATTTCCTGCTCGTCATCGACGAGTCGCACGTCACCGTCCCGCAGATCGGCGGCATGTACGAGGGTGACATGTCCCGCAAGCGCAACCTGGTGGAGTTCGGCTTCCGGCTGCCCTCGGCCGTCGACAACCGCCCGCTGACCTGGGAGGAGTTCGCCGGTCGGATCGGCCAGACGGTGTATCTGTCGGCCACCCCCGGGCCCTACGAGCTGGCCGCCAGCGGGGGAGAATTCGTCGAGCAGGTCATCCGGCCGACCGGCCTGGTCGATCCCAAGATCGTCGTCAAACCCACCAAGGGACAGATCGACGACCTGATCGGGGAGATCCGCGCCCGCGCCGAGCGCGACGAGCGGGTGCTGGTCACCACGCTCACCAAGAAGATGGCCGAGGACCTCACCGACTACCTGCTCGAGATGGGCATCCGGGTGCGGTATCTGCACTCCGAGGTCGACACCCTGCGGCGGGTGGAACTGCTGCGTCAGCTCCGGCTCGGCGAGTACGACGTGCTGATCGGCATCAACCTGCTGCGCGAGGGCCTGGACCTGCCGGAGGTCTCGCTGGTCTCGATCCTCGACGCCGACAAGGAGGGCTTCCTGCGCTCGGCCCGCAGCCTGATCCAGACCATCGGCCGCGCCGCGCGCAACGTCTCCGGCGAGGTGCACATGTACGCCGACAAACTCACCGACTCGATGCAGCAGGCCATCGAGGAGACCGATCGTCGTCGCGCCAAACAGGTCGCCTACAACGAGGAGCGCGGCATCGACCCGCAACCGTTGCGCAAGAAGATCAACGACATCCTCGACCAGGTCTACAGCGAGGCCGAAGATACGGAGGCCACCGAATCGATCCAGGTCGGCGGGCGCAACGCCTCCCGCGGGCGCCGTGCGCAGGGGGAGGCCGGCCGTTCGGTCAGCGCGGGCATCATCGAAGGGCGCGACGTGGCGTCCATGCCGCGGGCCGAGTTGGCCGATCTCATCAAGGATCTGACCAACCAGATGATGGCGGCCGCCCGCGACCTGCAGTTCGAACTGGCCGCGCGGCTTCGTGACGAGATCCACGACCTGAAGAAGGAACTGCGCGGCATGGACGCCGCCGGCTTGAAGTGACGGGCGCCGGCAGCTGGGGTGAGTTGTTCAGCCGCCGATATCGCGGCGCTGCAACGGTTCTCGCGGGCGGGGTCGCGATCTACGCGACCAACGAGTTCATCACGATGAGCCTGCTGCCGACGGCCACCGGGGAGATCGGCGGCGCCCGGTTGTACGCCTGGGTGACCACGGTGTACCTGGTGGCCTCGGTGATCGGCGCGACGACGGTCGGGCCGGTGCTGACCCGGTTCGGGCCCCGGCTCTCCTACTTCGGCGCACTGCTGTCTTTCGCCGCCGGAAGTGCCGTCTGCGCATTGGCGCCGAGCATGCCGGTGCTGCTTGCGGGCCGGGCCGTGCAGGGCCTCGCCGGCGGTGTGCTGGCCGGCCTCGGCTACGCGGTGATCAGCGCGGTGCTGCCTGAGCGACTGTGGACCCGGGCCGCCGCGACGGTGTCCGCGATGTGGGGAGTGGGCACTCTGCTCGGCCCGGTATCCGGCGGCCTGTTCGCCCAATTCGGTTCCTGGCGTGGTGGTTTCGCACTCCTGCTGATCCTCGCGGTGGTGGTTGCCGGGCTCGTTCCGCTGGCGTTGCCGGCCGGCCGCGGCCATTCCGGGGAAGCCCTGGGAATCCCGGTGTGGTCGCTGACGCTTCTCGGTCTGGCTGCGCTGATCGTCAGCCTCGCCGCGGTCCCGGCGGACCCGGCGGCCACCGCAGCGCTGCTGGCGCTGGCCGCCGGGCTGGTGGTGGCGTTCGTCGCCGTGGATCGGCGGGCCGGAGCGCGGGGGGAGGGGGCCGCGAGGGTGCTGCCGCGAGCGGTGTTCCGGCCGGGTCCGCTGAAGTGGATCTACCTGACGCTGGGTCTGCTGATGGCGGCCACCATGGTCGACATGTACGTGCCGCTGTTCGGTCAGCGGCTGGCCGGGCTGTCGCCGGTGATCGCCGGATTTCTCGGCGCCGCCCTGTCGGTCGGCTGGACCGTCGGCGAGGTCCGCAGCGCCTCGATCGGGCGCCGCTCGGTCGCGGCGCGGGTGGTGACGCTGGCCCCGGTGGTGATGGCGGCGGGCCTTGGTCTTGCTGCGCTGGCCCAGCAGGAGGGCGCCGGTCCACCGGTGGTCGCGCTCTGGGCCCTGGCACTGGTGGTCACGGGGGCCGGGATCGGCAGTGCCTGGCCGCACCTGTCGGTCTGGGCGATGGGATCGGCCACCCAGGAGAGGGCCGGGGAACCCGGCGAACAGACGATCGCCTCCGCGGCGGTCAACACCGTGCAGTTGATCTGCGGGGCGTTCGGGGCCGGCCTGGCCGGCGTGGTGGTGAACCTGCGCGACTCGCCGGACGTCACCGCGGCGCGGTCGATGTTCGCCCTGTTCGCAGGGCTGGTGCTGGTCGGTGTCGTGGCATCCCGGCGGGCGTGCCGACAGCCGGAAAAGTAGTCCGTTCGGCCCCTTTCGCGGCGCTTGGTAACCGGTGCGCCACCGGTTGGCCACGGTTCGGTAAACGCCCAAGTTGTCGGGCCCTTCCGAGACTTACACGTCTGTAGTTTCGCCTTCAGATCTGAGTCTCGGCTCAGAGGCGCAAACAGAGATGGGATAGCAAATGTCACGGACCACCACTCGTGTGGCGGCGGGCACGGTAATCGCGACGGTGGGTTTCTTCTGGACAGCTCCGCTGTTCAACACCCTTGCCGCCGCTGATCCGTCCGTCACCCCGGGCGGTATCCCGTGCCTGAGCATCCTCCAGGGCGTCGCGACCAATCCGCCGGACCTGTCCCAGGGCATTCCGCCGTCGGCCGCCTCCATCCTGACCCCGCGGTCGCCGGTCGCCGGTGGCCCGATCCCGCCGGCCTCCGCCGCCGGCGGCGTGCCGATTCCGCCGGCCAGCGTTCCGGGCGCCCCGGGCGTCCCGGCCGCCGGCGGCGTCCCGATTCCCCCGGCCTCCACCCCGGGCGCTCCGGGGACCGGCGCGGTTGCCGGCGTTCCCACTCCGCCGGCCGCGCTGCCGGGCACCCCGCCCGCTGCGGGTGGTGGCGGTGTGGTCAACCCGCCGGCCGGCCTTCCCCCGACCCCGCCCGCCGGTGCCGGTGGCGGTCTTCCCGGTGTTCCGGCAGCCGTCCCCGGCACCCCGCCCGCAGCGGCGGCCGGTGGCGTCCCCGCGCCCGGTGCGGCGATTCCCGGTCCGGCTGCGGCCGCCGGGGCGCCGATCGCCGAGGCATCCGGGATTCCCGGCGCCGAGGCTGCCGCCGGTGTGGTCGGTGGTGGCGAGCTGGGCGCCGGTGGTGCCGGAGCAGGTGCTGCAGAAGGTGCCGGCGCTGGTGCTGGTGCTGGTGGCGAGGCGATCACCGATGCCGCCGGTGTCGCCGGTGACAGCGGTGCCGCCATCGGTCAGGCTGCCGGCGCCGCGCTGGGAGCGGGAGTCCCCGGTCCCGACGCACTGGTCCCCGCCGCGCCGATCGCTGACGCCGCCGCCGTTCCGCCGTCCGGACCCGTCGGAGTTCCCGGCGCCCCGGTCGGCGGCGGTGCCGCACTTCCGCCCGGAGCCCCCGCCGGCGTCGGCGGTGTTCCGTCCGGCGGCGAGATCATCGCGCCCGCAACTCCGCCTGCCGCCGTTCCCGGCGGCGTTGCTCCTGCGGCCGCCGGCCTCCCTCCGGTTCCGCCGGCGGCGACCCCCGGCGTTCCGGCCGCCGGTGCCGTCGATCTGCCGCCGATCATCGGCGGTGACACCCCGGGTGCTCTCGCGCCTGCGGCCGCCGTCACTCCCGGTGCCCCGGGATTCGAGGTGCCCGCGGTTCCGGATGCCGCCTCGGTGGTCACCCCGGGACTGCCCGCGGTCCCCAGTCCTGCTGGGGCCGTTGAGAATTCGATTCCGGTTCCCGGGACCGTGATCGATATCCCCGGCGCCGAGATCCCCCTCGGCAGCTTCACGGAATTCCCGGGCACACCCGACATCACCATCCCCGGCCTGCCCCTTGCCGATGTGCTGCCGGGTGCGGCCACGCCGGGTGGCGGACTGCCCGGCGGGATTGCCGGTGGCCCGATCTCCGGAGCAGGCGACCCCCCGCTGTCCATTCCGGGCATCCCGACCGCTGCGGCGATCGAGGGTCCTGTTCTGCCGGGCGCGGCTCTGCCCCCAACGCCCGGCGCTCCCATCGCGGACGCGGCGGCCCTTCCCGGCGCCGCGGTGCCGGGAACTCCGGGCGGGCTCCTCGGTGACGTGGTCCCCGGGCCGGCTGCCGCGGTTCCCGGTGGCGGTGGCGCGGGTGGGCTCGCCACGCCGCCCGCCGAGATTCCGGGTGTTCCCGCCGCGGGTGCCGGTGGCGTCCCGGTCGCCGGTGACATCGCCGGCGCCACGCCGCCGGGTGCCGGCGGCACCGGAGCCGGAGTTCCGGCCGCGGTCATCGAGGACAACGCCGGCCGGCACGGGGACCAGGACTCCGGCCAGCCGGGCGCGGGCATCGGTCAGGGCAACGGATCCGGCGCCGGCTCCGGCGGGGGCGCGGGCGACTACCCGCAGGACATCGACCACAAGGCTTCCCAGCTGGCAGCGCTGCCGGCCGAGGCCATCGCCTCGCTGGCAGCAGGGTTCCCGCCGGCGGCTGCCGGTGTTCCGGCCGCCGCGGCTGTTCCGGCCGCCGGTGCCGTCGCCACGCCGCCGGCTGCGGTCCCCGGTATTCCGCTCGGTGGCGCTGCTGCCGTCCCGCCGGCCGTCCTGCCGGGCGCTCCGGCCGGTGCCGGGATCCTTGTCCCGCCGGCCCCCGGCGCCGTCATCCCCGGCGTGCCGGTCGGCGGTGCGGCCGCCGTCCCGCCGGGTCCGGGTGCCTTCGTCCCCGGCATTCCGACACCGAGCGCTGCCGTGATCAACCCGGGTCTGAGCGGGCTGATCCCCGCCGCTCCGATCGCCGACGCGGCGGCCGCACTGCCGACTCCGCCGGTCAGCGTGCTGCCGAACCTCGCGCAGGGGGTGGCCACGCTGCTGTCGCCGCCGCAGATCACCATCCCGGGCATCCCGGGCTTCGGGATCCCACTGCCGAAGACCATCTCGACGCCGCACAGCCTGCTGTGCATCGGCACCGAGTGGTCGGCCCAGGTTCCCGGTGGATCCCAGCCTTCTGGCGATCAGGGCGCACCGGTGCCGCCGGTGACCGAAGCCGGTACCCCGGCCGGCCGCTGGTCCGGAAACTAGGCCCCGCGAACTAACCCTTCCGACTTGGTGACTTGGGCGAAGCTGAACTGCCAGCGCTCCACGACGTGGAAGCCGAACCGGCTCGGCACCTGGTAGGCCATCGCCCGCCCGAGGCGCGGGCCCGGTGGCAGGGACGGTCCGCTCTCATGGTCGGGCCGGCTCGGATCCCGTTCGGTGATCGTCCACAGCGCGGGACAGTCGGGCATCTTGTCCGCCCATGCCCAGATCGCGATATGGCTGTCCCACAGCATGTTTCGCTGGATCGCCGTTCGCCCCCGGCCATAATCGTGCAGTTTCTGGTACGCGGCGGGGCGGGCGGCGAGCAGTGGGCGGATCGGACCAGGCTTCCACGTCGTCGAGTTGTCCAGCACCAGGCAGTCCCCGGGGGCCGCGTAGCGCTCGATGACGTCGGCAACCTGGCTGTAGTCCATGTGCTCCTTCGCATACGGACCGCGCTGAGCCAGGTAATTGGGTGCCGCCGCGACCGTCAACGCGGCCAGGATCGCCGTGACGCCCACCCGGCCGCGACCGACCGCGACGACGCACTGCCCGAGCAGCAGCGCGATGGCCGGCGCGGTGAACGACAGATAGCGCGGGTAGTAGACCGGGTGCCGCACCGCCGAATAGAGCAGCAGCGCCGCGGTCGGGGCGGCCATCCAGGTGATCGCGATCACGGCGAGCCGGGCCGGTCGGACGCTTGCCGGAGTGCCTCGCCGCCACAGTTCGACGCCGCCGGCCAGCAGGATGGCGCCGGCGAGCGCCGCGAACGGCACCGCGCGGTCGAAGTACTGGTCCTGGACGATCTTGACGACCGTCCCCGCCTGCAGTGGCGAGATCCACCGAACCTGGAACAGTTGGGTCTGGGTGAACATCAGAAACGGCGTCACCGCGCCGACGGCCGCGACCGCGGCCACTGCCCAATCTCGCAGCGCCCGTCTGCCTGCGCACACGCCCACCGCAACGGCGTGGACCGGAATGATCAGCACCAGGAAGACATTGAGCAGCGTCGCGGCCACCAGGAGTGCGAAGTAGCCGCACCACAAGACTTTGCGATTGCGGCGCGCCGCCCGCACGCAGAACACCGTCAGCCACAACGCGGCCGCCATCGTCAGCGCATAGGACCGGGTCTCCATGCCCGCCCAGGTGACCCGGGGCAGGATCGCGAACACCAGTCCGGCGGTCACTGCGACCTGGCGGGTGGACAGTTGCCGTCCCAGCACCACCACCCCGGCGGCCGCTGCTCCGACCGCGATCGCACTCGACAGCCGGGACATGAACTCGGTGGCCGGAAACACCGCGAACCAGCCGTGCATCAGCAGGTAGTACACGCCGTGGACGGCGTCGATGTGCCCGACCATCCGCAGGAGTTCGGGCACCGAACGGGTGCCGGCCGAGATCGTCGCCGCCTCGTCGAACCACAACGAGGGTCGTGCGGCGCCGGCGGCGCTCACCACGATGGCCAGCAGCGCGACCAGTCCGGCGTCCCACCGGCGCGGCGCTGGCGGCGGGGTGGCGGGTACGACCGCGGGCCGGGTGTCACGTATCGAGATGGTCATCTTGGGAAAACCACGCTATCCGCTGGCCTGTTGCGCAGGTCACCTGGGCGCTTCTGCAGCCGGATTTTCGCTCGTCAGAACGATCCCCACCCGCCGCAGGGAAGGCGCGCTGTCGCCGATTCGGGTCCCGTGGCGGTCCGGAGGCGTTAGTGTTCGGGGTTGGCGTCGCAATCAGTTACTGGAGGGTTGGAATGGGCGGATACCAGACCGTTGTCGTCGGAACCGACGGATCGGATTCCTCGCTGCGCGCGGTCGACCGCGCCGGTCAGCTCGCCTCCGGGTCGGGCGCGAAGGTCATCGTGGCGACCGCCTATCTGCCCGCCCCCGGCGACGCACGCGCCGCTGACATCCTCAAGGACGAGGGCTACAAGATGCAGGGCAACGCCCCCATCTACGACTTACTCCACGACGCCGCGGAGCGTGCCAAGGCCGCGGGCGCCAACGAGGTCGAGGAGCGCGCCATCGTGGGTGCCCCGGTGGACGCCCTCGTAGAGCTCGCCGAAGAGGTGGGCGCCGACCTGCTGGTGATCGGCAACGTCGGGTTGAACACGATCGCCGGCCGGCTGCTCGGCTCGGTGCCGGCCAACGTCGCGCGCCGTTCCAAGACCGACGTCCTGATCGTCCACACGACGGGCTAGCCGTTTCTGCGGTCGCCGTGCGCACCCGGCTGTGGGTCGACGGCCGGCTGAAGGCCGAGGACTTCCCGCTTGCGGACGTCTCCGAACATCTGCACGAGTCCGATGCCCTGGTGTGGGCCGATCTGTGCAACCCCGACCGTGCACAGCTCGAGCAACTCGCCGACGAACTCGGTTTCGATCAGCGCGCGGTCGCCGACGTCGTCGACCACGACGTCCGTGCCAAGGCCACTCGCTACGCCGATCACACCGTCGTGACCGTCTATGCCACCGCGCTGGGGCCGCAGGTTCCGGGGTCGATCGAGTCCCGGTTGCTGCTGTCGAAACTCTCGATCTTCGTGCTGCCCACCGCCGTGGTGACCGTCCGGCACGAAACCGATTCGGCCAAGCCGGTTTTCGACATCACCGAAGTGGTACGCCGCTGGGATGACAACGCCGATCTGTTGCGCAGGGGCAGCGCCGCGCTGCTGCACGGCGTTCTCGACGTGGTGGTCGACGGCCATTTCGACACCATCCAGCAACTCGACGACGCCATCGAGTCGCTGGAGGACAACCTGTTCGACGACAGGTCGCAGAACCGGCAGCTCCAGCGCGACACCTATCGGCTGCGCAAGGAACTCGTCGAACTGCGCAGGGTAGTGCTGCCGATGCGCGAGGTGGTCAACACCGTGATGCGCCGCAGCGTCGAGGGGACCGACACAGGCGAGCTGACCAATTGGTACTACGACCTCTACGACCACGTCATCCGGGCCTCGGAGTGGACCGACTCATTGCGTGACATGGTCACCACGGTGTTCGAGACCAACCTGTCGCTGCAGGATGCGCGGCTCAACACGATCATGAAGAAGCTCACCGGCTGGGCCGCGATCATCGCGGTGCCGACCCTGGTGACGGGCTGGTTCGGGCAGAACATTCCGTACCCGGGGTACGGCAATGACTGGGGTGTGCTCACCAGTGCCGTCGTATCGGTGCTGACCTCGGTGGCGCTCTATCTCGGGTTCAGGCGACGCGACTGGCTCTGACGCCGGTTACTTGCCGGCGTCGTCCTTGCCGTGCAGAACTTCCTTGGCCTTGCCGACGGCATGGGCGGCGATCTCGGTGGCGTCCTGGACGATGTCGCTGACACCCCCGGCGATGTCGCCCTTGATCACCTTGCCGGCGCTCTCCACCATCTCGGCGGACTTGCCGACGGCGTGGGCCGCAACTTCCTTGGCCGCGTTGAGTGCGTCCTTGGGATCGAAAGCCATGGTGTCCTCCTGGATCGTGGTGGTATTTGCTCGAGATTAGACGCACTGCGCTGGGACGGTATCGAAACCGGCGATGAGTCTTTCGGGCCTGCGGCTTTGGTGTCATGCGTGTCAGAATCATCGGTGTGACGGCCACGGGGGATGCCCGCTTTCGCAGGCTGATGGAGACCTCCAACGTCGGCATGGTCCTTGCCGCCGCCGACGGCAAGTTCGAAGTGGTCAACCAGGCCTTCTGCGAGATGATGGGGTACGACGAGCAGACCCTGAAGGCGATGAGCTGGCAGGAGATGACGCCTGCCAGGTACATGGAAGTCGACCTGAAGAACATCGCGGATCTCCTCGCCGGCCGTCTGGACACGTATCGGATCATCAAGCAACACATCCATGCCGACGGGCACCTGATCTGGATCGATCTGTCGGCTAGCTGTCTCCGTGATTCAACCGGTGCGGTGGAGTACCTCTTCGGTCAGATCATCGACATCACCGAGCAGGTGGAGGCGCGCGCCAAGCAGGCCGAAGCGGACGCCCGCTTCCGCCGGCTGATGGAGACCTCGAACGTCGCAATGGCACTGGTAACCCCGGACGGCAAGATGGAAGTGGTCAACCGGGCGCTGTGCGAACTGTTCGGCTATGACGAAGAAACCATGAGGACCAAGACCTGGCAGGAGATGACTCCGGCCAGCTACCTCGACACCGATCTGAAAAGCACCGAGGATCTGATCGCCGGACGGATCGAGACCTATCGCGTCGAGAAGCAGCACATCCACGCCGACGGTCACCTGTTCTGGGTCGATCTCTCGGTGAGTTGTCTGCGCGACGTGGACGGTGAGATCCAGTATCTCGTCGCCCAGGGCGTCGACATCAGCGACGAGGTGGCGGCACGTGAGTTGCTGGCGCAGCGAGAGCGAGAGAACCGCATTCTCGCCCAACGTCTGCAAGCCGAAATGCGAAGCGCCGCAGAATATGTGGCATCAATCCTTCCCGGCGATCTGCACGGGCCGGTCGAGGTGTCGTCGCGCTATCTGCCTTCGCTCGATCTCGGCGGCGACGGATTCCATTACCGGTGGCTCGACGATGACCATCTCAAGATGTACCTGATCGACGTGTCCGGGCACGGAATCCGGCCGGCACTGCTGTCGATGTCGGTGCACAACCTCGTCCGATCCGGCTCGCTGCCCAACGAGACTCTGCTGAATCCGGATCAGGTGCTCGACAAGCTCAACGGCCTGTTCCAGATGAGCGAGCAGGGGGACACCTACTTCACCATGTGGTACGGCGTCTATCAGCTTTCGACCCGGACACTGCGTTACGCCAGTGCGGGCCATCCGCCCGCGCTTGCCCTCAACCGCGACGGAAACGGGATCACGGCCACAAGCTTGTCCACCCCGTGCAGGCCGGTCGGAATGTTCGCCGACACCGTCTACACCGGTGACTCCTACACCGTGCCCGCCGGCGGTCAGGTCCTGCTCTACAGCGACGGGGCATTCGAACTGTCCGACAGCCCGTTTTCGCAGATCGACTTCGTCGGTCTGTGTGCCGAAGTGGCCGGACAACCCGGCTGGTCACTCGATGACCTCATCGCCCGACTCAGAATGCTCAGTCCGAGTGGGGAATTCGATGACGACTGCGCCCTGGTCCTGCTGACTTTCCCCTGAAGTGGCCCGAATCCGCGATCCGATACAGCCGCTGCCGCGCCGGCCCGACCGGCAGCGCCGGCGCGAGTTCCTCTATCCCTATGCGGTGATCGACTACGACGCAACCGCATTGACTCTCGCCGACGCGACATTGGCGGAGTTCGCCGAGGTCTACAACTGGAACCTCAGCGACGACCCGCAGACCGGTGTCGTGAACGCGGTCTGGAATCAGTGCCTGCGCGAGCACGAATCCGCCATGCGTCATCAGGTGCGCCTGCTCGCGATCGGAACGCTGGGTGTCGCGCCGCGCCAGGTCGGTGACGCCATCGCCTGGCATCAGGAATACGTCGCGATGCACGACGGTGATCCCGAACCGGAATCGGACCTACGCGACTACTTCGCGTTCTGGACCGGTCCGGAGGCCGATGACGTGGGCGGCGTCTGCGAAGAGAGTGGGCTGTTGTGCTGGTGGGAAGCCAAGCTCGGCCCGGGCTGGGTTCGAGAGACCGGATACTTCCTTCAGGAACTCCACGACTTCGTCAACGAGGGGCCGACGGAGCGAGTCGAGCGGATCTGGACCGACCGCGAAGTGGACGCTGAATTGCGACCGCTCGTCACCAAACGCCTAGGTGGCTAATCGTCGACTGTGCGCGTTCCCGGTGAAAGTCCGGCACTTCGGATGGTGGCTCGTCGCTATCAGAACCAAAAATTTGCAACGAGTCCCTTTCTACTGCCACTGAAGCCGCTAGGTTGTAGGAGTTTTAGGCGAATGGTCGAATATGTCGGATTGTTGCGCCCACCTGATGGTGTCGACAGATTCAAGTGGGACGGGCGGAGCGGCGGTGGAGCTAGTCATCGGGCCAACAACGCTCGACATGATTCAGGCCGCCCTCGACGCATTCTGGTCGCGTAACGAGCAGGTGCCACGACGCGTGCGCCTTGAAGTCGGTATCGCGGTCGCCGAAGTCGCTGGAAATATCCTTGAGCACAGCAAAGCCACGCGCCTCAACCTGGAAATCGAGTTGAACACCAACCGCGTTCAGGTCGACTTCGTCGATGACGGTCATCCTGCCGAGGTCAACCTCATGTCCGCAGGTATGCCGGACGAGATGTCCGAACAAGGCCGAGGATTAGCACTGGCCCTCTCATCGCTGAGCGGACTGTCCTACTGGCACGACTCATTCGGCAACCATTGGAGCTTGACAAGTGCACCGTTCTGAAACCGCCGGAGTCCAGCAGCCTCCTGTGCAGTCGGATCGAGCAACCGCGGCTACCGCCCAAGCCTCGGCACCTCGGCACCGACTTACGCGAAACTCAGAACGAGAGATGTGAGACGGTTGGGCGAAATCCCCGATGGCGATAATCAGCCGATGCGCCTGAAAAAAATCTTGCTGAGGTAGCGTCCTCGGCAACGCTCAGCAAAGGGGAAGAACCATGCAAATCTCGTTACGGTCGCATCTGATCGCGGGTACGGCGGCAGTCGTGGGGGTGAGCGCGATTGCCATGACCCCGGTCACTATGCAACATCTGCGAGTGCCGGTGATTCCGGTGCCGTCGGTGTCTGCCGGGGTTGCACTGGCGGCCTTCGACAGCCCTATCTCCCAACTGATCGAGACTCTCGGACTGACGAACACCTACTTGTTCTCGCCTACGCCCTGGCAGACCTACGCACCGTGGTCTGACCTGTCGGCGTTGGGTGTTGTTCCGCAGATCATCAACGATCACCTGCCGATCATCAGTCAGCTGGGACAGAACGGCGCGGATTATCTGTTGCAGACCTTCACGGGCCTCGGCACGAGCGCGTATCTGCTCAGCGAGGGTGTCTGGAACGCGGCGGCGAACTTGCTCTCGCTGAACATTCCCGGGGCCATCACCACGTTGTTGACCGCCGTCCAGAATGCCGGCCAGGTAGCCCTCGACACCGGCCAGTACGTTCTGTCAGGCGTGGTGACCCGAGCCACGGCGGTGGTCAACGCCGTCGTCGGTCTCATCCCGAACATCGCCACGGCAGTGGTCGGCCAAGTCACGGCCCTGGTGGGCAGCGTGGTGAAGGTCGTCACTGACACCTTCGCTGCGCTGGGATCGGCGAACCCGCTGCAGAACACATGGAACGCGGTGGTCGACGGACTGCTCGGCCCGACCGGTATTCCGGGTGTCCTCAATGCCCTCACCATCGGTTACGGCATTGACCCGGCCCCTCCGCAGGTTCCCGCCTTCGTCCCGAGCATTCGGACGGTGCTCACCACTGCCGTCCAGGACGTGGCGGGCGCGCTGGCGACCACCAACCCGGCACCGCCGCCAGTTGCGGCATCGGCTGCGGCCAGGCGTTCGGCTGCGGCGAAACAGGCTGCGGCAAAACCGGCTGCGGCTGTCGAGGCGAGCGTGTCCGGTGACTCGGTGGGCAGCAGCGCGGCGCCGGTTGCCGATGCCGCCAAGGCCGTCGGAAGCCACCGCAGCGGCGCCGGCCGATCTGCGCGGATCCACGCCTCCGCTCAGTAGCCGGTCGGGTTCCTAGCGCCTAGTTGTCGTGACCTGACACGTTGTTGTCAGGCTGCGAGCCGGCTGATGGGTGGTCGTCCGCCCAGGGCGGAGTGGCCTCGTCGAGTGTTGTAGCGGTGAAGG
>MTBK01125223.1_pt1 | contig 62822 bp, 47 predicted proteins | sample 1535981 | NCBI WGS metagenome assembly MTBK01 (sample SAMN06109225, study PRJNA356200) | anaerobic digester metagenome | isolation source: biogas reactors fed with pig manure or primary and secondary sludge | place: Spain | collected 2016-06-30
TAAACAGCAGGCCGAGAAAAAATCTCAATTACCAAAAACCGTTTGAAATTTTTTATAAGTTTGTAAATGGAAAAATTGCATTTGCTAGTTGAATCTACGAACTAAAATAGATTTACTCAAACAAGGATAATTTTATAATTTTGCGACAATTTAAAGAGAGAGCATGTCTTGTCTGTTTCGTAAAATAATGATACTTCTGCTGCTGTCTGTTTTCGGCATTGCGGAAAGCCATGCACAGGTTGTACGTATAAGCGGGACTGTCCGTGACAAAGACGGCAATGCTTTACCCTATACAACCGTGCGTCTTGAAGGCACGACCACAGGATGCACCACCGACAACAAGGGAAACTTCTCATTTAACGGCAAAACAGAAGGACAGACACTTGTAATATCATCGGTAGGGTATGAAGAATTTGTGCTTAAACTCTCAAAGAACACCGTGTTTCCGCTCAATGTTGTACTTATGACCGCCAATTATAGTATTGACGAGGTTATAATAAGACCCGAAAAGGAAAAATACAGTAACAGAGAAAATCCCGCAGTAAGATTGATTGAGGAGATAATTTCAAATAAAAATGCCCAAAATCCGTTCAACAACGATTATGTTTCAAGAAAAAGATATGAAACATTTGTGTTAGCTCTTGATAACTTTACCGATGAGAAACAACAGCAGCCCTTATTCCGCAAATTTCCCTTCCTGAAAGACTATATAGATACCTCGCTGGTTTCGGGAAAACCTATTCTGAACATATCTACACGTGAACTTGCGGCAACCGATTATTACAGTCTGAAGCCTAAGAGAGAGAAACAGGTGGTTCACGGACGCGAATGGACAGGAATAGAAGACTTCCTGCCCGATGAACAGGTACGCGCCGCTCTTGAAGCAACGCTGTGTGACGTTGACCTTTTCCATGAAAAGATAATTATTTTGAGAAAAGAGTTTGTAAGTCCGTTTGCCGAATACGCCACCTTATATTATAAGTACTACCTGATGGACACCCTTACGATTGACGGAGAGAAGTGCATTGATCTGGCTTTTGTACCACGCAATCCCCAATCATTGGGATTCACAGGACACATATATGTGACTGACGATTCTTCACATTTTGTAAAATGGATCCAGATGAATATTCCGTACGAAATTAATCTGAACTTTGTGGAATACATGAATCTGGAGCAGAAATTCAATCGTGACAGTCTGAATCACAGAATACTTGTTTACGAAAGCATAACAGCCGAGCTCAAGTTTTACGATTTCATTGACGGTGTTTACGGAAGACGTGAAGTGTTCTATTCGAACTACAGATTTAACGACCTGGTTGACCGCGAACCGTTCAAATATCAGGAACATGTCATTGAAAGCAAAGAATCCCGTGAAAGAGATGATGAATTCTGGAGCGAGTACCGTAAAATGGACGAAAACAGAGGAGGCGGAAAAGCAGTTGATATAAAGGAGATGATAGCTCAACTTCGAAAAGTTCCGATTTATTACTGGACCGAACAGTTCATAAACCTTCTGTTTTCAGGTTTCATTCCCGTAAAAGAGGAGAATACACCTTTTTATATAGGACCGGTAAATACCATGGCCAGCTACAATGGTCTGGAGGGTCTTAGGCTGAAACTGGGAGGCATGACCACAGCCCATCTGAACCCTTATCTATTTGGCACCGGATACCTGATTTACGGAGTCAGAGATGACAGATTCAAGTACTACGGACGTCTGGAATATTCATTCAAACCCAAAAAGGAACAGTGGAACGAATTCCCGACCCATTCCCTAAGACTTCAGCTCGAGAATGACATATACCAGTACGGACAACAGTATATCTATACCAACAAAGACAATGCGATGCTTTCGCTCAAAAGGCTGCCGGACAACATGGTAGGTTACATTAGGAGAAATGAGTTGATATATACTCGTGAGAGACACAGCGGGTTATCATTGACCGCCACCCTGCGTAACCGTAAAAACGAAGCAACGCAATTTATTCCGATGCTCAGAAACGATGCTCTAAACAATCCTGTCAAGGAGATAGAACAGACGGAATTTGAACTCGGACTAAGATATGCTCCTGGTGAAAAATTTATCCAAAACAAATGGAACAGGAGAAGCATAACCCCGGAATTACCGGTCTTCACCCTTAACGGCACGGTCTCAAAGAGAGGTTTGTTTGGGAGTGACTTTTCTTTTGTGCGAACCGATTTTTCATACCGCCAGTGTATTATGGCAGCTCCTGTAGGGTATTTCAATGTTATGCTGTCGGCAGGCAGGATTTGGGGACAGGTTCCATACCCCATATTGTTCATACCCAACGCCAATCTATCATACACCATCCGTGAAGAGACATTCGAAACTATGACTCCAATGGAATTTGTTATGGACAAGCATTTGACATGGGATGTTGCATGGCATATGAACGGACTGATACTTAACAGAATCCCGGCTGTAAAATATCTGAAATTAAGGGAAGCACTCTATTTCCGGGGTGTCTGGGGCGGACTGGATGACCGCAATAATCCCTTAAAAGATAAAAGCGGAAACATCTTGATCTTTCCGACTGACTACAGCAAAGCAACGGGTACTGAAATCAACGGACCCTTCATGGAAGTAGGAGCCGGAATTGAAAACATTTTCAAGCTCGTGTCAATAGCCGGTTTTCACAGGATCACATATAAAAACACCCCGGATGTTGATCTCTGGGGTGTAAGGATTGCAATACATTTGCAATATTAATTCTGTGCAAAACGAAAATCCGAACCTGTGTAATTTATATTGAACCTCTTTTTCTTAGAGTTCTTTCTAATTATCTGTTCCCTCTTTTTCAGAACCTTCTTCTCCTTTTCGTAAAAATATAAAGAAGAGAGCTGTAAATCACCAACCTTGGCTCTTACATAATCCTGAAAACTTTCTTCAAACAACTTACGATCTTCCAGGAACCATTTGTTCCTAACCACAGCCTGCTCAATTTTCTCTATATCCGATATATACATAACCGAATCAACGGGTGAGAAAGACAAAGCAAACATATAGACATCGACTGTTTTGGCTCTCTTGTCCTGTTTATTGACCCTCATGGACTCGATATCCGTTTTTGATGTTACCAACCCCTCACCGGGCTGAAGAACAGGATTTCTGGTACGATCGGGCACCTGCGCAACAGACTGCACCGATGTTATGAAAAAAAGTATGGCCAGAGATATATAAAACCTGATTCGCATATTAGCCCAAATAGGATTTCAACAGTTTACTACGAGAATTTTGACGAAGACGACGAATAGCCTTCTCCTTTATTTGACGTACACGCTCACGGGTCAGTCCAAACTTGTCACCTATCTCTTCGAGAGTCATCTCACGACACCCAATGCCGAAAAACATTTTGATTATATCCTTTTCACGGTCGGTAAGAGTTGACAATGCACGGTCTATCTCCTTTGAAAGTGATTCGTTCACAAGAGTCTTGTCAGCCATAGGTGAATCATCGTTCACAAGCACATCAAGCAGACTGTTATCTTCACCGTCAACAAAAGGAGCATCGACTGAAATATGACGCCCCGACACTTTCAGGGTGTCGGTTATCTTTTCAACCGGAATATCCAGCATCTCAGAGAGTTCCTCCGGTGAAGGACGACGCTCATGTTCCTGTTCGAATTTGGAAAGAGCTTTGCTTATTTTGTTAAGCGAACCTACCTGATTCAAAGGAAGACGCACGATACGTGCCTGTTCAGCCAATGCCTGAAGTATGGACTGACGTATCCACCATACAGCATAACTGATAAATTTAAATCCTCTTGTTTCATCAAATTTTCCGGCTGCTTTTATGAGACCGAGATTCCCTTCATTGATAAGGTCAGGAAGGCTTAGACCCTGGTTCTGATACTGTTTGGAGACCGATACCACAAAACGCAAATTTGCACGAGTGAGTTTTTCAAGAGCAGCCCTGTCACCCTTCCGGATGCGCTGTGCCAGCTCAACCTCCTCTTCGACAGTAATCAGCTCTTCACGACCGATTTCCTGTAAATACTTATCAAGTGATGCGCTTTCACGGTTTGTTATGCTTTTTGTGATTTTTAATTGTCTCATTTTCAGTATATAGTGTATTTATTTGTAATTGAATTAATTTGCTTTGTAATTAGACGTCCGTATGCCTGTTAAAATTTGGGCGAATTGGGCGCAAATATAGTAATAATTAAGGATAAAATCAAATTTATTTTTTTTACTGTCCGAAGTCGAAATATTATAATTTCAGAATGGATGAAGCGGCCTGTTTGTCCGCTTCATCCATTCTATTCCTACAAACAGATATATATTAATCCTCATCAAGGCCTACCGCATAGTTTGCCCTGCGACCTGACGGATAAATACCGGTAATAAACAGCACCTGATCGGGCGACTTAACAGCCTCATCATATACCTGTTCAATATCATCCAGTGACCTGATTTGCCTGTTGTTTATCTTCAGGATTATGAATCCGCGCTGGATGCCGGCATCTTTTAAAAGTCCGTCTCTAAGACCACTTACCTGCATGCCGTAACCTATATTAAGCTGACGACGTATCTGTTCCGGCACAGTACTGAATGTAGCGCCCAGAACTTCAATATCGGTAGCTTTGACTATTTCGGTATTACCCTTGAAGTTTTTCAGTTCGACGCTGACCTTCCTGCTCCTCTTATCCCTAAGTATGGTAACCTCAACCTTATCTCCGGGGCTGAACTGTACTATAGTCTCCTGAAGCTCGGCCATGGTCCTGACTTTCTTACCATTGATAGCAGTAATGATATCTCCCTCTTTCAGGCCTGCTGCCAGAGCACCGCCGCCATCGGAAACTTCACTTACATAGACTCCTTCAATAGTTCCGAAATCCTTGTCTTTGTTCTCCTCCAACTGACGCAACACGGCCACATCGCCACCACGAATTCCAAGAATGGCACGCTGGACTGAACCGTACTCTTTAAGGTCGGCCACAACCTTTTTTACGATAGTGGTCGGTATGGCAAAACCGTATCCTGCATATGTGCCGGTCGGTGACTCAAGAGCCGCATTTATTCCAACAAGTTCGCCTTTCACGTTTACCAGCGCTCCACCGCTGTTTCCCATATTTATAGCAGCATCGGTTTGAATAAACGACTCTATACTCTCACTGCCTTCATATATACCTATTTTTCTTGCCTTAGCACTTACCACGCCGGCTGTTACGCTGGAAGTAAGGTTAAATGGATTTCCTACGGCAAGAACCCATTCGCCAAGCTTAAGGTCATCGGAATTGCCCATTGGAATTATCGGGAAATCGTCTCCTTCTATCTTAATTAGGGCAAGGTCAGTACTGGGATCCGTCCCTACGACTACTGCCGGGAAAATTCGGCTGTCGTTGAGACTCACCTCAATTTCGTCAGCTCTGTCTATGACATGATTGTTGGTTACAATATAACCGTCTTTGGAAAGTATGACTCCCGATCCGTAGCCGACCTGAGGTCTGCTCTCAATCTGGCGCCGACGCTGACGCGACTGATCACCGAATCCGAAGAAATATTCGAAAATGTCAGGCATCTCCTGTATTACCTGGGTCCTTCCACTCACAGTAGCCTTAATATGCACCACACCATGTACGGCCAATTCAGCCGCTTCGGTAAGGTCAACAGGTTGCAGCTTGGCTGCAGGGATCATACTGGCGTTGCTTGCAAATGAGTACGGAAGGTTAGATTCTATAACATACACCGGAGTGTTGTGGCTATTTTTCTTATTTACAAGATGGGTCGTAACACCGGCTGCCGCTACACAGCAACCGATAAGTAAAAGTGAATATGCTACAATTTTAGTTCTCTTTTTCATATTCTATTTTCTTGTTTTAGTTAATTATATAGTTATATAGTTTGATGTTAATTCTTAACATCTCACTCATCTGTCAAATATATGCAACTTTCAAGCCAAGTGATACTCTTGTCAGATGTTTTTTGCCAATAATTAACTAAATAGACATGAATTTAATAATTACTTATAACCGAACACTTCATCCAGAGTGACCTCCTCTACCTTTCCAAGCGAATTTAAGAACTCAGTATCAAGTTCTTTAATGTCACCCAGAATACCATAAATGTAGGTACGTCCCTGAATCCATTTTTGCTGACACTCAACTACATCATCCATTGTCAAAGCTGACAGATTGTCATATATCACCTTCACAAGTGGCTCCTCCAATCCCAGCTCCCTGGTGTTAATGTAACTGCTGAGTACTGACATACCGGTTGTACGGTTAGTACGCAGGACCGACTCAAGTCCTGTCTTGGCCACCTGGAACGACTTCTCCGATTCCGGCATTTCATTTATGATAAGGTCAAATGCCTCAACGGCCGTCTGAAGCTTGTCATTTTGAGAACCTATTCTCGCATAGAAACTGTAAGTGTCATCAACGAACGAAGGTGTTGCAAGCATTGCACCTGCACTGTAAGCCAAAGCCCTTGCCTCACGCATCTCCTGGAAAACTATCGAATTCATACCGCCTCCGAAGTATTCATTGAAAAGCTGGATGGAAGGAGCATCGGCTAACGAGAACCGCTCGCCGCGGTCAGAATACTGTATATAGTTGAACTGACGGGAATCGTATGGAGCAATAATTACTTTAGGCTCGTCAACAATCTGTTTTTTAGAGTAAAGCCTTGTCAATTTCTGCAAATTGTCGGCAGTCTTGTGATGATTTAGAAGCACCTCTTTTGCATCGGCTTCATCCTGCGGACCATAGAAGAGTACAGTATGCTCCTTGCTCAGAACATCCTTAACCATGTCAAGCAGTTCCTCCGATGTGAGAGCCATCAGTTGTTCATTGGAAAGAGTTATGGACTTTACATATTCGGGACCATAGATGACGTATTGATTGAGAGCATTCGAACAGCTTGTCTGATGAGACTTTGACATCTGACGTGCCATGAGCTCATCGTACTTGAGATTCTCCAGAATCGCTTCGTTCGGCTGGGCATTGAGCATAAGGTCCTCGACTATGTCGAGCATCTGCCCGAGATTCTCACCCAATCCGTTGACTGAGAAGGTCATGGTGTTATCGCCCACACTAAAGCTGTGGTTACCCGCAATTTTGTACTCTTCAAAGGCAATCTCATCGGCACTGCGGGTAGGAGTCCCCAGATATGAGAGATAATCAAAGGCAAAAGACAACGCCGGATTGGTGCTGTTTCCCATTTCGAACCGGAAAGTGGCAGTAACTATATCATTGTTCTCATTCTTCTTGTAGAGCATCTCAATACCATCCTTCAGCATGCTCTTGGAAAGATCCTTTTCAAAGTCCACAAATACCGGCTCAATCGGCTTTACCTGCTTCTCCGAAATTTCGGTCAGGAATACACTCTGCATATCACGGTTAGTAGATATCGGAGTGATTGCGGGAGCCGTTATCTTATTGCTCTTAGGGTTTACGCCCTGATGCTTGTAAACGACAACATATGAATCATCCGAAAGATACTTTTCGGCCCACGCGGTCACATCGGCCTTAGTGATCTTTGAAAGACGGTCTAATAGAGCGACCTCATCGGCCCAGTCCGAACCCTTTACAAATGAGTTGACGAACTGCATTGCACGGCTGTCGTTGGACTCAAGCTGACGCATGCGGGACAGTTTGATGTTGGCTATTGCAGCCTCAATGAGAGCTTCGTCAAAATCGCCGGAACGGAGTTTGGCGACCTCGGCCAGGATCAGATCCTTAACCTCCTCCATAGACTGTCCATCCTTAGGATAACCCTGAATTAAAAAATCCGAATAGTCTATGCGACCATATAGCTGTGAGCCGGCTGCAAGCACTTTTTGTTGCTGGTTCAGGTTCAGATCGATCAAACCGGCCTTTCCATTCGTGAGTATCGATCCCGCTATTTCGGCTATTTCGCTCTCCCTCTCCTTCTCACCCGGACAACGCCAACCCATAAGCATGAAATCCGACTCGGTGCCATATACATGCTTTACAACGGGTTCGGCCAAAGGTGCTTCAGGCTCATACCGGAGTTCAGGAATGGAGGGGTTAGGCTCCCAATCTCCGAAATACTTCTCTATAATGGTCACAAATTCATCGGGATCAAAATCGCCCGATACGCAAATTGCGATGTTGTTGGGAACATACATCGTTGCTTTCTGCTTTTTGATGGCACTGATTGAGGGGTTCTTCAAGTGTTCCTGCGTACCGATTACCTGCTGAAGTCCATAGGGATGATTCTTATAGAGTACCGAATCCAAAGCATAAAGGGCATTCATTACATCCTGATTCAGGTACATATTATACTCCTCATAGACAGTCTCCAGTTCGGTATGGAATCCGCGGATCACCATATTACGGAAACGGTCCGCCTGTATCCTTGCCCATGAATCAATCTGGTTGGATGGGATATTCTCCTGATAGCAGGTCAAATCATCCGATGTAAAAGCATTGGTTCCACGCGATCCAATTATTGACATAAGTTTGTCATACTCATTGGGAATAGCCAGCTCTGACGCCTTATAGCTCAGGCTATCAATGATATGATATATGGCGAGACGCTCCTGAGGATCTGTTTTGGTGCCATAAATGTCGAACAGTTCCTCAATTTGGTCAAGCAAAGGCTTCTCGGCGGCATAATCCGATGTCCCGAAATTCTCGGTTCCCTTGAACATGATATGCTCCAGATAGTGTGCAAGACCGGTATTGTCGGAAGGATCGTTCTTTCCTCCACTACGGACAGCGATATAAGTCTGCAATCTGGGCTGCTCCTTATTAACACTCATATAAACTTTTAGTCCGTTGTCAAGCGTATAAATCTTGGCCTTCATAGGGTCATTTTTTACAGTCTCATACTTGGAACAAGATAACACACCCGGCAGGACTACAAACAGTGTAGTAAAAATAAAAAACAGTTTTTTTCTCATTGCGATATTTATTTAATTCATCATTCAGTAAAAAAAATTGAAATCAATGTCCAATTATTATAGTCTGCAAAATTAACATTCCGCATCGAAATTAACAAGAACATGACTTTTATTTATGTAAATATCGCATAATATTGAAGATTGAAGGTTTTCTTAAGCTGTATCGGCATTTTTTTGTATTTTTGCATCCTAAAACTGACCGGTCTGCCGCTGTCCTTTTCGGGGCGGAGGAAAGTCCGGGCAACAGAGAGCATTCCACTTCCTAACAGGAAGCAGTCGGTGACGACTGAGCAGTGCAGAAGAAAATAACCGCCTTAAAAGGTAAGGGTGAGAAGGTGGGGTAAGAGCCTACCAGGTCTGTGGTGACACAGATGCTGTGTACATTGGAGGTTGCAAGTTCATGTAAACCGGCGTCAGAGGGCTGCTCGCCCAAGCCGGAGGGTAGAACGCGCGTAGCCTTAAGGCTGCGGAGCCTGTCGGTGACGGCAGGTCAAGATTAATGGCAGACACTGCCGGTAATTATCCGGCAGCACAGAACCCGGCTTACAGGTCAGTTTTTTTATCGCATTATCATATGAAACGTATAAGATGTCCCAAATGTAAACAGTACAACACATTTGACGAGACCCGTTACAGTAAAGGGCAGTCACTCGTGTTTGAATGTACATCATGCCGCAAGCAGTTTCGCGTCAGGATAGGGACCTCCAAATTGTCATCAGTCGAGAAAAACGAAGCACAAGAACAGGATGCAGAAGATTTGGGATTCGGTTTGATAGAGGTCGTGGAAAACGTTTTTGCATACCGGCAAAGTTTCGCTCTGAAGGAAGGCGACAACATAATAGGACGACAAAATCCGGGCGACAACATTACCATACCCATAGAGACCACAGACCGAAGCATGGACCGCAGGCACTGTGTCATAACAGTTACAAGGGATCCTTCAACAGGTAAAAACAGCTATTCGCTCAGGGACTATCCCAGCCTGACCGGTACATTCCTCTTCAACCGCATTTTGGGTAATAGAGAACAAGTAATGATTGAAGACGGTGCCATTATTACACTGGGGGCAACCACCCTGATTTTCACGGCAGATTAACCTGACTTACAGTAATCTTAATATCACTATTGTGCGTATTGTGTGCTCGATTTCTTCTGATAAGGCTCCAGAATACAGACTTTGAAAGAAAACGTCTCATTGGGATTAACGTAGTTCTTGAAGTCCTCCCACTCGATTATCAATGTGAGCTTGCCCTTTTCTACATCATATCTGTTATTCTGCATCAAAATACGGCTGTTCTGATTCAACACGGGATATACATACGGAAGTATGTTATCGCGACCGTCGGCATCGACCATATAAACAAGTACTGCGCCCTTTTCTAACACAACATCATTGATTTCAGGAAAGTTAAATTGCTGATAGACATAGAAGCCGGGCATGCCTTCATCACCGCTCAGCGACCATGCCGTTCCTTTAGCTTCAATGTAGTCGGTAAACATCTTAACGACCGGATCAGTCACTTCATATGTTATGTTATAAATTGTGTCAGCTGAATCACCACAGCCACACAGCAGCATAGTTGCGAAAACAGCAAAAAACATTTTTTTCCTCATAGCATCTCTTATTTTAATATGAAACTATCTGTCATAAATACCCTGTAATGCGGTACCGGATTTCTTACTCCTTGAAGCCCTTATCGTAATAGGCATTGATACCTTGTAACGTACAGGCGCACCATTCTTTGTGGCAGGAATCCAACGCGGCATCGCCTTAAGCAGCCTCAATACCTCCTCGTCAATAGAGAAGTCAAGACCCTTGAGAATACTCACGTATGATACGTCACCCGATTTTTCAATAGTGAATTCTACTTCCATCTTACCGTTGACAGACCTTCTGGCAGCATCGTCAGGATATACAAAATTATCATCTATATATTGTCTCATTGCAGTCATTCCGCCACGAAATTCGGGTTGTGTAATAACTATCTCACCTCTGTTAGGCGAAATCATTCTGATGGTATCCTGTGTCCTGATAGTATCCTGTACTTTAACGGTATCCTGTGTCTTTCTTATAGTATCCTGTGTCTTTCTTATAGTATCCTGTGCAAATGATTTATGTGCATTAAATGTCAGTAAAAACAGACCTGACCCTGACAATATTGCAAATCTTTTCAAAAATACAATTTTCATAATCCTCTGTTAATTTATTGCGCAAAAATACTCCTTTATTTTCCAACTAAAAACTTTTAGTTGAAAACTCTACTCTTTTTATATCTTTTTTATCCTATAGTTAAGTCCTAGGCCCCTCATTTAACAACATTTTAATTTTTACATTTCTCGTTGGGAATAGTTTAATCCCGATAAAAAATCAACGCTCCAAACCAGAACCGGACTGCCTCAACGCCTAACAAGCAGGGTAACCACTTCGACGTGTTGAGTGTGAGGGAACATATCTATCGGCTGTACCGCCGATACACGATAATCCCTGTCAAGCAGAGCAACATCACGTGCCTGAGTAGCCGGATTACAACTGACATAAACTATACGTTCAGGGGCAGCTGCAAGAATCGTATTGACAACATCCTTATGCATTCCGACACGCGGCGGGTCGGTTATCACAACATCGGGCGTTCCATGTTCAGCTATAAACTCTGCATTTAGAACATATCTCATATCACCGGCAAAGAATTCGATGTTCTCTATCCCGTTGAGCAAAGCATTTTCCCGGGCATCGTCAATAGCCTCGGGTATATATTCTATGCCTATCACTTTTTTTACGCGCGATGCTATGAACTGAGCTATTGTTCCGGTTCCCGTATAGAGGTCATACACGATTTCATCGGAACTGAGTTGAGCCAATTCGCGCACAAGCCGATATAAACGGTATGCCTGACGGCTGTTGGTCTGGAAAAAAGATTTCGGACCAATCTTGAACATCAAATCCTCCATCCTTTCGTATATACAACTTTCGCCTCTAAAGAGGTGCACATCAAGATCATCGAATGTGTTATTACGCTTGTTATTAATGACATACAACAGAGATGTTATTTGCGGGAATGAATCCGATATATGCCTCATAAGCCCCATGAACATCTCCTCATCGGCCTGGGTCTCAATATTGGCCTGCACGAGTACCATTATCTGTCCGGTAGTGACCACGCGTACCATCATGTCACGCAACAGACCCTCAAATGAACGCAGATTAATAAATGGCAACTCATTATCAATGGCATATTTGAATATTGAATTTCTGATATGGTCCGATATCTCATCCTGAAGCCAACAGGAGTTAATATGGAGAACTTTGTCAAACGCACCTGTGATGTGAAATCCCAAACCGGGCTGTTTTCTTGGCCGGTCATTATCAGGACTGTCTAGAGCGGCAAGCTCCTCAGAGGTTAACCAGCGCATATTACTGAAAGAATATTCGAGTTTATTACGGTAACGCACGGTCTCTTTGGAACCTATTATGGGAGAAATCTGGGGGAGTTCAACTTTAGCTATACGTGTAAGACTGTCAGACACCTGCTTTTGCTTGTAACGAAGTTGCTCCTCATAAGGCAGGTTCTGCCATTTGCAGCCACCGCATACCCCGAAATGTTCGCAGAACGGAATTTCACGCACCGTAGAATATTTACGTATGTTCACAGCTACAGCCTCGGCATAATTCCGTTTTTTCTTGAGAATTTTAAGGTCAACTATATCACCCGGAACAACAAATGGGACAAAAACAACAAGATCGTCAATACGTGCAATTGATTTTCCCTCGGCCCCGACATCGGTTATGGTTACATTTTCGATTACAGGCTTTTCGCGGCGTTTTCTAGACATAACAATTCGTTTGGAGAGGCAAATTTAGTGAAAATGACGGTTAAAATCCAAAAGACTGAAACCATTTTGATTACTGTTCTTTTTTGTTTAATTTTGCGAAAATTTTGATCAACCTATATAAATATCAAGATTTTACTATGATGAATGCATTGATTGTAGTGCTAGTGCTTTTGCTTGCCATCTCTCTTTTTATATCCGGCAAGATCCGCTCCGATATTGTGGCATTGGGAGCTTTGATAACTTTAATGCTTTTTGGTATTCTCACACCGACCGAAGCCTTATCCGGTTTTTCCAGCTCAATTGTTGTCATGATGATAGCCCTATTTATTGTTGGCGGAGGGATCTTTCAAACCGGATTGGCTAATATAATAAGTAGCAGAATACTGAAGCTGGCAGGTAACAAACCCTTTGTTTTGTATTTATTGGTGATGCTTACCACGGTTGCCATAGGGGCATTCGTGAGTAACACCGGCACTGTGGCAGTAATGCTTCCCATAGTGGTTTCCCTGGTAGCAGGAGCAAAAATCAGTGCGAGCCGCTTGTTGATGCCGCTGGCATTTGCAAGCAGCTTGGGTGGTATGATGACCCTTATCGGTACTCCTCCCAACCTGATAATAAACGAAGAACTTATTAAAAATGGCTATGAATCCTTGTCATTCTTTTCGTTTTCATCGGTAGGTATAATATTAGTGGTACTGGGCATAATTGTCATTTGGCCTTTGAGCAATCTCTTCCTTTCAAAAGACAATGTCGAACAGAAGGAGTCAAACAATGGCAGTAAATCAACCAAAGAATTGACGAAGGAGTATCAAATTTCGGAAAATCTCTATCGTTTGAGAGTTAGAAAAGGTTCGCCTCTGGTATATAAGAGCTCTCAGGAGTTGGATATAGCCAATAACTACAATATCAGCATACTTGAAATCAGAAGGAAAGAAGAGGGGAAAAAGACTCTTTTTTCAAAAAGCGTAAGTCATAGTATGGCTGCATCTACCACCATTATACATGCTCAGGATGTCCTGTATGTAATGGGAGAATTTGAGGATGTCAAGCAGTTTGCCGAAGAGTGTGAATTGGCTTGGGTTGAAGTAAAAGACGGTGAAGAGGGTATTCCTTCATCGGATGATTTTGCAGAAGGCGACATTGGGATTATCGAAGTGGTGGTGCTTTCAAACTCTTCACTGGTTAACCAAAAGGTGATGGATTCAGGTTTCAGGGAAAAGTATAGAGCTAATATCTTAGGAATACAACGAAGACAAAACTATATACTCAATGACCTGAAGAATGAGAAAATCCTTTCGGGCGACGTGCTGCTGGTCCAAGGAAATTGGAAAAATATCAAAATGCTTAGGGAAAAGAGAAATGAACTGGTTATTATAGGTCACCCCGATCAGGAGGTATCCAAGTCGCGTATAGTACATAAAGCGCCTTTGGCAGGACTGATTCTTGTAGCCATGGTGTTGTCTATGGCATTTGATCTTCTTCCGGCTGTTACTTCGGTAATGCTTGCCGCCATATTGATGATTCTGACAGGCTGCCTGCATAATGTAGAAGAGGCTTATAAAACCATAAATTGGGAAAGTATAGTGCTGATTGGGGCCATGCTTCCGATGTCAATTGCGCTTGAGAATACAGGGATAGCTGCAATGGTTGCCGATTTTCTGGTTACCGAATTAGGGGCGAAGGGACCGATTTTCCTGCTTGCGGGTATTTATCTGGGCACCTCCCTATTGACCATGTTCATAAGTAATTCGGCTACGGCTGTACTTTTTGCACCTATTGCAATGCAGTCTGCCATTACGATGGGCATCAGTCCTTACCCTTTGCTTTTTGCAGTTACCGTTGCAGCCAGTATGTGTTTTGCAAGTCCTTTTTCTACACCGCCTAATGCTTTGGTTATGTCGGCCGGAAGATACAAGTTTCTTGACTATGTTAAAGTAGGTCTGCCAACACAGATAATCTTTGCAATTGTAATGATTTTTGTTTTGCCGTTAATTTGGCCCTTCTGATACTTTTTTCAAATAAATAATGCGTCTTCTTGTGCAGGCCACAAGTTGAATCTGCTCTGCAATGTATATAAATACCACATAAATACTTAGTATTTTACAATAAAAATGAGTACCTTTGCACTCGGTTTTTAGAATAAGAAATAAACAACACCCGATCAAATCAAATAATCAATATTTTTAACTGTTATTTATGAACGAAAAAAGAGTTTACAAGTTCGGAAACGGACAGGCCGAGGGAAATGCGAAGATGCGTAATCTGCTTGGTGGCAAGGGCGCTAATCTTGCCGAAATGAATTTGCTTGGTGTACCGGTACCTCCGGGTTTTACAATTACCACCGATGTTTGCACTGAATTCTATGAGATCGGTCGTGACAAAGTTGTAGCCCTGCTTAAAGACGAAGTAGAGGAGGCAATACACTTCATAGAGAAACTTATGAACTCTAAGTTCGGTGATGTTGAGAATCCGTTGCTCTTATCGGTACGTTCAGGTGCACGTGCCTCAATGCCGGGCATGATGGATACCATTCTGAACCTCGGACTCAATGACGAGGCTGTGGAAGGTCTTGCACGCAAGACAAACAATCCACATTTTGCTTGGGACAGCTATCGCCGTTTTATCCAAATGTACGGTGACGTAGTTCTGGGTATGAAGCCGGTAAATAAACTTGATATTGATCCTTTCGAGGCTATTATAGACCAGGTCAAGAAAGAGAGCGGTGTACTTATGGACCAGGATCTGAGTGTGGATGACCTTAAGAGACTGGTTAAACTCTTCAAGGCCACAGTCAAGGAGCATACGGGACATGACTTCCCGGAATGTGCCATGGAACAGCTTTGGGGCGCCATTTGCGCAGTATTCGGCTCATGGCATAACGATCGTGCCATACTCTACCGCAAGATGGAAGGAATACCCGATGAATGGGGTACAGCCGTAACGGTAATGGCAATGGTGTTCGGAAATATGGGTAACACATCGGCCACAGGCGTATGCTTCAGCCGTAATGCCGCTACCGGTGAAAACGTTTTCAACGGTGAATATCTGATAAATGCACAGGGTGAAGACGTCGTGGCAGGTATCCGTAATCCGCAGCAGATAACCATCGAGGATTCCAAGCGCTGGGCCGTTCTGGCAGAAGTATCCGAGGAGGAGCGCAAGGCAAAATATCCTTCAATGGAAGAGGTTATGCCTGAAATGTATAAAGAACTTTACGCTTTGCAAAACAAACTTGAGAAGCACTACCGTGATATGCAGGATATGGAGTTCACGGTTCAGGAGGGTAAGCTTTGGTTCCTGCAGACACGTAGCGGCAAGCGCACAGGTACAGCTATGGTAAAGATTGCCATGGACATGATGCACGAGGGTCTGATTGACGAAAAAACCGTACTACAGCGTTGCGATCCTCAGAAACTTGACGAACTGCTCCACCCCGTCTTCGACAACAAGGTAATGAAAGATGCAAAGTTGCTGACCACAGGTCTGCCCGCATCGCCGGGAGCAGCTTCCGGTCAGATAGTATTCAATGCCGAAGATGCTGAGGCTTGGCAAAAGAACGGACACAAGGTTATTATGGTCCGTATAGAGACCTCACCTGAGGATCTGGCCGGAATGGCAGCCGCCGAGGGTATCCTTACCAGTCGTGGCGGTATGACCAGCCATGCAGCAGTTGTGGCGCGCGGTATGGGTAAATGTTGTGTGTCAGGCGCAGGCGCTCTCATAATTGATTATAATAAGAGAACAGTCAAAATTGAAGATGTTACTCTCAAGGAGGGTGACTTTATATCACTGAATGGTTCCACAGGCCAGGTATTCCAGGGTGAGATAGAGACAAAGGCTGCTGAGATAAGCGGTGATTTTGCCGAACTTATGAAGCTGTGCAGCAAACACACAAGACTTGTTGTACGTACGAATGCCGACACTCCGCATGATGCCAAGGTAGCCCGTACATTTGGCGCCGTAGGTATTGGTCTATGCCGTACCGAGCACATGTTCTTTGAAGGTGAGAAGATCATTGCTATGCGCGAGATGATTCTTGCCGAAGACAAAGAGGGTCGCAAAAAGGCTCTTGAGAAACTGCTCCCCTATCAGACCAAAGACTTTTACGAAATACTCAAGGCTATGGACGGACTGCCCGTAAACATACGTCTGCTTGATCCTCCATTGCATGAGTTTGTCCCACACGATAAGAAAGGACAGAAGGAGATGGCAGAGGCTATGGGTATAGAGCTTGAGCAGATCACTGCCCGCGTAGCTTCTCTATCGGAGAACAATCCTATGCTGGGTCACCGCGGCTGCCGTCTGGGTAACACTTATCCCGAGATTACCGAGATGCAGACCAAAGCTATCATAGGCGCCGCTATACAGCTCCGTAAGGAGGGCTTTAATCCGAAACCCGAAATCATGGTTCCGCTGATAGGCAAGCACGACGAGTTCGATCAGCAGGATGATGTGATCCGCGCCACAGCAGCCAAGATGTTTGAGGAAGAGGGTGTAGAGCCAATCGAGTTCAAGGTTGGTACCATGATCGAAGTTCCTCGTGCCGCTCTGACCGCCGGTGCAGTCGCAGAGCGCGCCGAATATTTCTCATTCGGTACAAACGACCTCACACAGCTGACATTCGGTTACTCACGCGACGACATCGCTTCATTCCTGCCCGCATATCTTGAGAAGAAGATCCTTAAGGTTGACCCGTTCCAGGTCCTTGACCAGAAAGGTGTAGGCCAACTTATTGAAATGGCTGTCGCAAGGGGCCGTTCAGTACGTCCCGACCTTGAGTGCGGAATATGCGGTGAGCATGGCGGCGAGCCTTCATCGGTCAAGTTCTGCGACAAGGTAGGACTTAACTACGTGAGCTGTTCACCGTTCCGCGTGCCTATTGCACGCCTTGCAGCCGCTCAGGGAGCAATCGAGAATAGCTGATTGCAATTCGATACATAGAAAAATCGGCGGACTCTGTGTTACAGTCCGCCGATTTTCATTTATGCCAAAACTCGAAAGTCAATTTTTCTATCCTACCTGACAAGAACCTTCCTGACCTTACCGTCAGTCTCTCTGATTATGTGCAGACCTGGACGGTCTTTAGGAATTACCTTTCCGTCCAAACCGTAGTGAACAGATTCTCCCGGCTGCAATATGATACCTTTATTCTCAATGCCGAGTTTCATTCCGTCAAACCTGTTACCGAAATAGGCCGGTAACCGGTAAGACTTTAACCATAAATCAGACTCCCGAAAATATTTGATATTATCAATATGGAAGTCATAGAAATCATACAACAACTGACTGTTCTGTGAATCCCGCTTAAAAACAACGGTATATCTATCCTCATCATCTCTTGCAATATAACTGTCAACATGCCACTGCTCCTCTGCTCCTGCCATATCAACCAGTCTTATGCTTATCAAATCACTGAAATCCTCTGCCAACGGCACAGAAAAGGTAACGGAAATTTCGTCACAGTCCGACTGAAGAACGTCATTTGAAACATCCAGACTTGTATATTTAAGTGTGTTGTCCGGCTTGACAATAGCCGGCAATTCAAAATCCGGAAAAGCCGCTACATCCATTAAGTCGGGCATATAACGCCAAACCGTGTCGCCCTTCTGAGTATCTATGCTCTCTATGTATTGCAATGCCAGGTCGGGGTTGTCCGTAGGATTCATAAAACTGACCCTGATGTCATCATAACCTATAAACAAGTCATCATCAAGCCAAAAGTAGAGACATCCGTCTGCATGGTATTCAACTGTTAATAGAGCAAGGTCATAAAATTTACCTTCGTCAACTGCCGTCACACTTATACAGTCAAGAGGCAATTCTACAGAGGAATTAACGGCTGTTTTTTTGCCTATGTCGGTCTGCGGCAAGAACTTGATTTGAGCCTTATCACCATTGTAACGAACACTGCATAAAGTAGAATCATACAAGACGATATTGTCTAAACATGTAATCCGTTCGGGACTTACAAAAGAGAACCTGATACAGCAATCGTCATAATCGGCATCAGTCATAAACATAAGGCTCTCACGGATCCAATATCCCCAATAAGGCAAAGATGGAGAAGGGGTATTTGTTTCCATTAAAGTTGGGTAAATGACACGGTTATCCAGATATCCGTCCTGGGGTATGCCAGTTCCCGTAACAGGTTTAAGACCATCGGGCGTTTTATGAAATATGCCTACAATAAGGTTATTTGCATATTCAATAGAACTGACACAGTATTCAAGCATATAACCTACTCCGGATTTCAGGTTAAAACCATCCAGCATAAGTGAAGCGTCCTGTGGAGCACATTCGCGGCCGGCAACATTACCTCCCGATTTCCATTGTAAAAAATTCCGGTTAACCTGATCCTTAGCCTGACAGCCGTATTCATAAAGATACGAACTGTAGGCGCCGGAATCATCAAAAATAATTTGCACATCGTCGGTTGAACCGTCTGAACGGACTGCCATAGAGTTGACGGTGTAACTGTTTTCCGCTGCATCACCCTCAAATCCGCAAAAAAGTATTGGTTTTTGGGTAGAACCATACAGATACAGTCTGTTTCCACTAAACGATAAGAAAGAGAGATCCTTTTCCTTAACCTCAAATTCTTCAGTTATTTCAAATTGATAATTTTGCGAGTAACTTATCAATGGATAGAGAACAATTGCAATAGTAAAAATTAGTTTTTTCATTTTGTCAGAAATTTGTTTACGTTAAACAAAGAGCTATCTGCTTTTATTTAGTTCAAATTTAAATTCATACTGTTTTTCTTCAACAACAACATTTTTTGAAAAAGTCAATTTATCATCATCAATCTTGTATTCGTATTCTCCACTAAGATACCAATCACTATGCCAGGGCGTTAACATAAAATCTATATTTGGAGCGCTTGGATCGTGTTCTATATTGGTCAAATCAAATATTAGTTTGTTTTCTCTAAGATTAACGGTAAAATTTCCACTCTGTATATCGAAATAGCTTCCATCAGAGAAACCGGAACCGGCATATTTCCCATTCTTAAATTCAATTGTTGGCGATGTTTTCCAAAACAGTTCAGGACCTATTGTGGTATAAGTCCCAACATAGGTTCCTTCAATTGATCTGACACCTCCATTGATTATTCCTTCATCAAACAGTATCTTATCTTTCTCTCTTGGATCAATTAAGGTAATCCGCCAATAATAATTCTTGTCAGCCAAACCGGTGAAGTAATACTTGAACGTATAATAACAATGGCACCTGCAATAACTCGATTGGCTTGGAGCCGTATCGGTAATTAAGATAAAAATAGAGTCGTTTACAATGTCACAATCCGCAACAAAAGGTGCACAGCAGATGTAATTCAGACCTACTACTTGAATAGTCAATGTGTCCTTCTGAATTTGAATTATAGTAGTATCATTTTTATCTTCGGACCTGACATCGTCTCCATCGCTCTTTATCATTTCCAGTGTTTTGCTGTTACAGCCGCCCAACGATGACTTTAAATAGATGATATTGTTATCCTCAACAATTGAGGTATCATCTTCCATTTCTATTTTGTTTTTATCGTCACAGGCAAGAAACAGAACACCTAATACAGCACTTGCAACTGCTATTAAAGCAAATAATTTTCTCGTATTCATTTTTGCTCTGTATTTAAATTGTTAATTAATGTGTTTTCGGTAAACCGATAAATCGGCTGATTACAATTAAAAGGTCAGTCGTTTCCGAACGGATTCGAGGGCCAAGTCCATTTCGGAGCGGCATCGTCAAGGGTTGAGTACTGCCACTCCTCCTCCCTGATGGTTATGTTCATGCCGCCGGTAGCGGTCTTAAGAACCTCCTCCAGATCAAACGAGAATGAGTACTTGACCATACGGCTAACCTTAACATCCTTCTCAAACAGTGTAACTACAGTGCCGTCGGGGTACTCGTAGTCTATATGGAGGTTAAGCGGGGATTTATAGTTCTGAAAACTCTCATCGGATGTTTCGTAAAAAGGCATGATAACCAACTCAAGAGCTTTGTCCAGACGGTTCACGGGGTAAGCGTGTAGATGACACCATTGATCTTACGCAACGTGGCGTATGTGTGGTGTGTGTAATAGTACTCATAGATATGGATCTTGCCTTCCGTGAAGTTCAACACCTCAATGTCAAGACCGAACATGCAACGGAAAAGATTGATGTCAAGAGTAACATCCGAATCGGCCGTTATCTCGGTTCCGCCATAATATATGTCAATGTCATTCAAAATGTTGGACTGCAGATCCGAACTGCTTTGACCCTTCTTTTGAGCACGGCCATATCTGGCAGTATTTATGTTACAGATATCGCCGTAATATATATCATGACCTAAAACCGGCGATTCCGAATAAGGGTTCTGCATGAACGGAGGACCATACACGCCGTCTTTGCTTTCAAGGAGATTCTTGCCGTCAGGAACAAACACCACGAGGACTCTGTAAGTAGCGCCTTTTACCAGCTTAAAAGACTGGTCCGACAGATCTTCGGTCAACCAACAGGCGTGCACCTTATTGCTCTTGCAGTCCGTTATCTGAACTCCGTAAAGACCGGACACAACGCCCGTTTTAGTCATTGGCGAGGTAACAAAGTCAAAACTCGACGCATTCAAGGTAACGCTGACAGTTTCTCCGGACAAATCTAACTGACGCTTATCATCAAGTTCACCCGAACAGGAGGTGAACAACATTGCAAACACTACCGCTATAGTAGTTGCAAAAAGATTAAAATATCTCTTTTTCATGTTGAACAAATTTTATGAATATACAATTTTATGAAAAAGAAGCGGGCTAATAAAAATAGTTATGTTAAATATTGTTAAATGCAAAAAAAAAATTTGGAGTTTTCAAAAAATTGTTTATGCAACATAAAAATCAATACGTGTTTGTATAAGTATGTCTAAACTCGTAATACCAATAATAGGTCTTACCGTACTCCTTGTAGGTGCTGTTGGCACGAATGAGCATCGGGTCATTCTTCATACGCTCTAAAGTCTCAACAAAAAGGTCAAATCTCTCTTTCTCTTTGGCAAACTCCTCAGGAAAACGGGCGGCGGCATCGGTGCTTTCGTTAAGCACCAGCACCTGCATATAATACGCAGGCAGTCTGCCTTGCCGGAGAAACGGCATAATAAGGGAGTCGGCGGTATAGATATCACAATCAACCAAAGCCCTGGCAATGTTGACAGTAACGTTGTCATACATAGGATCAGACAAAAGTTTTGACAGACCTGAAGAGAGGAGTTTAGGTTCACGTATAGGATAGGCAAAGAGATGTTCGCCTGTTCCGCTGCCGGGATTATCGGCATCGAGCAAGAGCATTGCCTTTGCTCTCAGCAGGGTTATGTCCGAGTCTGTCTCTTCTTCGTTACAGCCCACCTGAAGAGCTTTTTCATATTGACATTTTGACAGATACCGTTCTATCCTGAGCTTGCGGTGCAGGTTTTCATCGGTGTTCCCAAGAAACGCAGCCAAACAGAAAAGCAGCGTCATAATCAACAGATTATCTGAAATCTTACGCGGATTGTCAGGGGTGTTTGAGCGGACAGAAAAAGATTTTATTACAGAGAATATAAATATGGCAGCAACAAAGCAAACCGATATAATCCACTCTTTCCCTGACTGTCCGAAAAACCGGTTGCCGTCATAACCGGTAAATGCACCCAGCATAAAAGCCGATAAGGTATAGTTGGCGGCATAAAGTCCGTTGCGGAACTTGAAAATGGAATTTATAATAGGTACAGGCAGTAAAACTAAAAATATAAGCAATACCGAGACAAAAAAACAGGCATAAGAGCTTGATCTGTCACTTGACAATGTTGTCATAGCAGCAGACATTAGGTCTCGTTGGAAAAACATGAGCCAAGATAATGTGAAGGTCAAAAATATGACCAGACACATTATGCGAATACCTTTGCTTTCTCTATTTTCCATCAGAATCCGACTTTTTCAGTACAAGCGCAGTCCTTGAAGGCAGATAAAGTTTGAGCCATTCCTTGCCATGCTTTTCGTACAGCTTATCGTGTATAGTGAAATGCTCCTGACTGTCATCAACACGACCAAAACCTCCGAATTCGGTACTGTCACTGTTTAACTGAATGAGATATTTTCCGGCCGGTACCAGAAAACCGTAATCTGTAAATGACTTTGAAGGATTGAAATTAAAAACGAATACCAGATCATCGCGTCCGAATGCCAATACCTGATCGCCGTCATTGTGCCAATATTCAACTACTTTGTTTCGTTGAAAATTCTTCTTTGAACCAATAAGATTGATCATGGCTCTGTCAAAATCGCCTAACCAGCAATATGCCAACAGCTTATTATCGACAAGGCTCCACTGACGTCTGGCATATTTGTAGCTCCAACCGTTTCCTTCACGAGGAAAATCTATCCATTCGGGATGACCGAATTCGTTACCCATGAAGTTGAGATATCCGCCGTTTATGGTCGAAACGGTCACCAGCCGTATCATCTTGTGCAGAGCTATACCCCTCAAAATTGTATCATTCACGGCATCCTTGGAGAAATGCCAGTACATATCGGCATCGCACAAACGGAAAATTACGGTTTTGTCACCCACCAAGGCCTGGTCATGACTCTCAACATATGAAATGGTTTTCTCATCGGAGCGACGGTTGGTAACTTCCCAAAAAATTCCGGCCATAGACCAGTCTTCATCCTTCTTCTCCTTGATGATTTTTATCCAATAGTCCGGTATGTTCATAGCCATACGGTAGTCGAAGCCCATCCCCCCATCCTTAAAAGGTGCGGCCAGACCGGGCATTCCACTGACCTCTTCGGCTATGGTTATGGCATTCGGTCTAAACTCGTGAATGAGCTTGTTGGCAAGGGTCAGGTATGCTATAGCTTCATCATCCTGATGGCCGTTAAAGTAGTCGTCATAATTGCAGAAGGCCTCGCCCAGCCCATGGCTGTAGTAGAGCATCGAAGTGACTCCGTCAAAACGGAATCCGTCAAAACGGAACTCCTCCAACCAGTAGCGACAATTGGAAAGCAGGAAATGGAGCACCTGATATTTGCCGTAATCGAAGCAGAGAGAATCCCATGCCGAATGTTCACGTCTGTCACCCGCAAGGAAATACTGGTTGGGATCACCCGCCAGATTGCCAAGCCCCTCATATTCGTTCTTGACTGCATGTGAATGCACCAAATCCATTATTACCGATATGCCCATACCATGTGCAGCATCAATAAGCTCCTTCAACTCCTCGGGGGTGCCGAAACGTGATGAGGGGGCAAAGAAATTGGATACATGGTAACCAAAGCTGCCGTAATAAGGATGTTCCTGAATTGCCATTACCTGTATGCAGTTATAGCCGGCCTCCTTAACACGCGGAAGGATCTTTTCTCTGAATTCAACATATGTCCCCACCGACTCCTTCTCCTGAGCCATACCGACATGGCACTCATAGATTAAAAGAGGCGATCTGTTTGGTTTGAATCTCTTATTTGTCTTGAATTTAAAATCGTTCTTAGGATCCCACACCTGAGCCGAAAATATTTTTGTAGCATGGTCCTGCACCACTCTCTGACACCAGGCCGGGATACGGTCACCCTGACCTCCGTCCCACTTGACACGCATTTTATAGTGCTGTCCATGCTTGAGCAGATTGTAAGGCATGTGTACCTCCCAATCACCATTGTCGTTCAGGCGATGCAGTCTGTATGCATCCTGCTCCTGCCAATCGTTAAAATCACCTACAAGGAAAATATCGGTAGCGTTAGGGGCCCACTCGCGGAACACCCAGCCTTTATCCTCTTTATGCAGACCATAATATTTGTGACCTTGGGCAAAATCGGAAAGCTCACATTTCCCGCCCGTCAGTTGTTTCTCGCGCCATACTGCATAGTTATGACGGCCCTCAATAGCGTGGCTATACGGTGAGAGCCACGGATCATTTTTTATTAATTTCAACATGACTTCCTAATTTTAATTATAAGTTTCCGGATTCCGTTCTCCGTTATAGACGGAGCATGTCCTTCGCCCGGGATATTCATATTCCGCAATTCTGTCTAATGTGTCGAGTATCATTGTCGTCAATAGATTATTGTTCTTATATTCTTTCCCGATTTGTCACGAACGGTGAATGTTCCGGTCCTTAAACCATCCTGAAATTCTCCTTCAAGGCGTGTACCGTCGGCCTCTTCAATTATGCCTTTGCCGTCCACCACGCCGTCGGTAAATCCTCCTTTGTATTTGCTGCCGTCCGACAGGCTCATAGAGCCCTCACCCCACGGTTTGTCATTCTGCCATTCGCCGTAGTAGCTGTCTCCGTTAGCCCATTTCATCTGACCTGTACCTTGACGGCGGTTCTCATTCCATTCACCGTCATATCGGGAACCGTCGGCCCAAATGAAGACACCTTTGCCATCGGCCATACCATTCCTCAGGGAACCTTCATACCTGTCACCATTGGCAAAAGAGTATTTTCCGCTGCCGGTAATCTTGCCGTCCCGAAACTGTCCGCGGTAGGAGTCACCCGAAGCAAACCGGCACTCGCCGTTACCGTTCTCCCTGTCGTTTTTCCAGCCGCCCTTGTATGAATAATCCGCAGATGAATACTCGCCCTGACCCTCTTTCAAACCTTTGGACCATGAGCCCCGATATATTGAACTGTCAGCCCAGACCATAGTGCCGTTGCCTTCACGCATATCATTGGACCACTCACCCGAATAATATGAGCCGTCATTCCAAAAATAGACTCCCTTACCCGAGCGGCAATCGTTTTCCCACCCTCCTTTATAGACATCGCCGGATGAGTACCTAAGCTCACCCTCACCCTGACGCACATTCTGGCTCCAAGAACCTGTAAAGAGGTCGCCGTTGGCATAACGGTATATTCCCCCGCCTTCACGAAAACCTTTCAAATAGGTCCCTTCATGATAGTCTCCGTTAACATATTCCGTATAGCCCGTTCCCGAAGGTTTTCCCAGTTTTTTCTGTCCTGTATATACCGATCCGTCATCAAACAGATACTGACTTCTCCTATCTGTTTTCAAACTGTCAGGCTTTGCTGCTGACAGTTGCGGCAGAGAGACCGACGTCAGTATAATAATAGCCACGGTCACACGCATTATCCATGCATGAACCGCACCATATTTAATCTGCCTCTTCATTATATCAGATTCTTTTTAAGGAAACTTTCGGCCGCAGCCAGATCATCAACAGTGTCTATCCCGATGGTTTCAACATCGGTCAGACCGGTCTTAATACGGAAACCTGCCGACAACCAGCGCAACTGCTCCAGACTCTCGGCTTTTTCAAGCTGTCCCTGAGGCAGCTTTGTCACGGCTTCCAACACATGGGTGCGAAAAGCATATAACCCTATATGTTTATAAAAGGTATGCATTGAAGCCCATTCATTCTGCGGTATTCCGCGAAGGTGCGGGATTACGCTGCGGCTGAAATAGAGGGCGTTCATCCTGTTATCAACCACCACTTTTGGGCTATTGGGATTAGCAATCTTTTCAAACGGCGTTTCAGACGGGAAAGGCTTTATCAGTGTCGCAATATCGGTCTGCGGATCATCAAAAAGGTTTCTCAAAGTAATCAGTTGTGACGGCTGAACAAACGGCTCATCGCCCTGTATGTTAACCACCATATCGGCTTTAACTCCACATTTAATATAGGCTTCATGGCAGCGGTCTGTTCCGCTCAAATGATCATCACGGGTCATAATTGCGTTGAAACCGCCCGATTGGACCGTATCAAATATACGGCTGTCATCGGTAGCTGCAAAAACATTGTCGAAGACCTTCGATGCCTGCTCGCACACCCATATTATAACCGGTTTCCCGCCAAGCAGAGCAAGAGGTTTGGCAGGAAAGCGCGTTGAAGCGTATCGGGCAGGTATAATTGCTACAAATTCCATCAGAATCGTTCTATAATGTAACTGTCGGGCTCCTCGGCAGCGCTTGGATATTCAGCACAAGGGTCATAATTCTCAGGCATTTCAAATCTTGCACTCGGCGAATAACCCAGATTTAAAGAATCGGCATAGACCTGCTCCATGAAGATACCCCATAAAGGCAACGCCGCATGTGCACCCTGTCCATGCTCCATGGTATCAAAGTGTATGTCGCGGTCCTCTCCGCCCACCCAGCATCCGGCTACCAGATCAGGGGTATATCCCACAAACCATGCATCCGAATGGTTGTCGGTAGTACCGGTTTTGGCGCCGCAGTCCATCTTACTGATTATCGGGTAGGTCCCACCGTTACGAAGTCTTATGGCAGTTCCTTCATTCACAACAGCACGCATCATATCTATCATTTTATACGATGTCTCTTCACTTATAACCTCATTGCTGCGGGCCGAAAACTGTGCCAGCAAATTGCCCTCGGCATCCTCAATGCGTGTAACATACAATGGGACTGTACGTATTCCGTGATTCGGGAACGCGGAATAAGCGCTGACCATCTCCTGAACCGAAACGTCACAGGTCCCAAGGCATAGGGACGGAACCGGCTCTATGGATTGGTTCCTCAGTCCGTATTCATGCAGCAGATCGACAAATGCATATGGACTTAATTTGCTCATAAGATATGCTGTGATGTTGTTGTTTGATCTGGAAAGACCCCATTTAATGGTCACAAGTTCGCCAAGCATCTGTTTGCCGCCATCTCTGGGCCGCCAGATCTGACCCGCTTCCGTCAATATGGTCTGAGTCTGATTTATTATTTGATCACACGGTGAATATCCGCTCTCCATAGCAAGTGAGTAGAGAAAGGGTTTTATGGTGGAACCCACCTGACGCCGGCCGGTAGTCACCATGTCATACATAAACATCCTATAGTCCGAACCGCCCACATAAGCCTTCACATATCCGGATTGATTCTCCATACACATGAAACCCGAGCGCAGGAAGAACTTTAAATATTTGAGCGAGTCCATAGGCGACATGACCGTGTCAATATCGCCGGAATATGAAAAGACACTCATCTTTCGGGGCGTATCGAAAATCTTACGAATTTCCTGTTCATCCAACCCATTCGCCCTTAGAGCGCGGTACTGGTCGGTCTGCTGCATAGTACGCACCATTATACTCTCGACCTCTTCGTCGGTAAGATTCGTTGTAAAGGGGGCAGTCCTGCTGTTTCTCTTGGCTCTGAAGAAATTCGGTTGCAGGTAGGTCCTGAGCTGTGAATCGACGGCAGCCTCGGCATATGCCTGCATTCTGGAGTCTATGGTCACATAAATCTTCAGTCCATCGGTATATAGGTTATAGGGCTCTCCGTCTGGTTTGGTGTTCTTGTTACACCACCCGAACAGCGGATCCTGCTCCCAATCGAGCGAATCCTCATAAAACTGCTGCATCTGCCATCCCCGATAGTTGGCACGGTCAGGCTTTGAAGCTCTTAAAATTCTGCGCAGATACTCTCTGAAATAGGTGGCTGAACCTACTTTATGATCAACCTTATGGTAATTAAGCCCCAGCTCCATATTCTGCAAAGAGTCCTTCAATTCCGAAGTTATAAAACCGGCTTTCTCCATCTGGAATAGAACCATATTTCTTCGTTCACGGGTTAACTCCTCACGGCGTAAAGGGTTGTAGAGGGAAGAGTTTTGGCACATGCCTATAAGCATGGCGGCCTCTTCCGGATTCAACTCTATCGGAAGCTTGCCGAAATAGGTTCTCGATGCGGTATTTATTCCTATGGCATTATTTCCGAAATCATACTTGTTCAGGTAGAGAGTCAGAATCTCCTCCTTGGTATAATAGCGTTCCAGCTTGACGGCAATAACCCATTCACTGGGTTTCTGCAATGCTCTCTGCAACGAATTTCGGGCTACATGCTCCGTATATAGCTGCTTGGCAAGCTGCTGAGTGATCGTACTTCCGCCGCCTGCACTCTTCTGCTGAAGTATCATACGCTTTATCACAACTCTAACTATTGCTTTTAGGTCTATTCCGCAATGGTCCAGAAATCGGATGTCTTCGGTGGCTATAAGAGCCTTAACAAGATTGGGTGAAAGTTCATCGAACCCGACCCAGACCCTGTTGTCCTCACTATGGGCAAAAGTGCCCAATACCACGCCGTCAAACGATATGACCTGAGTTGCAAACTTGTCAATAGGATCCTCAAGATCGTCAACCGAAGGGATATTGCCGACCCATCCTTTCGAAAGAGATATGAATATAAAAAACAGAGTGGCTACACCGGCAATAAATAAGATCCAAAGCCAAAGAATTATTTTTCCTACGATTGTTTTTCTTGCCATCACAAAAAATAATAGAGGTATGTTTTACAAAAGTAAGACAAAAAAGAGATATCTCGTGCCTTATTTTTTCCTTTTTGTGCGTTTTTATATAAAGTTATAAACATGGGTTTTTTCAGTTGGCATTTTATTAGTAATTTTGGAATTTGAAATATTGTAACACAAAATCATGGACAATTCCGGCAGAAGTCTGATTTCCCTTGAGGATTTTGACAGCAATGACATCCTGGAACTTTTAAGACAGGCTGCCATGTTTGAAGCACAATCTTACAGAAATACTCTGGAAGGTAAAATAGTAGCCACGCTGTTCTTCGAACCCTCCACCAGGACTCGTCTGAGTTTTGAAACGGCGGTAAACAGGCTTGGAGGCAGGGTAATCGGGTTTTCCGATGCTGCAACGACAAGCTCATCGAAAGGCGAGACCCTGAAAGACACCATAATGATGGTCAGCAACTATGCCGATTTGATTGTAATGCGCCACTATCTGGAAGGAGCCGCCAAATATGCCGGCGAAATATCGCCCGTCCCCATTATTAATGCCGGCGACGGGGCCAACCAGCACCCTTCGCAGACAATGCTTGACCTCTATTCGATACAGAAGACACAAGGACATCTTGACAATCTGAATATTTTTCTGGTAGGCGATCTGAAATACGGCCGGACAGTACACTCCATGCTTACAGCCATGCGGTTCTTTAACCCCACATTTCACTTCGTTTCACCTGAAGAGCTGATGATGCCCGCCGAATACAAGGATTTTTGTAAAGCTAACGATATAAAATATGTAGAACATTTTGAGTTCAATGAAGAGATAATTGCTGATGCCGACATACTCTATATGACGCGGGTACAGCGGGAGCGCTTTACCGACCTTATGGAATACGAACGGGTAAAAAACCTCTTTATCCTCAGGAACGACATGCTCAGGAACACCAAACCCAACCTGCGTATTTTACACCCATTACCAAGAGTAAACGAGATAGCCCAGGATGTGGACTCCAATCCCAAGGCTTACTATTTCCAACAGGCCAAGAACGGAATTTATGTACGTGAAGCCCTAATATGTAACGCTCTGAATCTTCTTTAGACATGAGTAAAAAAAAGAAGAAATCCGAACTTCTGGTGGCGGCACTTGAAAACGGTACCGTAATAGACCATATACCTTCCGACAAGGTATTCGATGTTGTCAACCTTTTGAATCTCACCGGAATAACCAGCCCCATAACTATCGGGGCCAATCTCTCCAGTCACAAAATGGGCAGCAAAGGCATCATAAAGATCGCAGACCGTTTTTTCTCTGAAGACGAATGCAGCAAGCTGTCGGTCATTGCCCCAAACATTGTCCTGAACAGTATTAAGAATTACGAAGTTGTCGAAAAGAAGGCCATATCCATGCCCGACGAGGTGCGCGGCATAGTAAAATGTTGCAATCCAAAGTGTATTACGAACAACGAGCCGATGCAGACGGTTTTCCATATAGTTGACAAGAAAAACGGTACTTTAAGGTGCAGATATTGCGGAAAAGATGTTGCTAAAGATAAGATCATACTGCTTTGACTGCTTTGTAAACCCTAAATGCACCCTAATTCGGTGAAACATGAAAAGAGTTGCTGCAATAATTCTGATATTGATACCGTTCCTGTCGGCATCGGCCGGTAAACCCGATGCCGGAAGGGTTTCCATGCCCTCTTTCACGTGGGACTTGAAATTCGGATTTTCGGCTACGGAAACCTATATGAATCATGCAGAAGCCGATGGGCATACTTTGAAGAAATACAGCCAGGATACTCAGGTGGGTCATTTCTTTTCCATAAACGGCCACTATAACTCCAGATTGTATTACATCAAGACCGGCATTGGAATTAACAAAAACAAATCCACCTTCTATATTGACCTGAACAGTTGGGATGAAAATTCCGAGAGAAAAAATGAATTGGGTATCACTACGTCGGCATTCAACCTTTCAATCCCCTTGCAGACAGGAATCCACATTGTGAACAACGAGCCATACAGCATGTCACTGTTTACAGGTCCAAAAATCAGGGTTCCTTTCGTTGACGACGCATCGTCAACAATCCTGGGAACCAATGATTCCGACATATCGGAATCACTTGCAGAATTGAACTGGGGCTGGACAATAGGACTTACCGTACGTACCGGAAGTACTCTTATTGAATTTGAATATGAAATTGGGATCAGCAATATTTCAAAAGGATTTACAGGAACTTACAACGGCGTTAACACTGACGGAATGAGACTTGACCGCCATGTTAATATCCTGTCATTCTCTTATGGAATAGTCTTTTAGTTAAAACAACAGTTAAATATAAATCAACCAAAAACAATTATGAAAAGAGACAAGATAGTTTTTGACATCATTGAGCGTGAACATCAGCGTCAGGCAAAAGGCATTGAACTGATAGCATCGGAAAACTTTGTGAGTGACCAGGTAATGCAGGCCATGGGGTCATGCCTTACCAACAAATATGCCGAAGGATATCCGGGGAAACGCTATTATGGCGGGTGCGAGGTTGTCGATGAAGCAGAACAACTTGCCATAGACAGAGTCAAACAACTTTTCGGAGCTGAATATGCCAACGTCCAGCCGCATTCGGGAGCGCAGGCCAATGCTGCCGTTCTTCAGGCAATACTAATGCCGGGAGAGACCTTCATGGGACTTAATCTAAGCCATGGCGGGCACCTGTCACACGGTTCATCGGTCAATTCATCGGGCATCCTGTACAATGCCGTCGGATATGACCTCAACCCCGAAACCGGACGTGTAGATTATGACAATATGGAGCAACTTGCTCTCGAAATAAAACCCAAACTTATAATAGGCGGAGGTTCGGCATACTCACGTGAATGGGACTACGCACGCATGCGGAAGATTGCCGACTCGGTCGGTGCGTTGCTTATGATAGATATGGCACATCCGGCCGGTCTTATTGCAGCCGGTCTGCTGGATAATCCTATACCGTATGCACACATCGTAACATCTACCACGCACAAAACGCTGCGCGGCCCACGCGGAGGCATCATATTGATAGGTAAGGATTTTGAGGACCCACGCGGCCGTAAGACCCCGAAAGGCGAAGTCAAAATGATGTCACAGCTTATTGATTCGGCCGTCTTCCCGGGAACCCAGGGCGGGCCTCTGGAGCATATCATAGCAGCAAAAGCCGTAGCCTTCTGGGAAGCTCTCCACCCTGAATTCAAAGAGTACCAGGCTCAGGTTCTGAAGAATGCAAGGAAGCTTGCCGAAGAGCTGACAAAACGCGGCTTCACTATCGTTTCGGGAGGAACCGACAACCACAGTATGCTGGTTGACCTGCGCTCGAAGTATCCCGACCTGACCGGCAAATTGGCTGAAAAAGCGCTGGTCGCAGCCGATATAACCGCCAACAAGAACATGGTACCGTTCGATACCCGCAGCGCGTTCCTGACATCGGGTCTCCGTTTTGGCACACCCGCCATCACAACACGCGGTGCAAAAGAAGATCTTATGGTTACAATAGCCGCCCTGATCGAAGAGGTGCTCGATGCTCCCGAGGATGAAAAGGTAATAGCCAAAGTACGTGCCAAGGTCAACGACATCATGAAGGACTATCCGATGTTCGCATATTGATAAATTGACCAATGTCTGTATATTGATATATTGTGCATCACCAAAACCTATATTTTAAATATGAAACGAGATAAAGAAATATTTAAAACCAAGGTCTCAACAATATTAACATATACATTCATTGTATTTTGTTTATCAAACTGCAACAAGGATACCGGTAATATCCAGCCTATACCTGTAAAAAAACAATTTTACAGCGTTCAAGGTACAAAAATTTTGGATGCTGATGGTAAAGCCATTCGATTGGAGGGCATAGCATTTGGCAATGAGGTTTGGAGCGATAATGAGCTGCCTTTCACTCATCATAGTGAAGTGGATTATACGCGAGTAAAAGATATGGGTATGAATATGGTGAGGTTTTATCTGAATTACAAGACTTTTGAAAATGATGCCGCCCCATATCAATACAAACAGAGTGGCTGGGACTGGATAGATCAGAATATACAATGGGCTCAGAACAATGATATACTTCTTTTATTAAACATACATGTACCCCAAGGTGGATTTCAATCCTTGGGAAACAGTGATGCTTTATGGGAGCAAACAGAAATTCAAAACCGCTTGGCAGCCTTGTGGAAAGCTATTGCCCAACGCTACAAAGATGAGACTCAAATTATTGGATTCGGACTAGTGAACGAGCCTGTTCCGACAAGTGATATTGTACAATGGCAGCAACTTGCTCAAAGGCTGACCGATGAGATAAGACAAGCGGACACCAATCATATCATATTTATTGAAAAGGCGATATATGTGAAAGGCAAACCCGAAACAACGGACTATAATTTTCCGAAAATCAACGACAACAATGTGGTTTATGAATTTCATTTCTATAACCCTTTTGAATATACTCATCAACTGTTCAGTTGGACAAATCTAGGAGAGGGTGGAAAGTATCCCGATGAGTCAGTCGTATATACTCATGACACACAATGGTACACCGCCACATTCAATAACCCTACACTTGGGATTGGTACAACCGATTGGCAATATTTTGAGGGTGTAAAATATACCGTAAATGATGTCAATATCAAGATTGGCATACCGGCACTGGTTGCCGCAAATGTGGGTGGGCGTGTTTATTTCGATAATATTGAAATTAAAGAATTTGACCCGGATGGAGAGTTGGTTCAAACCATTTTGGAAAATCCACTGAACAATTCGGATGGATGGTACTATTGGAGTGAAAATAATTCAGGTCATGCCGGACTGAGCAATTCAACCGGAATAAGCGAAAATACGAGTCTCTTTATTGACGGTGCCGACGGTGATTGCAATTACAGCAACTATAAAAATCCTTTTTTAGTCAAACAAGGCTACTCCTATCAGATAAGCGGCTGGATGAAAGGGCAGAATGTATCAAATAACGCAGCATGTCGTTTGCGGATTGACTTTTTAACAACCGACAATCCGGTATTTACACGAAATAAAACTTATCTGGAACATGAGATCAAAAAATATGCCGATTGGGGGCAAAAAAATAATGTCCCTATATACATGGGTGAGTTTGGAGTAGGCTGTCATTGCTTTGAGAATAACAAAGGGGGCCTGCAATGGGTATCGGATATGATTGATATTGCAAAAGTTAATGGTTTACATTTTTCATACCATACTTATCACGAAGACAACTTTGGGGTTTACTATGGGTATGGGACACTGCCTGACACTGCTTCGGCAAACAAAGAACTGATAAATCTTTTTAAAGAAAAACTCAATTGATCTGTTTTAGAGCAGTCAAATTGGTTGATATTTTAGATTTTAACGAATAGAGATGGATATTAGAGAAGAGCTTAAAAAGAGGATCCTGATTCTTGACGGCGGCATGGGAACATTCATCCAGCAGAAAGGAATCAAGTATGACGGCAACAACGACGCACTGTGTATAACGCGTCCCGACATCATATACGATATACACAAGGCTTACGTCGATGCGGGCGCCGACATTATCAGCACCTGCACCTTCGGAGCCAATGCCATATCGCAGGAGGGATACAATATGCAGGATAGAGTCGGCGAAATGAACCGTGCAGCTGTCAGCATTGCCAGAAAGGCTGCCGACACAGCCGGACGCAACGTGTGGGTCATGGGAAGCATTGGACCTTCACCCAAATCCCTGTTCATTATCGAAATGATGATGGACCCGGCCGAAACACTCAACTTTGATCTTTTAACCCGGGCCTATTATACCCAGGCCGATGCACTTGCCGAAGGTGGAGTTGACGGATTTCTGGTTGAGACCATTACCGACATGAGGAATGCCGAAGCGGCGCTTACTGCAATCCGCCGCGTACAGCAAGAGAGAGGGACCGACCTGCCCGTGATGGTTTCGGCAAGCATAATGAACACAAGCGGTTGCCTGATGACGGGAGTGCCCCTGCGTGAACTGTATGACGGCGTCTCGGAATATAGACCTATGAGTTTCGGACTGAACTGTTCATTCGGAGGAAAGGAGCTGTATCCCATTGTAAAAGAGATTGCAGAATTTGTAAAATGTGCGATAAGCATCTTTCCCAACGCCGGTCTGCCCACGGCCCGCGGCTATGAAGAAAAACCTTGTGATACAGCCGATTACCTCGAGCGTATGGCGGCCGACAGACTCATCAATATTGCCGGCGGATGCTGCGGTACAACCCCCGGCCATATCCGCGAAATTGCAAACCGGCTGCAAGGAGCAGCGCCAAGGATTTTTTGACTGTTTAAGATGTAATTGAAGATTATCTATCGGAAAAAAGGGCTCTTTATCGTATATTTGTACGTAATTTGCATTACCATATAACTGTATGATAACTTTTTTCTGTTGATAAATGAGTATAAGTCTTAAAAAGGGCTGTAAGTATGCCCTACTGGTCCCTACCAGCATGGGACTCCGTATTACGCCGCAGTCCGGCCAGCCCGTACATACCAGTGACCTTTTCAATCTTCAGGTCACAAGCGCCGAGACCAATGTGGCAAGTATATCATCCTATCTGGGATTACCGGTTAAAGTTTTGACGACTTTCGTTGCAGGAAGTCCATTCTCAAATTACATAAAGCAGAACCTGCGCAGCCGCGGCATGGATTTTGAAGGGCCCGATGTGCCTCAGGGAGGCCCCTGGGGTTACCGCCATCAGATAAACGTGGCTGACAGCGGCTACGGCTCCCGCGGACCGCGCGTCTGGAATGACCGTGCCGGCGAGGTGGGACGCACCCTTAACGTAAAAGATTTTGATCTGGAGCGCATCTTCTGTCAGGAGGGAGTGCAGATAGTACATCTTTCCGGACTGATAGGAGCGCTCAGTGCAGAGACAAGCCGTTTCTGCCTTAATATAGCACGGACTGCCAAGAAACATGGCACAAAAATCAGTTTTGACCTGAATTACCGCGCTTCATTCTGGAAAGGCCGCGAAAAGGAGCTCCACGAGATATTTCACGAGATAGCCGGCATAAGCGATATCCTTATAGGCAATGAGGAGGACTACCAGTTAGCCCTGGGAATTAAGGGGCCTGAAGCCGGCGGTAAGGATATAACCGCCAAGATCGACGGTTTCAAAGAGATGGTACGCCGTGTGAAAGCCGCCTATCCGAATGCACAGGTCTTTGCCAACACCCTTCGCGAAGTGGAACATACCAACAGCCACGATTGGGGTGCAATCATGCTGGAAGGTGACAACTGGCACGTTGTGGAGCCGCGCACCATACACGTACTTGACCGCATAGGCGGCGGCGACGGATTTGTGGGCGGCATGCTCTATGCCATACTCAAGGGTTGGGAACCTGAAAAATGGATCCAGTTCGGATGGGCAACGGGAGCGCTTGCCACCACCCTTCTGACCGATTACGTACAGCCTGCCGATGAGGAGCAGGTATGGAGCGTATGGATGGGTAACGCACGGGTAAAAAGATAAGTCATGCTCTACTTTGCCAGAGGTTCCAAGACCGATGTTATAACTCCCGATGAGGTGCGCGGCATACTCAAACGGGTTTTTGACGGCATGGGCCCCCGCAGACGGGTTCTGGCAATACCGCCTGACATTACCCGTCTGAACTCATACGCAGGCCCCATTACGGAGATGTGCTATGACTATTTCGGCAGCGCCCTGACCGATATTATGCCGGCGCTTGGGACCCATTCGCCCATGACCGGCAACCAGATATCACAGATGTTCGGTAACATTCCAAAGGAGTTATTCAGAGTCCATGACTGGCGTAACGATGTCGTCACTGTCGGCGAAGTTCCTGCCGAATACATCTATCGGGTATCGGAAGGCAAGCTGCACTACAGTTGGAAAGCACAGGTCAACAGACTGCTTCTGGACCCCGAATTCGACATGATCCTCTCCATAGGGCAGGTGGTGCCGCACGAGGTGATAGGCATGGCAAACTACAACAAAAACATATTCGTAGGCATAGGCGGCAACGACAGCATAAACAAAAGTCACTATCTGGGCGCCATTTACGGTATGGAGCGCATCATGGGACGTGCCAAAAGCCCTGTGCGCGACATTTTGGAATATGCCTCACAGCATTTCACGAAAGATCTGCCCATAGTCTATATCCAGACCGTACTCTCGAAAGATGATGACGGCGATTTAAAGCTGCGCGGACTCTACATAGGCGATGACTTTGAATGTTTCAGCCGTGCAGCCCAACTGGCTCTTCAGGTCAATTTCATAATGGTTGACAGACCCATTAAAAAATGTCTGGTGTGGCTTGACCCCGAGGAATTTAAGAGCACCTGGCTGGGTAACAAGGCCATATACCGCACCCGTATGGCTCTGGCCGACGGTGCGGAGCTTATAGTAATGGCTCCGGCTCTCAGAGAGTTCGGTGAGGACCCGACCAATGACCGCCTGATACGCAAGTACGGCTACTTTGGGACGCCCGCCACGCTGAAAGCGGTTGAGGAGAACGATGAACTGAAGGAGAACCTAAGTGTGCCGGCCCACCTCATACACGGCTCCGGCGAAGGCCGTTTCAGCATAACCTACTGTCCCGGTCCCGGCGTGACACGTTCCGAGATTGAGAGCGTAGGATTTAACTGGGGCAATCTGAATGAGATAACCGTAAAATATGCTCCTGACCGGCTTAAAGACGGCTGGAACATTGTAAACGGAGAAGAGATTTATTATATATCCAATCCGGCTTTGGGCCTTTGGGCATATCCGGACCGATTCAAAGACTGAATCATGAAAATAATCTGCGATAACAATATACCGTTTCTCAAAGGTGCATTGGAGCCATACGCCAATGTGATTTACCTGCCGGGCAACGAGACCACACCCGATGCGGTTCGTGATGCCGATGCAATAATCACCCGTACCCGCACAAAGTGCGATGAGTCGCTTCTAAAGGGTTCTAAGGTCAGTATGATTGCCACTGCAACCATCGGATTTGACCATATTGACACTAAGTGGTGCGAGGCTAACGGTATAGAATGGACCAATGCGCCGGGCTGTAACTCCTGGTCGGTCAAACAATACATGGGCTCCCTGCTTGTAACTATGGCACGCGGATTCGGATTCGATTATAAGGACAAGACCATAGGCATAATAGGCGTAGGCAATGTGGGCAGTAAGGTAGCCCGTCTGTCGGCTTTACTGGGTTTCAAAGTCCTGCTGTGCGACCCTCCGCGTGCCCGTCAGGAAGGTGAGAGCAGATTTGTCCACCTTGACACCATAATAGAGCAATCCGATATAATAACCTGCCATGTACCTCTGCAACGTGGGGGCAGGGACTCTACTTTCCACATGTTCAACAAGAAGAGATTCTCCTCCATGCGCAAGGACCAGATACTGATCAACACCTCCCGCGGCGAGGTGGTGGACTGCGGTGCACTCAAGGCGGCCCTAAAAAAAGGTGCCATCAAAGCCGCATCGCTCGATGTATGGGAGAACGAACCCTATATTGACAGTGAGCTGCTTTCACTGCTCTTTACCGGTACGCCTCACATAGCGGGATATTCCATTGACGGCAAAGCCAAAGGCACCATTATGACTGTACAGGCCATAGGACGTAAATTCTCGCTGCCCTGCCGCAACTGGACGATAAAGGAGATCCCCCTACCCGCTCAGCCATTGGAATTCACCCTGGACGTTAAAGACAAGACTCACATACAGGCGGTTGAAGATGCCATTCTCTATACCTACAAAATTAAGGATGACGATACACGCCTCAGAGCCGATGCAAGCAGTTTTGAGAAACAGCGTGCGACCTATCCCATCCGCCGCGAGTTCTCCGCTTTTACGGTGACTCTGAAAAATGATATCGGCGAACAGGCTGCAATTATATTGCGTCAGATGGGATTCAATGTAAATAATTAAAAATATATATACGTATGAAACAGATTTCGGATATAGGACTTATAGGACTTGCAGTAATGGGTGAGAATCTGGTGCTCAATATGGAGAGCAAAGGGTTCCATGTCAGCGTATTTAACCGCACCACCCAAAAGGTTGAAAACTTCATTAATGGAAACGGCAAAGGCAAAAACATCTACGGAGCCATGACGCTTGAGGATTTTATTGCATCACTCAAACGTCCCCGCAAAGTGTTCCTTATGGTAAGAGCCGGGCAGGCTGTCGATGACTTCATTGAGATGCTTATTCCTCTGCTTGAACCGGGCGATGTCATTATTGACGGCGGTAACACCCACTTCCCCGACACCATGCGCCGCACGGCATACGTGGAGAGCAAGGGACTGCTTTACATAGGCACCGGCGTTTCAGGCGGCGAGGAAGGCGCTCTGAAAGGTCCCAGCATGATGCCTGGCGGAAGTCCTGCCGCATGGCCCATAGTAAAACCCATATTCCAAAGCATCTGCGCCAAAGTCGGTGACGGTAGCCCCTGCTGCGACTGGGTCGGTGAGGGCGGTGCCGGCCATTTTGTCAAGATGGTTCATAACGGCATCGAATACGGTGACATACAGCTTATATGCGAATGTTACCACATTATGAAGGATTATCTCGGCATGACCAACCAAGAGATGCACGAGACATTTGCCGAATGGAACCGCGGTGATCTGGATTCCTATCTTATAGAGATAACACGTGACATTCTGGCCAAGAAAGATGACGAGGGCCGTTACGTGCTGGACTACATACTTGATACCGCCGGCCAAAAAGGTACCGGCAAGTGGACAGCCGTTGCAGCGCTTGACCAGGGAGTGCCTCTAACACTAATAGCCGAATCGGTCTTTGCACGCTGCCTGTCGGCAAAGAAGGAGGAACGCGTTGTTGCAAGCTCCATTCTCGAAGGTCCCAAAGCCTCAAAGTTTCAGGGTGACCGCAAACAGTTCCTTGAAGATATGAGCAAGGCCCTTTTTGCCGCCAAGGTGATTTCATACGCTCAGGGGTACGACCTTATGAGGTCTGCATCCGAAGAGTACGGCTGGAATCTGAATTACGGCGGAATAGCGCTTATGTGGCGCGGCGGGTGCATAATACGCTCCGTATTTCTGGGTAAGATAAAGGATGCTTTTGACAAGAATCCGCAATTGGACAACCTTATGCTTGACTCCTATTTCAAGGAGAAACTTGCCGATGCCCAAAAGGGCTGGCGCAACGTCATAACTCATGCCGTGATGAGCGGAATTCCCATCCCCACACTTTCCGCCGGACTGGAGTACTACGACGGCTATCGCTGCAAGCGGCTGCCGGCCAACCTGCTTCAGGCACAGCGTGACTATTTCGGGGCTCACACTTACGAACGCATCGACAAACCGCGCGGCGAATTCTTCCACACCAACTGGACCGGATATGGCGGAGACACAGTGGCCGGAACCTATATCGTCTGACGCACAACATATTACTATTATGATGACTATTGGGAAATATTCTTTTGGAACCGGCGACCGTTTTGCTCATCAGGGAAAACATCAGTTAGCCGCTCTGATCAAGGCATCGGAGAGATACAACATCGATTTCGTTCCGGTATGGAACAAATCCAACCGGGAACACCAGATAGTAGGCACAGAACCTGCCGATACACGTATTGCAGCCGATGAGGCCGTAAAAGTGCTTGGCTACGACAAACCCTATTTCGTAGATGCCGACCACATCAATATGAACAATGTTGACCGGTTCATAGATTCATCGGATTTTTTTACAATCGATGTGGCCGACTACATAGGCAAACCGGCCGACGAGGCTTCGATATCGGAGTTTGTAACAAACAATCTGAAGTATGCCGGAGATCTGATCATTCCAGGCATAGCCCGGCCTTTTAAAGTTGATCGCAGCCTTATTGAGACCTTAGCGAAAAAATATCTCTTCGCAACCCGGGAGGCAGGACGTATCTACAGACATATAGCCGGGAAGAAGGGAGCCGGCAATTTCGTTACCGAAGTCTCTATGGACGAGGTGGATTCGCCTCAAACCCCCATTGAGATGTTCTTCATACTGAACGGATTGGCACAGGAAAAAGTTCCGGTGCAGACCATTGCGCCCAAATTTACCGGCCGCTTCAACAAGGGTGTAGAGTATGTGGGCGACATTGCACAGTTCGAGAAAGAGTTCCACGAATATCTGCTGGTGATCGATTTCGCCGTCAAAGAGTTCGGACTCCCCGACGGACTCAAGCTGAGCATACACTCGGGCAGCGATAAGTTCTCTATCTACCCGATTATGGGCCGTCTTATCCGCAAGTATGACAAGGGCATCCATATAAAAACCGCCGGCACAACCTGGCTGGAGGAGAATATCGGTCTTGCCATGGCCGATGACAAGGCACTGGAGGTGGCTAAGCGCATTGCCATTGCCGCATTGGACCGCATGGAAGAGCTGTGCCAACCCTATGCCACGGTCATTGACATCAACCCGGCCAAGCTGCCTGATGCCGCCCAAATAATGGGTTGGTCAGGCACCCGGTATGCCCGAACATTGCGACATAATCCTCAGGATGAACTCTACAATCCCGATTTCCGCCAGCTTATACATGTGAGCTACAAGATTGCGGCCGAACTTGGCGATGAGTACTACTCTGCCCTGAAACGCAACAGCGATGTCATAGGCCTTCATGTGGAAGAGAACCTGCTTGAAAGGCATATAGCACGACTGCTTGCCTGAACAGGCGCTGCACCATTTTATGATTACATTATTATTAACCTGATTACTAAACCCATAGACTATGAAACCATTCATTCATGAGAACTTCATGCTACAGTCCGAAACAGCTGTGCATCTGTTCCACAATCATGCAAAGGAGCTTCCTATAATTGACTATCACTGTCATCTGGACCCCAAGGAGATAGCCGATGACCATAAATTCCGCTCCATAACCGAACTATGGCTGGGAAGCGACCACTACAAATGGCGTATCCTGCGTGCCAACGGCGTGGCCGAGAAATATATAACCGGCAACGCATCGGACTGGGATAAATTCCTGAAATGGGCCGAAACCATGCCCTATTGCATGCGCAACCCTCTGTACCACTGGACTCATCTGGAGCTTAAAACCTGTTTCGGAATAGACAAGATACTTAACCCGGATACCGCCAGGGAGATTTACGACGAGTGTAACGAAAAACTGCAGAGTCCCGAATTCACTGCCAAAAACCTGATGTTACGTTACAATGTGGAGACGGTCTGCACCACTGACGATCCGGTTGACTCGCTCGAATATCACAAACAGATACGTGAAAGCGGATTCAAGGTCAAGGTGCTGCCTACATGGCGTCCCGATGCGGCCATGGCCGTGGAAAACCCCGCCGCATACCGCGAATATATCGATAAGCTGGCCAAAGTGAGCAACACAAAAATCGAATGCTTTGACGATATTGTTAAGGCCCTGCTCGTCCGTCACAAATTCTTCGAAGAGCATGGCTGTCGCCTGAGCGATCACGGAATGGAGGAATTTTATGCCGATGACTTTACTGCCTCCGAACTGGACGCCATCTTCAAAAAAGTTTATGGAGGCACAACACTCACCGAAGCTGAAATACGCAAGTTCAAAAGCGCCATGCTGATTGAATTCGGCAAGATGGATGCAGATACCGGCTGGACACAGCAGTTCCACTATGGCGTTATCCGCAACAATAACACAAAGATGTTCAAACTTGTAGGTAAAGACACCGGCTTTGACTCAATATCGCAAGTCATGACCGCCAAGGCTATGAACCGTTACCTTGACCGTCTGAACAGCATGGACAAGCTTGCCAAGACCATTATCTACAATCTCTGCCCCACCGATTTTGAGGTGGTGTGCGCAACCATAGGCAACTTCCAGGACGGCAGCGTACCCTGCAAACTTCAGCTTGGAGCAGCGTGGTGGTTCCTCGATCAGAAATACGGCATTGAACAGCAGATGAATGCCCTAAGTATGCTCGGCCTGTTGTCGAGATTTGTAGGCATGCTTACCGACAGCCGCTCGTTCGTATCCTACACACGTCATGAATATTTCCGCCGCATAATGTGTAATCTCATCGCTGCCGATATCGAAAAGGGTGAGATTCCCGCCAGCGAAATGAAGCGTGTAGAGCAAATGGTCGAAGACATTTCATACTACAACGCAAAGAGATTCTTCAACTTCTAAGAGATTCATTAATTGCCGGAGCATTCTTTAACTATATGTGGTAGTTTAGAATAATGCTCCTAAGGTAATGTGCGGACAGTAGAACGAACACATAGTCTATACAAGCGTACCTATGGGTGATGTTTCTATCAAAAAAAGGGATTTTCATTTTGCTTAATCAATAGAAAAGAATACCTTTGCAACGTTTTTTGAAAAAGCGTCATGCGCGATTAGCTCAGTAGGTAGAGCAATTGACTCTTAATCAATGGGTCCAGGGTTCGAATCCCTGATCGCGTACGAATAAAGGAGGCCGGTCGGCCTCCTTTATTCATTCACGGAAACATAACACTTACACGCACAGGAATCACACATTTTTTGGGATACCACCTTTGAATCTGCCTATTGAATAATTTGTGTGAAAATTTTCAAGTGTGTTTGAAAATATTTGCTTTTTCGAAAAATTTTCAATCATGATTGAAAAATAATTCAATACAGAGGTACCATTTTTAGGCATCTCAATCCTATAGTCTTTTTTCAAATAATCTTAATTGTTCTCCATGTACATTGACATCTCTGATTGACCTAAATCCTTGTTTTTCATAATAGTTACATAACCCTTGATTATTTGCACCACAGTCTAATCGCAAATATTGCTTATTATTTTGCCTGCACAAATCTTCAATCATCTTCAATATTTGGCAACCAATCCCTTGTCCCTTATAAATTCTATCAATAGTAAATGAATGAATATATCCCGCATTTTCATTTCGAATGCTCCAGAATAATTCATCGGTCCATTGTAAACGGAACATGCTATTACCTGTAAGTCATGCATGACAAAATAAAATTGATTGGAATCAAACCCTTCCTTAATCCAGTTTGAATATAAATCCGATGGATTGATCCAATTTTGCCAATGATCAATACCTTTATCTCTCAGCCATATTGCAGCTCCCCTTAAGAGAGAAAATGCTTTGTCAATTTCCGATTTGTCAGCCAATCTTATTGTCAGGTTTTTCATATACAAATTTGTAAACTACCCGTTTTTAGGGCAGTTTGGATTCAGACTGTAAACTAAATGATTTATATTTATATCACAAATAAATGCGTTAGTTTTTACTAACAGAATTTTAAGGAGAGACTGTTTATTAAATTTAGTTTGTAAGCTCTGACTTCATCAGAGCATGAGTTATAAATAAACAGACTACCCGCACACGAACGGAGTACTCGTGTGAATGGGGTGCTCGTAAGCGGACAGACACTCGGCGGTGAACAGAGTGCTCGTAAAGTGAACACAGATTGCTGTGCCCGGCAGCGGACAGAGCGGCCCGTGCGGACAGAGCGGCTTTAATCGAGAATGTAGAGCTTGCTCGGAGTGGTGCGTTTTAAGGCGCACAGCTCTACGTCCTTGCCGGGTATTATCCCGACGCCGCGAAGCTTGTACTCAACGGTCTTGTAAGCAATTTCGGGATGGTTATTCTCTTCGCTGAGATGACAAAGCCATATGTGCTTAAGGTTGGGGGTTATATTCTCTGCAAGGAAATTGGCCGTAGTCTTATTGCTCAGATGCCCGAAAGGACTGGTTATCCTCTCCTTAAGGAACTGCGGATAGTTTCCCATACGGAGCATATCCTCGTCATAGTTCGTTTCGACAATCAAATAGTGAGCTTTAAGAATATATCTTGCAGCCGTATCGGTTATGTGTCCCAGGTCAGTGACGAAGCATAACACCTTTCCGTCAACCTCAATATGGTATCCCACATTGTCGGTACCGTCATGAGGAACCTCAAAGGCTGTGATGCGAAAATCGCGAAACGAAAAGGGAGTCTCCTTCTCAATATACCTTACGCAACTCTCAAGTTTTTTTACTGTACAGTAGTTGTTGTTGATTCCTGCATGGGTCTCTTTTGTTGCATAGATAGGAATACCACACTTCTCACCAAGATTGCCCAATGATTTGATATGGTCAGCATGGTCATGTGTGACAAATACTGCCGAAACTCTCTCGAACGGAATGCCGGCATCCCTAAGATACCCCTTAATCTGTTTGACAGGAATGCCGCCATCGATTAGTATTCCGTAATCTTCGGTGCCAAGATAGTAGCAGTTTCCGCTGCTCCCACTTGACAGACTCATAAAATGAATTTTCATTATGTTGTTTTATTTTTTCCATACCTGTTTTGCTTTGCATGTTGTTAAAACGGATATCCCACCGCTAAATGAAATGCGAAGTCACGTCCGAAATTGGGGTTTAGTAATGGGATACGCTGATAAACCGTATTCCCGGCCGGGTTGTAGGCTTTCATACCGCCATCAACCCTGAGGACAAAAAATCCCAGATCCATCCTTATTCCGGCACCGTACGAGACAGCTATCTGCTTATAGAATGAGTCAAAAAAGAATTGACCACCCGGCTGTTCCTCGTACTCACGAATAGTCCATATATTGCCGGCATCAAGAAATAACGCTCCGTTCAGTTTCCAGAACAGTTTTGACCGGAATTCCAAACTGGCACCTATTTTTATGTCACCGGACTGCTTGATATAGTCTATTGCCTTGTCATTGCCCAGATATGTTCCCGGGCCGAGTTCACGGACAGACCAACCCCGGACGCTGTTAGCGCCGCCTGCAAAGTACCGCTTTTCAAACGGAAGACTGGTGGAGTTATTGTATGGCACCGCAATTCCCCACTCCACATGGAGCAGGAGATTGTTGATGGCATCGATCCTCCAGTTGCCCGTAAACGAAAAATCATGCTTCACATACTGTGCAAAAGCTATATTCATAACCTCATACTGACCATTGGCATTCTTTTTGCTTTCCAACAGTTTCGATGCGACATAGAGTATATTACCCGATGTTTCCGCTCCTATGCGGACCGAATACTGGAAAGGGCTGACAGATTTCAGCCGGAAATTGGAATAGTAGTAGTTATATCCTATTTTGGTTATGAGCAGATTCTCGTAGTTATATTTCAAAATTGAGTTTTTGGAGGTTATGGGATCCAGATACTCCTTTTTAAAGTGATCCGATATCCACGGCAGCACAATATAGTTGATGTCCAACACATCCAGACGATGTGATTTGCGCCAGCCGTCGCTCCACAGATAGCTCCATCCGGCCGAGAATATGGTCTTGTAAAATTCCGGACGGTTTTGCGAATTGACCTTCAGGCTGAACTGTGAGGTAGCCTGACTTCGTCGCTGCTGCGCCTGTGAGACCAGCGGCAGAAGCAGTTCAGGAAAGTCAAGATTGGCCTCAAGTCCGTATTCCAGATAGGTATCGCCTGAATAGCCGGGCAGATTGGTTATTGATTCGTATGCGCCTCGAAGCTTGAGAGTGAACTGTTCGGAACCGCGGAACAGGTTTCTGTTCATGAAAGAAACCGATGCGGCAGCTCCAAGATCACCTGCGGTATTGGTCCCCTCCATCTCGAAACTGAATGAGTGCTTTGGAAGGTTAACAAGATAGACGTTGGTTTTGAGCCTGTCAGCCGTACCCGGCAGCGGTTCAAAACGTATGTTCGTATATCGGAGTATTCCCAGACGGGAGAGTGACGAGTAGGTCTTCGACACGGAATCGGTGTTGTACAGCATCCCTTCACGGAGAAACGAATGGCTGTCAAGAACCGATGGACGCAATAGGGGTTTCTCTTCATCGTAAGGATAAAAAAGTCGGAAACCTTTATAATCTATCGTCTTCAACGTATCATCCCTGTCCGATGAAAAATTAGGAGTGTCCATAAGATAATAATCTATATCGGACAGGTAATATTGAGTATGCGGGTTGGGATTGCCTTCGGCATCACTCCCCTCGCCTGCAACAATGACGTTAAGGCCGGCCTCGTAACTAAGGTTTACGGTGTCGGCTACATACGAAATGTAATCTTTGTTAAATGAGTAATAGCCGTGCTTATGAAGCAGCTCCGTTATTCTGGTACGTTCGGAATCCAGAATTCCTGCATCCAGATTGATCCCCTTCTTAAGGAGCGAATGCACCTGGTTATCCTCCAGAATAATCGCTATCTGAGGATCTGAAACCGTATAGCGTATCTCATCCACAACATAGACGTCGCCGGGGTAAAGTTCGTAGCGCACAGAGGCTTTTCCCCTCTTTGAATAGGATGTTTTGACATCAACATCGGCCTTCAGATATCCGGAGTTGATCAGCGCACGTTTCATATCCTTTTCCGATGCGTCGGTTAAGATTTCATCCAGTATGACAGGTTCCTCGCCCCATTTTCTAAGAGTCCGGTTTACCCATCTGTCCGGATTTGAAGCACCCGAAAGTGAGTAAATCCTCAGCGGGAAACGGAACAGCCCGAACCATCTGGAATTGGGTTCCTGATATGAATAGTTCCTGTAGTCCGATGCAAGATCGCTCTTTTTGACTGTCCTGTCAGATTTAGAGGGCAATGTCACTTCTATCTTGTCCAGCAGATACTCTCCTTCGGGGACATATTTATAAACAGAACATGAGGCAAGCCCCATCAGACCCGCCCAAACAGACAATACCGTTTTAATAATTCTGTTCATATCAATGCAAACCGCAAATTTACAGAAAGAATGCCGCCTATACAAAGCTCTGCCCAAAAAAAAGATTTAACTTTACGCCCGCAGCCTTTAAAAATGTTTTAGAGCATGTTTAGCCGCAACGACATAAAAAAAATCAAGAGTCTCGAACATAAAAAGTTCCGTTTGGAAACCGGTCTCTTTGTTGCCGAAGGTTACAAACTTGTACATGACCTGATGGCACATTTCAGTTGTGTACTCTATGCATCGACTGACGGACAGCCTGACAGTGCGGCTAAAATAAATGCCGATAGAGTCGAACTGATAACCCGCAACGAACTTGAAAGGGCTAGCCTGCAACGTTCGCCGCAGGGAGTGATAGCACTTTTCAGGATCCCGGAATACCGGTGTTCAATGAAGGACGCGGCAAACACATCACTCGTTCTGGCACTGGACGGGATACAGGATCCCGGCAATCTGGGTACCATAGTTAGAATTGCCGACTGGTTCGGGATAAAGGATGTTTTCTGTTCTGCCGATACGGCCGACATTTATGGTCCTAAAGCCGTACAAGCCACCATGGGGGCTATGGCAAGGGTACGCCTGCACTACGTTAACCTGTATGACGAGCTAAAGGAGCTGCCCGGCTCTTTGCCCATATATGGGACAACCCTGGACGGCGATAACATTTACAAAAGTAAACTGTCGTCACACGGGGTCATAATAATGGGAAACGAAAGCAGCGGGATTAGGGCGGAGATAAAACCCCTTGTCAGAAAAAGGCTCTACATACCAAGCTGGCCTACCGGCGCCGCAACATCGGAATCACTCAACGTCGCCGCCGCCACCGCCATCATCTGTGCCGAGTTCCGCAGGCGGGGAGGGCAAGGAGGGTAACCGGTTCTGATGATACCTCATAAGGCTGATCCCCGAAACTACCAGCATAGAATTTCTGTTATCGGTAGAATCCAGATAGTTTATTGAGCCGGTAATCGATGTCATAGCCTTCGCTGAATCCAAATTCAGGGTCAGAACCGTACGGCCGTTCTCCCTTAGAATGGTATCTACGGTCGAAATACTGTCATTGTAGCGAACCGACAATGAAAGGTAGGCCATATGAGGAACACTGTCATCGGGGGTGACAAACGCATTATCGGCAGTCCAGACAAGTGTATCGCCTCTGTAGAAAGTGGTGTCCTGAGCTATTGAGAATGTCAGTCTGTTCATAAAGACCGATGTGTTGAAGATGTTCAGTCTGTCCTGATACCAAATATCGACACTGTCGCCCGATATTGTCCCGACCACTGCTCTCTTATCAATTTCCTGAATAGCCTTCAGAGACTGATTATATTCTTTCTCAATCCTTTCGGAGAGGCGTTTATATATTTCGGCAAGCTCCTTGGGATTGCGGGTGTACCATATTAGCGAGTTGTCAAACTGTTCTTTGGTTATTCCGTTCTTGCTGAAACTCCAATAAAGGTATGAGTCTCGGGCATATCGCTCTGCGGGTGGAAGCTCCGTCACTATCGCCTGAGCCAGATGATAATCGTACAAGACCGCCTCCATCTTCCTTGGTGAAAGGACATCATCGGGACGTCTTACCCTGCAGCCGGAAAAGGTCATCAGAAGCAGCAGAGCAATTAATAAACCAAGTGTATTAGTTTTAATTCTCCTTCTCATTGTTCTTACCGGAATCTTGACAATGAGACTGTTCGTCTTCATCGGAATCACGGTAAACCAGCCCCATGTTAACCACTTTATTATAAAAAATGATCAGGACCAACATACCGCATGTGATGCAGGAATCGGCAAAATTGAATACGGGACTGAAGAATATGCCACCGCCGACCAAAGGCATCCAGTCAGGCCATCTCCATAAAGGGAAATAGAACATATCGACCACCTTGCCATATAAGAAAGGGGCATATCCTGTACCGAACCCGGTCAGCTCTGCTACCTGAAAAGGGGTGCTCTCGGTAAAGATCAATCCGTAGAACATGCTGTCAAAAAGATTACCTGCTGCGCCTGCCAAAATAAAAGCCACAGTGACCACATATCCTGTAGGGAACCCTTTGTTGAGGATTTTGACCAGATACCATCCAAAAAGCGATATAACAACTATCCGAAAGAGTGACAGGAACAACTTTCCTATAAGTTCCATTCCAAATGCCATTCCGGAATTTTCGACAAAAAGAATTCTGAACCATTGGGTTATAAATATCTCTTCACCAATGGTCATATTGGTCTTGACTATAATTTTGATGATCTGATCTATCAAAAGTACAGACAGAATTATGATAACAGCCAGACGACCCTGAGACAAACCCGCAGTTTGCTCCTTCAGATCTTTCTCCATCCTGCAAAATTAACGCTTTTTCTGTTTAGCCTCAATGGTAAGCGTAGCGTGAGGGACTGCGTACAGACGCTCCTTGGGAATCAGTTTGCCGGTCTCACGGCAAATACCGTAAGTCTTATTCTCAATACGCACAAGTGCGGCCTGAAGTGACTGGATAAATTTCATCTGTCGCTGTGCAAGACGGGTAGTCTCCTCTTTTGATAGAGTGGTTGCCCCCTCTTCCATAACCTTATAGGTGGGAGAGGTGTCATCAGTGCTGTTGTTGTCTGCATTCATAAGCGAAGCTTTGAGCGCATCGTAATTTCTCTGGGCAACTTCCAGTTTCTCATTAATTATCTGACGGAACTCCTCGAGTTCCTGATCAGAATAGCGACTCTTCTTTACCATGGTTAATAAAATTAGGTTATTATATTTTTTCTATTTCAACTTTAAATGAAAACTCGTCAAACGAAATGTCCTCTCCCCGTTCAAGATTCGGGATTAACTCTACGGAATCGGCCAGAACCTGACTCTTGATCCACTCCTCATATTCGCGGACAGCTTCATCGGTTTCGGGATCCGAGCTGAGTCGCACATTGATACGGTCAGTGATCTCCAATCCCATAAGTTTTCGTACATCCTGAATCCTCTTCTTCAATTCACGGGCAATACCTTCACGCTTCAGCTCTTCGGTGACGGTAACATCCAGAGCAACAGTCAATACACCTTCGTTAGCAACGACCCACCCCGGTATATCCTCACTGTAAATATCGACCTCGCTGACATCGATAGCAGCAGGAGTGCCGTTCAGATTGAAGGTGAAGCTTCCGTCTCGCTCCAGTCGGGCAACATCGGCCTGACTCATATTCTGAACAGCGGCCGACAGGCTCTTCATGAGCGGACCGAATTTCTTACCCAAGATCTTGAAGTTACATTTTACCTTTTTGACAAGGATATCATTAATTCCCTCAACAAATTCTACCTCTTTGACATTCACCTCATCGCGGATAAGGTCCTTTACCGGTTCAAGATGAGAGCGCAGCTCTGCTGTAACAGGAATGAGAATCTTCTGCAGCGGTTTACGCACGTTGATCTTAACATCATCGCGCTTACGCAGAGCAAGTGTCATTGAGGTGAGCTTTTGGGCAAGCTCCATACGGGTTTCAAGCTCCTTATCCACAAGACCCGCATCGCATTTGGGGAACAATGCCAGATGCACGGATTCGGGAGCCTTCGGGTCAGCCACCGATGTCAGGTCACGCCACAGACGGTCCGCATAGAAGGGAGCTATGGGTGCCATAAGCCTTGCTGTTGTCTCAAGGCAGGTATAGAGTGTCTGATATGCGGCCAGCTTGTCACGGCTCATGCCGCTGCCCCAGTAACGGTCGCGGGTAAGATGGATATACCAGTTGGAGAGGTAGTCGTTTACAAAATCGGCGATCAGACGGCCGGCACGGGTAGGTTCATAGTCGTCAAGACTCTCGCTCACCTCCTTAATGAGTGTGTTGAGTTCGCTCAGTATCCAGTGATCCATAACGGACCGCTCTGCCATGGGAACCATCTCTTCGGCATTGGTAAATCCATCCACATTGGCATACTGTGCAAAAAACCTGTATGTATTGTGAAGAGTTCCGAAATACTTGCGGATCACATCCCTCACCCCGTCCTCATCGAACTTGAGGTTATCCCAGGGCTGGGCATTGGTTATCATATACCAGCGCAAGGCATCACTGCCGTACAGTTTGATCAACTGGAACGGGTTAACGTCATTTCCCAGACGCTTGGACATTTTATTGCCGTTTTTGTCGAGTACCAGACCATTTGAGACCACAGCCTTGAATGAGACACTGCCCTTGACCATAGTGGATATGGCATGCAGAGTGTAGAACCATCCGCGTGTCTGGTCAACGCCCTCGGCTATAAAATCTGCCGGATATACAGTACCATTATCTATCAGCTCCTTGTTCTCGAACGGATAGTGCATCTGAGCAAACGGCATAGCGCCGCTGTCAAACCATACGTCTATCAGGTCCAGCTCGCGCTTCATCGGGCGGCCTGCCTTAGATACCAGCACAATGTCATCCACATACGGGCGGTGCAGGTCAATCTTATCATAATTTTCGGCCGAATAGAGACCGGGCTCAAATCCTTTCTCCCTTAACGGGTTGGATTTCATTATTCCGGCCCTGACCGATTTTTCTATTTCGTTGTAAAGCTCCTCAACCGAGCCTATGCATATCTCATCGCCCTCGTCATTACGCCAGATCGGGAGCGGAGTACCCCAGTAGCGGCTGCGGCTCAGGTTCCAGTCGTTCAGGTTCTCAAGCCATTTGCCGAATCGCCCAGTACCTGTTGACTCGGGCTTCCACTTTATGGTATTATTGAGCTCCATCATGCTCTCGCGTGCAGCCGACGTCCTAATGAACCAGCTGTCCATCGGATAGTAGAGCACCGGCTTGTCCGTGCGCCAGCAGTGCGGATAGTTGTGGACATGCTTCTCTATCTTGAAAGCGCTGCCATCCTGTTTCATGCGAACGCACATATAGACATTCAGGTCCTCGGCCTTGTCGGCGGCCTCTTCGTCGTACTTGCCGTCAACGTTGAATTTCGGGTCGTAGGCATTCTTTACGTATGCACCCTCGTACTCGCTGTAGAGTGTGGTGTCAACGCAGTCCTTAACAAAATCCGGATCGAGGTCGTCAATCTTCCAGTACTTACCGGTCGGGTCCACCATGGGACGGGTCTCCATCTTACGGTTGACCATGAAGAGCGAAGGAATTCCGGCAGCTTTAGCCACAAACGCGTCGTCGGCGCCAAAAGTAGGCGCTATATGGACTATACCGGTGCCGTCATCGGTGGTGACATAGTCGCCGCAAATGACACGGAAACCGGCATCGGATTTGGTAATTGTGCCGTCATCGGCAATTGTAACCGGTTTTACCCACGGGAAGAGCTGTTTGTAGTGCATCCCTATCAGATCGGCGCCCTTATACTCGCCCACAATCCGGTAAGGGATGATTTTATCGCCCTGCTTGTATGAGTCCAAATCAAGTTCGGCACCTTTGGGATCAAAGTATGTTGCAAGGCAATCTTTGGCCAGAATTACGGTCACAGGATTTGCGTTATAGGGATTATAGGTGCGTACAGCCACATAGTCAATCTTATTGCCCACACACAGAGCGGTATTTGAAGGCAGAGTCCACGGGGTTGTGGTCCATGCCAGGAAACAGGGCACGCCCCACCCTTCCATGTCAGGTTTGGGATCCGTCACTACAAACTGAGCCGTCACGGTGGTATCCTTTACGTCACGGTAACAGCCGGGCTGGTTCAGTTCATGGCTGGAGAGTCCGGTTCCGGCAGCGGGCGAATAGGGTTGAATGGTGTAACCTTTATACAGATAGTCCTTGTTGTAAAGTTGTTTGAGCAGCCACCACAGTGTCTCTATATAACGGTTGTCATAAGTTATATAAGGATTGTCCAGATCCACCCAGTAACCTATCTTAAGGGTGAGGTCGCCCCAGTGCTCCTTGTATTTCATAACCTCGGTACGGCAGTTCATGTTGTAATCCTCGACCGAGATTTTCTTACCTATATCCTCCTTGGTTATACCGAGTTTTTTTTCCACCGCAAGTTCGACGGGCAGTCCGTGAGTATCCCAGCCGGCCTTACGTTCAACCATAAACCCGCACATGGTCTTGTAGCGGCAAAAAATATCCTTAATAGCACGTGCCATGACATGGTGGATTCCCGGCATACCGTTAGCCGACGGAGGGCCTTCGTAGAAAACAAACGAAGGGCAGCCTTCACGCTCTTTTATGCTTCGGTTAAAAATGTCTTTCTTCTGCCAGTCATCCAACACTTCCTTATTGATTTTCGAAAGGTCAAATTGTGCTCGTTCGGTAAATTTTTTCATCCCCACTCTTTATATTCTTTGCATTTTTATAGGAAAAATTGAGGCCTTAGCCGTAATTTTCCGCAAATTTACTCATTTTGGAATAACAATCCGGATAAAAACGGCATTTTTTGTAACTTCGCGGCCGAAAAGTCATCAATATGACATATTAATGAAACGATACAAATGGAAATAGTACCTGCAATAGATATAATTGACGGAAAATGTGTACGTCTCTCAAAAGGAGATTTCAACACCAGCAAGATATACGGTGACAATCCGCTTGAGATGGCAAAAATGTTTGCCGATGCCGGACTGAAACGTCTGCATCTGGTCGATCTTGACGGCGCGCGAAGCCGGCATATTGTAAACACCCGTACGCTTGAATCCATTGCCGGTAACACGGACCTCATAATTGATTTCGGAGGCGGCGTCAAATCCCGCCGCGACATTGATACCGCTTTTGACTGCGGAGCCTCAATGGTCATTGTGGGCAGCACAGCCATCACCGACAGGGAACTGATGTACGAGTGGATTGAAGAGTTCGGAGAGGACCGCATCATACTGGGTGCCGACGTAAGGAACGGACTGATCTCTGTCAACGGATGGAAAGAGGACAGCGATCTTAAACTGGATGATTTTCTGAAAGAGTACAGGGCAAAGGGAATAACCCGCGTCCTATGTACCGATATCAACCGGGACGGCATGCTTCAGGGGCCGGCAACAGAGCTCTATCGCTCAATACTCCGTGATTTTCCCGGAATTAAGCTTATTGCCAGCGGCGGGGTCAGCTCCATTGAAGACCTTATTGAGCTGAGAAAAGAGGGTCTGTATGAGGCCATAGTGGGTAAAGCCTACTATGAAGGCAAAATCACCCTGAAACAGCTTGCAGAATTTTAAACACAATTAAAAACGACAACAGTTAGTTGATATGTCAACAAAAAGAATAATACCCTGTCTTGACATTTGCAACGGGCGCACGGTAAAAGGGACGAACTTCGTCAATCTGAAGGATGCCGGCGACCCCGTTCAGTTGGGAAAACTCTACAGCCGGCAAGGGGCCGACGAATTGGTTTTCCTCGATATTAACGCATCGTTCGAAGGGAGAAAGACATTTACCGGACTGGTTGAACGTGTAGCTGCCGAAATCTCGATCCCCTTTACAGTAGGAGGCGGAATCAATGAGTTGTCCGATGTGGAGCGCCTGCTGAAAGCCGGTGCAAGTAAAGTTTCGATAAACTCGGCAGCGCTTAAAAACCCTGCATTTATTGACGATATAGCAAAAAATTTCGGCTCACAGGTCTGTGTGGTAGCCATTGACGGCAAGCAGACCCCTGAGGGGTGGTTCTGCTACCTGAACGGAGGCCGTATTAAAACCGACCGCAACCTTTTTGAGTGGGCGCTTGAAGCCGGCAGACGCGGAGCCGGTGAGATTCTGTTTACCAGTATGGATCATGACGGAGTTAAACAGGGCTACCCCAACGATGCCCTGAAGAGGCTCTCACGTGAACTCACCATACCGGTAATCGCATCGGGAGGAGCCGGCACTATGGAGCATTTTCGGGACGCATTTATCTTAGGTGAAGCCGATGCCGCACTTGCGGCCGGTGTTTTTCATTTCGGCGAAATTTCTATTCCGGAATTAAAGAAGTACCTTTACAGTCAAAATATTCCCGTAAGATTATAATAATATGCAGATTGATTTTGAAAAAGCCGGAGGAACAGTTCCTGCCATTGTGCAAGACGATATCACACAAAAAGTCCTGATGCTTGGCTACATGAATCGGGAGGCATACGATAAGACACTCAGCTCCGGACTGGTAACATTCTGGAGCCGTTCCAGAAATTGTCTTTGGACAAAGGGTGAAACCAGCGGCAACTTTCTTCGTCTCAAAGAGATACTTGTTGACTGCGACAATGATACACTCCTTATCAAGGCACATCCTGACGGTCCCGTATGCCATACCGGCAGCGACACCTGCTGGGACGAGCAGAACAGCATAGGTCTGAATTTTCTATCCTACCTGCAGGACTTCATAGAGCGCAGGCACGATGAGATGCCCGAAGGTTCATACACCACATCGCTCTTCAAAAGCGGCATAAACCGCATGGCTCAGAAAGTGGGCGAAGAGGCTTTGGAAACCGTCATCGAAGCTACCAACGGCACCGATGAACGGCTGGTCTATGAGTCATCGGACCTGATTTATCATCTGATCGTATTGCTTACATCAAAAGGGCTACGTATCGAAGACCTTGCCGCAGAACTACAAAAACGACATAAGGTGTAATATTTTCAGAACATACACTTTCACAGAATATTAACTCTTAGAAGATAACGCTTTCATAATAATACATTTTCAAAGAACATTCACTTTTCAGAACATACAATGGAGATTATAGATTATCGAAACGTAGAGGTCCGTCAGGAGGATATGTTCGTACTGGGAGATGTCACTTTCACGGTACGGGAAGGTGATTTTGTCTATCTTATTGGAAAGGTAGGTTCAGGCAAAAGCAGCCTGCTCAAGACCTTTTACGCTGAGCTGGATGTACTCTGTCCCATGCCGGACAGCCATGCCATAGTGCTGGGCACCAATCTTTCGACCCTAAAGAAACGCCATATCCCCAGACTGCGAAGGCAGATGGGTATAGTCTTCCAGGATTTCCAGCTGCTGACAGACCGCAACGTCTTTGACAATCTGAGTTTCGTCCTGAAATCGACCGGATGGAAAGACAAGAAGCTCATTCACCAGAAGATTTTTCAGGTCCTTGACCTTGTGGGCATGGACACCAAAGGTTACAAGATGCCCCATGAGCTGTCGGGCGGCGAACAGCAACGTATCTGTATTGCACGCGCTCTGCTGAATGACCCCAAGCTTATTCTGGCCGATGAGCCCACCGGCAACCTTGACCCCGAAACCGGACGTCAGATAATGGAAATCTTTAAAAAAGTGGGCGAAACCGGTACAACGGTAATCATGATAACCCACAACCTGCAGTGGCCCCGCGAATTTCCCGGACGTATATTCCGTTGCGTAGGCCGCAGACTGAAAGTCGATTGCGATCTGCCGCCAGGACCCTCGATCGACGATAATGAAGCTGCCGATGAAGCTCCTATACGGATATCGGAAAACGATGATACAATTTTGGTATAACCAGAAAAAAACTATAACATGAAAGTTTTAAAAATCGGCGGAACTTCAGTAGGAAGTCCGCAACGGATGAAAGATGTGAGTAAACTCATTACAGAAGACGGTCAGCAAAAGCTGGTCGTGCTGTCAGCTATGTCAGGTACCACAAACTCGCTTGTTGAGATTGCCCAGTACCTCTACTGCGGTAACAAGGCCGGTGCCGATGATGTAATCAACCGTCTGCGCGAAAAATATTACGCCCATGTACCTGAACTGCTTTCAGGTAAAACTTACCAAAATAAGGTTCAGAAATTCCTTGAAGAAAAATTCAATTATCTCCAATCATTCCCGAAAGAGAACTTTACCGAGAAAGAGGAGAAGATCATACTTGCCCAGGGTGAACTGATATCTACATTTATGGTAACATGTTATCTGCAGGAGCAGGGTATCAAGACTGCACTTTTGCCGGCTCTTGAATTCATGAAGACCGGTCGTGACGGTGAGCCTGACATGAAATACATCTCAAGCAAGATTGACGAAAAGCTAAAGGAGGTACCGGGAATGCAGATCTATATTACGCAAGGCTACATCTGTCTGAATACCGATGGTAATATTGACAATCTGCAGCGTGGAGGAAGCGATTACACCGCATCAATAATAGGTGCAGCCATAAAGGCCGAGGAGATCCAGATATGGACCGATATAGACGGCATACACAACAATGATCCCCGTTTGGTTGATAATACCCGGCCTGTCAGGCATCTGCATTTTGAAGAAGCTGCCGAGCTTGCCTACTTCGGAGCAAAGATCCTGCACCCCACCTGCATCCAGCCTGCCAAGGCGGCCAACATTCCGGTACGTCTCCTCAACACCATGGAGCCGAGCGCTCCCGGGACTGTCATAAACAATCAGTCTGACCCCGGCCGTATTGCAGCCGTTGCAGCTAAAGATAACATCACCGCAATCAAGATCAAGTCCAGCCGAATGCTTCTGGCCTACGGTTTCCTGCGTAAGGTGTTCGAAATATTCGAAACCTACCGGACATCTATCGACATGATCTGCACATCCGAGGTAGGTGTCTCCGTCTCGATAGACAACACCCGACACCTCAACGAGATTGTAAACGAACTCAAGCAATACGGTACGGTGACAGTTGACAGTAACATGTGTATTGTCTGTGTAGTCGGCGATATGGTATGGGAAAATCTGGGATTCGAATCCCGCGCCTTGAAGGCCCTTGCCGACATACCTATACGTATGATATCGTACGGAGGAAGCAACTACAATATATCTTTTCTGGTCAAAGAGAGCGACAAGAAATTAGCTTTGCAACGACTGAGCGACGTACTCTTCAACGGTAAAAAATAATGCTTACACCATACTATCAGTATGACCTCGGGATACTGGAAGATACCTTAAAAGCTATTAACCGGTGCACTGCCGACCGCAAGGACTGGCATGTGCATTATGCAATAAAAGCCAACGCCAACCCCATGCTGCTAAAACTCATCAGAAAGCATGGACTGGGCATAGACTGTGTCAGCGGAGGTGAAATCCGCGTGGCGCTCGAAAACGGATTCGATGCCTCTACAATAGTATTTGCCGGCGTAGGCAAAGCCGAATGGGAGATTGACCTGTCGCTGGAGGCAGGCATCGCCTGTTTCAATGTGGAATCCGAAGCCGAGCTTGACGTTATATCCGAACGTTGCGCGCTGCTCAATAAAAGAGCCAACATAGCCCTCAGGGTTAATCCCGATGTCGATGCCCACACACACGCCGGGATCACCACCGGCACGGCCGAGAATAAGTTCGGAATCGAAATCCCCATGCTCATGCCCATAATCCAAAAGGCCAAGGCAGATCCGCATCTTAGTTTTGTAGGACTTCATTTCCATATAGGTTCACAGATACTTGACACCGAACCGTTCATTCAGCTCTGCAAGAAGGTCAACCATTTGCAAGATCAGCTTGAAGCCCAAGGCATAACACTGAAAAGCATCAACGTGGGAGGAGGTTTGGGAGTCGATTACGATAATCCCGAAGAGAACCCCATTCCCGACTTTGAAAGCTACTTCAACATTTTCCGAACCTGTCTGAAGCTGCGTGAAGGTCAGCAGCTCCATTTCGAACTCGGACGCTCCGTGGTTGCCCAATGCGGACGGTTGATAACAAAGGTCCTCTACGTAAAGCAGGGAACGGTCAAAAAATTCGTCATTGTAGATGCCGGCTTTACCGAGCTTATCCGTCCGGCGTTTTACGGCGCACATCATAAGATAGTCAACATGACTTCAAAAGGGGTGCTCCGTAGATATGACGTGGTAGGGCCTATCTGCGAATCATCGGATGTATTCGGGAAGGATGAGTTGCTGAATGAGACCAGCCGGGGGGACATTATAGCTATACTTACGGCAGGAGCTTACGGTGAAACCATGGCTTCATGTTACAATTGCCGCAGCCTGCCACGTTCAATATCGGGAAAATTCTGATATGACAGTTTCCAACGGCCCCATTTTGACAACAGATTATATCATTCTGACAACAGATTATATTACCATTTTGACATGAGAATTTATCTGACCATTCTGATAGCAGCTATTGTGCCCGTTTCATGTACAACAGTAAAATCCGAATACGATGTCTGGAACCTGTCGCCCGTCAATCTGAACGAAGTGAAAGAGCGCTGTCTGACAGCAATGGAGAAAGAGAAGCCCTCCGTCAACGATTTCGAAGGGTTCGATATCTTTCAATACGATATTCCCGGACCGGAATCGGACTATATAATCCCCGACACGTTCAAGGTAAGTCAACCCGAACTGCAGGGTGCCGTTGACCGCTACAACAGCTATATGGTTATGCATAATATCTGGAGCCAATATGAAATATTTGTCCGATACAGCGACTATAACTACATGGATGAATTTGTCAATATCATGAATAACATAATGGGATTCAGCACCGATAGTCTGAAAGATGACACGGTGCGTACGACCATCGAATACGCTAAAATAGAGCTGTGTAAGGATATTGGAGCAGTAGCATTCGGGACCAGGGAAGAGAACCCGGCCCGCTATATTAAAGAGTTGGAGAGATACCTTGAAACAAAGCCTCTTTTCACTCCCCGCAACCAAAAAATCGAAAGGAAAGTCATTCGGGATCAGTTAGCCTGGAGCATCGAGCCTGATTCGGCATATATACATTCGCTTAATGCTGTAACCGATAAGGACACACTTGTAAACCTCTTTTTTGAGGAGATTTGCAACGCTCCCACCTATCAGCAGCAGTGTGCTGTAGCGCTGCTTTCAGTGGGCAAGGCTCCGGGTGAAGTTGTCTTGCCTGTGATGAGGGAACTTCTGTCGTCCGGCCGATACTCGCAATATGAATTCATAATGTGGCTGGGATGGCGCAGTGCAGTACAGTATTTCTTCTTCGGTCCGTCCCGTGATGCCCAAATAGCTGACGAACTATATAACATCTATAAAAATAAGGCGTTCCTCGCAACACTGCGTTACTGCAATATCCATCCCGGCGACGAGACCGCCCTTATGATCCTGGAGATGTTCTGCTCAACCGGCAATGTTGTCCGAAACGGCAATTACGATTTCGGGAACGATGCTGTGACAGACTTCGAAATGGTATTCAACAGGTAAGTCAGCCAAGTCCAGACTATATAAAATAGTTGCTTTTGGGTGGTTTTTCAGGCTGATAATCAGTTCCCTCTACCCTACGAATTCAGAAGTTCGTCCTCCTTCTGCAGGTCCGGTATAAGTCGCTTGATAGGTTTATAATTATAAAAGAACCGAATAGCTATAACACGTATTACCGTATATGAAGGAATCGCCAAGAACATGCCGAGTATGCCTCCTATCGTACCGGCTATCAGTAATACCACAAATATTTCAAGCGGACTGGCTTTAATGCTTGTGGAATATATTACCGGCTGATAAATGAAGTTGTCTATCCATTGTGCAAACAACATTATGGCAAATACTATGCCCGCATACAGCCACAGATTTACATCCAGACCCATACCCAAACCAAGTTTAAGTATTACCGCCAATACCACACCTAAAATTTCACCGATAAGCGGCCCCACATATGGTATTATATTAAGCAGACCGGCTATTACAGATATACCCAGAGCATAGTTGGCATCCATACGGGCAATGAGCCAAAGGCCTAAGAAATCGACCAAAGCCACACCGAACATCTCAATCACAAGACCCACGAAATAACGTGAAAGAAGTTGTTTGATCTCGTTTATGGTCTTAGCCACCGACTCTTCAATTTTGTCCGAAACCAAAGCCCCGACAATATTACTGAAAAGGTTCTCGTCCTTGATAAAAAAGAACGATATAAATATGACTGAGAATAGCGCTACCACAGTGCCAACCACCATTGAAGTTACCGACCCGATAAAACCGGAGACATTGTCAAAAGATGTAAGTTCCTGAAGTTTATCGGTAAGCAGCACAAAAACATCAAAATCAGCGCCCAGCGAGGGGAAACGTTCAATCAACCAATCGTTTATCACAGCAAGCGGGTTCATATTACTACCCGAATTCCAGGCATGCAATGATGCATCGGCTATGATTCCTGTCACAATAGGTACGGCCTGAGTAATGACCAACAACAGTAAACCTATAATTATTATTATTGTTAAGACCGATAAGAGCCAGTCGGGCGCATGCTTGCCTTTAATACGCAATTTGCGCATAAGGTTCATAATCGGATGTCCTATCAGCGACACCACAAATGCCGCTATTATATAAACCAGCACATTGCGAAAATACCAGCATATCAAAAGGACAACTGCCATTACAGCAATCCTCATTACATATCTGGCCAACCGGTCGGTATCACGCTCATTACCCATATCGCATCTAAAAATGTTTGCCAAATATACAGAATAAATCAGAATAAAGAGTTCTCTGCCCTGCAATACATGTCAAAAGAAAAATCTTACGAACTGTTTTTTGACAGATGTTTTCATTTTGTTTTGTATCTTTGTGTTACATAGGATTACCGCAAACATTGTATTTTCAGAAAATAAATAATTAAGCATGAAAAAGGGATTTTGTTTACTAACCTGTATTTTGACAATCAGCGTTGTCATGGCTAAGGATCATGACAATATAGTTTCAACCGAAATCAGTCAGGACCGCTTTACTTTAATAGAAAATGGCGTTCCGACCGATATTTTCATATCAGAAAATGAGAAAAAGGGAGTACTCATAGCTGCAGAAAACCTCCGGGCAGACTTTGAAAGAGTATGCAGCACAAAAGCTCAGTTATTAACTGAAGCTCCAAAAGGGAATTGTATCATTGTGGGTACTATTGACAGCCCAATCATGAAAACACTGGCCAAGAACAAGAAAATCACGTCGGTTGACCTGACCAATAAGATTGAGAAATACATAATGACAGTGGTTGACAATCCTCTTGACGGTGTCAATCAGGCTCTGGTAATCGCCGGCAGCGACATGAGGGGAACCATATACGGCATTTATGAGTTATCCGAGCAGATAGGTGTCTCTCCATGGTACTACTGGATGGATGTACCTACAGTTCATCAAAACAATCTCTCTATTGCAAGGGGTACTTATACCGCAGGTGAACCGGCTGTGAGATATCGGGGGATCTTTCTGAATAATGAGGCTCCATGTCTTACCACATGGGTAAGAAATGCATTTGGGACACGTTATGGCGGCCATGAGTTTTATGCTAAGGTATTTGAACTTATTCTGAGACTCAGAGGAAATTATCTTTGGCCTGCCATGTGGAGCTGGGCTTTTTATGCTGATGATCCGCTAAACTCCCCGACAGCGGTAGATATGGGTATTATCATGGGTACGGGTCACCACGAACGGATGGCGCGCAACG
>MTBK01029175.1_pt1 | contig 62380 bp, 58 predicted proteins | sample 1535981 | NCBI WGS metagenome assembly MTBK01 (sample SAMN06109225, study PRJNA356200) | anaerobic digester metagenome | isolation source: biogas reactors fed with pig manure or primary and secondary sludge | place: Spain | collected 2016-06-30
CACCGCCCGCCACGACTATCATCCCTTCGGCGAAGAGATCATCACCGCCCAACGCACCTCCCACGCTGAATACAAGCCCGACTCGGTGAGGAAGCAGTTTACGGGGTATGAGCGGGACGGAGAAAGCAGCTTGAATTTTGCGCAGGCAAGGATGTACGCGCCCCATCTTGGGAGGTTCTCGGCCCCGGATCCGCTTATGGCGTCGGCGCGTTCGAGTTGTCCCATTAGCGGATGGGGTCAATGCTGCGATTCTGCTATATTCGATCCATTCATCTGGGTTTCTCGTAGACCGAATGTTGCACAGATCAAAATTGCTTGACAGGATGCAATTTGTATGCTACGTTATGCGAACTGTGCAACGCATGGCACGGTTCGATATTCAGGCTTCGGAACATACGAGTTCGAGGGCTTAGTTTGCGGATCGAGCTGCAGAAAAATGGCGAATTATTTTTTTTGTTTTGAAACAAAACAAACAGGCTGTCGGGCCGTATAAGCATAATGAATGCAGCTAGTTACAGTGTTTCAAGGCATGACAGTTTGTGAGAAGTTGTGTTTGATATGTGGCGCAATTGTGCCATTGGCCCCAGGCTCCTGCGTTCGTTGACACGGTTTGGTGAGAGCCGAGCCGGCGAAGCCGTAGCTACAATAGGTCGATGCGGTCAACCACGCCGACTATCGCTGAGTCTATCGCGGCACCTGCCCGGCCGGTGGCGGCCGTCGAGGCGGACCAGCCTTCCTGGGCGATGATGACGAGGTCGCCTTCGCCGGAATCTACCGAATCGAGAGCGATGCAGGTGTAATCCATGTCTTTGCCATCGGGTGTGATCTGGCGACAGAGCATCGCGCGGGTGCCTTCGTAACGCTGGTTCTTCTGCGTTGCGACGACGTTGCCGATGACTCTGGCTAGCAGCATAATCGTGAATGGTGAATGATGAATGGTGGTGAATGCAAGAATTCTTCACTCACCATTCATCATTTACCGTTAAATACGTGGGCGTCGGAATCAATGATGCCGACGATCGTGCAGTCGGTCGGCGTCTCGTCGCGTTTGAAAGGGAACGACGCCTCCTTGCCGCGACACCAGAAAACCAGTTCGCCGACGCCTGCACCGACGGCGTCCAGCGCGACCATCGGCGAGCCCTTCGCCTTAAGATCTGCGTCAAGGGTCTGGACGATAAGGAACTTGCGGCCCTCGAGGGAGGCGTTCTTGACGGTCGAAACGACATTGCCAATGACGCGTGCGATCTGCATGGGCCTAAAAGAGATCGAAGCTGTCGATGACGCCAATGATCGCGCTGTCCACAGGACAATCTTTATTGCCCTCGGCCATGCGTGCGCTTGAGCCGCCGACCACGATCACCTTTTCATGATAACCGGCCCCGACGGTATCGACGGCAACGATATAGCCGCTCTGGTCAGAGCCGTCGAGATCGATCGGCTTGACGATGAGCAGCTTTTTACCTTGCAGCCGTTCGTCCTTTTGGGTGGACACGACGGTGCCCAGAATGCGTGCGATGATCATAAGCGAGTGACAAGGACAAGGGACGAGGGCTCGTGATCGATGAGCCCTCATCCCTCGTCACTCGTCCCTGAGTTATTTCCGGACGACCGGCAGCGTCTCATCCACGCTTGCGTGCGGACGCGGGATGACGTGAACACTTACCAGTTCACCGACGCGCCGCGCGGCTGCGGCGCCGGCGTCGGTCGCGGCCTTGACAGCAGCGACGTCACCGCGGACGATCGCTGTCACAAAACCGGCACCGATCTTCTCGTAAGAGACGAGTTGGACGTTCGCGGCCTTGACCATGGCGTCGGCCGCCTCGATCGTCGCAACGAGCCCCTTTGTTTCGACCATTCCTAATGCTTCCTGCATTGAGTTTGCTCCTGGTTCGATCTGAATGAAAAAGCTTTGCTAGTTTACCCTAATTTTGCCGCCTGGCTCAAAAGGTCGATCAATTCTTCGCGCGTGAACGAAATTTTCTTGCCGTTTACGCCGTCGCGTGACGGATAGGCCACGTCAAGATCGCAGGCAATATTGGCATCGTGAAGATAGCCGCAGGCCTGGCATCGGGCATTTTCCTTCAGGTAGCCGGCCTTTTCACGGATCTCGACGAGCTTTTCGATCGCGTCCTCAGGCAGATCATTCGCGCCGCCGAGGGCCTTGGCGAGGATCGCGATCTTCGCCGTGTGTTCGAGCGTTTCGAGCCTGTCCCACGCTTGCCAGAGGTCATCGCCGTAGGCGACGGCGCCGTGATTCGCCATGAGCAGGGCGTTGTGGTGCTCGACAAAGGGCTTCATAGCCTCGGTCAACTCGTTCGTCGATGGCGTGCCGTAATCGGTCAGCGGGACGCAGCCGAGCGTTAGGACCACTTCGCTCAATATCGGCTTATCGATGGCGAGGCCGGCGACCGCAAACGCCGTCCCGTGCGGTGGATGGGCGTGGCAGACGGCCTTGATGTCGGGACGCATCTTGTAGATCAGCAGGTGCATCGCAAGCTCGCTCGATGCACGCTTGTCGGATAGCGGCTTGCCGTCCATGTCGGTCAGGGCGAGGCAGTCCTCGGTCATTCGGCCCTTGCACGTCATCGTCGGCGTCGCGAGCACTGTGTTCTCGTCGAGCCGTATCGAGACATTGCCGTCAGACGAGACGACATAGCTGCGTTCGTACATCAGCTTGCCGATCTCGACGATGAGTTTTCGCGCCGAGGATTCGTCCATAGAAATAGGAAACCACAGATTAACACAAACCTCGCGGCGGCGTTAATCTGTGGCTTCTTGGTTGAAGGTCTATCTATTCTTCGGTTGTTTTCGGAGCGATCGGTGGCGGCGGTACAGACAGGCCCTCCAAGTCCGGCGCTTCAAATTCATGATTCATGTCCAGATCGCGGATCACATGCGAATGACCGCTCTCGAGCCGGTTTCGGAGCCGGAGGTTCTCATTTCGCAGCTCGTTGACCTCGGAACGCAGGCGCTGCATTTCGTGTTGCCCCTTGCCCCGGCGGCATCGGTCGCCCGATGCGCCGACGTCAACAAAAAAACTGGCGATAAATACACCAACCGCGAAGGTCGCGACGAATGGGATCAACCTCTTTATCCAAGCCGTACTACGCATGATCTTGAAAACCTCTTGCCTCTTGATACGTCGGCCGTGAAGTATTGGATTCACACCGCCGTAAATTCATCTTACGCCCAATCCGGAAAAAGCGCCAAACTGTTCCGATTTGTTGCCGCCGCGATTCGTTTCGTTGCCCTCGCGCGCAAATTGCTCTACAATCCACACTCAATGATCGCCTATCTCTCAGGTAAGTTGCTCGAAAAGCAGCCCGGCACCGTGATCATTGATGTCGGCGGGGTCGGCTACGAGGTCTCGATACCGCTCTCGACCTTTTACGAACTTGGTGAAACCGCGTCGGATGTCTCCTTGCGTATTTACACGCACGTCCGCGAGGATGCGATCCAACTGTATGGCTTTAAGACCTTGCGTGAACGCGACCTGTTCCTGCGGCTGATCTCGGTGCAAGGCGTCGGTGCAAAGCTGGGCATCGCGATGCTCTCGGGCATGAGCGCGGATGACATCGTGATGGCGATCCGGACGGACGATCTGGCACGGCTGACGGGCATCCCCGGCGTCGGGCGAAAGACGGCCGAGCGGCTCGTCATCGACCTTCGCGACAAGGTCGGCGAGCTGTCGGGTGACGCTCGTTCGGCGGTAGATGACGCGCGGCCGACGCTGCCGAAGGATGCCGTATTCGACGACGCGCTTTCAGCCCTCGTCAATCTTGGCTACCAGCGAAATTCCGCCGAAAAGGCCCTCAATCAGGCGGCCAAAGAGGGCACCGAGATCAGCGTCCAAAAGCTCCTGCGCCGCAGCCTGCAGATACTGGCGAAGTGATGCTCGACATCCTGCGCCACATCCGAACAGACATCTCAAAGCTCGATCGCCGCGCGGTTTTCGCTTTCGTCTATGCTGCGATTGGCCTGACGTGCATCTCATATCTCAAGAATCCGTGGTATTTACAACAATTGCTCTCCGCGACTCCGTTTTCGCACATCGGTGACGAAGCGGTAAGTGCAACGCACGATAATCTCTACGCTCTGATCTGGTGGGTCGCGGTCTCAGTCTTCTTCTACTTCGTCGTGCCTTCATTGATTGTCCGGTTTGTGCAGAAACGTCCGCTCAGCGAGATCGGCTTGGCACATCGCATCGAGCCCGGTTTTCTCAAGCTATTGGCCGTCTGCATTGCGGTGATGCTGCCGCTCACATATTTGATGTCGCTCACCGGCGGCTTTTCGGCGAAGTACCCATTCCTTCAGGTGTACAACGGCGCACCGTATCTGGCGTCGACACTGCTTATCTGGGAACTTGTCTATTTCCTACAATTCTTCGGCCTCGAGTTCTTTTTTCGCGGCTTCATGGTGCACAGCCTGAAGCCGACTCTCGGATTCTATTCGATCTTCGCGATGACCGTGCCTTACACGATGATACATTTCCAAAAGCCGATGGCTGAGACATTTGCGGCCGTAATGGCGGGTATCTTTCTCGGCTGGATATCATATCGCAACGGCACGATCTGGCTCGGTTTGGTGCTTCACTGCACGGTGGCGTTCTCGATGGATATCTTGGCGCTTTACAATAAAGGACTTTTGTTCTGAAGCCTGGCTTCGAACAGGATGTACAGGATATGCAGAATGAGGTTATCTGCCTAATTCCTGATCTATCGTGTTTATCCTGTATATCCTGTTCAGAAACTGACGTAGAATTCACTCATGACCACGGCCGCAATAAACATCCGAAACGAGGACCTTTCGCCCGAGGAGTCGAAATTCGAAGCCACTCTCCGGCCCGCGCGGCTTGAGGAATACATCGGCCAGACGAAGGTCAAAGAGAATCTGCGCGTCTTTATGAAGGCCGCTCTAAAGCGGCGTGAGGCTCTCGATCATATTCTGCTCACCGGCCCGCCGGGTGTTGGTAAGACGACGCTGTCGAATATCGTCGCCAACGAGATGGGCACGAATCTCAAATCGACGGCCGGGCCGATCATTGAGAAAGCCGGCGATCTGGCGGCGATCCTGAGCAATCTTGAGGAAGGCGATGTTCTCTTTATCGATGAGATCCATCGGCTGAATCCCGCGATCGAAGAGATACTCTATCCTGCGATGGAGGATTATGTCCTGCCGATCATGATCGGGCAAGGGCCGGCGGCGAGGCCGGTGACCCTCGAACTGCCAAAATTCACGCTCGTCGGCGCGACCACGCGGCCGGGGCTGATCACGGCGCCGCTGAGAGGACGATTCGGCATCATATTTCATCTGGATTTTTACGGCGTCGATGAACTGCAGACGATCTGCAAGCGGTCGGCAGGCATACTTGGTGTTGATATCGACGAAAAAGGTTCACACGAGATCGCGCGTCGGGGACGCGGAACACCGCGTATAGTGAACAGATTGTTGCGGCGCGTTCGCGATTTTGCCGAGGTCGATCACGACGGGCGAATCACGGAAGACGTCGCCGCGGGTGCTCTCGACAAGATGGAAGTGGACAGCTACGGCCTCGACGAGATGGACGCCAAGCTGCTCAAGACTATCATCGAAAAGTTCGACGGCGGCCCTGTCGGCCTTGGCACGCTGTCGGCTGCCATCCATGAGGAAAAGGACTCAATCGAAGAGATCATCGAACCTTATCTGCTGCAGATCGGTTTCCTCAACCGCACGCCCCGCGGCCGGATGGCGACGCGGCTTGCCTACGAGCATTTCGGCCTTGTGAACCTGATGAAGCACGGCGACGCGCCGTCTCTATTCAGCTAGATTTTTATTGCCCACGCCGTTCCAATTACCATAGAATCATACAAATATGGCCAGGCCGCTTGTGCTATCGCTCGATGGGCAGGAGTTCTCTGTGTCGATCAGAAAGATCGACCGCGATATGCTATATGGCTCGATGGAGATAGAGGCGTTTGACGAGAAGGGCAATCCGGCGCAGCTTTTGGTGCTTGCGGCCGACGGCAAGACGCTTCTTGATAAGGGCGGCACGGCGCTCGCAACTCTCGATGAGAAAGGCAACTCTGTCGAGCGGAACACGCTGAAGTCCGTAAACCTTGAAGGCAAGGAACTCGACTTGGTCGAATCGTCATTCTCAAAGCCAAACAAGCTGAAGAAAGCCGAAGTCGACGACTATCTGGCCCAACTCGTAAAATCCGTTTACATCTTAGACCCACACGAAGACGGCCACATAGATTACCTACTCGATCATCTGTCGGGCGGGCTGATCTACCGGTTCCCGTTCAGTTATCGCGGTGGGACGGAGTATGACAACGCCTTTGTGGTCGGCAACGGTTCGGACGCATTCATAATCATCGGCAAACAGGCGAATTTTCAGTTCTCAAAACTGAATCAGGTCGCCAAACTCGACTCGACCGAGGAGCAGGATATCTCAGGCGACGATATCGATTTCGATCTGTTCTAGCTCGCTGCCACAGAGAACACAGAGATTATGAGAAATACAGCATTGCCGGATGACGCACGCTCTTCTCTCCTTCTCTGTGGCTTCTGTGGCTGAATCTTATGGCGATAAATATCAGCAATCAAAAACATCGTGATGCCGTAGTGGCATTTGAGGCCGTTGTGCCCAAACGCGAGGTCACATTTGTCGATCCGAAAGGCAAACCGGTGACGACGCAGAAGCTGCTAAAGACCGACATTGAGCACGACTTGGCTGCGATCCGAAAAAAGAAAAAGGACCTGAACGCGGTCGCTAAGGCGATCATCAAGGACGATCCAGATATCGATATGGAACAATTTGGGATGTTCCTGACCGATACGTCGCGCGTCTATGTTTCAAAGAAGGGCATCATTCATCTTGTAGAGGAGTTTGAGGTAATAAAGAAAGCCGACGGCAGTATTCGCGAGCGACGTCCGAGACAAAAGCAGCCGCAGAATATCAACTCGGACATTCCGCTGAGGTGGTCGGGCAAGTTCATTAAGAAGGAAGAGGCGGCGCATCGGTTTATCTTTACGCACAAGCGGCAGCTTATTCACGTCAACGGCCTGACGTATGACTTTCTTTATGAGATGGCGAAGGATCTCCACGAGCGCGATTCGCTGATGCTGCTTCGCGGTGGCGAAAAGGGCGACCAGCCAATCATTCTCACACGCGGCGCGCGGCCGTATAACGCATTCCTTGAGGGGCACATCAAAGGTGACTCGTATTGCCTGATCCTTCAACTCTCAAATATGGAGCTAAAACGGCCAAAGGGAACCGGCGAGAGATGAATCTCGATATCGACAAGTCACGCCTTTCAAAGAAGAAGGGTGATTACTGCACGGCGGACGCGATCCACCTAGCCGATCCATCGCTGCATGCAAAGGCACAGGACTACAAGCGGGTCCTCGGCGGCAAGATGCGCGCAGTCTCGGCACAGGACATCGGCCGCATCAACGCGTCGCGGGCGTACATCGCGACGCGTAAATATGATGGTGAATTCTCGCTCGTATTTTTTAATGGCGAGAAGTTGATCTCGGTAAATCCGGGCGGGACGGTGCGGACGGGATTGCCGTGTTTTCAAGAAGCGGAAAAACTGCTCAGGGCCGCAAAGGTCAAATCCTGCATTCTCGGTGGCGAGATCTATATGCAGGCCGAGCAGAGCAAGGGCCTGCGCATCCATCAAGTCGTTAGCGTGCTGCGAAACCCGAAGTCCGAGGCCGACATGGCGCGACTCGGGCTGGCGATCTTCGATGTCGTGGAGGCGTATGGAGAGAAAGTCATCTCCATAAAGAAAGCGTTTCAGTTCGCGGACAAGTGGTTCGGCAAAGGCAAGCTCGCTCATCCGGTCGAACACGTTCCTACAAAGAAGACCGACGACATTCTGGAGTTGATGGCCGATTGGGTCATCGACAAAGGTTCCGAGGGTATCGTGCTCCAGCACGACACGGCGAACTGGTACAAGATCAAGCTGCGACACAATCTCGACGCAGCGATCATCGGCTACAGCGAGGGCACGGATGAACGTAAGGGCATGCTGCACGATCTGTTGGTTGCTGTTATTCGGACTGACGGAACGTTTCACGAACTGACGCGCGTCGGTGGCGGCTTTTCGGATGAAGAGCGGAAAGAGATCGCCGCGACCCTCAAGGAACGCATAGTCCCTTCAGATTATGTCGCGGTCAACAACGACTATGTCGCATACGAAATGATCAAGCCCGGCCCTGTGATCGAGCTCTCGTGCCTTGACCTGATCAGCGAAAGTTCGCGCGGCGGGCCCGTCAATCGGATGGTGCTGAGATTCGATGGCAAGCGGTACAATGCCCTCTCGCGAATGCCGCTGGTGAGCGTTATCTCGCCGCAGTTTATCCGGATCCGTGACGATAAGGAGGCAACGGCCGAGGACGTCAGCATTAATCAGCTTACAGAAATGGTGACGGTCGTGGCGGCTGAAAAGCCAGCTGACGACAATGCGGGAACGCCAAGTACGCTCCTCGAACGCGAAGTTTTCACCAAGCAGATGAAGGGCAACACGATGGTGCGAAAGCTGCTCTTGTGGAAGACGAATAAGGACGACAAGCCCGAGTTTCCGTCTTACGTTGTCTATCTCACCGATTTTTCGCCAAACCGTGCGGAGCCGCTGCAACGCGAAATAAGGATCGCCGGGACCGAAGCCGCGGCACGCAAGCATTACAAAAGAATGGCCGAGGAGAACTTTATCGGCGGTTGGGACAAGTTCGGAAAGTGACCCGTCACTAGCGCCTTGACGCAAACGAAGGATCGATCTCTATTGCACGGGCGAATCGCTTTTCGGCCAACTCACCGAATTTGAGGTTCTGCAAGCGCAGGCCCAGCATCCACTGAAAATAGGCGTTCTCGGGAGTAGCTTTGTCTGCCCTTTGCTCGTATTGCGAGGCTGCTTCTGCATTGCTTCCGGCCATGGCTCCGGCCAGAACATAGTTGGCCAGAGGCATATTCGTGTTCAATTTGAGCGCGTCGGACCATGCCTGTGTGGCCTGTTCGCGTGCTCCCATTTGCCAGAGAGCTTCGCCCCTTTCCTCGCGAGCGGGCATCAGGTCCGGCCGCTCTGCGATCGCCAGATCAAGGTTCGTGACAGCCTCTCGATATTGGCCTGTGCGGTTGAGGATCGCGCCGCGATAATAGAGGCTCAGTGTACGTTGCTCGCCAGTCTGCTGTTCAGTTGCCGTGCGCAGCAGATCCACAGCGCGCGAACTGTTACCAGACAGATACTCCAGCCATGCGAGCTTTGAGATCGCTTCGCGGTTGGTAAACAAACTGGCACGCCTCGCACTGTAGAATGCGTCTTTTCCGTTTTCGATGGCCCGCGTGTCAGATGGTGAGAGCCATTGTGCGGGGTCCGCCTGGGCCAATGCGAGCTCGTCGGGGACCGTCAGCTTCTCGAAGGCGAGCTTTGCCTCGCGTTCGTGATATCTCACATAGCCGCTATGGGCATTCAGCCCGAGCCAGACAAGTGAAAACACAAGAAAGGCCCAGCCGGCGGCTGTGATCTTGCCAGCAGACCTCAGGCTGCGTCCGTAAAATGCACTGTCTCGCGAGCGAAATAGTTTTATTGTCCGAGCGACAAGAAATGTCGATACGGTCGCTATGCCCAGGGCCATCAGCATCGGGACCAGTTGATATACCTCCCAAACGGCCAGCAGGCTGGCGAGAAATACGGCACCGGCGAGAAGTTCTTCCGGCCAGGTCAATGAGTAGCTTCGCGGCGCCGATGCTCCACGCGCCGAGATCGAAGGCTTTCCGAGCCCAAAGTACAGGGCGTCGTTTGGACAAACGGACACGCAGTCGAGACACTTCATACAGCCCGGATCGACCACCATGCCAAACTGCTTGACCTCAGCGTGGACGATGACGTTAGAAGTACACACGGCGGTGCAATGGCCGCACTGATTGCATGCGTCGGTGACACGTATCTTGCCCGGCGCAAATTTATCAGCAATGCCGAAGAATCCGCCATACGGGCACGCATAAGTACAAAATCCTTTCTGACCCAGAAAGTACACCGTCATGAAGCCGCATATGAATAAAAAGGGGATGGCAACGGCAACCGAGGGGAATGTAGCCCAAAATTCCGTTGTTACAAGATGGTTTGTGAATTCGGGGATAAGCGGCTCATTCTTAGGCTTTGTCAGATACCGACCGACCGTCGGCCATACGAACATATACAGGGCCACGATCAACGGAACAAAGATGAGCAGACGAGAGCGGAATGGACGAGGAGTGAGTCCGATCTTCTTAAGGATCCAGCCGCACAGATCCTGCAGGGCGACGATGTGACAGCCCCATCCGCAAACGAACCGGCCAAAGATCAGCGTCGCGAGGATCGCGAGGCTGAAGAAGACGAAACCAGCGTTCACTGCGCCGCTCTGCAGGGTGAACATCGATTCTGAAGGCTCGACCGGCGAGATCGTGGATCCGGTGAGCTTCCACTGAATGATATGAGCGATGATCAAAACGTTGACGCCGATCAGCGATGCGGCACGCCAACGCGCATTGCGAGATTGACGGACTCCGCCCTCTGCCCCTCCGCCGGCCAGAACCGGCAGTTCAGTGCGTCTTATTGTCTGTGCGGGCTTGCCTTCGCACCCAGGTTTCATGATGGCCTTTCGCTTCTCGGCGTGAACATTGCGTGGAAAAAGGTCGCGATCTTTAGCTCGCAAACCTTTTGACATTCTCCCTTATGTTAGCTAAACTATGGCGCTGTTTCCATTAGGGACTTATATCTAACCCTTGGGATATACCAAATTCAGGAGTGAAAAGATGAAAAAGATTTTTTCGGGCAGGCGGCTCCGCATCGCTTTGCCGCTATTGGGTGTAGTTGTATCGCTGGGCGTTGCCTGGGCAATATTTGTGCAGCGAGCGGATGCAAGCCGTGACGGTGAAAGCGGTCTGCTCGAAAAAATGGTCATCGCTGACGGTAACGTCGTGATGGACATCGACCTTACCAAGGCGGGAGCCGTCAAAGCGCAGCCGGTCTCCTTACGCTTTGGCATTTCGGCCGACTCTTTCTTTAAGACGATCGCGTTCAATGACGAATTCCGCGGTGCTCTGCCCGGGTCGATTCCATTGACATCCCAGAATACGGCCGCTCTCCCTGCGAGACTCAACGCGTCGCTGGGGCAAATGACAATAGTCGCCAATGAGCCGGGCTCGGATTATGAGCTGTCGGTTCGTGATGCGTCGGGCTACACATTCTTTGATGTTGAGGGCTTTCAGTGGGACTACAGCCCGGCGGGCAAAGGACTGGCCATCACCGGCGGACGACTTGTATTGAATGAACGTTTTGCGGCCGACCTTGGCCGTCGTGCCCAGCCGCGGACGGTTGTAGGTTCCATCGGCATGAACGCGACTCTGCGTCCGATCGAGGTAACGACGGTCGTCAACAGCGAGGTTCAGGACAGTACGCTTCCGGCGACGGTTTCACCTGAGGCAGGGACAGTTCCCGGTCCGGACGTGACTGTTGGGGACCTTGTCAGCCTGTCACAGTTCGGTAGCTCGGGAACTCAAGTCGGCCTGGCGGTCGGAACTGATTCATGCAACTTCGGCACTGTCGATCTGCACTGGTTCGCGAATCCGGCTAACGACCACCCTGTGATCCCGCAGAATCTCTACAGGATGAGCGGCGGGGCGGATAATACGCAGACCATGGAACAGATCGGCCAGTCGAGCGTAAAGCATGCATTCACGGCCCTGACGCAGAACCTGTGTGCCCTGGGCTGTAACGGTGTTGGCGGTTCGAATCTCGGTTCCGGCTGCTCTGATCCTTATAGTTCGAGCCTGAACGCAGGACCAAATCTTGGTTCACGTGCATGGATAAATCCTTATACAGGTTTCTATCCCAGGAATGATTCGGCGACGCCGAACAACAGCCACAGCGGCCACTCGCACGTCGGAACGACGCATCGCATCCTCGTCGAGCAGGCGGACCTGAACACAAGCCTGAATCCAGGGGCTAAATACTTTGCCGAGGCCCAGTATGTTACTCCGCATGAGTATGCGTGGTGTCAGAGTAATCCGACGCAGTGCAACATGTTCAATAATGTCTCGTACCGGCCCTACAACGTTTCGGGAACAACCTCATTCTCTTTTTCTGCCGCTGGATCGACGGTGCGGATGAAGTCTGCGATCGAGGCTTGGACCGGCGCGACAATAGTTCCATTCCGTCCCGTAAACACAGACGGCATGGGTATGGTCGCTTACAAGGTCACAAATCCGTCGCCGGGCGTCTGGCATTACGAATATGCGGTTTATAATATGAACCTCGACCGTGCGATTCAGTCGTTCGGCGTGCCGCAGGGCAGCGGGGTGACGCTTAGCAATGTTGGCTTCCATGCTCCGCCTCAGCATCCTGGATCGGCAGCTGACGGGACCGAAGGTAATGCGGGCTTCAGCAGCGCTCCTTGGACGCAGACTGATTCAGGCGGTTATGTTTACTGGAGTTCGGATCCGATCGGCGTGTCGGCAAACGCAAACGCTATCCGATGGGGCACTATGTACAACTTCAGATTTGATTCAAACCGTCCGCCGATGCTGACAATGGCAAGGCTTGGATTCTTCAAGACCGGTGAGACGATCTCTGTCCTGGTTCAGGCCCCGCAGGGCGGACAGCCGACCTGCTCGCGGGTACCTCAGGGGAATCGCTGCTAGGTACTTACCAGCCGTAAGACTGAAAGCGGGAGAGTTCCAAGGAACTCTCCCGCTTTTTTCGAACGATCGACGAATGGTTAGTTAACCCATTCTTCTTCGTAGTTCAGCTGCCAATGCCGGGTCACCCATTTTTGGGCGGCCGTGATAGCCGTATTCTTCCACTTCTTGAGGTTTTCAACGACTGATAGAGCGGCCATCGGTTTGCTCGGATCGCGTTCGACACGGATAACCTGTGTCCTGACATCGACGATCGCCTTATTCTCTTCCATGATCCTAAGGCGGACCTCGCTGCCCACAGGCGGCAGTGTGTCGAGATTGACGAGAGCGCTGGATTCACCAACATTCTCCGTCAAGCCCTCAACACTTACCGTCTTTCCGCTTTCGGCATCGACCCAGCTTGCCTTTACGGGCATACTGGCAATTATTCGGTGATGTAATGGCGTCTTGTATGATGATGTAGCGTATTCTACGTCTGGCATTATTTCCCCTTTCCTTGCTTCATTTAACCGCATTTTTGGCCTTCTGGGCGTCAAATGCGACACTAACTTAAGCCACTTTTACAAAAAAGTCAAGTATTCACTATTTTGGTCGATACTTGAGCCGCGGCGGCATCGCGGAAGATACTTTGTAACAGAAGCTGATACAAAATGCAACACCCCTTATGTGGTTCTGGGAACATGGCTAAGAACTATCCGAAGGCAGATACGAGGAACCCTAATTGCCTCTCATTTTTTCATTGAGTTTCGGGTTTAGGTCCGCCCCGGACCGCGGGCGGGCGACAATCGAACCAACGTTAAGTAAATTCTGTGTTTCGACGGCATTTTTGCCGCGTTTGCTCCTTGCTTTTGGACATAAAAAGGAATATGTTTTAAGCACAACTTGTCCGAAAAGCCAGAGAAAAATCCAAAGAACTGAATTTCCACCACGGCGAGGCCGTGACAGAAATGCAATAGATAGTTGTTTGATGTTCCAAACTACAAGAAAGAGGTCAAGAGAATGACAATATCCAAGTTTATGAAGCTCATTTCAGCCCTGGCGATGTGCGCTGTGTTTTCTGCAGCGGCATTTGCTCAGGCTGGTACCGGTGCCATCACCGGCGTTGTTACCGATGCTAATGGTGCCGTTATACCAAACGCGACCGTTAAGGCTACGAGTAAGGCCCGGGGCAACGAGGTCACGGTGACGGCAAGCGGCGAGGGCATTTACCGCTTTGTCGCATTAGAGCCCGGTGAATACACCGTTACGGCATCGAGTGGGAGTTTTTCGGGACAGACGAAGACGGTCCAGGTGCAGGTCGGACGTACGACGGACGCAAATTTCGCCCTCGGGGCGGGAAATGTCGCGGCTGAAGTCACGGTAACGGCCGAGGGCATTCAGACAACACAGAGCAATTCTGATGCCGTCCTGAGTGAAACCGCCATCAGCAATCTGCCTATCAACGGGCGTCGTTTTCAGGATTTTGCTACCCTGACGCCCACTGCACAGATCGACACCGAACGCAATCAAATCTCGCTTTCAGGCCAGCGCGGTATCAATGCCAACATCAACGTTGACGGCGTCGATTACAATCAGCCGTTCTTCGGCGGCATCCGCGGCGGCGAGCGTTCCAATTTCGCACCTACCATCCCGCAGGAATCGATCAAGGAGTTTCAGGTCGTTGCCGCTGGGTATTCGGCGGAATTCGGACGCAGTTCAGGTGGCATCGTGAACGTGGTAACAAAGGGCGGCACAAACGATTTCCACGCCACCGCCTTTTATCTCCTCCGCCCGTCGAAAGCCTCCCGCAATCACGACCTTGTAAAGGCCATTGAAAAAGAGAAGAATCTGAAGATCACAGCCGGCCCGACGCAGCATCAGTTTGGTGGCTCGGTCGGAGGGGCGATCGTCAAGAACAAGTTGTTCTATTTTGGTTCATACGAGGAACAGCGGTTTAAGGCGGATCGGTTCATACTGTTCGGACTTGGTAACATCACGCGAACAGCTGCGAACCAGGAAGCCTATGACTATTTCAAGTCGCAGGAAGGCGGCTACGAACTCACGAACAATGCTAGAACGGGCCTTGGCCGGATCGATTGGAACGTCAACCGGGCGAATACCGCAAACTTCCGCTTTAGCATTAACAAGGGTGAAGGAGCGAACAGCGTCGCCGTCGGTGACGCGGGCGTCCTATTCAATCCGGTCGTTGATGCAGCGATCACGAACGAGGGCATTGAGATCGATAAGAATAGGGTTTTCGTCAGCCAGTTGACCAGCGTTTTTAGTGCGAACTACATTAACGACTTTCGATTTCAGTGGGCAAAGGGCGAGCGGCCCCGTATTGCCAATGCGCAGACAACGCTTGTGACCGTAGGTGGCGTTGGACTCTATGGTACCCGCAGTTTTCTCCCAACGACTCAGTCAGACCGACGTATTCAGTTCGTCGACAGCTTCTCGATCGTTGCGGGTAACCACAGTATCAAGATAGGCGGCGAGTACAGCGATATCTTCCAGAATCAGATATTCGGCTTTAACCAGTTTGGGAGCTTTAGTCCGAATCAGACTGGAAACCCGGGCCTCGAGGACCTTTCCCTTACTCCGGGCTCGTCGACAGACCGCAGGTTTGACGCGATCAATTCATCGACCAATCTCGGCAGGGCCTTCTTTAACCAGCAGATCGGCAATCTCGAGGCTGCGTTTACGATCAAGGAGCTTGCCTTCTACGCCCAGGACGCCTGGAGGATCAATCCGAAGTTCACGCTTAACTTCGGCCTCCGTGGCGAGAAACAGTACAATCCGTCAGCTCAGGGCGGAAATGATGCGATCATCAACTTTGTCAAGAACGCCAGTTTTCCAGCTATCGGAGGCGGATCGATCGATCCGACGGTAATTGAGGATAGTCCGTGGCAGTATGGTCCGCGTCTGGGCTTTGCCTACGATGTCCGCGGAAATGGCAAGTCTGTCATTCGCGGATTTAGCGGACTCTACTACGCCAGGACGCCGGGGCTGATCCTTGCCGCACCCGTCAATAACTTCCGCCTGCCGCCGGGTGATGTCTCGGTCGGCTTGCTTATGAGTACGGCGGCCTTATCGGCCAGTAATGCCGGCGGCGTGACGGCTTACAATAGCTTCCTGACCAACAATCCAAACTATGTTGCGATCATGGGGGCGACCGGCACGGCCTGTCCTCAGGTTGTCAATCCGGCCGACCCACGGGTCTGCCTTCCAAATACCGTCTTTCGCCAGTTTGCGACGATCAACATCAACCTGAATACGTTCGGACTAGGAAGTTTGCCGTCATTGAGTTCGGCCCAGCTCACTGAGATGGCCGGACGCCTTGGGTTGCCGATCGTTCCTGGCAGTGGTTCTACGGTCATCGCGATGGCACCGGGCTATGAGAATCCGACATCCTTCCAATACGGATTCGGATATGAGCACGAAATTATGTCAGGCTTCGTTGTCGGCGTCGATTACAGCCATGTAAAAACGACACATCTTCAGCGAAATCGCGATATCAATCTCCCGTCGCCGACTATTGATGCAAACGGACGCCCTGTATTCAACCGGAACAACCGGCCGGTTACTTCGCTTAATCGCATTCTGCTCCGTGAGGATTCAGGACGATCACTTTTCCGAGCATTTACCGCGCGGACAAGGATCTCAAATCGGTGGGCGAATATTAACGCGTACTTGACGCTGTCGAAGTCGCTTTCAGATGACGACAACGAGAGGAACGCAACCGGCTTGTTCTACGAGAATTCATTTAACCTGGCGAACGAATACGGCCTCGCCCGTCTCGACCGAAAGGTCCAGTTTGTGGCAAATCCCGTGTTCTTCCTGCCGCATGGGTTTGAGATCTCAAGCGCGATCAGGGCCCGGTCAGGAGTGCCTTTCGATGCCACGGTCGGCTCTGATGTCAATTCCGACAGTAATAACAATGACCGTCCACTGTTGACGCCGGGAATTCTGATGCCGAGGAATTCGTTCCGCAATAACGCTGAGTTTGGCGTGGACGTTCGCGGCCAGAAGGGCTTCAGCTTTGGCGAGGGTCGAAGGCTGATATTTTCAGCCGAGATATTTAACCTCTTTAACAATGCGAACATTCAGTTCGCCGGTGCTCAAACGTTGTATTGTGCCTCGAACAACCGGACGAGTGCCTGCGGCCTGAATGGGCCGACGAACACGACGTTCATGCAGTTGCGGAACTCGTCGGGTGATCTGATCACTCCGACGGGAGGTAACTTCTCACGGACGCCGGTATTCCAGATGCAGTTCGGCGTCAGGCTTCAGTTGTAGTTCACTCGCCTTTTGGCACTTTATGCACGCTCGCGGAGACGCGGGCGTGCATTTTTTTTGTCGGCGGTTCGTTATAAACTCAACCGAGTGCGGTTACTACAGATCTCCTCGGCAAGAACCTTTAGCGGCAGCGAACGTCATTTTATTGACCTGTGCCGCGGCCTCGGCCAGCGAGGCCACAAGGTCTATGCGGCCCTCAGGCCGACCAACAAATGGCAGGAACGACTCGATATCGAGCAAGATCGATTGCTTCACATCTCGATACGAAATTCATTTGGGATGTTTAGCGCAAAGCGCATTGCGCGCTTTGCTCGTGAAAACAGCATCGATATTATTCACACGCATGTCGCCCGCGACTATGTTGCGGCGAGTGCGGCCGCGCGAATGGCGGACGCTCGACTTGTGCTGACGCGTCACGTCATGTTTCCGATGAAATCATTTCATCGCTTTGTCCTCGGAAACGTCGATGCCGCGATAGCCGTATCCGAGCCTGTTCGCGAACAGCTCTCTCGCGTCTTTCCGTCAAAGCAGATACACGTCATCCCGAACGGCCTGAATTTCAGTGACATAGATACTGCGGCCGGTGGCCGGCCGGGCGTCGCGTTTCGTGAGTTTCATTCAATACCGCCAGACGTGCCGCTTATTGCCTCGATAGGCGAACTAAAGGTTGCAAAGGGCCAGCGCGACCTTGTGCTTGCCGCCCATGAGGTCATCAAGCGTCGATCGGACGCTCGATTCGTCGTCGCCGGCGTGGACCATTCGCTGGATAAGAAGTTTCGCCGTGAGCTCAAGCGTCTTGTTCGCGTGCTTGGCATGGAGGGCAATTTCCTTTGGCTCGATTGGCTGGATGATACGGCCCCATTGCTGGCGGCAGCCGACCTATTTGTATCACCATCGCATACTGAGAGTTTCGGGCTGGCAATACTCGAAGCAATGGCGGCGGGCTGTCCGGTGGTGGCAACGGCTACCGATGGGGCCGTCGAGTTGATCGCCGACGCGAATGCGATCGTGCCGATCAAGGACCCTTTGAGTATGGCCGAGGCGATCCTGTGGCATCTCGAACACGACGACGCACGGCGCGAGTTAGGTTGCAAACTTAAGATGGTCGCCACCGCGAATTACAGCATCGAAAGGATGATCGAGGCCACTGAGGCCGTCTACCGGGCCGTGGTGTGACCACGATAGCTTGCCGTAGTCCGAGGCGTGCAGGTATCTTATATGTATGCGGCACTTATCGCTTCTGTTTCTGCTAATATCACTGTTTTCCTTCAATGCCATGCCGCAAACACCCGAGCAGCTTGCTGCCGATTGGGATCGGTCACACATATCGCACATATTTCCTTCGGACGTCCGCCACGCCGACCTGAAGAAGTACCTCGATGAGTTGAAAAAGATCGGCGTCAAGGTCGATGAAGTCGGCGAAAGCTTTGGAGGTCGTGAGATCTATCAGGTCGAGTGGGGCCGCGGGCCGCTGAAGGTATTTATGTGGTCGCAGATGCACGGTGACGAACCGACGGCGACGTCCGCGCTGATCGATATGTTCGCGTTCCTTCAGAACAATCGAAGCCTCGACTGGGTCAAACGTATCGAAAAAGCCGTGACCATTCGCGCGGTGCCGATGCTCAATCCGGATGGTTCCGAATTGTTCCAACGTCGCAGCATCCAGGGCATCGACATCAATCGCGACGCGGTCAATCTTGCCACGCCGGAGGCTCGGCTGCTCAAACGGCTCCGCGCCGAGTGGCAGCCGGCGATCGGCTTTAATCTGCACAATCAAAACTCGCTCACCTCGGTCGGCCGTGCACGAAAGCAGGCCACGATCTCATTTCTTGTTGTATACGGCGATGCGGCAAAAACGAGCAGCCCCGGCCATGAACGCAGCATGCGGCTCGCGTCCGCGATGACGCAGGCCCTGCAGAAGTTCATTCCGGGCCATATCGCCCGCTACGCGGATGAATGGTCGCCTACGGCCTTTGGCGATAACTTTTCGGCTTGGGGCACTCCGGCGATACTGATCGAAACCGGCGGACATTATGGCAAAGATGAGATGTTTCTCATCAGGTTGAATTTCGTGGCATATCTGACCGCTTTTAACGCCTTAGCGACCGGCAGCGAGGCCAATCAGGATCCCAATGTCTATCGCATGCTGCCTGAGAACGGATCGGGAATTCTGGTCGATTTTGTTTTCCGGAATGCAATGATCGCTTCTCGAGGCGGCCAGGCGGGCGGGACGGTTGATATTTCTGCCGTCACGCAGCGTCGCCGGGCGGGCTTCCCAAAGCCCGTTGTCATCCTGAGCGTCGGCAGCCTTGGCGGCCGTCGAGGCCTTGAGGAATACGATGCCAGCGGTTTTTATGTCGTTCAGCGCTTCTCTTCGGTCAAGGCTGAGGAGTTGGCTGAATTCTCGTTTTACAAACGCAGCCGTTCGATCGATTGGAGTGCGGCCGACCTTGAGACTCGCTTTCCACCCGATGCGATCTTCTCATTCGGTCGCTGGATCAAGGGAGCCGGTGTTGTTCCGCGAAAGTAGCTGATGCTCGACTTGCTCAAGATCAGAAATGTCGCCCTGATCGACGATCTTGTCGTGGAGTTTGGTCACGGACTCAATTTGCTGACGGGCGAGACCGGCTCGGGCAAATCGATCATTGTTGACAGCCTCGGTGCTCTTACCGGTGAACGCGTCTCGACCGACGTGATCAAACAAGGTGAGGATCTGGCGGTGATCGAAGGACTCTTTTCCCTCCGGGACCAGGAACTCAACAGATTGCTCGTCGATGCCGGCATCGAGCCTGCTGACGAGTTGATAGTGCGGCGCGAGATATCGCTTGCGGGCCGCAATCGCGTCTTTATCAACGGGGCGTCCGTGACGCAGGGTTTCCTGAAGAATATCGGTTCTCGGCTGGCGGACATACATGGCCAGGGCGAGCAAACAACTCTCTACGATATCGAGACACACATCGGCATACTCGATGATTTTGCTGGTGTCGATCGCGAGCGATCGGCCGTCGCGGATGCATATCGGAAATGGGCGAGCGTTCGCGATCAATTGGTATCGTTGAAAAAGGACGAGTCAGAAAAGCTTCAACTGATCGACATACTTCGATTTCAGGTGGACGAGATAAAGCGATCAGCGCTGACCTGTGGCGAAGACGACGAACTCGAATCCGAAAAGCGCCGCCTCAACAACGTAGAAAAGCTCTCTGCTCTCAGCGGCGAGGCGTTCACCGTGCTTTACGACGATGAGAATTCAGCTCTCTCTACGCTGGATCGAGGAAGCAAGGCTGTAGCTGAACTTGCGGAGTATGACGAACACTTTCGTGGCTTTAACGAGCAACTCGATGCAGCAAGAGCGGTGATCGCGGAACTGGGTACGACGGCACGTGATTTCGCGGCCCAACTCGAATTCTCGCCCGCTCGGCTCGACGAGGTCGAGAATCGTCTGGCTGAGATATCGAGACTGAAGCGTAAATACGGCGAGACGATAGTGGCGGTGCTGGAGCATCTGAACGCTTCCGAGCAACGACTGTCGAATATCGAAACTGCCGAGCTGCGCGAAGAGGAACTCAATAAACAGCTTGTGGCGCTCGAGCAGGAGTATCTTGTCGAAGCGACTAAGCTACACGACGCAAGGGCAACAGCTGCGACACGGTTCGCGAAGCAGGTCGAGCTTGATCTGAAAGAGGTTGCTCTCGATAAGGCCAGATTCGAGGTCAGGATCGACGCCGGCGATGAGTTTACCGATAACGGCACCGACCGCGTCGAATTCTACTTCTCGGCAAATCCGGGTGAACTGCCCCGTCCGCTTGCCCAGGTCGCCTCGGGCGGCGAGGCGTCGCGGCTTATGCTTATTCTCAAAACTGCTTCGCGGGCAAACGATCCGGGTAAGACTGCCGTCTTTGACGAGGTCGATATCGGCATCGGCGGCCGCGTCGCTGAGGCCGTAGGGCGAAAGCTGCGGGCACTCGCTGCGTCGCAGCAGGTGTTCTGCGTTACGCACCAGCCGCAGATCGCGAGCCTGGCGGATCAGCATTTTCTGGTCGAGAAATCCGTCGAGAAGGGTAAGACGAGCATCGCCGTTCGAGAGCTTGATGCCACGGAAAAGATCGATGAGATCGCCAGAATGCTCGCCGGTGAACAGATAACCGATGCCGCTCGAGCGAATGCCCGCACGATGCTGGCCGGAGCAGCGTAAACTCAAACAGGATGACCGATTTGTTTTTGCAGAATTTTTGAGCCTGCGTATCCTGTCCATCCTGTTAGTATTTCTCTAAATGAGCACGCAGGTCTTAGCACACGTAATCCGCGGCAACACGGTCGAATCCGTCCATACGGGCCATCTGAGTATCGTTGACGGCAATGGCGAGCCAGTATTCGAGTTGGGCGATCCGTCGACCGTCACATACTTTCGCTCAGCATGTAAGGCGTTCCAGCTTATCCCGTGTATCACTAGTGGTGCGGCTGATGCGTTTGGCTTTACCGAGAAAGAGATCGCATTAGCTGCGGCATCACATTCGGGCGAACTGGTTCACGTTGCGACCGCCGTCCGAATGCTCCAAAAGATCGGGCTTGATGAATCGTGCCTGAGATGCGGTTCACATCTTCCGTTTAGCGAGGCCGAAATGAAACGCATGCAGCGTGCCGGCGAGGAGCCGAGCCAACTGCACAATAACTGCAGCGGCAAGCATGCCGCGATGCTTGCATTCGCCAAGCATCTCGGTGCGTCGATCGAGGATTATGAGTTGCCGGGCCACCGAATCCAGAAACGGATCCTCCGATGCATCTCCGATTTTTCTGAGGTGCCTGAGAATGAGATCGCAACCGGGATCGACGGTTGCGCGGCACCAAACTTTGCCGTGCCCGTGCGTTCGATGGCGAAGAGTTTCATCAACCTGATCTCGCCCATAAAATTCCCCGCCCCTACGCGAGCTGCCTGCTCCCGCATAGTCGCGGCGATGATCGCTCACCCCGAGCTCATCGGCGGCAGCGAACGCCTCGACACCAAACTGATGCTCGCCGCCTCGGGCCGCATCATCTCAAAGGTCGGCGCCGACGGCGTATGGCTCTGCGGAATCTTGCCATCTGACCGGTGGCCGACCGGTCTCGGCATCGCACTCAAGGTCGCCGACGGCGACGATTATCGCGGGCGTCCGGTCATTGCTGTTGAGGTGCTGCGTCAACTGGGGATGTTGTCGACGAATGATCTACCGGAACTCTCGCCGTCGCCGATTAAGAATCGTCTCGGAGATAACGTTGGGGAGGTGCGGGCCGCCTTCAGCTTGGGTAAGTGTCTGCGGAGAAATGAAGATGGGTGAAGTCATCAAACTCGACTGGCAAGGCCCATTCGCCTGGCCAGGCTGTGGCCCCCACGCGTTTCTCGGCACTTCGGCTGCCAGTTTGCATGGGCTGTATTCTTGGGGAATCAACTGTAGTCCAGACAAATACCTGATTTGTGGGTTCGGAATAACCCGAAACAGTTTTTCATCACGTCTCTCGTTTCATGATGACAGCTATCGTAACGGAAGGTATGCGATCTACGACGAGCGTATTATCCAGGGCGTGCGCGAAGATCATTGGCGAGGGCTTTGGTGGAGCAAGAAAGAATGGAAGATCGGGAGACCCGAGTTCGAAACAAAACGCCCCACGCTTGACCCTCTGATTGAAAGACTGTTAAGAAGCTTTCAGATTTTTGTCGCGCCAGTAACCGCCGCTCCAAGGGTTCTGGAGCGAATCGAGTCGTCTATGTACGATATTTTTCGTGCGGATCCGACTCGTGCCGGACTAGCCCTTGATGATGGATGGGCATTGAGCAGGCGGTTCCCGCACGAAAAGCCTTTTCTAGTTCAGGTTCTGCAGAAGCCAAGGTATGTAGGCTTACCGAGCTGTTTTGAGGCTTGATTTGTAATTCAAAACAACTAATCAAACTGAGATGTTTTCGCTTGGCGATAGATATTCTGCCTTCCAAACAAACGGTCAAGCCAAAGATTCGTCAGCTTCTCCTGAATGCTGTTTGCCTTTAGCCGGTCGTTGAGGTTTTTGAAATCGACAAAATCGAGATGCTGGTCCTGGTTAAAGCATGAGAAGACGAAGAACTCTTCGCCCGTGTGCGGGTTGACGTGACGCTGCAGGCATTGGGCACAGACCTCTTTCATCATGCACTGCATGGGCGAGTTGATCGAGCCGATGGCGACGTGGCTCTCTTTCAGATAAGGCTTGAGCGACGTGTGCCTCGCCTCGCGGACGCCGTTCATCATACGGTCGGAGCCGATCGCGATGATGCGGTCAACTTCTTTCAGATCAACGCTTTGCGGGCCGAGCTTGCCTTCGGCATAGGCGATCATTGCCTGGACGATGTTGCCTCGGAAATGAGCGTCCTGCTTCCGCTGCGGCACGATCTCGGTTCCCCAATCAGTCGCCCACACGACCTCATCGGTTGCGTTCTCGATCTCTTCGCGTTTGAACAGGTCGTCGCCGTTCTTGTAACCGGCGAAGTAGATCACTTTGTTATTGGCCGCGCGCAGGGCGCGTGCGATCGAGAAAAGAACAGCATTGCCCAAACCGCCGCCTGCGAGCAGAACGGTCTCATTCTCAGGTATCTCCGTCGGCGTCCCGGTCGGGCCCATTACGAGAACCTCTTCGCCTTCCTTGAGGAGCGAACAGAGCCGCGAGGACGTTCCCATCTCGAGCACGATCATGGACAGCAGGCCTTTCGCCTCATCGACCCACGCACCCGTAAGGGCGAGGCCCTCCATCAGCAGGCGCGTGCCGTCAACAACCGGGGCAGACGTCTCGAAATTCTGTAGTCGATAGAATTGGCCGGGCTCGAATTTGCGTGCCTGCAGCGGTGCTTTGACAACAACATCTACGATCGTCGGCGTGAGCCGCTCGACCCTCACAACATAAGCCCGCAGCTGCTCGTCGAGTCTTGCCTCTAGCCTGTCAAAGATCGCGTCCTTCTCGGCCTGCGGCAGATCGCCGCGTCTGGCCAGTTCGTCTGCAAACAGCTCGGCGACCTTTGGATAGCCATGTTTCGCGGAGGCCATCGCTTTGACGACGTTTCCCGCGTATTGCGGGTGATTATCGCCGTAGTATGAGATGAATTTGCCGTCCTGCTCATAGCTCGTGAAGAAGCCCGTTTCGCCCTTCTCTGCCGGAACGGCATGGAATTGGCCGTCACCGCCCTTCGTAAGCCGGTATGGCCGGAAGAACTGGCGCCACTCGTCGAGTTGGAATGTGCCGGGCTTTTCTTTCTCATAGATCACATTTGGCGATGTGCCGGCGGCGACGCAGACCGTTCGTGCGCGGAATTCGTGTAGCTCACCTGTATTCTCGAATTTGCCCGTCTCTGCGATGTGTTCCAACCGCTCAAACTTGATCGCCTTCACGGCCCCGTACTCATCCGGGTCAGCCTCGGCCGGCGACATACATTCAACGATATCTATACCTTCTTCAAGGGCCTTTTGGACCTCTTCGTGATTAAGTCGATAGGCCGGTGAGTCCTGCAGCCGTTTTCGATAGACGAGCGAGACGCCGCCCCATTCCCGAACGAGCCGGATCAGATCCGGTTCCTTTCCTGCGGCCGCGGCCCGCTGCCGCTCGAGACGGATCGCGCGTGCGTGATCGAGAAACTCAGGCAGGACGGTCAACTCTTCGGGGTCAAAGGCCTTGAGGACGTGCTCCTCGCCAAATTCCTCGACTATCTGCTCGTATTTGTGCAGCATCTTCTCGACCTGCACGGGATAATATGCGAAAAGCTCGGTCGCGGTATCGATGCCGGTCAATCCGCCGCCGATGACAACCGCGGGAAGACGGACCTGAAGGTTCGACAGCGTATCCTTCTTGAATGCACCGGTTAGCTGCAGGGCCATAAGAAAATCGCTCGCTTGGCGGATGCCGCGAATGAGATTGTTCTTCATCGGGACTATCGTCGGCCGGCCGGCTCCGGTTGCGATAGCGATATGGTGAAATCCGAATTCCCACGCATCCTCGATCGTCAGCGTTCCGCCAAAACGTACGCCGCCGTATGCGCGAAATCGCTTTCGGCGCGTCAGCATCAATTGGACCATCGTGAGAAAGTTCTTGTCCCACCTGACCGTGATGCCGTACTCAGAAACGCCGCCAAAGCCCGAGAGGATCCGTTCATCGAGTTCCTCTCTTACGTCCGCTATGTCGCGTATCGGTTTTGGAATGCAGCGCTCAGCAACTCTACTTACTCCTGTCCATTCTTCAGGCAGCGGCTCGATCTTGAGGCCGTCGATGCCGACAACACCAAATCCTTCGTTGAGCAGATAGTGCGCAAGCGTGTAGCCCGCCGGCCCGAGACCGACGACGAGGATATTTTTGCCATTATAGGGAAGCGGATACGGACGTTTGGCGTTCAGGGGATTCCACCGGGCCAGCAGGCTGTAGATCTCAAAACCGTATGGCAGATCGAGCACGTCGGTCAGCGCCGATGTCTCGGCGAGCGGGATATTGACCGGCTCCTGCTTCTGAAAGATGCAGCCCTTCATACAGTCGTTGCAGATGCGATGACCCGTTCCGGCGCACATCGGATTGTCGATAGTGACGAGTGCAAGAGAGCCGATGGCGTCACCCTGCTTCTTGAGCATGTGCATCTCGGAGATGCGCTCGTCGAGCGGGCAACCTTCGGTCTTGATGCCAAGCGGATTGCGATGGACCGCGCCGTCTTTGTCGTGAAGGCCGGTTCGGCAGGCGTCCTTCTCGCGTTCGTGGCAGATCATGCAGTAGTCGATCTCGTAGAGCGAGTCGCGCATCGTGCCGCGATCGTCCGTCAGCTTAAAGCCGTCGCGTCGCCGCAATTCTTCGCTCCGCCCGCGCATGATGTTGTGCAACTTGGGTTCGGGATGGATGATGTGCACGAGGTTCATATAGTCGAGGGCGTGTGGCACCTTGAATGAATGCCAGGTCCTCGACCTTTTATGAAACGCGGTCGCTGACCATGCCTCGGCCAGATGGAGAGCAGCCGTGATCGTTAGCAGGCTGCCGGTCGCGTCGCCCTTAAGCACATACTCCGAGAAGAGCTTACCGAATGCCGAATCCTTCAGTTTCTCGTAGGCCTTCGATACGTTCTCGACGGTTTGGCTGGTCGCCGGCGAGGGCTCACCGTTCTTTTCGATGTCCGTCTCGGCATCGAGCAGCGCGCAGGTCATCGTTGCGACTGACAATTCGTCGTCAAACCGCAGCGTGTCGCTGAATGCAGTGTTCCGGAGTTCGGTCAAGGCGCGCCACAGCTCGGCCTCATTGAGTTCGCCCACGAGCTCAGCCGAGAATTTCTTGGCCGCCCTCCGCTGGACAAAGAACTTATACCGCCACACAGCATTCTGGACGGTAATATCCTGCGAAAGGTCGGTGCGGTCGCTCGTTATCCCGAACAAACGAGCTACAAAGCTCGACAAATGAGGAGCGGCATCGGTCAGGATCTTTGACTCGACGCGGGGTTCGAGGCCCTCGCCGCCCGCAGCGATATACTTTCGTAGAGCGTCGCCCAGGAGTGGTTCCTGCTTTTCGACCTCATCGTAAAAACGCTCCGCTAGCTCCTTGAGCCGAACGGCGTCATACAGATCGGCGTAATCAAAGCCGTCAATGCCCAGCGTAAGCGGTTGGTTCGCGGATGGCTCCGTCATTTCGTCGTCCTATGCTCAGATCTGGCGCCACTGAGCAAACTTCCACTATACACCCGTACCCGCGGCCGAACAACACAGGCCCGATCCGGCATTTTTCTGAAAACTTGCCTCAATTGTGGTATAAAACAGGTTTACGCCCCATTTTTGGGTTGGTTTTTAGAGCAGTATGGAAAACGATCAGCGGCTGACGCCGTTGCCGCTAACACAGGACCTGCAGCACACGCAGGGCGACTACATCGGTTATTCGAGCTCGTACGAAGATTCGCTCGAAGGCAAGCGTTCGCTAAGGCAGTATTTCAGTATTGTCTATAAACGGCTGCCGATAATTCTTGCGATCACCTTGATCACGACGGCCGCCGCGGCATTCTATTCGTATCGCCAGCCATCGGTATATCAGGCGCAGGCGAGCATGATTATCGAACCGCGAAAGCCCGAGGTCACCCGAAAGGATGCAATCAACATCAATTTTGGCGACGATACAAAGTATTACAATACACAGCTCCAACTGCTCCAAAATCAGGACCTGATGAAGCGGGTCGTCGTCGCGTTGAACCTGCATCGCGAACCAAATCTATTTGACGGCCAGGGCCGTGGACTATTGGGCGGCCTCAGATCGCTGTTCTCAGGCGGCCAAAAGCCTTCCACGAGCGAGAATTCGCTTCCTGTGGTTAGTGACAGTTCGATCGAGCCTGGCAAGAAGCAAGAAGTCCAATTGACGCCCGAAGAAAATGCTCGGGCCGAGAGCTATGCCGCGATCCTTGCGGGCGGGCTTAATGTCCAGCAGGTCGAGCGGACAAACATCGTAAACATTACGCTGCAGAGTACAAATCCCGCGTTGGCGGCGAAGGTTTCGGACAAGGTCGCCGAACTTTTTAAGGAAGAAGATGCAGAGCGTGAAACTGCGGGTGCACAGAAAGCATTTGAGGACCTGCGGCAATCCATTGAGGACCTCAAGGCAACCATCATTCAGCAGGAGAACGACCTGATCGCGGAAATGCGCTCCAGCAACCTTCCGTTGATGGACAAGGGCACCGACGTGCGTGCCGGCAATCTTGAGGGGCTTCTTACGCAGTGGCGAGAAGCCAGGAACGAGACGAGCCGGATCCAGGCGACCTATAATGCGGCTCTCTCGGCCAGCGGCAAGGGCGACATCCTGGCGGTGGTAGGCGAGAACAAGGCTCTGCTCGACGTTCGCAGCCAGAACATCAAACGGAAGGCCGATCTTGAAAAGCGCATCGAGGACATCGACAAGAAACTACTCGAAGCCCGCGAAAAGCGTGAGACCTTATTGACCAAATACACCGATCAGCATCGCGATGTGGTGGCTGTCAATGCTCAGATCACGGAACTTGAATCGCAGAAGGCCAAGGTCCAGCGCGAGGTTTCGGCCAAGATCGAATCTGAAGGCAAGAAGCTCGAGCAGGACGCCGAACGCGAGGTTATGGCGAGCCTGCGGGCCAGCCTGACGGCCGCCCAGCAGCGCGAAGGCCGCGCCAAGGCGGCTTTCGATCAGGCCGCCGCGTCGGCGAACGTCGAGGGCCAGGCCGAGACAAAACTCACCGGCCTCAAGCGCGAACTCGATTCGAATCGCAGTCTGCTCGATACATACGTTCAGCGGCAAAAGGAGCAGGAGCTTGCCCTTACAAGCCAGCGGCCCGATAACATCAAGATACAGAATCACGCCATCACACCGACCTCGCCGATCGGCCCGCAGCGAACGCGGAACATTCTTGTCGCATTCTTCCTGAGTCTTGCGGCGGGCGTGGGCCTCGCGTTCCTGCTTGATTACCTTGACGATTCGGTGCGAACTTCTGACGACGTCAGCCGACACCTCGGCCTGCCGACGCTGGCACTGATCCCGCATCATCTGCAGGGCGATAAGAAGAAGATGCTTCCGGCAAAGGCCGCGGCTAACGGATTCCAACAGGCCGCGCTCATTACGATGGAAGAGCGCAATTCGCCGATGGCCGAGGCCTACCGGCACCTGCGCACGAGCCTTTTGTTCTCGTCTGCCGGCAAACCGCCGCAGACGATCCTCGTTACGTCGTCGCAGCCGTCTGAGGGCAAGACGACCACGGCCATCAATACCGCGATCACGCTTGCTCAGTCGGATGCGGACGTTGTGATCATTGACTGCGACCTGCGCCGGCCGAGGCTGCACAGCCATTTCGGCCTGGAGAATTCGCGCGGGCTGACGAACTACCTTTCGGGCGATAAGGATACGATGGGCCTGATCCGCACCTTTGATGAGCTGCCGCGGCTAAAAATGATCACAAGCGGCCCGATACCGCCGAATCCCGCCGAACTCCTCTCGTCAAACGAGATGCGCAACCTGCTGCAGTTCCTTTCAGGTAAGTTCAAACACGTTATCATCGATTCGCCGCCGGCGATCTCATTTACCGACGCCGCGATTCTGTCAACACTCGTCGATGGCGTCGTGCTCGTCGCGATGGCAAACAAGAGTTCGATACACCTGATGCGGCAGTTCAAGCAACGCATCCACTCGATCGGTGCCCGTATCTACGGAGTTGTGCTGAATGGTATCAAGTCGGGTTCGACCGAGTACTACTATTACGGGTCGGGCTATTACAAGTACTATCATGGTGCCCATGATGACGAGTCAACGCCGCTGCTTGAGGATGTAGAAGAAAGCAGCCCGGCCCGTCAGGAAACCTAACCGCGGTCAAACACTGTCCGCACCGTGCATTTCGGTCAGTAACCGGTCGGCGTAGGTTCTGGGCGTATTGATATTCTTGAGTACGAGCTTGCCGCCGTCATCCGAAGCGTTATCGATCGTCACGTCGCCTATGCCCAACAGCCTCTGCGTGAGCGTGGCCGCCACCGTCACATCCTGAATTCGCCTAAGCGGGACACGCCTTGTCGTCCGGGCGATAAACCCTTCGTCGATCTCGAGTGTCGAGCCCGTCAGAGTATAACGCACGAGCTTTTGCTTGATGTGATAAAACGCCGGGATCAGGAACAATCCCAGCCCTAACAGTATCGCCAGCCAGATCGGCACCACGAGCGCTGCAAACGCGCTCGCCAACGCCACGAAGAACAATGCACCGACCGCCGCCGCCGCATAGCCCATCTTTACAAACATCAGCGTCGGCGTAATAGAAAAGATCTTCTCTTCATTCTCCGTTCTCAATTCTCCACTCTCGGTCTGCCTCACCGCGACACGCGTCTCCTCTTCCTCGATCGCCGCCCCGCATTTGCGGCAATATGCCGCCGTATCCTTATTTTCCGCCCCACACTTGATGCAAAACATATCGGCATTATGCCCTGTCTAAGCCATTAAAAAAAGCCGCCCCACCCCGGAGAGCCATCGGAGCGCGGGCATCGCTGCCAGCGTGTGCCAAACATAGATCAGCCGCAGATGAAAAGGATAACGCAGATAAAGACATGATATGACTCTATCCGTCTTATGTCGCTCCATCCGCGGCCAAAATGACGTTCGCCACGGGCGCGCAAGGATGCCCGCACTCCGACGCCGACCCGGAGGGCATCCCTGCCCGCGTGTGCCGTAAGTAAATTGGCCGCAGATAAAAACAGATCATGCAGATAAAGAAAGATCAATCCAAATGTTCCTGATCCGCATCACCACGCCTGCGATAGTGGACGGCGTCAATTCAGAACCGGGAGCGGTAGCGACCGAATTCTTTCACGATTTGCCATCGCCAGCAAAAAACAATCTGGTCGCTACCGCTCGCGGTTCTGAATTGAATCAGCTTTTCCCGGCTGTCAGGCGGGTTTACGGCTGCTTTTGGGCAGAGGGATGCGGTATTTTTCGAGGATGAGGACGCCGTCTTCGATGCGCGCGGTGGGAAAGCTGACGGTGCGCTCGACCTGGACGCCTTTTTCCTTGAGGAAGCTGCTGCAACGGATGAAGCGGCTCGATCCGCTGCCACAGTTATGCGATAAAGCCGAAAACTTGTCGATACAAATGTTCTGAAATGGTTACAGGTCGGACCCTGCGGGCTAACCGTTCGCGGCCACCTCAGGCAACTTTTGCAACATTCTCGGCCTGGGGGCCTTTGGGGCCGTTCGTTACCTCGAATTCGACTTCTTGACCCTGGATCAGTGTCTTGTAGCCCTCGCCCGAGATCGCACTAAAATGGACAAATATGTCCTGCTCGCCGGGCTGTTCGATAAATCCATAGCCTTTTGCGTTATTGAACCATTTGACCTTTCCGACCGTCTTTGACATCTCTTCTAAATCCTCCTAACCTTCCTCAAAAATCGTCGGCTCCAAGAGCCGCGAAGCAAATCTCGTATCAGTCCGGTGCAGACGGACACGGATAAAATAGACGCCTACTCACACGAACGGGCAGCAAAACATTGCGATCATCTTAAACCCAAAGACCTTGTTTTCTCTATAGTTGTGTTGGTAGACGAACGCAAATTTAGCGAAATCTCTACTGCGTGTCAAGAGATATTCGTCACAAAGGGCACGGTTTTGGGCGAAAATTGACATAAATCGACCGATGGCGGAAGATAAAGCCATTCGCAGCAATATTTTATGACCAACGAGTACGGTAAAGGCGGCCTGCTGACCTATAACGAATATCTTAAGGTCCCGGAGTTGTTACAGCTTCAGCGGACGCTCTCAGATCCTGTCAGTCACGACGAACAACTCTTCATAATCATCCATCAGACGTATGAGTTATGGTTCAAACAGCTTCTCCACGAGGCCGATGCGACCATCAAATGGCTGGCTGAGGATCGTCCTTTTCGTGTAAATCACAGCCTGCGCGCTATGGTCGCGATCGAGAAGGTGATGGTGACACAGATCCACGTCCTCGAAACGATGGCACAGATCGGCTTTCTGGAGTTTCGCGACAAACTCAACCCGGCGAGCGGCTTTCAGTCGATGCAGTTTCGCGAGATGGAGTTTGTCTCGGGACAGAAGAACGAGAAGCTGCTGGAGCACTTCCGAGATGACGCGTACGCGTACGAGAAGCTGAGCCGTCGCTTCGTTGAGCCGGGACTCGACGACGCATTTTGGGCATTCGTCGGCAGGAAAGGCTTTGACGTCACCGACCACGACGGCCGCCTTGCCGCGATCGTCGAGATATTGACGCACCCCGAAAAACACGGTGACCTGTTCATAATGCAGGACCTGCTGATCGAGCACGATGAGAACTTCTCGCTCTGGCGGTATCACCATGTGCTGATGGTCGAGCGAATGCTCGGCCTCAAACGCGGCACGGGCGGCTCAGAGGGCGTCGGATATCTCCTGACGACGCTGACAAAGAAATTCTTCCCCGAGCTCTGGGAAGCCAGAACACACCTCAAGGTCGTAAGCTAGTTTTATGAAGTCACTGGTCGTCGCATTCGTCCTGCTGCTGTCGTCATTCTCATTCGGGCAAGAGATCAGGGTAATTCTCCTGCATACCAACGACGTATATCAATTTACACCGCTCGACGGAGGAACTCGCGGCGGCCTAGCTCGCTTGCTGACGATCAGGAAAGAGGCACTCGCTCAGAACCCGAATGTGCTGTTCACGCTTGGCGGAGACACCGTCTCGCCATCGGTCGAGACTCGCACCTACAAGGGAGCGCAGATGATCGACGCGTGGAACGCAGTCGGCATCGATTACGCCGTCTTTGGGAATCACGAATTCGACATCGGCAAAGCTCAGTTGCTCGAACGCGTCAAGGAATCGCGCTTCACTTGGCTCGGTGCGAACGTCGTCGAGACGAAAACCGGCAACATCTTTTCCGGCCCGCCCTATGTCGTCCGCGAGATCGGCGGTATCAGACTCGGGATCATCGGCCTCGTGCTACCCGAGACAAAGGCGACCTCGTCGATGGACGAGACGCTGGATGTGACCGATTTTTGCTCGGTCGCAAAGAAGCAGGTCAAACGAATGCGCAAAAAGGAACGCGTCAACGCCGTCATCGGGTTAACGCACCTGACGATGGCCGAGGACAAGCGGCTGGCGGGCTGTGCGGACTTTGACCTGATACTCGGCGGCCACGAGCATTCGCTGCTGCAATCGTCGGCCGACGGTACGCCGATATTCAAGATGACCTCTGACGCTCGCGAGGTCGGCAAGTTCAGGCTAAATTTCGACGCCGCGACCAAACGGCTTGTCAGTTTTGATTGGGAGGTCATTCCCGTCACCGACAAGATCGCCGACGCGCCGGAGTTCGCAGCCGCAGTCGCGAAATACAGCGGCCTGCTGCAAACGCTCGAGGCGAAGGTTGGCTCTACGTCGGTCCAGCTCGACGCGATGTCGCATTCCAACCGGCAAAAGGAAACTAACGTCGGCAATTTTATCGCCGAGTCTTACCGAGCCGCAACCGGGGCCGATATCGGCTTTGTCAACGGCGGCTCGATCCGCGCCGACCTGACCTACGAGCCGGGCCTGCTGACAAAACGGTCGGTCCTGTCGATACTTCCCTTTAACAATCCCGTCGTGAAGGTCGAGATCTCCGGTGCGACGCTGCGAAAGATCCTCGAACACGGCGTCGCCCGTAGCGGCCCCGGCGAAGACACCGAACCCGGCCGTTTCCCTCAGATCGCGGGCTTGCGGTTCGAATACGACACGTCCAAACCCGCCGGCTCGCGCGTGGTATCAGCCACCGTCGGCGGACGCACCCTTGACGATACGGCAAAATACACGATCGCCACATCTGACTTTCTCGTGTCGCGCGGCGGTGACGGTTACTCGATGTTCAAGGACGGGAAAGTGCTGACGGATGCCGCCACCGCTCCAAAGGATTCCGATCTGTTCGAGCAAGCCATTCGCTCGGCCCCGAACGCCACGATCGCCCCGGTAGTCGACGGCCGGATCAAACGTATCCGCTAGACGAAGACCGCAAACACCTCATTTGACAGCAGTTTCCCGCGACGGGTAAGCCGCAGCCGCCCATCACCGACGGTGATCAGATCGGCGTGTGTTAGACGCTCGATGTCGTCGCGGTGTTTTGCGATCAGGTCGATGTCGAACTCTCGTTGATACTCGGCGAGGTCGATCCCGTCTTCCATCCGCAATCCAAGAAACGCGGCCTCGGAAGCCAAATCAACGGACTCCCGCATAACCTCTGCCGAACCGTTCTGGTCGATCATTTCGATATACCTCGCAGTATCACGCTCATTCGCATACCGCTCGCGGCCGTCGAATGAATGTGCTGAAACGCCAAATCCGAACACGGTGTCGAGACGCCAGTACTTCGTATTATGCCGCGACCGAAAGCCCGACTTCCTAAAGTTCGATATCTCGTACTGCTCGTATCCGGCCGCCGCCAACCGGTCGAGCATCACCTCATACATCTCACCCGCCAGATCGTCGTCCGGCTGCGGCTGACGCCCGCTCGATACCTGTTCCGCCAGCGGCGTCCCGGAGTGAATTTCCAACAAATAGAGTGATATGTGCTCGGGCGACATTTGAATAGCCTCGTCCAAATTCGCCTCCCACTGACCAAGCGTCTGCGACGGTAACCCCGCGATAAGGTCAAGGCTGATATTGTCAAAACCCGCCTCGCGCAGCATCGAAAACGTCTTCCTAGCGTCGTTTGCGTCGTGTCCGCGGGCAAGTAGTCTTAACGCCCGATCGTCGAATGTCTGCACGCCAAAACTCGCCCGGTTTACATCCAGATTCTTATACTCCACGAGTGTCTCCGCCGTAACCGTCGCCGGATTCATCTCCATCGTGATCTCGGCGTCGGTCGCGACGTCGAACTTTGTGCAGGCCGCTTCGAGAATTCTCTCGACCTGTTCGGGTTTTAAGAGCGAAGGTGTGCCGCCGCCAAAATAGATCGTGTCGGCAAAATTTGGAGTATCGAATCTCGCCTTTCGAATTTCAGAACACAATGCGTCAACGTACCGCTCAACCGCAGCCGAATCACGATAAACATCCGTCGCAAAATCGCAGTATGAGCAACGCGACTTGCAGAAAGGTACATGGAGGTAAATGCCGGCTGGCATGGTACAAGATGTCAGGCTGCGAGCTTATTGTGGAGAGCGATTGACCACTCGGATTCGAGATCCGCGACCGTAGCATCTATGGCCGTTTGATCATCGACATTCACGCGCAGCACCGTGCCACCAACTTTCCCGATGACTTCGAAAGGGACCGTTCCGACAGCAGCTTTTACTTTTTCTAGTTTATCGGGCGAAAAACTGACGAGAATACGTGAAGGCGTCTCACCAAAAAGCAGTGATGCGGTCGATCGGCCCTTAGACGCCGTATCGATCTCTGCGCCAACAGCGTCGCGGCCGAGCGACGCGAAGCAGCATTCGGCGATTGCAATGGCGAGACCGCCGTCGGAGCAGTCGTGGGCGGAGTTGATCAGGCATTGATCGACCAGATTGAGCAGGGTTTGCTGAACGAACTTTTCCTGGTCAAGATCGACGGTCGGAACCTCGCCGCGGTCGATCAGGTCTTGGGTTGCGAGACCGAGGACGGTTTGGGCGTATTCACTCGCGGCGAGATCGTCGCGGGTCTTGCCGAGGATAGCGATGAGGTCGCCGGGATTCTTGAATCCACTGGTGACGATCTTGCGGCTGTCTTCGATCAGACCGACCATTCCGATGACGGGCGTCGGCAGGATGCCTTTGCCGTCGGTCTCGTTATAGAACGATACGTTGCCCGACACGACCGGTGTATCAAACGCGGCGCAGGCATCGGCCATGCCGTCAATGACCTCACTGAAGGACCACATCACTTCGGGCCGCTCGGGCGAGGCGAAATTGAGACAATTGGTGACAGCGATCGGCCTTGCACCGACGCACGCGACGTTGCGGGCCGCCTCGGCGACGGCGAGCTTTGCACCCATCCGCGGATCGATTGCGACGAATTTGCCGCTTCCGTCATGAGACATCGCGATGGCACGCCGCGTTTCCTTCACGCGGATGACCGCCGCGTCTGCCCCCGGCAGAACGACAGTATTGGTTCGAACCATCGAGTCGTACTGCTCATAGACCCAGTGTTTGGAGCAGATGTTTGGCGAAGCGAGAAGGATCTTTAAGGCTTCGGTCAGGTCTTCGGTCTTAGGTCTTCGGTCCTTGGCGTTAAAGGCTTCGGCACTCTTTCGGTCTGGGGGCGATAGAGGGCGCTCATACTTCGGGGCCTCGTCGGTCAGGGCAAGCACCGGGAGATCGGCCTCCAGCTCGCCGTTGTGGAATATCTTTAGCCGGTCGCCCTCGACGACCTTGCCTATGACGACGCAGTCGAGATCCCATTTGTTGAATATCTCGACGACCTCTTTTTCGCGGCCCGTGCGGGCGACGATCAGCATTCGCTCCTGCGATTCCGAGAGCATCATCTCGTATGCCGTCATGCCGGTTTCGCGCTGGGGAACTAGCGTCAAGTCGATCTCAAGGCCAGTACCTGCTCGGGCGGCCATCTCGACGGAGGAACTCGTCAGGCCAGCCGCGCCCATGTCCTGAATGCCCTCGATCGCGCCGGAACGCATCGCTTCTAGGCATGCTTCGAGGAGCAGTTTTTCGAGGAACGGGTCGCCGACCTGCACCGTTGGACGTTTTTCGAGAGCCTCTTCGTCAAACTCGGCCGAAGCCATCGTTGCACCGTGAATACCGTCGCGGCCGGTCTTTGCACCGGCGTACAGCACAGGATTGCCGATGCCCGACGCCTTGCCAAAGAAGATCTGGTCTTTACGCACGAGTCCAAGAGCGAAGGCATTAACCAGCGGATTGAGGCTATATGACTCATCAAACACGACCTCGCCGCCAACGGTCGGCACACCAAAGCAATTTCCATAGTGGCCGATGCCTGCAACACACCCTTTGAGGATCGACCGATTTCGGGTTCCGTTTGCCGCGTCATCGAGCGGGCCAAACCTGAGCGAATTCATCGCCGCCACCGGCCTCGCTCCCATCGTAAAGACGTCCCTCAGGATGCCGCCGACGCCGGTTGCCGCACCTTGGAAGGGTTCAATAAACGACGGATGATTGTGCGACTCAACCTTAAAGGCGATGCACCAGTCGTCGCCGATATCGACGACGCCCGCATTCTCACCCGGCGGAACGATCACACGCGGCCCACTAGTGGGCAGACGTTTCAGATGAACGCGAGATGATTTGTAGGAGCAATGTTCAGACCACATTACGCTGAAAATGCCAAGCTCCGTGAGGTTTGGCTCACGGCTGAGGATCGTGACGATCCGCTCGTATTCTTCGGGCGAAAGGCCGTGTTGAGAAACTAATTCCGGCGTGATCTGCGCGTCGTTCATAGCAGGTTTGGTTCCGGCGAGCGAAACGAAACGAGTATTCTAGATTGTTTGATGGCGTATGTCGATGCGGCCGGGCGGGCCACCTACCTGACCGGGAAGATGGAACGGGTCGTATACGTATAAACGATCTCGCGAAAATCATCTGGAGCGAACGCTCCCTTGAGGAGTGGCCCTTTCGGTCGCAATTCTTTCATTATCGGTTCGAATGCGCGTTCGCTGTTCCTAAACTGTGCGGCATCCTTGTAGCGCGTTATCAAGATGATGTCGAACGCGGCATTATGTGGTGCGGCAACCTCAATGTACTCGAACGACTCGATAACCCCGCGTTTAGCGGCAACGTCACGGTATGCGCGCCAATTGTTCTCGTAGAAATAGCGGGCTTCATCGCGCTTGCCGCCCTTGACCTTGATAAATTCGACTATCGCAATCGGCCCATTCGCTGACGACCAGACACCAAGAGCACGGTCAATATTCTCTTTCAGTATTTCGTAGCGAAACTTGCCATTCCGAAAATAGACCATGCTTCCATCTGCGGCATATACAAGCGTTAGCGGAAGATTACCGGCCCAGTCCTTTGAAACGAGACTGATCGCCGCGTCCGGGTCCGGGGTGTCGAGCAGATACGCCGGCATCTCGGCCTGCATTGTTGTAAGAAACTTAGTAACGTTACCGTCAAGCTCGGCGGCGTCATCCAGCGAGACGGTCACGAGATCGACCTTCCCCGAGTATTCATCGTAGAGTTTGACGAGTTCAGGGAACTCTTCACGACAAGGATCGCACCACGTTGCCCAGAAGTTGACAACGAGCGGCTTGCCCGTGGGAACGAGCAGTTTGCGCAGGCCTTCGATGTCGATTCGGAGAACCTTAGGGCCGCCAAGTGAGCTCTCGCCGGGCTTTGTTTGGCCCGCGACCGTTTGCAACTCCATAACGATAAGGGCGGCGCAGACCGCCACCCTTACAAGATCCCCAATTGAATTGTTCATGACATTTTATTGGTCCGTGACGCGCTTGATGCTACAGCCGAACGCCCTTGCCGTCGTCTTTACGACCTTCTGACCGCCAAGAAAGAGATCAAGCGCATTCTTCAGATAGCTTTCGGTAATATTTGCCGCAGATTTGTCGTTATCGATCGCTCCGTGATAAACGAGGATACCGTTTTGATCGACGTAATAGGCTTCAGGCGTTACTGAGGCCCCAAGCTTGTCCGCCAGTATGTTGTTCTTGTCAATAAGGACCGGGAAGTTATAGTTCTCAGATGCGTGCGACCTCACCCAGTCTGCCGACTCGGTCATATTTGAGTTGATCCCAATGAAGTTGATCCCTTTCGCCTTATATTCAGTCGAAATATCGTTGATCCGTTGATTGTATGCCTTAACCACGGGGCATTGTGCTGAGAGGAAGACCACAACGGCACCTTTATCGCCCTCCAGACGGTCGAGCGTCTGCACCTTTCCGGTCGCATCAGCGAGCGAGAAATCCTCAATCTTTCCACCAATGGCCAGCCCCTGCGCCCCAATCACCATTGAGAACGCGAGGACCAAGAAAGACACCCACATCGATCTTTTCATATAGCAACCTCCAAGATCATTGACAATATATCAGCATCAAGAGATTCTACGCACACGAGCGTCGCTCGGTTTCGACTCGATGCTAGGCAAAATACGGATTTCAGATTAGCACTCGGCTAATTGAATAGTCGGGGCAGGCGACGCTGTAAGGTTTTGGGCAAAAGGACTTCCATCGCATCATCGACGGTGACAATTCCAGCGATATCGCCATCGTCATCGACGACCGGCAAGGCAAGCAGGTTGTACTCCGAGATAGTTTGAGCGACGTCCTCAGCTGAATCTGACGGATGGGCCGCGCGAAAATCACTCCTCATCACTGCCTCGAGCTTCGACATTGGATCCGCGAGGATCAGCGAACGCAACGAGATAAGGCCGCGCAGCTTCCAAGAGCCTTCTGTTTCGACCACATAGAGGTAGTAGATCATGTTGGGCGTCTCGGCCATCTCGCGCAGGCCGCGGATAGCCTCCCCGACGGTCATGTCGAGAGGAAAGACTACAAACTCTGTCGTCATGAGCCCGCCTGCTGTGTCGTGCTCGAAGTGCATCAGCTCGGCAACGTCAACTTTTTCGTCCTCCTCCATTAGTGCGAATAGCTGCTCGGATTTCTCATCACTCATCTCTCCCAACACGTCAACGGCATCGTCTGGGGACATCTCTTCGAGAATGTCAGCGGCCCGTTCCTCGCTGAGGTCCTCGAGGATCCTGGCCTGGCTCTCGGTGGACATTTCTTCGAGCGCGTCGGCCGCGATCTCGTCATCAAGGCTTTCGACGACCTCGGTCCGATGGACGGGCGACAATGACTCGGCAAGTTGGGCGATCTCGACGGGATGAAGACGGGACAGCTTGTCTTTCGATGATTTGAGCTGGACAGTCACCGTCGTTGTGTCCGTTGCGAGATAGCCGACGTCGGCCCAATCGATGACCTCGACTGGCCGGTCGCTGCCGTAAAAGCCTTTTGGCATCAGCCGCCTGACAAAGCCCTGCAGTCCAACATCTGCGCCTGATACGCGCCATGTGCCTCCGGCTTCGATCATTTGAACGTCGTTTACACGGACGACGCGCTTGCCGTCTACATCGATCAATTGGTTGTCCAAAACGTCCTTACCGAGCAGGACTTCGCCGTCGCGGCGGATAAAGGGCGTCAGGTCGAGTATCGTCGAGGTCATCTTCGCACCGTGGAGGCCGAGGTCGGTCAGGTCGCGCACCGGTATGAAGAAGTTTCGTCGCCGATAGCGTGCCACGAGGCCGATAACGGGCGGATATTCGTCGTCGCCGTAGCGGACGAGCACATCGCTGATCGTGGCGATCTTCTCGTTTCGGGCGTCGGAAACGGGCTGGCCGAGCAATTGCGACACGTAGAGCATGACGCTACAAAGATAGCTCAAACAGTGGTCTGTTGTCAGCGCGCGAATAAAGACCAACTTAGAATCAGCAGAATTGTTAAAACTTTTTGTGATTTGTGGAAACCCTATAGCACTATGCATTTCTATTTAATTAGGTGACAGCGTGAGCCGGAAGCGGCTGATCCCACGCCTCGTTACCCGTCCGCCTCCACTCCATCCAACATGAAGAAATCCATCCTTTTAGTGTTCTCTCTCCTCGCAGCGATCCCCGCCTTTTCACAAGAGCGTCCGCGATTCTTTGATAATTTTGACACGTCTCGCGGCGTGCAGGTCGTGGTCAGGAACGACTTTGTACCTGTCGGTGCCAAGTCCAGGACGGCCACCACGAGAGCGGGCCGCAAGCTCGTTACCAAGACCTCCCAGGTGACGGCCGCGACGCAAAAGCCGCTCGTCAAGCCGACGTCGATCTCGCGAATGAGCGTTTCAGAAGGCCTTGCCGACCGCGAAACGTTTCGTCCGGTGGGCTACACCGGGCCTACGCTGGGCCCAACGATGGCCGCGAATAGCGGCATGAAGGGCTTTACGACTGGCAATGCGCTTCACGACAGTTATATCGTCGATTCGAGCCGGCGATACGGCATCGATCCGCTGCTGATCTATGCGCAGATGCATCAGGAATCGTCATTCAAGATCCGCGCGACATCTTACAAGGGTGCGTCAGGACTGATGCAGCTCATGCCTGCGACGGCGCGTCGCCTGGGCGTGACAAATATCTACGACCCGAAGCAAAACATCGAGGGCGGCGTGAAATACATGCGAATGCTGCTGGATATGTTTGGCCAGGATGTAAATCTGGCCCTCGCGGGCTACAACGCGGGCGAAGGGGCGGTGATCAAATACGGCCGCAACATTCCGCCCTACAATGAAACGCGCGAATACGTCCGACGCATTTCGGCTCGTTATGCATCGATCTCGGACGGCTCGTTTGCCCGGAATTACCGACGCGTCAACAACACGGTCGCCTCGCGCATGGAAAAGAAGGAATCGCGGCCGCTGACCGTCTATGAGCCCAGCCCAGTGGCTATACGCCTCGCCGACGGGCGGATGAGGCTGGTGAACCAATAGAATTGAAAATGGAAAATTGAGAATGGAGAATGCGGTCTAATTCTCCATTTTCAATTCTCAATTCTCCATTTCTAAAAGCTTCCCACCGAGAGTAACACTCTTCTCCAAATGGTCCTCGGACATGCGGCCGGCTGCGTTAGCCGGCCGCGTTTTTGTAATTAGGTGAGATTGCCACAGAGGTCACAGAGTAGATGAGACGGGGCGAATCGGCGTCCGGCATTGCCATTCTCTGTCATCAAAAACGCCCATTTGTATCGACAAAAATGGCACGTTGTATCGACAGTTCTTACGCGTTTTTAGCACCTTGCCGCGTCCAACGCCTCCAGCCCTGCGACGTGCGGGATATCGCAGGCGATAATCGTCGGGAGAGGATCGAGATGACGAATCGTTATGGCGGCGAGCGTTGCGTCGAGGGGCTGTTGCGTGGAAAATATGCGTCAGGTGATGCGTATGAAGAAACTGCTTGTGATGCGGCATGCTAAGTCGAGCTGGGATGATGCGGCGCTGGCGGATTTTGAGAGGCCTTTGAATGATCGCGGGCTGCTGGCGGCTCCGTTCATGGGCGAGGTACTGAGGCGCGAGGGGCTGGTGCCGGACGCGCTGGTGGCGTCGCCCGCCGTGCGCTCGGCGCAGACGGCTGAGGCCGTGAGCAGCGCAGGCGGATTTGACGGCGGCATTATCTTTGAAGAAGGCATCTATGAGGCGTCGCCGAACGCGCTGCGTCAGGCGGTGGCAGCGATCGACGACACGGCCTCGACGGCGATGCTGATCGGCCACAATCCGGGCATCGAGGGCTTTATCCAATATCTGACAGGTGAGGTAGAGCCGATGCCGACGGCGGCCATCGCGGTCATTTCGCTTGATGTAAACACTTGGGCCGAGGCGACGGGCGGCTGTGGGCGTGTCGAAACGGTCTTTCGTCCCAAGGACCTGATGGTTGCGCAATAGTTTTGCGTTTCGAGAATAAATATCTTCCGTCCGGCCGGGCGGCGTGATATAATTACAACACTCTTTGAGAAAGTAGGCATTAGGCGGCAGGCCCAGGCGGGCATGTGCGCGTGCCGGGCAATTCACAGGAGATCGCATCATGCGGCTGTCGGTCGGTCAAAAGGTCGCTTATCCCAATCAGGGCGTATGCCTGGTCGAGGAATTCAAACAACGTTCGGTCGGTGACGATTCCGTCAGCGGGTACAGCCTGCGTGTTCTGGGCGATAACTCGACGATCTTTGTGCCGGTCGAGAATACCGACAGCGTCGGCCTAAGGCCGCTGATCAGCTCGACGCAATGTCGCCGCCTTATCGATAAACTCAGCGAGAATTTTGAACCGCTTCCCGGCGACTGGAAGGCGCGAGCACGCAGCTTTGGCGAGATGCTTCGCTCGGGCGACGTCTTTAAGGCTGCCGACGTGCTCAAGACGCTCGCGCTGCTAAGCCACGAGAAAAAGCTCTCATTCCGCGAGCAGACAATGCTCGAAAAATCGAAGTACCTTATCGTGTCCGAGATCACCAACACCATCAAGAACGGCAAGACGCCCGTCGAAGACGACGTAATGGACCGCGTCGAAACCGCCTGCCTAAAACACGGATTCACCCCGCCCAAGGCGATGGCCGCGATACACTGAAGCGTCAATTACGAATTAGGAATTACGAATTACGATTTGGCTTTGGTTGTTATTTGGATCTTTCCGATGATCCTGAGTAGTTCCTCAGCGTCGTTCATAAGACTGTGACCTTGGTTTTCGTCGAGGTAGCCAGTGGCGATCAGAAGCCGAAGCCAGTATTTCGTTTCCCTTGCTTCTTTGTAAACGATACTGAGTTTCGAGACGAAGTCCGGTCTTGATTGGCCACCGACTGCCTCTTCCGCATTGGCTCCAATTGCGGTCCCTGAACGGGAGGAACTGTTTTGAGAGAACATACTCTCTCTTCTCCTCGACCAAAAACTTGTAGGCATTGACGGTTCGGATCGCGAAAGCAAAACGCTTGTCGAGAAGAACGTTGTCCTTCATAGTCATTCGTAATTCGTAATTGGTAATTCGTAATTGGAGCGGACTTTCGTTTTGATGTTGCCGCGCACGTGGAAGTCGCCTTCGATCTCGACCTTGAGCGGGTCGCAGGCGGCGACGAAATCCTCGAGGATGATGTTGATGACGTGTTCGTGAAAGACCTTTACGTCGCGGAACGAATTGATGTAGAGCTTGAGGCTTTTTAGCTCGATGCAGAGCCGGTTTGGGACGTATTTGAGGCGGATGACGGCAAAATCCGGAAAGTCCGAGAACGGACAAACGGCTGTGAACTCGGGCATCTCGAATTCGACCCAGATTTCTTTGCCGGGAAATTCGTAGGCGAATGTGTCGAGCGGGAAGAGGGCCATTTCTTCACGCGGCGTCGGACAAATTTCGAGGCCCTGGCTGTTTGCCGGTGTTGCAGCGGTGTTATCTGACATAGCGGTTCTTTCGAGAGTTCATGCGCCGCACCTGGCCTAGGCCGGTGACGCCGCCGTCGTGCAGGCGTGTGAGCAGATTTAAGAAAATATGCGCGGTCGCAAAGGCGTCGGCACTCGCTCGGTGATGGTTCGTGAGGTCGATGTTGTAGAATTCGGCGACGGTCTTGAGTTTGTGGTTGTCGGTCTCGGGCACAAGGCGGCGTGAAAGCTGGACCGTGCAAAGGCACGGATTGGCGAGGCGCATCTCGGGATAGATACGGCCGATCTCGAAATTGAGAAACCGCATATCAAAGCCCGAATTATGGGCGACGAGCACTGAGTCGCCGATGAAATCGAGCAGGTCATTGGCCACGTCGGCAAAGACGGGCGCGTTTGCGACCATCGCATCGTCAATACGCGTCAGCCGGTAGATGAATTCCGGGATCGGCATTTCGGGATTGATGAGCGAGTGAAATTCGCCGGCGAGCTCGCCGTTTGATACGCGATAGGCTCCTATCTCGATGATGCGGCAGGGCGGGGCCTTTGAACCGGTGGTCTCGAGGTCAAAAACGACGTAATCCACATCGGCCAGGTCGCGTTCGTCAAATGCGGCCTCGGCGAGCTCTACGGTGTCGCCATTTAATGTAAGCCGCGGGTCGCGGGCGATCAGGTCAGTGACCAGCATTCGGGCCAGCGTCGGGTCGGGCCTGCGGATACGCATCACAAAATCGACGATGCTCACGGCCGAAGCACGGCCGCCAAATGAGCGCAGCAGCGAGACGGTCTCGCTGATCAGCGTCGAGTCGGAGATAAGGTTTGAGTGCGGCGCCATCTATCGTTTAATATTAGCCGTTACGGCCCGGCTCGTAAACAATCGTGGACCAAACCGAGATACTGCAACATTTTCGCGCGACCCACGCCTTGCTCGAGGGTCATTTTGTCCTGTCGAGCGGGCTGCACAGCCCGAAATATTTGCAGTGTGCGTTGGCCTTGCGGGATCCGGCCGACGCGGTGAGATATGGTGAAGCGATTGCCGATCATTTTCGCCATTCTGCCGAGAAGAGTCCGGTCGCTACCGATCTCGGCTCTGAATTGCCGATCGATGCGGTCGCCTCGCCTGCGATCGGCGGTTTGGTGATCGGCCTTGGAGTTGCAATGGCACTCGGCGCTCCGTTTATCTGGACGGAGCGTCAGAATGGCGAGATGAGGCTGCGGCGTGGATTTACGCTTGCTGAAGGCGAGCGCATCCTTGTCGTGGAGGACGTGATAACAACCGGCGGCTCGACCCGCGAGTGCATCAGTGCACTGGAGGCGAACGGCGGCAAGGTCGTTGCTGCCGCCTCGATCATCGACCGCTCGAACGGCGCGGCTGATGTCGGCGTGCCGCGTATTTCGCTTGTCAGCCTCGATGTGCCGGCATATTCACCGGATGTTTGCCCGATGTGCGAACGAGGCGATACGCTGATCAAGCCCGGCAGCCGGTCAGGCGGGCGGCCACTTCGATTCGTTTGATCTACCTTGTGTCGGACAGCATCAAGCAATTCTGGACGGATTTTTGCGACTCGCACTCGGTCGATCAGGGCGAGCCGTATCAGGTTTGGTACTTTGGGAATTCGGCGTCGATGGCTGACGAGCTGGCCGCACTGGTGCTCGCCGGGCGAAAGGTCGCGACGGCCAGCCTGTTGAAAACAAACGAGATCAAGCCGGACGACGCACCCATTGTGGGTGGCTACAGCGTCGTGACTGACTTCTTTGGTGAACCGAAATGCGTGTTGCGGACGACCGAGATCGAGCACGTTCGCTTCTGTGCCGTTACGGCCGGATTTGCGGCGGCTGAGGGCGAGGGCGACCTGTCGCTGGACTATTGGCGTCAGGTCCATCGCGACTATTTTGAACGCGAGGCGAAACAGTACGGGTTCGTTTTCGACGATGAAAGCATCGTCTGCTGCGAGCGTTTTCAGCTCCTATATAAGCGATGAATTTCAAGCTCCTCATCCAATACGACGGTACCGATTTTCACGGGTGGCAGGTGCAGGAGAACGACCGCACGATCCAGGGTGAACTCGAACGCGTGATCGGGATGCTCGTTGACAGCGAAGTATCGGTGACGGGCTCGGGACGGACGGATGCGGGCGTTCACGCTGTGGGGCAGGTGGCAAATGTTCACCTGCCGGACGGAAAGTTCACGGCCGAGAAGCTGCGTTCCGCGATCAACGGCAACCTGTGGCGTGATATCCGCGTGATGAAATGCGAGGAGGCGGATGAAGACTTTCACGCGCGGTTCTCGGCAAAGAGGAAGACATATCTTTATCGCATCGTAAACGCACCCGTGATGTCGCCATTCTGGCGGCGATTTGCTCACTTTGAAAGCAAGCCGCTCGAGGTCGGGAGGATGGGCGAGGCGGCGAGGCTGTTTCTTGGTGAGCACGACTGGACGGCGTTTTCGTCGGCACGCTCTGACGGCGAGAGCCGTGTCAGGACGATTCTCGATATGAGCGTCGATTCGCGTTGGGACGACGCGGCGCAAGGCGTGATGATCGAAGTGCGCGTCTCCGGGACAGGCTTTTTGCGATACATGGTGCGGTGCATAGCCGGGACGCTGATCGAGGTCGGACGCGGCGAAAAGGATTTTGATACAATTCAGACGGCCATTATCACTGGAAACCGCGATCTTGCGGGCAAGACCGCACCGGCGCAGGGGCTGACGCTGCTGCAGGTCGATTACTACTAGGCCGGCCGATGCTCATCTATCACATAGTTTTACCGGAAGATTGGGCGGCGTTCGATACTGACCTGTATGTCGCGCGGAGCCTTGAGACGGAAGGTTTTATTCACTGTAGTTTCGCAAATCAGCTCGACGCGGTCATAAAACGGTATTACGCGGCTGTAGCCGAGGTGGTCGTGCTTGAGATCGAGACAGAACGGCTGATGTCGCGTGTGGTCAATGAGGCATCGACTGCGAACGAGATATATCCGCACATTTACGGGCCGGTCAACCGGGACGCGATCGTCAAGGTGAGCAGAAGGCGGACGGGCATAAACCGCGGATGACACGGATAACGCGGATACAAAAGCCAATCACAGAATGATCTGTTTTATCTGCGTAATCTGCGGTTAACGTGACTTATGTTTCCGGACTTCGTAGGGATAATCAAGCCGAACTCGGCCGAGGGCAAGCTGCTGGCCGCGATCGATCCTGAGCGTGTGCCGCAGCACATTGCGATCATCATGGACGGCAACGGCCGCTGGGCTCGGCAGCGTGGCAAACCTCGCATATTTGGCCACCGGGCCGGGGCCGATTCGGTGCGGGCGATAGTCGATACATGTGCGAGACTCGGCGTAAAGGCCGTGACGCTCTACGCATTCTCGACCGAGAACTGGAAGCGGCCAAAGACCGAGATCGCCGGGCTGATGCGGATGCTAAAGCGGTTTATCCGCAGCGAGTTGAAGGAAGTTCACGCGAATAATATCAGGTTTCAGGCAATCGGCGAGACGTTTTCCCTGCCGCCAGATGTGCAGGCAGAGATACACGCCGCAGAGCAAATGACATTCAAGAACGACGGCATGACGATGAACGTCGCGCTCAATTATGGCGGCCGGGCTGAGATCGTGCGTGCCGCAGTCCTTGCCTATCAGGACATTGAGCGGCGAAACGACGTGATCGACCACCTGCGTGAGGAGGACATCGAGCGAAATCTTTACACATGGAATCTGCCCGACGTCGATCTGCTGATCCGCACGAGCGGTGAGTTTCGGATATCGAATTTCCTGCTGTGGCAGCTTGCATACAGCGAGATATACGTGACGCCGGTGCTATTCCCGGATTTTCGCCGCCCGCAGGTGTTTGAGGCGGTGATCGATTATCAACGGCGGGAGCGTAGATTCGGCGGGGTAGAAATTCAACGGGATAGACAGGATAAACAGGATCGATAGGAAGGTGATGCCGCTCCTATCTTGTCCATCCTGTCTATCCTGTTAAAGCAATGAAGACACGAATAATAACCGCCCTGATCGCCCTGCCGATCGTCATCGCAGCTATCATCTTGCCGCTGTGGTGGCGTGAGGCTGTGTGGCTGTTTGTCGCGGTAGCGGCGTTTGCTCTTGGTGCGGGGCTTTTTGAATTCTATTCCCTGACCAAGAAGCTGGAGCTAAAGGCCGACGCAGCTATCGGCTATCTTGGCTCGGCGGCATTGTTTGTGGGCTTTCTCTTTGATGCGCCGGCGAAAGCACCCGACCTTTTGATAGCTACGCTCGTAGCGATATTGATATTGCTGCTTGTCACCCAGGCCTTTCGCTTCCGGGGCGATTTCTCAAAGATGCTCGCGGGCATCGGCGTCACGATGCTCGGTGTGATGTATCTTGCGTTTCTCGGTGGATTTCTTGTCGCAATTCGGTCCGGCTTTGAGCATCGGACGGCCCTGTCGACATATCTGCTCGGTTACTTTTTCCTCGTGATCTTTGCGTCCGATATCGGCGCGTATCTCGGCGGCCGCGCACTTGGTAAACATAAACTTGCCCCGTCGATCTCACCCGGAAAGACCATTGAGGGACTGGTCGCGGGGCTGCTGTTTGCCGCCGGCGCAGCGGCGTTGGCGACGCTTACATTCTTTACCGAATTGCCATACCAAGTCTCCATACCTCTCGCCGTCGTTCTAGCGGCCGTTGGCGTTCTCGGCGATCTGTGTGAGAGCGCGATCAAGCGGGGAGCAGGGGCGAAGGACGCCGCCAGCATCCTGCCCGGCCACGGCGGTTTTCTTGACCGCTTGGACAGCTTGCTCTTTGGAGCGCCGATACTTTACTATTTCGCTCGATATTATTTTGCGGCTTTTTGATACCGATCAATTAGGAGACTGCATGACGGAAGAAAGGACTGACAAATTTGAGCTCTGGGCAGCCGTTTTTCTTGGCATCACGGCAATTCTGACAGCCGTGTCGAGTTTTCAAGCTGGACTGTGGGACGGTAAGCAGGCCGAGCAGTACGGTAAGGCCAATACCGAGGCGACGGCCGCGGCGTCCGAGCGTGCCCGTGCGATCGTCGAAATGTCAAAGGACGCGCAGATAGACATAACCGCGTATCGCCTGATTCGCGAGGACAATCCGACGAGTGATCAGATCGCAAGCTATCTCTATACGAGGCAGCTTAGCGATGCGGGCTACAAGGCATTGGGGTTGCCGCCGGAGGCCAAGAAGGACGTCGAGATGGATGACGAAAAGGTCGAGGCCCTGCAGGGGGAGATCCTGGACAAAGCCGCAAACAAGGACCTCGTCGGTGATGAGACCTATCTGAAGGAGATGCTGGCGAAATCGGTCGAGATCAATGCGCAGTCAGAAAAGACGTTTCTCGACGGCAACGAGGCGAATGAGATCAGCGACAAGTTCGACCTCGCCAACGTCATTTTTGCCGTCAGCCTCTTTTTTATGGGTATTGCTCTTGTCTTTAAGACGGATATGCGGTGGAAGGTGCTCATCTTCGGCGGGCTCCTGTCGCTCTGTGCCCTGATCTACATGCTTACGTTGAAATGGACGTTCTGACATTGGTTTGCGTCGAAGCTCGTGCCTTTAGTATCATTGGGCTTCGACGGTGATGAACGCAGTTCGGTTTGACGACAATAATACGTGAGGCGTGAACGCAATCCAGATCGCGTTCCGCCTTTCGATTGTCTCTGACCGAAAGGCGATTTTTTTTGCCCGCGAAAACCACGAAAGGCACGAATCGGTTTGTCTTGAGTGACTTTCGTGTATTCGTGGGAAAGTGGTCTTTATGTTGGATACGTTAGGAGAACTCGAACGGACGCACACATGCGGTGAGCTTCGGATGGAGCATGTAGGGTTGCGTGTCGTTTTGATGGGTTGGGTGGCGAAGAAGCGCGATTTTGGGCCGTTGACGTTTGTCGATCTGCGAGATCGCGAGGGCGTGACGCAGGTTGTGTTGAATGAAGAGACCGATGCCGCGGCCCATGCGAGGGCGAAGGACCTTCGCGGCGAGTTTGTTGTCGCGGTCAAAGGCAATGTGGTCGAACGTGAGGGCACGCACAACGCAAAGCTGGCGACCGGAGATATCGAGGTGCACGCGGACGAGATATTGATCTTGAACGACGCGAAAGTGCCGCCGTTCCAGCTTGAGGTGGCCGGCACACAAGAGCTTGCGGACGAATCGACACGATTGAAGTACCGATATCTCGACCTTCGCAGGCCGCAGCTACAGCACAACATCAGGATACGAGCAAAGGCCGTGGCGGCGATCCGCGAATATTTTGACAACCGCGGATTTATCGAGATCGAAACGCCGATACTGCTCAAATCGACGCCCGAAGGGGCACGCGATTTTATCGTGCCGTCGCGTATTCATACGGGCAAGTTTTTCGCCCTGCCGCAGAGCCCACAGATACTCAAGCAGATCACGATGATCGCGGGGTTTGATAAGTACTATCAGATCGCACGCTGCTTTCGCGACGAGGACCTGAGGGCAGACCGGCAACCGGAATTTACGCAGCTTGATATGGAGGTGTCGTTTCCAAACCGCGAGATCATCTACCGCGAGATGCAGGGAATGTTTAACCACGTGCTGCGGTTGATCGATGTAGAGTTGCCGGCAGAATGGCCGCGCCTGACGCACGCCGAGGCAATGCGGCGATATGGCTCGGACAAGCCGGACCTGCGCTTTGGTATGGAATTGTGCGACCTGAGCGATCAATTGCGAGAGACGGATTTCGCCCCGTTTGCCGACACGCTGGCGGCGGGTGGCGAGGTCAAATGTATCGTCGTCAAGGGCCGGGCGGATTACTCGCGCAAGCAAACGGATGAATTACAGGAATTCGTCAAACGCTACGGTGCTGGGGCGATGGCGTGGATCAAGTTGGGTGACGAAACGACTTCCTCTCTGCTCAAGGTGCTGGGCGAGCCAAAGATCACAGAATTGGCGTCAGTTGCAGGAGCCGAGAAAGGCGACGCGGTGCTGATCGTTGCGGGCAAAAAGTCTGTTGTCGCCGCTAGCCTGGGAGCACTTCGCAACGAGATAGCGCGCCGAGAGGATCTGATCGACCGTAGCCGTTATGAGCCGCTGATCGTCACAGAGTTTCCGATGTTCGAGCACGACGAAGAGACCGACCGTTACATGGCCGCGCATCACCCATTCACGTCACCGATGGACGAGGATCTCGAGCTGTTCAAGACCGCGGTCAATGACGACAGCCAGCATCACCTGCTCGGCGAAGTTCGAGCGAAGGCCTACGACGCGGTGATCAACGGCTATGAATGCGCGGGCGGTTCGATCCGCATCCACCAGAAAGAGATACAGGACCTGAACTTCAAGGCATTGGGAATGACGCCCGAGCAGGCGCGTGTGCAGTTCGGCTTTTTCCTCGACGCGTTGGAATACGGTACGCCGCCGCACGGCGGCTTTGCCGCGGGCATCGAACGAACGTGCATGATCCTGTGTGGCACCGAGAACATCCGCGACGTAATGGCGTTCCCCAAAACAGCTTCTGCTCAAGATCTGATGATGGACTCGCCGGGCGAAGTTGATGTAGCTCAGTTGAAAGAGCTGGGGATCAAGTCAGAACCGCCTGCGTAACCGGGCGGCCAGCGCGTTAGGGTAACGCGGACTTTACCGAACAATGTCCATTTTCCTATCGTAGAATACTACTTAGCGAACTGGCCGCCCGCTTACGCAGGCGGTTCTGACCTATGGCGTCAAAGTACGATACAAATCCGCTCGATCCCGAGTTCCCTGAAAAAGTGGGGGCAACGCAGGTACTTGAGCAGTCGAATGCCGGGACCGCACAGTTTCCACCGCCGGCCCCTACTGAGGAACACACGCGGAGATTCGCCGGGGCAGACATTCCATATTCACCGCCGTTCAATGGCCAAACCGTTCCGGAGCGGTATTCTGCTGGGCCGGTGGCAGCAGCCGATCGCAAGGTCGATAAGCTCGGCCTGCCTGAGAATATCCTCACGGCGGTGCCATACATACCATGGTATTTAGGCCTGATCGCCGGCCTCATCATCCTCTTTGTGGTGCCGAAAAGCGAGGCCAAAGTGCGGTTTCACGCCGCTCAAGGCCTGGCGGCGCACATTGGTATCCTTATCGTTACAACGGTCCTCGGCGTGATCGGAGAGGCAACCGACGTGGCGGATATCGGCAACCTTATCTTTACGCTGGTCACGTCGATCATGCTGGTCGTCTTTGCGATCAAGGCGTGGCAGGGCAAGCCGGTTCACATCGAATCGATCGAGGACCTTACCAACTGGCTCGAGGACAAGATCAGCCCAAAGTCACGGTAACTACTTGCATTTGGCCGATGGGTTCATCTCCGCCGAACACTTTCGGGCACAAACGTCCGTAACATAATCAAGCAGGTCTTTGTCCTTGAACATAGCGTCACGCTTGTTCGGTGAGCCGGCCGCCCTGCCCTTGGCGGACTCGAGCCAGATGCCGTAGCGGGCATCGTATTCGGGGTCGGCATCCGCGCAGTAGTTATTGCAGGCAAAGAGCTTGGCATCGATCTCATTCTTGCCTGCGCCCTGGAACGTCTTGCCTTGATACGTGACCGTCCCGATGCACGCATCGCTTTGGCTGCCGCCGCAACCGAGCACGAACCCGACCACGAGCGCCAGCGCGAGCGATGCACCAACAATTGAATTTTCGTTTCTCATTTTGTTTCTCCTAGATCAAGCTGCCGCCTCGGCCCCACGCCTAAGCTTTAGCATTCCGTTGATGACGAGGAAGATTGCCAGGCCGATCAGCGCGAGCGACAGCACACCGTTGATCAGCTTGATGTCAAAGCCGCTGGTCGCCTGAAAGTTTGCGATCACGATGGAACTCAGTGCCCACAGCGTGATGACGAGGACGAATAGCATCGGGAGCAATGTGAACGCGATGCGTTTGCGAGCCTTGTAGAGCCAAACCGTGATCGACAGAAGCGTCAAAGCCGCAAGCAGCTGGTTGGATGCTCCAAAGAGCGTCCAGAATTCGACATACGAGCCGGGCCTTGCGAAGAAGATCAATGCGAACGGTAACGCGACTGTAACCAAAGTTCCGATGACTGCACCAAGACGGCCCGGAATTCCGATCAACTCTTGCACAAGATAACGGCCCAACCGCATCGTCACGTCGAGCGTGTCAAAGATAAACGTCGAGAACGCCATCGCTCCGAATGTGACCGCAAACTTCAGATTCTCTTGTCCGATGATGAGCGACAGGAACGCGCCGATGCCGTTGCCATAGATCTTACCGGCAGGCAGATTCTTGCCGTCAGGCCCGACGAGGGCATCGCCTGCTGCGATCATTACGACCACAAGAGCGATGAATGCGACAAATCCCTCGGCGAGCATTCCGCCGTAGCCGATCGGCCGCGTGTGTCTTTCCTTGTCGATCTGTTTTGACGTCGTGCCTGAGCAGACCAGCCCGTGAAAGCCTGAGCACGCGCCGCATGCGATAGTAACAAAGAGAAAGGGAAACAGCATTCCCGTCATCCCGCCGACATCGAACGACTTGAAGGCTGGTTGTTGGATCGAATAACCGCCAAAGAATATACCTATCACGCCGAGCGCGATCGCGGCGTAGAGCACGAACCCACCAAGATAACCCCGCGGCTGCAACAGCGACCACACCGGCATCAGCGACGCGACGACGCAGTAGAGCAGGATAAGGACTGCCCACGTTTGATGGCTAAACAGCAGCAGATGCGAATACATCGTACCGACATACGACAAGGCGAAGGTTGCGGGGACAAAGATAAGCGTTGCGAGCCAGAGCGGCGGCTTTAGGAACCGTTCGACTAGGCCGAGAACGACCGAGAGGCCGAGATATAGAACGCTTGCCATCGCGACCGCGCCGCCAGGATTAAAGTTCGTCGTTCCCACCAGGGCCTCATCGCCCGCGACAAATGTGCCGGCAGTGATGTCGGTGAACGCGACAGTAACATAGACGAGAGCGATCCAGATGAATGCCATGAGTGCTCGACCGGCACCGCCGCCGAGCTTGTCGCGGGTGATCTCGGCGATGGACTGCGCACCGTGACGGACGGACGACGCTAGGGCGGCAAAATCATGCACGGCGCCGATCAGCACGACGCCCAGGGCCACCCATAGCAGGCACGGCAGCCAGCCGAATGCTAAACAAGCGATTATCGGCCCCGCGATCGGACCCGCCGCGGCTATCGCTGAGAAATGTTGGCCAAACAGATAGAACGGCTGAGTCGGGACAAAATCTTCGCCGTCGTTAACGGCATTAGCAGGCGTCTCACGGCCGTCGTCGAGTTTGAATTGCCTCGCGACCCAGCGGCCATAGGCAAAGTATCCAAAGACGAGCCAGGCAATGACGGCGACCGCAAGCAGTGTGAGCATAGGTTTTTGTTGCGACGGTTAAATTTAGCCCTTTTGCGCGTTTGCAGCAACCTTCGGAACAAATGAAAGGTGATAAGTTATAGGTGAAAAGTTATGAGTAACCATCTTTCTTTGCAGGAACAATATTCGCCGTCGAGCATTTGTTTTGGCTGCGGGCCGGCGAATGAGAAAGGGCTGCGTATTCGGAGTTTTGCCGACGGCGATGAGGTTGTGGCCGAATGGCACGCCGAGGAGCATCATCAGGCGTTTCCGGGCATTCTTAATGGCGGCATTATCGGAGCGTTGCTGGACTGTCACTCGAACTGGACGGCTGCGTATTTTCTTATGAGGCGTGACGGCCTCGATCAGGCTCCGTGCACCGTTACAGCCGAGTTTCACGTAAAGCTGCTCAGGCCGACGCCGGTCGACGGGCCCATCACGCTGGAGGCACGGGTTGTCGATGCGAGCGAAGACCGCGCGACGGTCGAGGCCGAGTTGATCGCAGGCGGTAAGGTTTGCGACACGTGCCGAGGCGTCTTTGTGGCCGTCAAAGAAGGCCATCCGGCATACCATCGTTGGTAAGAAGTTTGCCCGCGAATAGAGCGAATAAAACGAATATAATAGAACCGTTTCGTTCCTCTATTCGTGCTATTCGCGCTATTCGCGGGCACAAATTCTTCGCATCTGGTCCAGGAAATCGGCCTGCAACCCGAGTTTCTCAAGCCATGCCATTTGCTCGGCCATCAGTCGCGGCAGATGCACTACGTCCGACAGGGCGTAGTTGACCAATTCGTCCGTCCAGATACCATTCCATCTGCGGTTGAATTTGGCCCGCTGAGATTTATCGAGATCGACGGCGAAATAGCGGTAGAGCGTGTCGGCGAGCGAGGACGATTGGCCGGCCCCGCGCGTGAGAACCTTTTCGGCGATCATCGTGTCAAAGACGTTTTCGACAGATTGACCGGCGGCCGTGAGGAATTCCAGGTCGAACTTGGCATTGTGAAATATCTTTGTGATCGCTCCGTTCTTCAAGAGATCACCTAGCGGACCGAGCGCGACACCCTCGCTAACCGGGACGAGGACGCTGAATTCACCATCGGAGAATTGTACAGAGAATAGCCGTCCATTGCGTGCGTCAAAGCCCGACGTTTCCGTATCACATCCGAGCGCGGCTGCAGCCGACAATCGTTCGAAGGCGGCTGACAGCTCGTGTGAACTTCGAGCGACTAGGATATCCACATTACAGATTGTAAATTATTGATAACAGACGCGAGAAACCTGCTCTTATGCCCGAGATCCTTAATGAAACAGAGGCCAGAATCATGGGGGCCCTCGTCGAGAAACAACTGACTACGCCTGACTATTACCCGCTCACACTCAATTCGCTGGTCACCGCGTGCAATCAGAAGAACAACCGCGACCCCGTGATGTCGCTGAGCGAACCAGCGGTCAGCGCGGCCATCGACGGGCTCCGGGATCGCAACCTTGTGTATGTATTCTACGGCTCGACGAGCCGCGCGCCGAAATACAAGCACATGCTGCCCAGCGTTTATGAGCTTGAGCCGGACGAGGTCGCGATCGTGGCGGTGCTACTGCTTCGGGGGCCGCAAACGCTCGGAGAGCTTCGCGAAAGAACTGGCCGCATGCACGAATTTGCAAACCTCGGCGAAGCGCAGGAAACGCTCGACCGTCTGATGCGGCGCGACGATCCGCTTGTCGTCAAGCTGCCGGCGCAAGCGGGCCAGAAGGAGGCACGATTTATCCACCTTCTGTCGGGCGAGATCGATGTCGAGATACTGGCCGCGGCTTATCCGACGCGCGCCGGACGAGCGGAGGCCGCCGCAGACCGTATCGGAAAACTCGAAGACGAGGTCACCTCGCTCCGGGGCGAGGTTGACTCGCTCAAGGCGATGTTTGACGAGTTTAGACAACAGTTTGAATGAGCTGTTGTATTGTATTTATGCGACGATCACGTATTTACCGATCACAATGATGATAAATGAAAAGGGCACGATGGCCCTGAGTAGATAGTTCTTCATTAGAAACTCCCTCGACCAATGAAATAGATACATACCGAGAACACCTCCGTTCGGCCAAAAATGACAAGAAAATGTCAGGATAGGAGACGGCGGAAGGCATCGTCCGTGAACTTGAAGTGCCTCTCGTCATCGTCTCGAACGGCTCCGAGCTTATCGTAGAAGTCCGCAGCTTTCTTATTCCAGTCGAGCACCATTAAGTCGATCCTCTCAAAACCTCGCGACGCTGCAATACCGGCGATTCGCCTGAGCATCGCTTCGCCGACACGCTGTCCGCGATAGTCCGCCGCGACATAGATGTCGTCGAGATAAAATCCACGCTGGCCGCGAAAGCTCGAAAAATTAGGAAAGAAAAGAGCGTAGCCGACAATGCGTTCGCGGTCGAGGGCGACGAGGCCTTCGACAACGGCATCGTCGCCGAAGAGAGCCTCGCGAAGCCGCTCCTCCGTGACCTCGCAATATTTGCTCAATTGCTCAAAGTCCGCAAATTCGCGGATGAGGGCGACAACAGCGGGAATATCTGCCGGATCGAGGCGTCTGATCTCAGTATCCATAAAAGCGAGGGCCGGGCCCGCCATCAACGGGCCCGGCCATTGGATCGAAGAAATTTGCCGTTCAGTTCTTCCTTTTGCCGGGAGACTTCTGCGGCGTGACGTTCTGCTCCTTTTTGAGCATCTCGATCAGGGCCACGGCGTCAGCCTTAAATTTATGTGTATCCGGAGCCGCGCTTGCAAACCTCTGCAGGAAGTTTGCCCCTTCCTGAAACTTGGTCTTGTCGTTGCTGAGGTACCCGATATTTACGAGGCTAAAACCGGCCCCGGCCAGGGCTTCAACATTGTCCGGCGATGCCTCAAGGATCTTTCTGTAACCGACGATGGCGTTCTCAGACTCACCGAGGACGCGATACATGTCGGCCATGATCAGGTCGGAATCAGATTTCTTGGCGGCATCCGTTTCGGCAGCCTGTATCTCAGGCAGCATGGCCTTAGCTACCTCGACCAATGAAGGGTCGATCTGCTCGGTCCTGACGGCTTTTGAGAGAGCATCCTTCGCCCCGCGGAGCGAGACGGCCTTGTTCGCGTCGAGATTCGCGGTTTGAGGGTCAGCAGTTTTAAGAAGGTTCCATGCCTTTAGAAAGCCGTCGCCTGCGTCGGCAAGGTCCTTGCGTGTCTTTCCAAGCAGGGCGACCTTTTCGGTGGGGTCGGCCGTCTTTACGGCACGATTGTAGCTATCGACAGCGCGGGTGACCAGCACAGTGCCACGATTGTTATAAAAGATAGGCGCGCTGCCGATAAAGTCCGGATCGGCATCGATGCCCTCGGTGTACTTGGCTATCGCGAGGTCGTAGTTCTTTGCATTAAAGGCGTCGGCCCCTTCCTTAGCGGCCCGAGCAATGATCTCATTGGATTTCTCGATCTTCTGGTTCTTGGCCTCGACCGCAGCCTTTTGGGCCTCGTAGTCGGCACGCGCTTTCTTTTCCTCCGCGCTCATTTCACCCGTCGGATTCGCTGCAGCATCGAGCACGCCTTTGCGAGCCTCCTCCTCAGTGAATTTGCGCCCATCGCCGGGGAATACCCTGATGACAAGGCGTTCTTGGCCGGCTTTTATCTTAGGGTAAAGGGCGGGGGCGATATTAGGCGCGCTGATCGAGAAGGTGTATTCTGCACCGAGCATCAGGCCTGCGATCGCAAATTCACCTTTCTTACTCGTTTTGACCGAGGGAAAGCCGCTCTTGATATCGGTTCGGTAGATCTCGATAAGGGCCCCGGCGACCGGCGCTCGCGAGCCGTCGGTATTTTCGACCTCAACGGTCCCGCTTGCCGGGGCCGTCTGGCCAAGAGTGGTGATCGAACCGGCGGCCATGAGAATTGCCGCGGCGATCAAAGTTAGGAATGATCTGTATTGCATGACTCCTCCAAAATAAGTATGCGGTAACCGGCGCAACCGCGCTCTCTAAGATGCGAAATCCAGCGGTGCCGTTCGTTACATTTGCACTATTCTATCGCAATCACAGGTCAAATCGAAGCACGATTTGCTATCGAAATCCCGTGTGATATCTTTACCTATTTGACAGTATCGTCGCCGTAAAGAACATGACCAAACGCATATTCAATTTCAGCGCAGGGCCCGCTGTCCTGCCGCCTCCGGTACTCGAGCGCGCACGCGAGGAAATGCTCAGTCTGCAGGGCATCGGCATGAGCGTTATGGAGATCAGCCACCGGTCCAAACATTTTCAGGCTGTCCTTGATGCCGCCGAACAGGGCGTTCGCGGCCTTCTTGCGGTTCCCGACAACTATCGCATTTTGTTCCTTCAGGGCGGAGCTACGCTGCAGTTTTTCATGGTGCCGATGAATTTTCTCGGCTCGGGCGAGACGGCCGATTACGTCATCACCGGGGCTTGGGGAAAGAAAGCACTAAAGGAAGCAAGACGGTGCGGCGATGTGAATGTCATCCACTCATCGGCTGAGGGCGGCTTTCGGTCGGTGCCGGAGCAGGCTGAGTTGATTTTCAGCCCCAATGCCAAATATGTCCATTACACCTCGAACGAGACCATCGAGGGCGTCGAGTTCAAATATGACCTCGATGGCGGCGGCGTTCCGGTCGTGTGCGACGCTTCGTCAAACATCCTGTCGAAACCGCTCGATATCTCGAAATACGCCCTGATCTACGCTGGTGCTCAAAAGAATATCGGGCCGAGCGGCGTGACGCTGGTGATCATTCGCGATGACCTCGTCGCGGCAGTGCCTGAGAACCAGCACTCGATGCTGGATTACCGGCTGATGGCCGAGAACCAGTCGATGCTCAATACTCCGAATACGTGGGGCATCTACATCATTTCGCTCGTCTGCGAATGGCTCCGGGAACAAGGCGGCCTTGCGGCGATGGAGGAGTTGAATAAAGAAAAGGCGGCGATCCTCTACAACGCCATCGATTCGAGCGACGGTTACTACACCGGCCATGCGGACCCCAATTGCCGTTCGCTGATGAACGTTACATTTCGGCCCCCGTCAGAGGACCTCGAAAAGCAATTCTGTGCCGAGGCGGCCGCTGCGGGGTTCGACGGACTCAAGGGCCATCGCAGCGTCGGCGGCATTCGTGCGTCGATCTATAATGCGTTTCCCAAGGAAGGCGTTACGGCCCTCGTCGATTTCATGCAGGATTTCGCGGCAAAGAACGGCTAATTGAGCGAGCGGATCGCAGCGATGAGTTCGTCATCGTCGCTAGCCATCACCGTTCTCAGGTCGAGCACGACACGATCATCGACGATCCGCGCGATCACCGGTGGATCGGACATTCGCAATGCTCGCTCCAGCTTGATGGCCGATGTTATCGTGTGCGTTAGAGTGATCAGGGCCGTCTCAAGCTCGACCGCCGGTGCCGCACCGCCGCCCGTCGCTGACACGCCGTTTACGATCTCGAATCTCAGATTTGAAAGTTCAGATAGCTTTGTTACAAGCGCTTTGGATCGACGCCTGATGTGTGCCCGTGTTCCCGTGAGCATCTCGGCGACGGGAATTTCACCTTTGGCTTTTCCTCTGCGATACGACAACAGAGTTGCCTCGAGGGCGGCGTACGTCAGCTTGTCGGCACGAAGGGCCCGATAGAGTGGATGTTTTCGCAGTTTGGCGATAATGCCCTTTCGCCCGGCGATGATCCCGGCCTGTGGCCCGCCGAGCAGTTTGTCGCCGCTGAATGTGACGATATCGACACCGGCCTTTATCGAATCTGCGGCCGTAGGTTCGCCCAGGCCGAGGTCGATCAATGCGCCCGAGCCGAGGTCCTCATAGAGCATCACGCCTCTGGCGTGAGCAAGCTCGGCGAGCTCGGCCAGCGACGGTGTGGTCGTAAACCCGACTACTCGATAGTTCGACGGATGCACGCGGAGGACCATTCTGGCGCGACGGGTGATCGCTCGTTCATAATCCGATAGTTTCGTCCGATTTGTCGTGCCGACCTCGCGGAGCGTCGCGCCCGACGCTGCCAGCACATCGGGCACGCGAAAATCGCCGCCGATCTCGACCAGTTCCCCGCGAGAGATCACGACGTCACCGCCGCCGGCAAAAACGCTCAGGACATAGAACGCGGCCGCCGCGCAATTGTTGACGATCAAGGCATCTTCGGCACCGGTGATATCCGTGACCAGGTCATCGGCCCTGCCGCCGCGGCGGCCGCGCTTGCCATTCGCCAGGTCAATTTCGAGTGAGCAGTAGCCTGCGGCCCGAGTTAGTGCCATTACGGCTGCTTTCGAGAGCGGGGCCCGGCCAAGATTAGTGTGGATGACCACGCCCGTGGCGTTGATGACGCGCTGCAGGCCCGCGAGGCCCTCGGCCGTCCATGCCGCCTGCATCTCGTCGACTGCCGCAGCCAACATGTCAGCCTTTGACGATCCCTTGGGTTCTGACGCTGTTATCCGTTTGCGCAACGCGACAATCGCCGCTCGTGCCCGTTGTGTGGCATAGCGGGAGCCTTCCGCTTTAGCGATGGCGCGGCCCGCTTCGGTCCGCAGCAGTTCATCGACCGCCGGCAGGTTTCTCAGCGGTGAAGTCACGCTCATCTTTCGTGCTGGAGGCATCACACTGATGTTACTCGAAAGACAGAAAAAGCTGGAACGCCGGGCCGTTTGTTGATTTTTACATAATAGGTGCTCCCGCGCCTCCTCACCCAAGCAAGCTCATGGCGATAGTAGGAAACAAGCTTTACCGCAAGGACCAGCTCAAGCAGGAAGAGGCTGTGGAGATCGATCAGCAGTTGGCTCGGATGGAAGAAGACATCCGCAGGCTAAAGATCGATTTTGATATCTACTTCAACGGCGCCACCAAGCGCCCGCCACTAGAGGCCCGCGCGCGGCTCGACGCCTTTATAAAACGCCTCAGCGACAATCGCACGCTCACTTACGCTCAGCGATACCAGTTCAACACGCTCGTCTCGCGCTTCACCTCATACCGCGAACTCTGGCGCCGCACCCTCAAAGCCAAAGGCCTCGAACTCGGCTAAGGCTACAAGACCGCGACTAATTCAACGGCTCACCCGTGAAGTCAAGGTCCGTGATATTGTCGATCAGCGAAACTACGCGACTTGGCACTTGGAACGTGTAACGTCCTTGGCCGACAGTGACCACATAGGTCTCACCCGTTCGCAGTCCGTCGATCGAGTAATAGCCGAAGCTACCAGTTTGCAATACGATCGGTTCGATTAGCGAATTGCCCGTAATTGAGACAGTTGCGTTGCGTATCGGTTGGCCGTCTGAAGTGGTGACACGGCCGGAAATAGACGCATTTGCCGCGGTCGATGCAAAGAATTCAATGCCCCAACCGCCGTTAAAGCAACCTGAGATCGCCTCGGGTGCCGCAGCGAACGTACCTGCGTCGTCTCGGATATACAAGTGCCACGTGCCGTTCGCATTGGTCAGTCCGTAGTTGCCAAAGAAGGTCTGTGTTCCCGTTCCGCCTCCGGTGCTGCCGGGCTCGTTATACGGCCCTGCCGGTGCGGGTCCCGGGAAATTGGTCACCGGCGTCTCCCAGTTCGTAGGCTCGAAGTTCCCGGTCGTGAGCGCAGCAGAATTTGGGAGGACGCCCGGCCCGGTATCCGTAAGGCTCAATGTGACCGTACTATTTGCCGGAATAGGAATGGCCCCGCCTGCATCACCCATGATGATGAACCGCTGGCCGCCGGGCCCAATGAGCAGGGCATCGATATTATCAGGCACCGTGTAGAACAGGTCATAGAGTGTCACCCGCATTGAGCCGATCACGGCCGGGCCGCCTGCGACATTGATTGGCGACGGATAAACGTCCGACGTTCCGGCGAGTGTTACACACATCGGATTGACGTTCCTATACTGAGTTGCCGTGTCGTTGATGTTCAGCACCGCATTTTGCACTTCCGGATTCGCTTGCGTATCGGGACGTGTAAACGGCCCTGTGATCTCGAGATCAACCGACTGTGTCGGCTCGGTTATCAGATCGCCGCAGACGGTCACATTGACGATCTTGCTCGCCTCCATCGGGTTGAATGTTACCGTTTGTCCGGTAACGGTTATGTAATCAATACCCGCAGTGCAGGCCGCACCGCCGACCGCAGTCCCATCAGAGGTCGAAAACGTCACGGTATTCGTTCCGCTAACGTCACCTGTGCGAACCAGAATTATTATCGCCGTCTGCGATTCATCTTCGACATAGGTCGGTGAACTGAAACGGATCGCCGGCGTTGGACTCGGAGTTGGCGTCGGAGTTGGTGTCGGTGTTGGTGTTGGCGTCGGAGTTGGTGTCGGAGTTGGTGTCGGCGTCGGTGGCGGCGTAGGTGTCGGTGTTGGCGTCGGCGTCGGAGTTGGCGTTGGCGTTGGTGTTGGCGTTGGCGTCGGCGTCGGAGTAGGCGTCGGCGTCGGCGTCGGTGTCGGAGTTGGTGTCGGTGTCGGCGTCGGTGTTGGCGTCGGCGTCGGTGTCGGAGTTGGTGTCGGTGTCGGCGTCGGTGTTGGCGTCGGCGTCGGCGTCGGTGTTGGCGTTGGCGTTGGTGTTGGCGTTGGCGTCGGCGTCGGTGTTGGCGTTGGCGTTGGTGTTGGCGTTGGCGTCGGCGTCGGAGTAGGCGTTGGCGTCGGCGTCGGTGTCGGAGTTGGTGTCGGTGTCGGCGTCGGAGTAGGCGTCGGAGTAGGCGTCGGCGTCGGAGTTGGTGTCGGAGTTGGTGTTGGCGTCGGCGTCGGTGTCGGAGTAGGCGTCGGCGTCGGTGTTGGCGTCGGTGTCGGCGTCGGCGTCGGTGTCGGCGTCGGCGTCGGCGTCGGCGTCGG